>Ga0190274_10001035_pt1 | contig 16279 bp, 13 predicted proteins | sample Popmic531T_FD_133002 | JGI IMG/M metagenome (GOLD analysis project Ga0190274, IMG submission 133002) | Populus adjacent soil microbial communities from riparian zone of Yellowstone River, Montana, USA - 531 T | ecosystem: Environmental > Terrestrial > Soil > Riparian zone | place: USA: Montana...
AAATCGATTCCGGTTTTGCCACCGACCGATGCATCCACTATCCCAAGCAGTGAAGTAGGAATATTTATAAAACGAATTCCGCGTTTGTATGTGGATGCAACAAACCCACCCAAATCAGTGACCATTCCACCACCCAGGTTAATGATAAGTGAATCTCGATCTGCGCCCTTATTCAGCAATTGTTCCCAGGCTACCTGGCATGTATGAAAGTTTTTATTTTGTTCCCCGGCTCCAATCACAATCTGATTGAAATCCTTTGGTAACATGCCCGATAACAAAGGAAGGCATAATGAATGTGTATTCACATCGGTGACCACAAACACACTGCTGAATTTTGATTCAGGCAGGTTGAGGTAAGTTGCGAGACTGCCTCCCAAATCTCCGGTGATAATAATTTCATGCCTCCCGGCATTGATATTTGTGCTCATAATATGGGATACCCTGCAAATATAGAAATACAAAGCATTGAATAGCCGATAATTCGGATGATTTTACTCATATTATCAAATGGGAGCCTTTCATTATCTTTGAGGTGTCAAAAAATGTCATTGGTCATTAGTCATTGAGATGGGGAAGGTTGCACAATAAACACAGCAACTCAAAAACCCAACAACCCAACAACTCACAACCCGGTATGAACCCCACACTTCCATCCCCATCCATAAACAAACCTGTTGATTTCGATAACCTGGAAGTGGCTTTTGCCGGTAAATCCGATGGTGATCTGACAAGGGCTTATTGGCTTTTCAAGGCAATGAGTAACAATATGCTTGTGAATAATGGTCCTGCGTTGCTTGATTTCGCCATGAAATTCCGGTTGCCGGTCATTCCAATTATCAGGGCAACCATTTACAAGCACTTCTGCGGTGGGGAAGATATTCACGATTGCAACAAAACAGTTGAAGCTCTTTATAAAAAAGGAATCGGCAGTGTATTAGACTATTCTGTAGAAGGTGCTGAAAGCGAAGAAAATTTTGATCACACCTGCGAAGAAATTATTGCAACAATAAAACGCGCGAAAGGTGATCCATCCATTCCATTTTGTGTTTTTAAAACTACTGGTGTAGGAAGTCAGCACATACTCGAAAGCGTTACTACCGGCCAAACACTTTCACAAACTGAAAAGGACGAATTTGCAAGAGCAAAATCCCGCGTACAGCGAATTTGTGCTGCTGCTTCCGAAAATGATGTGCGTTTATTTATTGATGCGGAAGAAACCTGGTTGCAACAGGCAATTGATGATTTGGCGGATGAGATGATGGAAAAGTTCAACACCAAAAAGGCCATCATTTACAACACCCTTCAAATGTACCGTACCGATCGCCTTGCGTTCCTGAAAAAATCACACAAACAGGCGCGTGAAAAAAAATACATTCTCGGCCTGAAGCTGGTTCGTGGTGCATACATGGAAAAAGAACGTGAACGTGCAATAGCAAAAAATTATCCCTCTCCTATTCAGCCTGATCACGCAACCACAAATGCGGATTACGATGCTTCACTCACCTATTGCATTGAAAACTTTCCTGAAATTGCCATTTGTGCAGGCACACACAATGAAGAAAGCAGTCACTTGCTGGTACGTTTAATGGCCGCAAAAAATATTCCTCACAATCACCCCGACATCTGGTTTTCACAATTACTTGGAATGAGTGATCACATCTCTTCCAACCTCGCCTCTGCTGGATACAATGTCGCGAAATATGTTCCTTATGGCCCTGTTATTTCAGTTCTCCCATACCTCATCCGCCGTGCACAGGAAAACACTTCCATAGCCGGGCAAACAGGAAGAGAATTGAGGATGATTTTGCAGGAGAAGAAACGCAGGAAAATTTGAGAATGAGAGAATGAGAGAATGTAGAAATACAGTTACGAATCTACAGTTTTATCACTTTTATATTCTCTGAAACGTTATTACTTTTTATGTTAAGGAAATATATTCCTGCTGAAATTTCGCCGGTATTTATCTTAATCTCTTCAGAGTATGATTCAAACCTCCGAATTACTTTTCCGGTAATATCCATCACAGATACTTCCCTTTTTTCAGTGTAAGGATTCGGAGTTCTGATAATTAATTCATTGGAGAATGGATTAGGATAAACAATTGAGCCCAACAATCCATGCTGCTCATGTATGCCCACAAAATCAACAATATTTGTATGGGTGGTATTGGTAACAACCGGGGCGTTGTAATCAAAATAAATATGAGCTGTGTTCTCAATAAAATCCCCCGGAGTCAAACCACTATCAGGCTTGATCTTATATTTCACAAACCCATGGCTGGCAGGCTCGTTTATGTTGGAATCAGGAAGTAAAATATTATCAAACCGGAACTCCATCAGATTTCCGGGGTACAATGCAAAATAGTAAGGGTGACTCGACGATACAATTTTCAAAGTAGAAATGTCGAGTGCATTTGAAAGTGTATCCAGCAGAGTTACAAAAAATGCAGTATCATTTCCCGTGTTCTGAAAGTTGATTGTGTAAGTAAGTTCTATTCCTGCTGCTATCTGCTCATCCGCAATATCACTTGATGGATTTACTTCCTTTGAATTTGGATCCATGCTGCCTGTGATTATTGCAACATTTGAATCTAAATTATTTGAAGAGTAACTATCCCCTACCAACGAGGAGATTTCAGCATTTAAGATAATGGTATCACCTATTTGAGTGGTTGAATCCACATGAATTACAAGGTCAATGTTTGATGATTGCAAAGGATTCAACCCATTAAAATTCCATTGCAATAATTGGCCTGTGATTGAATTTGGCGTAACACTTGATGAAACCAATGTCACCATCGAGTCCAGTAAAACAGAAACCGAACCCGATTGAGAAACCGCTCCTTCATTAGAATAAGTGATTTTATAACCGGTATTCATTCCGGGTCGCACTGGACCAAGTCTTGTGAGGTAAACGGCAACATCCATTTCGTTTGAAAAGGAAAAGGCAAAATTGTTTGCAGTATCCACCTGGTTTGAAGTCGGGAAATTTGCTGAATGCATTAAAGGAACCGGACCTGAAAGATATGCAGGAACTGTTGGATAGGAAATATCATAATTGCCCGATGTTACATATGCTCCAAAATTTCCGAGATTGTCAGTGGAAATAAAATAATTGCCGGGATTGATTTCAGTAATGAGGTTTTGTAATCCGTTTTCATTTGAGTCACGAACACTGTTGCTATTCAAATCAAGAAATGCATTTCCTTCAATTCGATTCAAATCAGGATCCATTGAATAATATGAAAGCATAAATTCATTTCCACCGGCAGTAGACACTAATGTAATTCCAGGCCCCATCTCAATGTCGGTTGGTTCCCAAATTCTTCCTGACATAAAAAAATGATTTGCATCTACTTTTAAAGAACGTGGATTCTGAAACGGAGGATTTTCCGGATAACGTAAACAATAAACGACATTGCCTGATGGATCCATTTGCACCATATAATTCCCAGGCGTTGTAAATCCATTATTAGGAAGTTGTGGAAATCCAAAACTATTGGACACAATTGGAGCACTCAGGTACAAATCAAAATTTATAAAGCCATTTTCGTCAACTGCCAACGGGTAAACTGAAGCACCACCATTGTAATATGTTGTTTTAAGTGTTTTAACCCACTGTAAATGTCCTGTAACATCGTATTTAGCAATGAAGAGGGATGTAAAATTGGGGTCGGTATCTATCATTGTCACACCGGCAAATGGATCGATATCCACGGGATTTTCAAAACCCCCAATCAGAAAAAATCCATTTGAATTAACAGCAATGACATCAGGATAACGAACATCATTAGGGAAATCATAAGCAAATCCAAAATCCAGATTGCTGTCTAAATGCACAACAACGCTTTCAATGTTACTAGGTGACTGTGTATTCCCGGTCAAATTAAATACTCCCACACCTGGATCCATATCAAAAGTATTTACAAATGACCCTGAAATATAAATATTGTCTAATGCATCAACTGCTATTCTTCCAATCGCAAAATCACTATTATATCCCCCTGCAGTATTCATGAATTGCTTACCGGTAACAAAATTGCCCAAAGAATCAAATTTTGCAACAAATCCATCATACATACAAATTGTATTTATCATTAAAGTACCGGGTCCGGGATCAAGGTCACCGGGACCGTATTCATGCGTACCACAAACAACAATTGATTTGTCACTCAGAGTTACGAGATTGTAAATGGTAAAATCTATAGGATAAACAACTCCCCACTGAAAAATGCCCATTGAATCAAATTTCACTACCATACATTCATTGGCAATTGCGATCTCACCTACTCCTGGAACAGGATCAAGATCAAACGTTGCGTTTCCTCTGACTATGTAGTAAAAACTACCGTCAACATCCATATCCATCCACGAACCATAATTTGGATATGCTCCATTGTAAGATAATGGTCTGCAAAAAACCAAAGCTCCTGCTTGTGTATATCTTGCAAAAAAGTCGGTTGTATTCAATATACTCGTTCCAGTTCCAGGATCCATATCTCCTCCTGCATTATACCCCTGAACCAGTACATCACCATTAGGAAACTCAAGCATTTGCTCAACAAATCCATTTGTTGAGCCTGTGTTGTTAAAATGCCATTGCAAATTAGTTTGTCCATGAACTTGCATCGCTGTACAAGTCAACAAAAAAATCAAAAAGAAAATTTTTTTCATATGCTCATCTATTATAAAGAAAATAAATAATTATGCTTATGAAAAATTGCCTTATAGCGTAAACTAAATCTCCTGCTTCCCCAAAATCCTATTTATCATTTATCACTTATCATTTATCATCCCTATATCCTGGCAGCCATCAAAAGATTCAAATCCCGATAAGGCAACTTGCAATGCTCACTCACAAATTTATTGGTAACAGTACCACGGTATAAATAAATTCCGCTTCGTACAGTCTTGTGTGCCCACAGATATTCATCAAGCCCTCCCTCTTCACCAATATTAATAAGAATCGGTGTAAATATGTTACTTAATGCATAAGACGCAGTTCTTGGCACTCTGGATGCAATGTTCGGTACACAATAATGAACTACCCCATATTTTCTAAAAATTGGATTGGTATGATTGGTGACTTCCGATGTTTCAAAACAACCTCCCTGGTCAATAGAAACATCAATAATCACTGAACCAAATCGCATTTCACTTACCATTTCTTCTGAAACAATAACAGGTGTCCTGCCCTCCTTTGCGTGAATGGCCCCAATCGCAACATCTGCCGTGCGTAATGCTTTCATTAAAAAGCTCGGTACAATCGTAGAGGTATATAATTTCTGACCAAGGTTTCGCTGAATCCTGCGTAGCTTATAAAGGTTATTATCGAACACTTTTACCTGTGCTCCAAGACCCAGTGCTGTTTTAGCGGCATATTCACCAACGGTTCCTGCACCTATGATTACTACTTCAGTTGGAGGAACCCCTGTAACACCACCTAACAATTCTCCTTTTCCTGCCATCGTATAACTGAGGTACTCTGCGGCTATTAGTATGGAAGTACTTCCTACAATTTCACTCATTGCCTGAATCACAGGCAACACCTCAGTTTCATCACGCATATACTCGTAAGCAAGTGCTGTGATTTTTTTTGTCTTTAAACGAGCCACGAAATCATGTGGCTGCATAGCAATTTGTAAAATGGAAAGCAATGTTTGTTTTTCCTGCAAAAGCTCCAGCTCTTTTTCAGAGGGAGGCGCAACTTTAAGTATGAGTTTTGAGTTTTTGTAAACCTCATCACTGGAATAGGCAATCTGTGCTCCAGCCTCACTATAATCGGTATCGGTAAAATTTGCGTTTTTACCGGCATTGGTTTCAATTAGTACCTGGTGACCGTTATTCACAAGCAGCGCTACCGATTCCGGCACCAGTGCGATCCGGTTTTCCTGAAAAGAAGTTTCTCTTGGAATTCCGATGAATAAATTCTGGTTGCTGTGCCTTATTTCAAGCAAACTCTCCTGCGGCATCAGTATTCCCTGTTGCGCAATAGTTGCCATTCCCGGTTCGTGGTGTATAGGTTTACTCATAAAGTTAAGGTTATGTTTCTTTCTTCCCCCCGTGCTTCAATTGTTACTTTGGCGATTTTTGCAGGCAACAGGGAAGCGATTTTTTCCGGCCACTCTACAAAACAATATTTTCCGCTGTAAAGGTAATTTTCATATCCCAAATCGAAAGCTTCTGATTCAGATTTTATACGATAAAAATCGAAATGGTACACCGGTTCACCCGATCCCGCACGGTATTCGTTCACGATCGTAAAAGTAGGGCTCGATACTATTTCAGAGACTCCAAGGCTTCGGCAAAGCTCCTTTATGAATGTGGTTTTACCGGCGCCCATATCTCCAAACAAGGCAAAAACCCTGTGATCACCGGCTTCTGATAGCAGTGACTCCGCGATTCCAGGTAACTGATCCGGTTTTTCACAGACCCATCGAATGCCTGAAGTGGTTTGCATACAAAGCTGAATTATCTGTTGGACAAGCTGATTATTGGCAATATCATCTCTTCCGGTGAAACACCTCCATGCTGAAAGGTGTTCTTATAAAAATTCACATAATAATTGTAGTTGTTAGGGTAAGCAAAAAATTTATCCTGCTTTGCGAACACAAAAGTGGTGCTCAGGTTATTCCTTGGCAACATTGCATCAGCTGGATTCTTAATTTCAAACACATCTTTTTTCTCGTAATTAAGATTCTTCCCTTGTTTGTATCGCAGGTTGGTATTTGTGTTGCGATCACCAATAAGTTTTGAAGGTTCCTTTACGCGAATGGTTCCATGATCGGTACTGATGACAATCTTTACTTTCTTCGCAGTGATTTTTCGGATTGCCTCAAGCAATGGTGAATGTTCAAACCACGAAAGAGTAAGTGAACGATATGCCGCTTCATCATCAGCAAGTTCCCTGATTACCTGCATATCGGTACGCGCATGTGAAAGCATGTCCACAAAATTATAGACGATAATATTGAACTTGTTCTGGAACATGTTCGAAATATTATCTACCATTAATTTACCCGCGTCAAAATTTGTGACCTTAGTGTATGAAAATTTAATTGGCTTGCGCAGACGTTGTACCTGGTCAGCAAAAAAATCTTCTTCATGCATGTTCTTCCCACCTTCATCATCGTCGTTAAACCAGAGTTTTGGAAATCGTTTTTCAATATCCGATGGCATAAGTCCTGCGAAGATTGCGTTGCGGGAATATTGAGTGGCCGTAGGTAAAATGCTATAATAAGCATCTTCTTCCACAACCTGTAATTCTTCACCAAGAATAGGCGCAATCACTTTCCACTGATCAAATCTGAGGTTATCAATAAGAATGAAAAAAACAGGATCTTCAGTTGCTTCAATCACCGGGAATATTTTCTTTTTGAAAAGTGTGTGCGACATTACTGGTGCTTTGTCGTCCTGCTTCAGCCAGTTTATATAATTATTTTCAATGAACTTACTGAACTGCACATTGGCTTCGTCCTTTTGCATGGTGAGAATTTCATACATGCCTTCATCTTTTGATTTTTCGAGTTCAAGCTCCCAAAAAATCAATTTTTTATACACATCTACCCACGCTTTATAATCGAGCTTGTCGTTCAATGTCATTCCAATATTTCGGAATTCCTGCTGATAAACTGAAGTAGCTTTTTCGCTGACAAGTCTTTTTGTATCGAGATTTTTTTTGATGGAAAGTAAAATCTGATTCGGATTCACAGGCTTGATCAGGTAATCGGCAATTTTGGATCCGATAGCATCTTCCATTATGTACTCCTCTTCACTCTTGGTGATCATCACCACAGGAACTTCCGCATTCGAATTTTTAAGACGAACAAGAGTTTCCAATCCGGAAAGACCTGGCATATTTTCATCAAGGAAAACTATATCATAACGCTGCTTATTGAAAAGATCCAACGCATCGTGTCCGTTTGTTGCGGTAGTTACACTAAATCCCTTCTCTTCCAGAAAAAGCACATGGGGTTTTAACAGGTCAATCTCGTCATCAGCCCAAAGGATGCTCGGTTTATTCATAAATAAACTAATTTTACAGTGTTTGACAAAAACTTAAAGTTACACATTATAATCGAACCGAAGGCTTAAAGTATTGCTTTGAATAAGAAAAAAATAATCAACGATCCTGTATATGGATTTATCACAATACCTTATGAAATTGTTCATGACATTATTGAACATCCCTGGTTTCAAAGGTTAACAAGAATACGGCAATTAGGTTTGACCTACCTGGTATATCCGGGTGCTTTACATACCCGCTTTCATCACACTCTTGGTGCGATGCACCTGATGACAGGAGCTATTGAAACGCTCAGATCGAAAGGACAACCAATTTCAAATTCCGAAGCCGAAGCTGCCTGCATTGCAATATTAATGCACGATATCGGTCATGGCCCATTTTCACATGCACTTGAAAAATTGCTCGTCAAAGATGTTTCTCACGAATACATTTCAGCACTTGTGATGGAGAGGCTCAATAAGACTTTCGACGGTCGCTTTGAAGAAGCAATTTCCATATTCAACAACACACATCCAAAGCTATTTCTGCATCAACTGGTTTCCAGTCAGTTGGATGTCGACCGATTGGATTACCTCAGCCGCGACAGTTTCTTTACCGGAGTTTCTGAAGGAATTATAAGTTCCGACCGAATCATTAAGATGCTGGATATTTCGAATGGTAACCTCACCATAGAAGAAAAAGGAATCTATTCTGTTGAAAAGTTTATCACTGCACGCCGGCTCATGTACTGGCAGGTGTATCTTCACAAAACAGTGCTTGCAGCAGAATACATGCTGATTCACATTATTTTAAGGGCCAAGGAATTGGCTGCTGCCGGAAGTGATTTATTTGGAACACCGGGCTTGCTCGAATTCCTCAAATCGGACCATTCAAAAGAAGCTTTCAGAAACAACCCTGCTTTGCTGGAGCGCTTTGCGGAAGTAGATGATTTTGATGTATTCACTTCAATCAAAGTCTGGTGTGATCATCCCGACAAGGTACTCTCCACCCTGTGTAAAGGCTTGGTTAACAGAAAATTGTTCCAGATTGAAATTAGCACCGAGCCTTTTGGCAGTGATGCAATTGCCATGAAACAATCCGCTGTGGCCGCTCATTTGGGCATATCATTCAAGGAAGCAAGTTATTTCGTGTTCTCTAAAGCCGTTGAGAATAACGCCTATAACAGTGAGGATGATAAGATTAACATTCTTTTTAAGTCTGGGAAGGTTTTGGATATCGCAGACGCCTCCGATAATTTGAATATTGCAGCACTTTCACGTACCGTGACCAAACACTTTTTCTGTTCATACCGGATACAGGGTTAATTTAGCCCGATTTATGTCAGATTGACTCATAATTTTTACCTTTGTGAATCGGTTACCACAAACCCCACCCAAAAGGTGGAAAATACCTTTCACATGGAGTTTACAGCCCAGCAGATCAGCAACTTACTTCAAGGAACCATTGAAGGTGATGAGAAAGCTTCCGTGAAGAGCCTTTCTAAAATTGAAGAAGGAATCCCCGGATCCCTCTCTTTTCTGGCAAATCCTAAATACGCTGAGTACATCTATACCACTAAAGCCTCAATTGTAATTGTGGCTAATGACTTTGTTGCAGAAAAACCGGTTTCGGCCACCCTTGTTCGGGTTGCAGATCCTTATGCCTGTTTTGCGAAATTGCTTGAAATGTACAACCAGGTAGTAAGGGATAAAAAAGGCATTGAACAACCGTCTTTCGTTTCTGAATCCGCAAAGGTTGGATCCGATTGCTACATTGGTGCATTCGCTTACCTTGGAAACAACGTGAAAATAGGAAACCGTGTGAAAATTTATCCTAATGTTTATGTTGGCGACAATGTTTCCATTGATGATGACACTACACTTTTTTCAGGAGTAAATGTATACTCCGATTGCGTGATTGGAAAATCATGCACTTTGCATGCGGGAGTTATAATTGGTGCCGATGGATTTGGATTTGCTCCGTCATCAGGTTCATATAATAAAGTGGCTCAAATAGGAAATGTGGTTATTGAAGATCATGTTGAAATTGGTGCAGGTACTGCTATCGATCGCGCAACACTTGGTTCCACTTTCATCCGTAAAGGTGTAAAGCTCGACAACCTCATTCAGATAGGACATAATGTGGATATTGGTGAGAATACTGTTATCGCCGCTCAGACCGGAGTTGCAGGTTCCACTAAAATCGGCAAGGATTGTATGATTGGCGGACAAGTTGGAATTGTAGGTCACCTTTCAATTGCTGATAACACTAAAATTGCAGCGCAATCAGGAATCGGTTCAAGTATTACCGAGCCAGGACAAATATTACAAGGCTCACCGGCTTTCTCCATAAGTGATTACAGAAGGACTTATGTTATGTTTAGAAAATTACCCGATTTAGATAAAAAAATACAGGAACTTGAAAAAGCACTTGCTGAAATAAAGCAAACTATTTCCTGAAAAATAAAATGATCAGACAAACTACTATTAAAAACCCGGTAACTATTTCAGGCGTTGGTTTGCACACCGGCAAACATGTTAACCTAACTTTCAGGCCCGCACCCGCTAATCATGGTTATAAATTCAGAAGAATTGATTTAACAGGTCAGCCTATCATTGACGCTGATGTCGACAACGTGGTGGATACCTCCAGGGGAACCACACTCAGTCAGAACGGCGCAAAAATCAGCACTACAGAACATGCTCTGGCTGCTCTTGTAGGAACTGAAATCGACAATGTTTTAATTGATGTTGACGGTCCTGAAGTTCCTATTATGGATGGCAGTTCCAAACCGTATATGGATGCAATCCATATTGCAGGAGTTGTAGAGCAGGATGCAGAAAGAATCTATTATGAACTAAAAGAGATCCTGACTTTTGAAGAGCCATCACGTAAAGTGGAAATGCTCGCGGTACCAAGTGCCGATTACCGGATCACTGTGATGGTTGACTACAACTCACCTGTACTCGGAACTCAGCATGCACAAATGCATTTGATTTCAGAATTCAGAGATGAAATTTCTCCATGCCGTACATTTTGTTTCTTACATGAACTTGAAATGCTCGTCAAGCACGATCTTATAAAAGGTGGTGATCTTGATAACGCAATTGTAGTTGTTGACCGTCCGGTTTCGCAACAAAAACTTGATGAACTTGCCACATTGTTCAACAAGCCACATGTAGAAATAAAAGAAAAAGGAATACTGAATAATGTACAGCTGCATTTTCAAAACGAACCTGCGCGTCACAAACTTCTTGATATCGTAGGTGACCTTGCTCTTGTTGGAATGCCAGTGAAAGCACACATTCTTGCTGCGCGTCCTGGTCATGCTGCCAATGTAGAATTCGCAAGAAAAATAAAGCAACTCATCAAAAAAGAAAAAGGAAAAGCCCCTGCACCATCTTTTGATTTGTCGTCGCCTCCAGTTTTTGATATTAATAAAATTTCAAAATTCCTTCCGCACAGATATCCGTTTTTGCTGATTGATAAAATTATTGAGCTCACCGAAACAAAAGTTACTGGTGTTAAAAATGTAACTATGAACGAATGGTTTTTCCAGGGTCACTTTCCTGAAAATCCGGTCATGCCAGGTGTATTGATGATTGAAGCTATGGCTCAAACAGGTGGTATCCTTGTGTTGAATACTGTACCTGATCCTGAAAATTACTGGACTTATTTCCTTCGCATCGATCAGGCAAGATTCAAACAAAAAGTAATGCCGGGCGATACACTTGTGTTCGATCTTGAGCTGGCTTCTCCTATCAGAAGGGGAATTTGCCACATGTCGGGTAAAGCATATGTTGGCGACAAAGTTGTGATGGAGGCCGAAATGATGGCGCAAATCGTTAAAAAGAACTGATTATGATTTCACCTTTAAGTAACATTCATCCCGATGCAAAAATTGGAGCGAATGTTCACGTGGATGCTTTTACAACAATTGAAGCCGATGTTACAATTGGTGATAATACCTGGATTGGCCCAAACGTAACTATTTTCAACGGTGCAAGAATTGGTAACAACTGTAAAATTTTCCCGGGTGCGGTAATTGCCGCAATACCACAGGACCTTAAATATAAAGGCGAAAATACTACAGCGGAAATCGGTGACAATTGTACCATCAGGGAAATGGTAACCGTTAACAAAGGTACAGTTGCTCTTGGTAAAACTGTTATCGGAAAAAACTGCCTGCTTATGGCGTATGTGCACATTGCACACGATTGTTTACTTGGTGATGGAGTAATTCTTGCCAATTCGGTGAATCTTGCAGGACACGTCACTATCGAAGATTATGCAATACTTGAAGGTTATGTTGGAGTTTCTCAATTCATAAAAATCGGAGCGCATAGTTTTATCGCCGGTCAGACTGGAGTTCGGAAGAATGTACCTCCTTACACTAAAGCTGCCAGAGAGCCTCTCGCATTTGTAGGTGTAAACAGTGTGGGACTTAAGAGAAGAGGTTTTGAAACAAATACAATTAACCTCATACAGGATATTTATCGTATACTTTATACAAAGGGTTTCAGCACCCGCAATGCGATAGACATCATTGAAAAAGAAATTCCTTCAACCCCTGTGAAAGAACAGATAGTAGAATTTATCCGCGCTTCCGACAAAGGTATCATGAGAGGATATTCCGGAGGAGATGATGAATGAAATCCTGCACGGATTTTCAGGAATAACGCTGTCTGATATTGGAAAAAAATTCAGGCATCAATGGATTTTCAGGAAAGTGAATCTGGAAATTAACAAGGGAGAAAAGATTGCCATCACAGGACAGAACGGTTCAGGCAAATCTACTTTTTTACAACTCCTGTCAGGTTACATTAGTCAAAGCGAAGGTAAAGTCAAATGGTTTTCAGGCGATGATGAAATCCCTGTAGAAAATATTCACCGTTACGTTTCACTTGCTGCCCCTTACCTTGAACTCATTGAAGAATTCACCCTCGAAGAAAATGTGACTTTTTATTCAAGGTATAAAAAACTTCAACAGGGTATATCCACAGAGTTATTAATTGAAAAGGCCGGCTTGACTGACGCCCGAAATAAACAGGTTAAGAATTTTTCATCAGGAATGAAGCAACGCAGCAAGCTGGCAATGGCTTTTATGGCCGACACTCCGCTCCTGCTCATCGATGAGCCTTTATCGAACCTGGATACAGCAGGCTATGAGTGGTATAAAGCGATGGTATCGGAACTGGATCCAAACCGTACTGTTATTTTATGCAGCAACCAGGTGAAGGAAGAAACTTACTTCTGCAACCGTTTTTTGAATATTGAAAGCTACAAATAGCCTGAAAAAATAATTTTTCGAAAAGTGTAACCTTCCTTTTTTAAGATCGTATTTTATTAAATACACGATCTACTAAAACAGCGAACTCCATGGCGACAACAGCAAACGAATGGCACCAATCAGCAGAATCAAACAACCAGTCACGTCCGGAACCGGTCATCACTTTTGATCACATGTCTGACTCAGAAAACCCACATTATTTTTATCCGGAAAACAAATCACGTACCCGTTACATCAGTCAGCTGCTAATTGATAGCATGCTCATTGCGGGAATGTTGATTGCCTTAATAATGTTATCACTATAAAAGCACTCCTTTTATAAGGAATGAATTTACGCCGGGATCGACTCGTGTTTTTTAAACGAAGCGAACTCGTTTTTAAATTCGTGATAAATTTTGTCATAATCGCTTAACCTGACACGGTACGCGTCACAGAGCGATTGTAAATACTCAGATACCTTCCCGTCGGTACGCTGGGCATCCTCTACTTTATTTTCGAATTGCTTGAAATCATGTCTCATTATATCCAGCACATCCTTCTGGACTATAATCTGATTTTGAAAATGCTCGGTGCTGGCCGGAACTTCCCGGGGCGTAAACCTTGATACTATCATCCCCAATTCCTCCTTCATAGCCTTGAGCTCATTCTTGAAATGAAGGATTCGATTTTGCCAGCCCGCATGCTCTGCAAGCAAGTCAGCCAATTGTTCCTGTGTTTCCATAGCTTGATTATATTTAGAATTATTAATAATAACCCTTTTTCTACTCGCCTCTATTATGGAATGTCCTGGGACAATAAAAATCGGACGTATCGGAAATGATAATATGGCGGTGCAATTGAATGTAAATATAATCGAAAAAACTAAAAATTAACAGCCTTGCATTAATTCCCGTAAAAAAAATATCTGATCCTGAACTGACATATAAGTACCGGAATTAAGGCTGTTTGAAACCGGGAACTTGCAAAAGTGCTGTAGAAACCCTTGAATCATTCATGTTAAGTGATACCGTCCTTTTTAAATAAAATTCAGCAATTTCAACGGTTTCAGATGGGCACCATCAAAAAAGCAGCTTGTTTTTAAAAGCTTATTGCCAAAAAACTTACAACCGAAACCTTATAGGCCTTTTTGAAAACTAGTGGTTTTGTCCCGGGACTATTTTTGGATATCATCAAAAACAGAGTTATGGGAAATTTTAACAAATCTGCTTTATTAGTATGCTGCCTCAGCTTGTTCCTGGGATTTGCGGCATTAGCTCAGCAGCCTGAACAAAAGAGAACCTACAGGGTGGTTGCCTATAAAAACGGCCAGCCTTCCGTTACATCCACTTCTAATACTACTGAGGTAGTGCCTTATCTAAGTATATATATACCCAACTCCTTTACACCAAATGGAGACGGTATAAACGATACTTTCGGTATACAGGGAGAAGCCATTAAGGATTTCACCATGCAGGTTTATGATCGCTGGGGCGAGAAGATTTTTGAATCCAAAAATTATGACGAACGGTGGGATGGCACCTTTGAAGGTGTCAAAGCACCGCAAGGCACATACGTATACCATGTATCAGCAATGGGTATCACCGGTAAAAGCGCCACAAAAAACGGATCGGTTAACTTGATCTACTGATCGATAATTCCAATCCACATTTTCAACACCTGATTAGCTCCAATCAGGTGTTGTTTTTTTTATACCATGTTGGATTTGTTGAGTTGATGAGTTATTGTGTATTGAGTTTCCTTCACCCTGCATAGCTATTACCAAAAGCTAATTTTCACGAAGTTTTTAATTGCGAAGTAAGTTTGAGGATTTACTTACTCAGAGTGTTTCCAACTCTCATCAATGTTCAAACTGAACTTGTGAGAATGCTTATTGAAATTTTGATTTTTTTATTTTTCTAAAATCTCCGGTCCCTGAGCTTGTCGAAGGGTCCGTGTTTATTTTTCATGTACATCCAAACATAAATATCTCTGAATAAAAACCAATACTTCAGTTGTAGTAAAATATTTTTCGCATCACTATGCCAAATTTTCAATTCATAGAAACTTACAATCATTCACCCAATCAAACCTTGGGTGAATGATTAATAATTTTGGGTGAAAGTCTATTTTATATGGGCGGAATTCAGTTATTAACAACCTGTTAATAATTTTGAATATTGATTTTCAATATGTTACAATAAAATAACTTTACAATCCTTGTCAATTCAAAGGATTATGCTATTTTCGACCTTAATCCCACTTAAATAGCAGGTTTTACAACTTTTCCGGGAATGGGCCTGCTGTCGGAAAGGGTACAATATCAAAAACCAAAAAAACCAATTTAAAACGCATGTTTAATTCTAACCCCCCAAAATCAGGAAGACAGTCCTGGAGCCCACTTCATATGACTGTAGTCCTGGTGTCTTTGCTGTTGACGATCCCCTTCGTTTCAGCAATGGCTCAATCAACCTACAATCCTTTGCGCTATTGGACCTTCAACGGTTCGAATGCAACAACGGATTCGATGGGCACTTACAACCTGAATTTCACCACCTACAATTCGCCGTACACTATTGAGAACAACGGCCGGGTAGGGAAATTTCTGACTTTGGGCAGTACTACAAGCCTCATTGATGGCGGTGCAGTCAACCTCACCAATGCCATGACTTTGGAATTTCTTATCAAACCAGGGTACGCATTCAACTCTTCTAAAATTTTCCAAAGAGGTGATGATGCGTTTTCTGTTCGTATGGAATATGCCAAAATCATATTTTCTACAAATCACAAGAATTCTTCCGGAACCAATGTACTTAATGAGTTCACAGTGGAACTCAATCAGACCGGCAGAAAATCTTATGGTTATTATGTAGATAACAACTGGCATCATATGGTATTCAAGTTTGATGCAGCAACAGGTGTTAAGGAAATCTGGGTAGATGGTCAGCTGCCTGCAGGATTTTCAACTACAGTTGTTCCTGGAACTTTCGCAACCACAGGGAACACCAG
>Ga0190274_10001036_pt1 | contig 16278 bp, 12 predicted proteins | sample Popmic531T_FD_133002 | JGI IMG/M metagenome (GOLD analysis project Ga0190274, IMG submission 133002) | Populus adjacent soil microbial communities from riparian zone of Yellowstone River, Montana, USA - 531 T | ecosystem: Environmental > Terrestrial > Soil > Riparian zone | place: USA: Montana...
TCAGGCGTCGCGCTCGTCGCGATGCTCCACCTGGGCCGATCGATCTGGCCGGTGATCTTTCTTGGGACGTTCCTCGCCTACGTCGATGCGACCGGAGAGATCGGACGATCCGTCGTGTTCGGGCTGGGCGGAGCCATCGAGGCTTTCGTCGGCGCGATGTTCGTCGACCGGATCGTCGGCTCCGCGAGCTCGCTCGGACGATCCGATTCGCAGTTCCGCTTCCTTGCCATCGTCGCGCTCGTGTCCACGCCGCTGTCGGCGGGAGTTGCGGCCGGCGCGGGTATGACGAGCGGCAGCGTCGCATTGGGCGACCTTGGTCTCGTGTGGATCACCACCTGGCTGGGGCATCTTGCCGGAACGCTCATCGCCGCGCCCTTCGTCACGCTCTGGCTCATCCGTCCGCTCGACGCCATCCGGTGGTCGCGTTTGGCCGAGGTCGCGATCGTCGCTCCCGTCATGGCGACTGTCGCGTTGGCCGTATTTGGCGGACTGCTGCCACTGGGCGGACGGAATTATCCCCTCGAGTTTCTCTGCATTCCGTTTCTGATCTGGGCGGCGCGACTCGGCAAGCGACAGACAGCGACAGCCGTGCTGATTCTCTCAGCGGTTGCGATCTGGGGAACGTTGAACGGCTCCGGACCTTTCGCTCGAGACACGGTGTTCGAAGCGATGTTGCTTGTCCAGGCCTATACGTGTGTGACAGCCATCACGGGATCGGTGCTCGCGTCGGCGATTGCGGAACATCGCGACGACCAGGAACAGTTGCGTCAGCTGGCAACGACGGACTCGCTCACGGGTCTCGCGAACTACCGACGACTCATTGAAGTCCTGCGCGCCGAAATCACTCGCTCGAAGCGTACCGCCCGGCCTTTCGCCATCGCCTTCATCGACATGGACGGCCTGAAGCGCATCAACGATCGACACGGCCATCTCGTGGGCAGCCGGGCCCTTTCGCGGCTGGGCGACACGTTGCGATCGACCTGTCGCGGGATGGATACGCCGGCTCGTTACGGAGGCGATGAGTTTGCCGTCGTCCTTCCTGAAACGACCGAGGACGGCGGACGCGTGGTGCTCCGTCGCATCCAGGAGCGGCTGGCGGCCGATCCAACCTCACCGGCGCTGTCGGTAAGCGGGGGAGTCGCGACCTATCCACGCGACGGGGATTCACCGACGCTGCTGCTCAGGGCTGCGGACAAGCTGCTCTACGAGGCCAAGGCCCGGTCCGCCGCCGCGCGAAAGGCCAGCCAGCTCCAGGAAGCCGACATTCCGAAGACGGGGACGTTGTTCTAAACCGTTCCCCGTTCCTCGTTCCCCGTTCCTCGTTCTCCGTTCCCCGTTCTCCACTCAAGGCCGTCGCGCCAAGGCCCAGTCCCACTTCGTAACCGGGGACAGACCCCGCGTAACATACGCCGATGGCTGATCCGCTTCCTGTCGCGCAAACTTCCGACGGCCGCATGCTGGCTCTGCTCCCTGCGATGGGGAATCGTCACGGCTTGATTACCGGGGCCACCGGCACGGGCAAGACGGTCTCGCTGCAGGTGCTGACCGAGCAGTTCTCGCGGATTGGCGTCCCGAGTTTTCTAGCCGACGTCAAGGGCGACCTTGCCGGCTTGTCGGCCGCGGGATCGCTGACCCCAAAGCTCGCCACGCGGCTGGCCGATTTGAAGATGACGCCGCCCGTCTGGGCGGCGGCGCCCGTCACCTTCTGGGATGTGTTCGGCAAACATGGCCATCCGGTGCGCGCCACGGTGTCCGACATGGGACCGCTGCTCCTGTCGCGCCTGCTGAACCTGAACGAAACACAGAGCGGCGTGCTGACGCTCGTGTTCAAGATCGCGGACGACAACGGTTTGTTGCTGCTCGATCTCAAGGACCTGCGATCGATGGTCCAGTTCGTCGGCGACAATGCCAAAACCTTCACGACCGAATACGGGAACGTGTCGACAGCGTCGATCGGCGCGATCCAGCGAGCGCTCCTCACTGTCGAGCAACAAGGCGGCGAGCGGCTGTTCGGAGAGCCGATGCTCGACATCGACGATCTGCTCCAAACGTCGCCGGACGGACGGGGCATCGTAAATGTCCTCGCCGCGGACCAGTTGCTGGAGTCTCCCAAGGTCTACGCCAGTTTTCTGCTGTGGATGCTCTCCGAGCTCTTCGAGCGGCTGACCGAAGTCGGCGATCGGGACCGGCCCCGCCTGGTGTTCTTTTTCGACGAAGCTCACCTCCTATTCGACGACGCGCCCGACGCGCTTGTGGAGCGGATCGAGCAAGTCGTGCGTCTCATCCGATCGAAGGGTGTCGGCGTGTACTTCATCACCCAGAACCCCCTGGACATTCCCGATCGGGTCCTCGGGCAACTCGGCAACCGCATTCAACATGCCCTCCGGGCCTTCACGCCGCGCGACCAGAAGGCGGTCCGGACGGCCGCAGAAACCCTGCGCGCGAATCCCACGTTCGACACCGAAGCGGCCATCTCGGAACTGGCGGTTGGCGAGGCCCTCGTCTCACTACTCGATGCGAAGGGCGTTCCCAGCATCGTGGAACGCGCGTGGATTCTGCCGCCGGCTTCGCGTATCGGGCCAGTGACCGAGGACGAACGGCGCGCGGTTGTGCAAGCGTCGGTTGTGGCCGGGCGCTACGAGAACACCGTGGACCGCGAATCGGCATACGAGACGCTCACGGCGCGGACGAGCAACCGCCAGTCGAACGCGGAGCGATCGTCACCGGTGGAGCAGGCTCCGCGGCAGCCCCGGACACCATCGCCGGCGCCGGTGCCGGCCGGTGGGAGCGCCGGGTCACTGAACGATCTGATCTTCGGCCACACCGGCCCACGCGGCGGCCGGCACGAAGGCATGCTCGAGTCCGCGGCGAAAAGCGCCGCGCGAAGCGTCGGGTCCGGGCTCGGCCGCCAGATACTTCGCGGGGTCCTGGGATCCATCTTCGGCGGCCGACGATAGCGTGCGCGTCGTGCTCACGTGCTGGGGGTCACTCGGGGATTTCTATCCCTTTCTGGCCCTTGCCGTTCGACTGAAGGCCATGGGTCACGAGCCCGTGATGGCCACCTGCGAGTTCTACCGCCAGCGCACATCCGATGCAGGGATTCGATTTCATCCGGTCCGGCCGGATGTCGACCCGACCGACAGCACGACGATTCAGCGCGTCATGGATCCGAGACACGGCACCGAGGTCATCCTTCGCGAGTTGCTCGTGCCGCGCATCCGCGAGGCATTTGACGACCTGGCTGCCGTGGCGCAGGACGCCGACCTGCTGGTCAGTCATCCGGTGACCTTCGCCGCTCCCCTCGTCGCAGGCTCGCTGCGGTTGAAGTGGTTGTCGGCCGTGCTCGCGCCCACGTCGTTCTTTTCAATCCACGATCTTCCGTTGCTGCCACCGCATCCGGCGGTGACGCGGATGGCGCGGTTGACACCTTGGACGGCGCGGGGTTTCCTGTGGATCGCCGGACGAATCACCGCGCCATGGACGGCGCCGATTCGATCGTTTCGTGACGAGCTGGGGCTCCCCGACGCGGGCGATCCGCTTTACGCTGGACAGTTCTCGCCGTTCGGAACGCTCGCGCTGTTCTCGCCAGTGTTTGGCCCGCCGCAGCCGGACTGGCCGCCTTCGACCGTGGCAACTGGCTTCGTCTTCCCTGTGGAAGAGGCCGTGCTTTCTTCCTCGGTTCAAGCCTTCCTGGATGAAGGTGAGCCGCCGATCGTGTTCACGCTGGGAAGTTCAGCGGTTGGCGCGGCCGGAGCGTTCTACGATGAGAGCATCGGTGCGGCCGAGGCGACAGGCCGTCGCGCGATCCTGCTCGCCGGATTGGATCCACGCAACCGTCCTCGACGGCCGCTGCCGCGGACGATCATCACTGCCGAGTACGCTCCGCACGCGGCGCTCTTTCCACGGGCTGTCGCGGTCGTCCATCACGGCGGCATCGGCACGACGGCAGCGGCACTCCGCGCCGGCCGTCCGATGCTCGTCGTACCGCATGCCCACGATCAGTCTGACAACGCATTTCGCGCGGAGAAGCTTGGCGTGGCCCGAGTGCTCGACGCGCGACGGTACCGGGCCGACCGTGCCGCGGACCACCTGCGGGCGCTTCTCGGGGCGCCGGCCTATCAAGCCAGCGCCCGGGACGCCGCCGACCGAATCGGGCGGGAGGACGGCGTGAGGACGGCCGCTGATACGATTGCCGCGCATGCCAGCCGGAGCGGCAGCCTTTCGTGAGCACGCACGCCGGTTGTCGGCCGTGGGCCGCCGATTTGACGACCGCAACTGGGTGCTGGGGACGAGCGGCAATTTCAGCGCCGTCCTCTCCCGCACGCCTCTTCGCCTGATCATTACCGCCAGCGCGGTGCACAAGGGGGCGCTCACACCGGCCCAGTTTCTCGAGGTAGATGAGGCCGGCGTGGTCCGTGGGCGCCGGGCCGGCAAGCCGTCGGCCGAGACCCGTCTTCATCTCGACATCGCCAAAGCGCGCGGCGCCGGCGCCGTCTTGCACACGCATTCCGTTTGGGGCACGATCCTGTCGGATCTCCACGCGGATTCAGAGGGCCTGGCCATCGAAGGTTTCGAGATGCTGAAAGGCCTCGATGGCGTCACGACGCACGAGCACCGCGAGTGGGTGCCGATCGTGGCCAACGATCAGGACATGGCCCGGCTGGCCGGTCGCGTCGGCGCCGTGCTCGAACGCGACCGCGACGCGCGCGTCCACGCGATTCTCTTGCGCGGCCACGGGCTCTACACCTGGGGCCGGACGATCGCCGACGCGGAACGCCACGTCGAGATCCTGGAGTTCCTTCTCGAGGCAGTGGGCCGAAGGAGTCAGCCATGGCGGTAATCAGAATTCCCGACCTGGATCGAACGATCGACGACGCCGACGAGATCCGCACGTTCCTTGCCGCACGAGGCATTGACTACTGGCAAGCCACACCCGACGCGCCGGTCGCGGCCGATGCGCCCTCCGACGCGTTGCTGCTCGCATACGGAAAACAAATCGACGAGTTGAAGAAGCAGGGCGGTTACGTGACTGCCGACGTGATCGACGTCTTTCCCGATACGCCCGGCCTCGATGCCATGTTGAACCGTTTCAACAGCGAACACTGGCACGACGAAGACGAGGTGCGCTTCATCATCGACGGTCGCGGCGTCTTTCACGTGCACCCGCCCGGTGAAATGGTGTTCGCCGTCGAAGTCGGATCGGGCGATCTGATTCGGGTGCCGCGCGGCACACACCACTGGTTCGATCTGTGTGCCGACCGGCGCATCCGGGCGATCCGCCTCTTTCAGGATCCGTCGGGCTGGACACCGCACTACACGAAGACGGGCGTGGATCAGAACTTCCAGCCGCTTTGTTTCGGGCCCGCGTACATTCCGCCGTCCGTCGGCGGCATGTGATCGATCATCACACTGGCCGCGATGTGCGCGTGGTGCTCCTCGATATCGAGGGCACGACGACGCCGATGACCTTCGTCCACGACGTCCTGTTTCCTTTTGCCCGCATGTCCTTGCCGGGCTGGTGCCGTGCCCACGCCGGCTCGGAACAGTACCGCCAGGTCCTGCAGCGCCTGGCAGAAGAGCACGCAGCCGACCGTCGCACCGGCAACCCAGTGCCTGAATGGTGCGACGCGACGCCCGCTGAAGCCGATGTTTCCCTCCAGGCGTACGCGCGGTGGCTGATGGAACTCGACCGCAAGACGACCGGCCTCAAGCTTCTGCAGGGTTTGATTTGGGAGGAGGGTTACCAGTCCGGCGCGCTCCGCGGCGACGTCTATCCCGATGTGCCCGTCGCGATGCGACGATGGCGCCGCGCCGGTGTCGCGCCCGCGATCTACTCGTCCGGGAGTGAGCTCGCGCAGCGACGGCTGTTCGGTTCCACGATCCACGGCGACTTGACGACGCTCATTGCCGGATTTTTCGACACGGCCGTTGGCCCGAAGCAATCTACGTCCAGTTACGTTGAAGTCGCATCGAGGCTGACGGTCGAGCCGACCGAGATTCTGTTCGTCTCAGATGTCACGCCGGAGTTGGCGGCCGCGGCCGCGGGTGGATGCGGCACCGTGCTGAGCATTCGGCCGGGCAATCGGCCGCAGCCGAATGCGGACGCCTATCCGCACGTTCGGACGTTCGACGAGATCCTGCCGTGATTCGGATACGCCTCTGTTTGGTCGTCGTGGTGGCGGTGACCGCGATCGTCGCGGCCGCTGAGGCGCTCAATGCCCAGGCCACGTCGCCTCCGGAGCGTTTCACCGTGATGTCGGATGGCCATCCGATGACCGTGTGGGGCCGTCGCCCGGCGACACCACAGGGTACGGTTCTGCTCCTGCACGGCCGCACGTGGAGCAGCCGGCCCGACTTCGATTTGCAGGTCCCGGGCCTTCGGCGATCCGTCATGCAATCGCTTGCGGATCGAGGTTTCGCCGCGTACGCCGTCGATCTTCGAGGGTACGGTGAGACGCCCCGCGATCGCACGGGGTGGCTGACGCCGCGGCGGTCAGCCGCCGACGTTCATGCGGTTCTCACATGGGTGACCGCGCAGCATCCCGCGTTGCCCCCGCCGGCGCTCGTGGGCTGGTCGCGCGGTGGTGGCGTCGCGATGCTCGTGGCGCAGAGCGATCCACGTCGCGTCTCGGCGCTGGTCCTTTTCGGGTTTGTGTTCGATCCCGAGACGCCGTATCTCGACGCGCCGGCTCCGTCGCGCCCGCTTCGGCTGCGCAACACGGCGTCGGCCGCGGCGAGCGACTTCGCGTCGCCGGCCGTCACGCCGCGCGCGGTCGTGCAGGCGTTCGTCACGCAGGCGCTCACGAGTGATCCCATCGCCGCGGATCTCAAGAACGACGGCGAGTTCAACGTTCTCGATCCCGCGCGGCTCGCGGTGCCGACGCTCCTGATTTTCGGCGACCGCGACATCAACGTTCCGCCAGGCGAAGGCGAACGTTTTCTTCGCCGGCTCCGAGTGCCACGCAAACAGCTCGTCGCGTTGCCGGGCGCCGATCACGCGGCCCAGCTCGAGGACACGCACGACGCCTGGGTCGCGGCGGTCGCCGCGTTCATCAGGTAGACCGAGAAAGATGCGGCAGGTCGCTTCTTGCGTTCCAGGTAGAAAGTCCCGATCCATTTTTCGGTAAACTGCGCGCCCGTGCGGTTTCGGATTCCCCATCCTCTCGTCCTGCTGCTCGGCGGCGTCATTGTCGCGGCAGCGCTCACATGGACGCTGCCTGCGGGAGAGTTCGACCGACGCGACGATCCCGTGACCGGCCGGCGGGTCGTCGTCGCCGGTACGTATCACGAGGTCGAGCGGTCACCGGTCGGTCCCTTCGGCGCGCTGGTTTCACTGCCGCAAGGATTCGTCGAAGGCGGCGAGGTCATTGCCGCAATTCTCTTCGTGGGTGGGGCCTGGGTGGTCGTCGACGGCCTCGGCACGCTCGGGCGCCTCGTCGGCGCGATCGCCAGGGCCTTCCGGCGACGGAACCGGCTCGCGATTCCCGTCGTGTCCTTCTTCTTCGCGTCGATGGGCGCACTGGAGAACATGCAGGAGGAAATCATTCCGATCGTGCCGGTTCTTCTGCTGCTCGGCCGGCGGCTCCGCGTCGATGCGGTCGTGGTGGTCGCGATGAGCGCCGGCGCGGCGATGATTGGCAGCGCGTTCGGCCCCGCGAATCCTTTTCAGGCGGGTATCGCGATGCAACTGGCCGAGCTCGCGCCGCTTTCAGGCGGCGGCGTACGGGTCATCTCGCTCGCCGCGGCGTTCGTCGTCTGGGTGATCTGGACCCTCCGCTATGCGGAAAAGCACGGTTCCATCGGAGGATCGAGCGACGAGACGGACGATATGGGTCCAGCGTCGACATTGGACGTCATGATCTTCCTGATGATGCTCGCGCCAATGGCCGCCTACGTCTATGGCGCGATTGCGCTCGGTTGGGGCTTCAACGAGCTTTCGGCCGGATACGTTGCGGCGGCCATCGCTGCCGGCCTGCTCGGCGGGCTCGGTCTCGTTGGCACGCTGGACCGCTATCTGGCAGGGATGCAGGCCCTGCTGCCCGCGGCCGTGATGGTCGGTGTCGCCCGAAGCATCTCGGTCGTGCTGGCCGACGGCCGCGTGATCGACACGATCCTCGCGGGCCTCAGCGCGCCCCTGAGCCAGGTGTCGGCAATGACGGCGGCACTTCTGATGATTCCGTTTCACGTGATCGTGCACATCCCTGTTTCGAGTGTCAGCGGGCATGCGGTGCTCACGATGCCGGTGCTCGTCCCGCTGTCCGACCTCCTCGGCATTTCGCGACAGGTCACGGTCATGGCCTACCAGACAGGCGCCGGACTCACGGAGCTCATCACGCCCACCAACGGAGCGCTCATGGCGGTACTTCTGGCGGCCGGCGTCAGCTTCGGGCGATGGTTCAAGTTCGCCCTGGTCGGCGTGCTGCTCGTCCTGCCGATCGGCATCCTCGCAATGATGGCCCTGCGATGAACGAGGCACGCGTTCGGGCGCCTGACTTCTCGGGTGGAGTCGAGTGGTTCAACGTACCCGGTCCGATCTCGTTGAAGGACTTGCGCGGCAAGGTCGTCCTCCTTGATTTCTGGACGTACGGGTGCGTCAATTGCATGCACATTCTGCCGGACCTCCGCCGGCTTGAAGAGAAGTACCGCGCGGAGCTCGTAGTGGTCGGCGTGCATTCCGCGAAGTTCACGAACGAACGGAAATCAGACAACATCCGCCGGATTCTCGTGCGCTACGACATCGATCACCCCGTCGTGAACGACGCGAATTTTGCGATCTGGAAAGCGTATGGCGCCCGGGCGTGGCCCACGCAGGTTTTGATCGATCCCGAGGGTTACGTCGTGGCGACCGCGTCCGGAGAAGGCAAAGGCGAAGCGTTCGACCAGGCCATCCAGGCGGTCATTCACGTCTTCGATGAGCAAGGGACGATCAATCGTGAACCGATTCGGACGTCACTGGAACGAGACCGGCTCCGGATGTCGGCTCTGGCGTTTCCGGGGAAAGTGCTCGCGGACGAACCGGGCCGCCGGTTGTTCATCGCGGATTCCAACCACCATCGTGTGCTGGTTGCGGACCTCGACGGCCGCGTGACGAGTGTCATCGGCGCCGGCGCGGCGGGCTGGGTGGATGGATCGTTCGACGGCGCCGAGTTCTATCGCCCGCAGGGCCTCGCCCTCGACGGCGATGTGCTCTACATCGCGGATACCGAGAATCATGCCGTGCGCTCGGCCGACCTCGTGAGCCGTCAGGTGCGCACCGTCGCCGGCATTGGTCGTCAGGCGGGTTGGGGAGAGAGCGGAGGAGCGTCGCTCGAGACGCCGCTCAACTCGCCGTGGGACGTCGCCGTGGTTGGTTCCTTGGTCTTCGTTGCCATGGCCGGATCGCATCAGATCTGGATTCTCGATCTGGTGAGATCACTCGCAGTCCCCTATGCCGGATCGGGAAGGGAAGCCCGCGTGGACGGCTCGATCGACGATGCTGCGTTCGCTCAACCGTCCGGTCTTGCCGTCGCCGGATCGACGATGTTCGTCGCCGACAGCGAATCCAACATCATCCGCGCCATTCGATTGCCGCCGGCCAACGACGTGCGAACGATCGCGGGCGGCGATCTCTTCGATTTCGGCCACCGCGACGGTTTGGGCGATCAAGCGCGTTTTCAACATCCGCTCGGTGTCGCGTGGGCTCGCGACCGGCTGTTCGTTGCTGACACCTACAATCACAGGATTCGGATCGTCGATCCAGAAACCGGATCGGTCGCCACGTTCGCCGGCCACGGCGAGGAAGGTTGCCACGACGGGCGGACGAGCGACGCGACGTTCTACGAGCCCGGAGGCGTATCAGCGACGTCGAAGGCACTCTATATAGCAGACACGAACAACCACGCTGTCCGCGTGATTTCGTTCGACGGCGGGCCAACCGGAACTCTCGACATCCGTCTTACGTAGACGCTACTGCGCCTAACGAACCGGTCACATCGGGCCGATAGACTCGGGGATTGTCCTGAGTCGCCCTCGTGCAGTTCTGCACGCCCGTTCGCACTTCGAGGTTCTTCGAATCCCATCCGGCCTGTTAGACTGCACCCTCTTGTCGTGACCTCCCCGCCCCGCTCGCTACCGCTCATCTTTGCTGTCGTGGCTGTCGCGGCCCTCGGCGCCCTCGCGTTCCTGGCCTCCGGCCAGGCGTCGTCGCGTCTCGAGACGGCTCGCACGGACCGCGGTGACGTTCCACTCGAGCGCGATGCCGTGACGTTCGAGGCCGTCGTACCGCCGAATGCGACGCTCGAGAGCCTGCTTCGGCAACAGTTGTCCGCCGACCTTTCACAATCGCTCGTCGAAGCCGTGCGCGCCGTGTTCAATCCCCGCGATCTCCGCGCGGATCGGCCCTATTCGATTACCCGCGGACTCGACGGTCTCTTCCGCGAGTTCCGATACGACATCGACGCCGACAACCTGCTGCGTGTGGTCTTCCGACACCAGCCCGGAGATGTCGCCGCGGAGTTCGATGTCGAGGTCGTTCCGCTCCCCAAGGAATACGAGCTCGATGCTGTCGGTGTCGCGCTTTCGGCCGAGCACACGTCGCTGATTGAAGCGTTCGACGCCGAGGGCGAGAATCTCCAGCTGCCGCTGCGTCTATCCGAAGTGTTCGGCGGTGAAGTGGACTTCAACTCCGACCTTCAGCGCGGCGACGAGGCCGAGGTGCTGTTCGACCGGGCCACCCGCGCCGGCGAGTTCGTCGGATACGGCGAAATCAAGGCCGCGGTCCTGGCGCTCGGCACGCGGCGGTTGACGGCCATTCGGTTCGACGGCGCCGACGGCAAGCCCGGCTTCTATGACGAGCACGGGCGGTCTCTGAAGCGGCAGTTTCGGCGGTCCCCGCTCGACTTCAATCCGCGCGTGACCTCTGGATTCTCGTACAACCGCTTTCATCCGGTCCACGGCACGGCTCGTCCCCATCTCGGTGTGGACTTCGGCGCACCATTGGGAACGGCCGTCTACGCGGTCGCGTCCGGCGTGGTCGAGGCCGCCGAGTGGTCCGGCGAGGCCGGCCGCATGGTCCGGATCCGCCACGCGGGCGGCTACGAGACTGCTTACTTGCATTTATCCTCGTTCGGTCCTGGCATTCGGCCAGGCGTGCGCGTGGATCAAAGTCAGTTGATCGGTCGCGTCGGTCAGACCGGCACGGCGACGGGTCCACATCTCGACTACCGCGTCATCCGGAACGGCCGCCACGTGAACCCCATCGCGGAGATGGCGAAGATGCCGCCCGGCGAGCCTATCGCTCCGGATCGGCTCGAGGCCTTTCGCCTGCAGCGCGATCAGACGTTGAGCGAGCTCGCATCCCGTCTTGCTTCGCCCCTCGACAACGGGCTGCCGTCCGTTACACCCTAGTACGCGTGTCCGCACTATTTCCCCTCAGGGCCCTTCGGCCCGATCCATCTTCAGTGGCCGCCGTGGCGTCCGTACCGTACGACGTCGTCAGTACCGACGAGGCGCGGGCCCTGGCTGCCGGAAATCCACTGAGTTTTCTGCACGTGACGCGCTCCGAGATCGACCTCCCTCAAGGGACGAATCCATACGACCAGGCCGTCTACGCGCAGGCCGTACACAACCTCGAGGCCCTCAAGCGCGAAGCGCCCATGGTGCTCGACGACGAGCCGGCCCTGTACGCATATCGCCTGACGATGGGCCGACACGTGCAGATCGGACTTGCCGGATGTTTCTCGGTCGATGAGTACGAAAACGGGTCGATCAAGAAGCACGAGAAGACGCGGCCCGACAAGGAAGACGACCGCACCCGTCACATCACGGAGCTTCGTGCTCAAACCGGGCTCGTGTTCCTGACGTACCGGGCGAGCGCTCTCATCGACGCGGCCGTTGACCGAGTGGTCAAAGGGCGCCCGCTCTATGACTTCGTCGCGCCTGACGGCGTTGGGCACACAGTGTGGAAGGTAACCGGCAAGGACGCGGACGAACTCGTGCGCGGGTTTGCCGCCCTCGACGCGCTGTACATCGCTGACGGCCATCATCGCGCCGCCAGCGCGGCGCGTGCGCGCGGAGCGTCAGCCGGCCGCTCCGCGGACCGTTTCGTCGCCGTGGCGTTTCCCGATCGTCAGATGCAGGTGCTGCCGTACAACCGCGTCGTCAAGGATCTTGCCGGCAAGACGCCGGAGGCATTCCTGGCCGCCGTGAAGGGCGTGGCCTCGGTTGCGCCGGGCTCGCCGTCGCCCTCCCGAAAGGGCCTGGTGTCGATGTATCTCGACGGGCGCTGGCATGACGTCGGGCTCCCGAAGGAAACCAACGCGGGATTCGATGAAGCGCTCGATGTCTCGGTGCTGCAGCGTCACGTTCTCGGACCGCTTCTCAGCGTGGGGGATCCGCGCACCGACAAGCGCATTGACTTCGTCGGTGGCATTCGAGGACCAGCGGAGCTCGAACGGCTGGTAGACGAGGGGCGGGCCGCCGTCGCGTTCTCGATGTTCCCGGTGAGCGTCGATGACCTCATGGCCATCTCGGACGCCGGCGGGATCATGCCGCCGAAGTCCACGTGGTTCGAACCCAAGCTCAGGGACGGAATCCTGGTCTATCTGATTTAATTGGTGAAGGCGTTCAATTGGTGAAGCCGTCGTTCCACGTTCCGCGTTCCCCGTTCCCATGAGAACGAGGAACGGGGAACAGGGAACGAGGAACGAGGAATCATGAATCCAACTCTTACCGCAACCCATCGCATCTTCAACTTCTCTGCTGGTCCCGCCGCATTGCCGCTGCCCGTTCTCGAGGAGGCGCAACGCGACCTCTTGTCGCTGCCGGGCGTCGGCATGTCGGTCATGGAGATCAGTCACCGATCGAAGCCGTTCGACGAGATCATTCAGGGCGCCGAAGCTGATTTCCGCAAGCTTGCGGGGTTGACGCCTGAGTACAAGGTGCTCTTTCTTCAGGGCGGCGCCAGCCTTCAGTTCTCGATGGTGCCGATGAACCTTCTTGCAGCGGGTCAAACAGCCGACTACATCGTCACCGGGGAATGGTCGAAGAAGGCGGTCAAGGAAGCCAAGCGCAATGGCGCGACACACATCGCCGCGACCACCGAGAGCGAGAACTTCCGTCGGATCCCGCGCCAAGACGAGCTCGTGCTCACGCCGGGAGCCGCCTACGTCCACATGACGTCGAACAACACGATCTTCGGCACGCAGTGGGCGAACGTGCCGGATGTGGGGGGCGCTCCGCTCGTCTGCGACGCGTCCTCGGATATCTTCTCCGGACCGATCGACGCGTCGAAGTTCGGTCTGATCTACGCGGGCGCGCAGAAGAATCTCGGCCCGTCTGGCGTGACGCTCGTCGTGATTCGCGAGGACCTGATCGGTCGTTCCGCCGAGTCGCTCGCGCCGATGCTGAGCTACAAAGTGCAGGCGGAGAACAGCTCCCTTTACAACACGCCGCCGGTGTTCGGGATTTACATCCTTCGCCTCGTACTCAAGTGGCTCGTTGGCATCGGCGGCCTTTCAGCCATCGGGGCGATCAACGACCGCAAGGCGAAGACTCTCTACGACGAGCTGGATCGCAGCCCGTTCTGGCGTCCGCACGCGGCCGCTGACAGCCGTTCGAAGATGAACATCACCTTCCGGCTGCCCTCGGAGGACCTCGAGAAGTTGTTCGTCAAGGAATCGACCGCCGCAGGCTTCGACGGTTTGAAGGGCCATCGTTCGGTCGGCGGCCTTCGTGCCTCGATCTACAACGCGTTTCCCGAACAGGGCGTGACCGCGCTCGTCGAGTTCATGCGGGAGTTTGAGCGAACCAAAGGCTAGGATCGTCCCAGTTCCTCGTTCCCGATTCCCGGCTGGCCCCGAGCGTTAAGCCGTGCCGGTTCCCGGTCCTGCTTGAGGTCCCCGTCCCCGGCGCCGACGGCGCCTTCGCCTTCGTCGTCCCGTGCCGCCTGGATTCTGTCCGTCGGCCGACGGCTGGGGTTGGTCACCGTTCGGCGCTTGAGGCGCCGAGCGGTGTCGGTGCGCCTGCCTCCAGGTCTCCAGGACCTCGGGCGCGTCGCCGTGGACGTCGAGCCACGTCAGCGTGTCCGGGAACGCCGGACGATGGGGCAGGCTGCGCGCCGCACGTGGCGAAATCTCCGGCGCCACGAGGCGTGGCGCGAGATCGACAATCTGCCGGAGCCGCTCGACGTCGCGGCGCGCGATCGGCAGCATGCCGAAGCTCACCCGATCCGCGTGCGGCTCACGCGGTCGGCCGTTTCCCACGCCGGCCGCGAGCATGCCGAGCGGTTGCAACAGCGATCCGATGAGCACGGCGTTCGTGAGATCGGCTGGTGCTGATGGGAACTTCGACCGGTACCGGTCGAGCCGCGCGAGTGCGTCCCACACGGCATCCGGCGGGTTTCTGAGCTCGGGCGTCATGAGCTCGAGAAGCCGCAGACGTCCAAGTGCGCCGAACGTCGATTCCGCACTGCCCGAACGCAGGATCTTGAAGTACTCCTCCAGGAGACGGGCGGCTGATGCGGTGGCGATCAGCGCTCGGTGCTCGGCGATCGCTTCGGATACGAGCGGATCGAGATCGAATCCGAGACGCGCGGTCATGACGGCCGCGCGCAACATGCGCACGGGATCCTCCACGAACCTCACGTTTGGATCGCCGATTGACCGCACCACCCGGCGCTCGAGGTCGGCCAGGCCTCCCACATAGTCGATGACCGAGAACGATCCGATGTCGTAGAACAGACCGTTGATCGTGAAATCGCGCCGGAACGCGTCCTCTTCCGGCGTGCCGAACGTGTTGTCGCGATGGAGCGGATTCTCGCCTGGTGGAGCCGGCGACGCCGCGACCACGACCGCTTCGGTTTCGGGCGGCGCCGCGTCCGTCCCGGGTGCCTCGACCACCCGGCGGAACGTCGCGACTTCAATCGTCTTGGCTCCGAACTTGATATGGGCCAGCCGGAACCGGCGGCCGATGATCCAGCAGTTCCGGAAGAGCTTTTTGATCTGGTAGGGGTGGGCGCTCGTGCCGATGTCGAAGTCCTTGGGGCGCCGCCCAAGGAGCAGGTCGCGTACGCTGCCGCCGACGAGGTAGGCCGTGTGCCCCCCTTCGTGCAGCCGATAGAGGACCTTCAGCGCCTCCGGGTCGATATTCCGGCGCGAAATCCCATGGTTGTCGCGCCGGACGATGACGGGCTCGGTCACGAAGGACGATTATAGAAGTGGTTCCAGGGTTCCAGGGTTCCAAGGTTCCAGGGTTCTAGCGGAACTGAACCGGCAAAGGCTCGAACCAGAACCAGAACCCTGGAACCCTGGAACCCTGGAACCGTGGAACCCTGCACCTTGGAACCCGCCTAGGGCTTCGCGTCGTTCCAATTGGGAGCAATCCCGACATCGACGGTCAAAGGCACGTTCAACGGGTAGGCCGCTTCCATCACCGATCGGACCAGAGCCGCAACTTCGGAGGCGTCGCCTTCGGGGGCCTCGAAGACCAGTTCATCGTGAACCGTCAGGATCATCCGGCTGGGCTGCGCCCGGCCGGCCCGTTCAGCCCGCCCGGTATTGAAGCGGTCGAGCGCCGCGTGCACGTCGATCATTGCCTTCTTCAGCACGTCGGCGGCGGTGCCCTGGATGGGCATGTTCACGGTCTCGCGTTCGGTCGCCGCGCGGATCGCGCCGTTCTTGCTCCCAAGCTCGGGAACCAGTCGCCGGCGGCCGCTCATCGTACGGACGACCCCGGTCGCGCGGGCCTCCGCAAGCGTGCGATCGATGAACGCTCGCACCGCGGGATAGCCGGCAAAGTACGCGTCGATGAACTCCTGCGCGGCCGTCTGGCTCACGCCAATGTCCTTCGCGAGCGTGAAGGCCGTCTTCCCGTAGAGCAGCGCGTAGTTGATGATCTTGGCGCGCCGCCGCAGTTCGTGCGCGTCGAGCTTCAGCGGGCCGTCCAGGCCGCCGAACACACGCTCCGCCGTGCGGTCATGGATGTCGATGCCTTCCTGAAACGCCTCAGTTAGCGCCACGTCGCCCGAGAGATGCGCGAGGACCCGCAGTTCGATCTGCGAGTAGTCGGCGGAAATAAGAACGTGACCCGGCTCGGCGACGAAAGCCGCGCGAATCTCGCGGCCCAATGCCGTGCGTATCGGAATGTTCTGCAGGTTCGGATCGCTGCTGCTGAGCCGTCCCGTGGCGGCCACCGCCTGGTTGAACGTCGTATGTACGCGTCCCGTTCGCGCGTTGACCAGGCTCGGGAGCGCATCGACGTACGTGCCCTTCAGTTTCTGAATCTCACGCCACCGCAGCACCA
>Ga0190274_10001037_pt1 | contig 16269 bp, 5 predicted proteins | sample Popmic531T_FD_133002 | JGI IMG/M metagenome (GOLD analysis project Ga0190274, IMG submission 133002) | Populus adjacent soil microbial communities from riparian zone of Yellowstone River, Montana, USA - 531 T | ecosystem: Environmental > Terrestrial > Soil > Riparian zone | place: USA: Montana...
GCAGTAAATTCTCAGGCGGGCCCATGAAGATGGTTTTGCCAATTGGGTCTTCATTGGGAAAGAAACGCTGCGCCAGCGTCTCGTTAATAATCGCCACAAACTGTGAATTCCCCTTGTCGCTGTCTTCAAATGAACGGCCTTGCCGCACCGTTACCCCAAAGGTTCGATAGTAGTCGGGACTGACGAGGGCAAACCGAACCAGCGGTACTTTGTCGAGCGACGTCTCGGTCCGACCTTCAATACTCAAAAACTTGCCCCAAGCATCTCCCGCACCCAGAGGCAGAATCGTGCCTGCCGTTGCTGACTGCACACCCGGCAACGCCCGCACGCGTCTGAGCAGTTGGTCGTAGAAATTCAACCCGGCCGGGTCACGCAGATCACTTGCGGTCAGTGGCCTTGGATACTTTGCCTCCGGTAAAGGAACCCGCATCGTGAGCACATTGCGCGCCGTAAAGCCGGTATCCACCTGGCGTAGTTTAATAAAGCTGCGCATCATCAATCCTGAGCCGATTAGCAGCACGAGGGCGAGCGCCACTTCAGTAATCACTAATAGCCGTCGTAAGCGACCTTGTTTAAGACCGCCAATTCCGCTTCGTCCACCTTCATTCAGGGATTCGCGAACATCAGCCCTGGCTGCTTGCAGGGCCGGCAATAAGCCGAAGATCAGAATGGTTAACAATGCTAGTGCGAAGGTAAAAATAAGTACCCGGCTGTTTACGTTGATCTCATTCCCGCGCGGTAACGAGGCTGGCAACAATGAAGAGAGCAGGTCGATCCCCCAGACAGCCAGCAAGGTGCCCAGCAGCCCACCGATCAAACCCAGTGGGAGGCACTCAATAATTACCTGGCGCATAATGCGCGCGCGGCTGGCACCCAAACTTGCGCGCACCGCCAGTTCTTTAGCCCGCGCTGAGGCTCGCGCCAATAGCAGGTTGGCCACATTGACGCAGGCCACCAGCAGCACAAACCCGACCGCTCCCAGCAACACCAGTAACGCCGTCCGCGAATCGCCCGAGATCTGTTCCTGCATCGGCACAATCAATGCACCCAGCCCCTTGTTGGCGGCGTATTGAGCCTCCAAGGTTTTAGCGATAGCGCCGACGTCCGACTGCGCTTGTTGTGGTGTAACTCCCGGCTTGAGCCGGCCAACAAGATTTACGAAGTGGTTGTTGCGCGTGGCCATGTTGTCATCCAGCGCGAATGAGATTGGCGTCCACAATTCCACTTCCGGCAAGTTGTCAAAAAACGGTAAGCCGCGGGGCATCACACCGGCGATGCTGTAGTTCTCGCCGCCCAACTTGATCTCGCGGCCCACAATGGAGCGGTCGCCGGCAAATTGCCGTTGCCACAATCCATAACTAAGCAATACGACCCGGTGACGGCCAAACTGTTCCTCTTCAGCTGAAAATAATCGCCCAACCGAAGGTGAAACCTTGAGCACTTGAAAGAGATTGGGAGTGATGTACGCGCCTTCGATCAGTTCCGGCGCATTGCCCGGCGTCGAGAGGTTGAAGTTTCCGTTGTAAAAGCCGGCCAGTCCCTCGAATGACCGACTCTGATCGCGCCAGGCGTAGTAATCAGGCAAGGAGCTTCCCGAAGTGGGCACGCCCTGAGAATTCATTGTTGACCAAAGAAAAACTAATCGGTTGGCCTCCGGGTAAGGAAGGGGCCGCAGCAGGACCGCATCCACGACACTGAAGATGGCGGTGTTGGCGCCAATGCCCAACGCCAGCGTGAAAATGGCTATGAGCGTAAAGACGGGATTCTTGACGAGGATTCGCAAGCCAAACCTGAGATCTTGCATCAATGAATTCATCTATTTTCCTCGAACGATATAGGCCAACCTACTCGTACCTTAGCGCCACCAATGGATCGACCCTCGTCGCGCGCCGCGCCGGGAGATAACAGGCGAGCAGGGTGACCAACATCAACAAAACGCCCACCAGCACATACGTCACCGGATCGCTGGCACTCACGCCGTATAAGAGATCAACTTCAAACACTGCGCTGGCTAACACTCGTGTCAGTGCCAAAGCCAACATTAGTCCCAGGATGAGTCCGTAGATCACCCGCCTCATTCCCTGCCTGATCACCAGGCCCAAAATATCCTGACGGTTAGCTCCCAAAGCCAGCCGGATGCCGATCTCTCGAGTGCGCTGCCCAACTCCGTAAGCAATCGTTCCGTAGATTCCCAGCGAGGCCAACAACACGGCCAGACCTCCACACGAGCCGATGACTAATCCGAATAATTGATAAAGAAAGAGCACCGGTTTGAAGGTGTCAGTGAGAGTTACAACATCAGCAACAGGGATATTCTGATCGAGGGATTTAATTGCGGCGCGCACCGCCGGAACCAGGCTTTCAGGAGGCCCCGAGGTGTGAACCATCATCACCATTCGCTGCGCCTGTGTTTGCTGCAGCGAAAAAGCAAACCAGGGGACAGGTTCCTTTTGGAGTGACTGGAACTTGTCGTCACGCACCACGCCGACGATCTCGCAACTTTGAGCCTCTGCCTTATATGTAAGCTTCGTCAGGTGTTTGCCTAACGCTCTGCCGTCAACAAAGTAACGCCGCACAAACGACTCATTAACCGCGGCCACACACGGCGCACCATCGCCGTCGCGCTCGTTGAAGTCGCGACCGTGAACAATCGGAATGTTCATAGCCGTCAGATAACCCGCGCCAATCGTGTTGCTGTCGATCTCAGTGGTTTGTTTATAACCTTCGATCCCGACTGACCGGCGGGATCCACCCAGCAAGCCGCCCGGAACGTTGTCGACAAAGCTCACCGTTTGCACGCCGGGCAGAGCCTGCGTGCGTTCCTGCAGTTGTCGATAAAACTCCTGACTGCGGGCGCGGTCATATTGATCTTCAAGCGCTATCGGGGCGACCACCAGGTTCCCTGAATCAAACCCCAGGCGCGTCGGACTAATGTTTTTCAAACTTCGCATAGCCAGACCAGCGCCGGTGAGTAGCACGAGCGCCAGCGCCACTTGCGCCACGATTAGCCCATTTCGAAAACGCGACTGGCCCTGGCCTCCGGCAAAAACCTGCGCGCCTTCTTTGAGCGTTGAAATCACATCCGGGCGGGAGATCTGCAAAGCTGGAACCAGGCCAAAGAACACGCCCACCAGTAACGAGAATCCAAACGTGTAGGCCAGCACCTTCCAATCCATCTGCAGATCGAGGGCCAGCCGTATGCCTTCAGGCAGCGCGGGTATGAAAGCGACCAGCAGATTCATCAGCCACATCGCCATCAAAGTCCCGGCCACACCGGCGACCAGGGCCAGCAGGACGCTTTCAGTTAAGAGTTGTTGCAGGATCCGTCCGCGTCCAGCTCCGAGGGCCAGCCGCACCGCAATCTCTCGCCTGCGCTCCAACGCGCGCGCCAGCAACAACCCCGCGAGATTCATGCAGGCAATCAGCAACACCAGATTGATCATCACGAGGATCAGCGCGATTCCGGCATAGACGCTCGCCTGCATCTTCGGATGGATCCTCGTTTCATTTTCCGGGAGGACGGTGACAAATTTTTCTCTGATTTCGTTTGACTCTTCACGCTTTTTACGCCAGTGCTCCGGATAGGCATCCCGCAATTGACGAGTGATGACATCAAATCGCGCCCGCGCTTGTGCGAGCGTCACCTCGGGTTTAAGCCTGCCGACTATAAACAGCCCACTGCTTCCGCGAGTGTTCAGGCTAAGGCCATATTGCGGCACCAGCTGCGGAACCATCATCAGCGGCACCCAAACCTCGATCGCCAGGCCTCGAATCATGCCGGTGTATTGCGGCGGCGCGATCCCAATCACCGTGAGTGACTGATGGTTGAGTGTGATTCTTTGACCAATAACTGCTGGGTCTGAGTTGAAACGACGCTGCCAAAAACCGTGGCTGATGACGGCCACGGGATGAGTACCCGAGGTTTGATCCTCTTCCGGAAGGAACGTGCGGCCTTTTATCGCAGTAACGCCCAACAACTCAAAGTAGTTGCCGGAGACCACTTCGCCAAAAACCTGCTCAACCTCGGCTCCGCCGCCAAGCTTGAACTGTTCGATTCTGTAAGCCGCGAGACCGGAGAAGATTTCCGGTTGATCACGAAAGACCAGAAAGTCCGGGTAAGAACTGGCCTGGTATGGATCGCTTGCATGACCCGAGTAAAGCTCGACGAGTCGTTCCGGCTGAGCCACCGGACGCGGGCGAAACAGCAAAGCATTGACGATAGTGAACACGGCAGTGTTTGCGCCGATGCCAATCGCGAGGGTGATGACCGCAATCAGAGTGAAACCCGGGCGGCTCACCAGATTTCTCGCGGCATATCGAATGTCTTTGATTAGTTTGTCCACGGCTCTCTCGTATAGGTCCTATAGGTCAAATAGGTCCTATTGGTTTCTATTCATAGCGCAGCGCTACCAACGGATCTACTTTCGTTGCTCTGCGCGCCGGAATGTAAGAAGCCACCAGCGCTACCAAACCCAGCAGCAAAGGCACGCCGGCAAAAGTCAGCGCGTCGGTCGCGCCCACTCCGTAAAGGAAGCCCGCTAGCAATCGGGTCACAGCGAAGGCCAGCATCAGACCCAACGCCAGCCCAACCCCGATCACGAACAGACCTTCACCGAGCACGAGTCGCAAGACATCTTTCTCCCGGGCGCCCAATGCCATCCGTACCCCGATCTCGCGGCTGCGCTGGGCCACCGAGTAAGAGACAACTCCATAAAGTCCGATGGCTGCGAGCAGCAGTGCCAAAAACCCAAAACCGCCAAGAGTCCACGCGGCGACGCGCGAAGGAAACAGCGACAAATCCAATTGATTGCGCAACGTCTGAACGTTGGCGACGGCCAGGTTCGAATCGAGCGCGCGGATCTGTTCCCGCACTGCGCCGGCAACCGACTGCGGCTCGCCCTTCGTACGGACCACCAGGGTCATTTTCGGATCGTAAGACTGGAGCACTGGATGATAGACGTATGGACGCGGCGGCTCGCCAAGAGAGCGATACTTGCTGTCGCGGGCTATTCCCACGACTTCAAGGAAAGGTCCCTTTGGTCCTTCCAGGCTAACGCGCTTGCCCAGGGCGTCTTCACCGGGCCAGAGCGTGGCTGCCAACGTCTCATTGAGCACCACAATCCCCGGCGCACCCTTGCGATCTGCTTCGGTGAACTCGCGCCCGCGAACGAGCGGAGTCTCCATCGTCTTGAAAAAATTTGGACCCACCACGTTGAAGCCGGTACTGATGCCCTCGTCGCCGGCCCCGGCACCTTTACCTTCGGCAAAGACCTGAAACTGCGCGTAAGAAAAACCCAGTTGCGAAAACCTGACCAGGCTGGCGCGTTCCACACCCGGCTGCGCCTCAACCCGTCTCAGCAATTCGCTGTAAAAGTTCACGCCTTCAGTTTCCTTGTAGCGCAGCAGTCCCAAATTGACCGGCACTAATAACGCCCGATCGACGCGGAAACCCGGGTCGATCGTGTTCGCACGTTGCAGTGAACGGATGAAGAGTCCGGCGCCTACCAGAAGCACTACCGAGAGCGTTACCTGCGCCGTTACAAACACTGCACGCAATCGCGAGCGACGAGGACCGGTGCGTTGAGCAGCGTCGTCACTTTTGAGGGCGACAACGAGGTCCAGACGCGATGCCTGCAAGGCGGGAGCGAGCCCGAAAACAATTCCGGTGACAACGGATACAGCTAGCGTGAAAGCCAACACCCGGTAATCCAATCCGAGATCGAGGGAGGCGAGCGGAGTGCTCTGCAAGTAAGAGATCAAAAGCTGGTTGGACCAGAGCGCCAGCAGCAAACCGAAGAAGCCTCCCGCGAGGCCGAGCAGGACGCTTTCCGTTAGCCACTGCCGAACCAGACGTGGACGACTGGCGCCCAGGGCTTGCCGAATTGCGGTCTCACGTCGCCGCATTGCTGCTCGGGCCACCAGCAGGCTGGCGATATTCGCGCAGGCGATCAGCAGCACCAGACCCACTACAGCCATCACCAGTCCTGCCAGCGGCAGCGCTTCTTCCTGATCCCGCGGATCCATGCCGCCACGCATCCCGAGCAGTTGCACACTGCGGAGAGTTTCCGGATTGACCTTGCCGGTGTTGGCTTCGGCAACATGTCGCGCGACGTTACTCAACTCACTGCCTGCCTGGTCAGGCGACACGCCCGGCTTCAACCGGCCAAAGACCGCCAGCCAGTGACTATTGCGTTCCTGAAATCGATTAGCCACCGGGTCGGCCAACCTTGCGGCTTCCGGAGGGTTTAGTACCGGGTGCATTGCGAGCGGCACCCACAGTTCGCGATTGAGACCTACTTCCGTTCCGATAAACTTTTCGGGCGCCACTCCAACGACCGTGAAACCGAGTCCGTTGATGGAAATCTGACTACCGACGACGCTCGCATCTGAATTGAATCGAGTGCGCCAGAGATGCTCGCTGACGACAACGACGGGCGTCGGTGTTTGCCCTTCTGACTTATCAAAGGTGCGACCTCTGATTGCGGACACACCAAGCAAATCGAAATAATTCTCAGTAACAAATTCTCCGGTGACGAGTTCAGGCTCGCCACTGCGCGCAAGGCTAAACTCGCTGGTGCCGGTTATTGCCGCCATCCCCTCGAAACTCTGCGACTGTGTTCGATAGTCGATGTAGTCCGGGTAAGAGATAGGCGCCCGCAGCCACATGAGACTGCTCTGGTCCTTCACAATTGGGATGGGCCGAATGAGGATGATGTTGACGAGGCTGAAGATTGCTGTGTTAAGGCCGATGCCGAGCGCCAATGAAACTACCGCCACCAACGTGAAGGCCGGCGACTTCCACAGCATTCGGATCGCATAGCGAAGATCGTGAAATAGCGTTTGCATCGGGTTTCTCCCTATAGGACCAATAGGACCTATTGGACCTATCTATTCATATCGGAGCGCTACCAGCGGATCGACCTTCGTCGCGCGCCGCGCCGGGATGTAACAGGCAACGAATGCCACCATGGTCAGCAACGTCGCCACCGCCACAAATGTGATTGGGTCTTTCGCAGACACACCAAACAACAACGACGACATCACGCGTGTAAGTGCGAAGGCTCCCAGCAGACCGATTGCTACGCCTGCGACAACCAGGACCATTCCCTGCCGGACCACCATAGTCAGCACATCAAGACGTTTCGCGCCAAGGGCCATGCGCACGCCAATCTCGTGAGTTCGCTGTGCGACCGAATAAGACATCACGCCGTAGATCCCGGTTGAGGCCAGCACCAGGGCCAGCAGTGCTAATAGTCCCAGCAGCGCCGTGCGATATCGAGGTTGGGCCACCGAGGTGTCGACCCACTCATCCATCGTTCTGACGGCAGCCACCGGCTGATCAGGATCGATAGCCTGCACTTCTTTACGAACTGCGGCCGCGAGGTTCGCCGGATCGCCCTCGGTCCGAATCACCAGATTCGTCCCACCGGTTTGATTGCTCGGCATGTACATCGCGGGGAAAGGCTGGGATTCCAGAGAGCGATGACGGATGTCACCCACCACGCCGATAATCTCCCATGGATCTTTTTCCATCATCATGATCAGTCGTTTCCCGAGCGGCTCTTCGTTTGGGAAAACCTGGCTGGCAAGTAGTTCGCTGATCACAAGCACTTTGGCGCTTTGCTTCACTTCCTGTTCGGTGAAATTCCGGCCGCGCAAGAGCGGGATCCGAAGAGCCTTGAAATACTGCAGATTGACGCGCCGGTAGTCGGCACCCCGAGATTCGCTGATGGATGCAGTAGGACGGCCTTCAACGTTGAATGGCATATCGTTGGGTTGGCCGCTGAGTGGAAGCTCGGTGACAAAGCCTACGCTTTCAACTCCAGGCAAGCTGCCAACCCGGCTTTCCAGTCCAGTAAAAAAGCTGCCGCTCTTGTCGGGCGTTGAATACTTCTCGCTCGACAAATCCACGCGCATCGTCAGCACATTGTGGGCGTCAAAACCGGGATTAGTGTTTTGCAGTTGGATCAAACTTCTGATGAGCAACCCGGCGCCAATCAACAGCACGACTGCGATTGCGCTCTCAAGCACCATCAACACACTGCGGGTCCGATTGCGCTTTCCTCCTTCGCTTCCGGTTCGGCCCCCTTCTTTCAGCGATTCACTGAGATTCAGCTTCATAGTCCTCAGGGCCGGAGCCAGGCCAAATAACACTCCGGTGACCAGCGAAACCAGGAAGGTGAACACAAGCACGGTTGCATCAATTTGAACGTGGGCGGTCGCCGGAATACTCCCGGCGCTTAGAGTTACAAGCAGGTCAACTCCCCAGATGGCCAGCAAGGCTCCAAGGGTCCCGCCCACGAGGGCGAGAACTACACTTTCGGTGATCATTTGACGCACGATCCGAAAACGACCGGCGCCGAGTGCAGTGCGAAGAGCAATCTCTCGCTCTCTGGTAGCCGCACGCACCAACAACAGATTCGCCACATTGGCGCAAGCAATCAGCAGCACGAACCCAACCGCACCGAAAAGCAGCAACAACGTTGGACGGGTGTTGCCGACGAGCTGCTCACGCAGAGAGACCAGCCGCAAGTTCCACGCCTTGTTTGTGTCCGGATACTGTTCTTCAAGCCGCCTGGCGATGATGTCTGTATCGGCCTGGGCCTGCACGATGGTGACTCCGGGTTTAAGTCTTCCGATCGGCCGCATGAAATGGGACTTGCGTTGTTTCATGCCGGGTGAGTCGAAATTGAGCGGGACCCACAATTCTGCTGTCTGCGGAAAGTTGAAGTCCTTCGGCATCACGCCTATCACTTCAATCTTTTTGCCGTCGAGTGAGACTGTCTTGTTCACGATATTCGGGTCGCCGCCGAACCGTTTCTGCCAGAGTCCGTAACTCAACACCGTCACCAGTTCGCGTCCGGGAGTTTCGTTTTCGAGCTGGAAGGTGCGACCCAGGGCGGCTGTGGCGCCGAGTGTCTTAAAGTAGTTGCCGGTAACAGCCGCAACAGTTAGCCGCTCGGGTTCACCGCTACCAGTCAGGTTCGCATGAGCCGGAAAGGATAACTGGGCGGCAAACTCCTCGAAGGTAGTGTTCTGTTTGCGGTAGTCTAGAAAATCAAGCGGAGTAACACTCGCCCGGTTGGTGCCATTGCGAACATTGCCAAACATCCAGACCAGCCGATCGGGTTCGGCGAATGGCAAAGGCCGCAGCAGCACCGCATTCACCAAACTGAAGATTGCCGTGTTTGCGCCAATGCCAAGCGTCAGCGCAATCAGAGCAACCGCGGTAAAGCCCGGCCGCTTCAGAAGACTTCTGATTCCGTAGCGAACGTCTCTGAATAGTGTTTCCATCGTTGCAACCTCCGGTATAGGTCCTATAGGTCTTATCGGTCCTATAGTTTTTCTTCCCTATTCACTCCGCAGCGCCACCAGCGGATCAACCTTCGTGGCCCGTCGCGCCGGGATGTAGCACGCCAACAATGCAGCCACTACCAGACAGATCGATACGACGGTAAAAGTCACCGCATCGGTCGGCGCTACCTGAAACAGCAGGCTCGCCAGCAGGCGGGTCAAGGCGAACGATCCCGCCAGCCCGATCCCTACACCTATCAGAGCGAGCGACATTCCGTTCTTAACTACCATCGTCAATACGTCGCCCGCTTTCGCACCGAGGGCCATGCGAATACCAATCTCCTGCGTTCGTTGAGTGACCGCGTAAGACATCACTCCGTAGATCCCAACAATCGCCAGCAGCAGGGAAACCATTGCGAATACAGTCAACAACAACATATTGAAACGTCGTCCGGAGACCGACTCTGCCAGCAGCTGTTGCATGGTCTTGGCGTCATCGATCGGAAGGTCCTTATCAATCGTTTGAATCTGATTCTTCACCGCGGCTGCCACACTTAAAGGATCGGAGGCCGTCCGGATTATCAAACTCATTGAAGGGGCCGGCACTTGAAGGTGAGGAAAGTAAACTTCAGGCTCGGCGTTTGAATCCAGACCCAATTGCTTCACGTCTCCAACGACACCCACAATCGACATCCACGACTCGCCGTCCGTGAATGTGATTCGCTTGCCCAACGGATCCTCGTTGGGAAAGTAGAGGCGGGCCAAATCGTTATTGATGATTGCGGACAGGGGAGCATCGGCCCTATCCCTTTCCGAGAACTCGCGCCCTTTGATGACGGGGATGCCGAGCGTTTGGAAATACCGCGGACTAACGCTCCGAGTATTGATGATCATCTCCTGACCGGCTTCAGGTTCGGGGCGACCTTCGATGCGGAAATCGGAACCGTTGAGACTCACCGTGAGAGGAAGTCCGGTGGTTGCCGCGGCAGACTGTACGCCGGGCAGCGTTTGAATTCCTTCAACCGCTCTTTGGAAGAAAGCGATCTGCTGCGGTCCGTCTGGATACCTGTTTTCTGAAAGCGTCAGGTCCACCGCCAGCACGTGGTCCGGATTGAAGCCGAGATTCATCTGCTGAAGCCGCAGGAAACTTTTGATCATGAGCCCTGCGCCGATCAGCAGCACCAGGGCGAGCGCGACCTCAACTGTTACCAGCGCGCTGCGGGTTCGCTTTGCGGCGCCACTTCCCAGCAAGCCTCTCGAACCTTCCTTTAGCGCTCCGTTTGGATCGGGCTTCGACGCCTGAATCGCCGGAAGCAATCCGAAGAGGAGGCCGGTCACAACCGAAACGGCGAGGGTGAAACCAAACACGCGCGCATCAATTCCAATCTCATTCAAACGAGGAATATTGTCTGGAGTAAGTTTCAGAAGCGCTTCGGTTCCCCAGAATGCAATCAACAATCCCAGGCAGCCGCCGGCGAGCGAAAGGATGAGTGTCTCAATCATCAAAAGACGCACCACCGCCGTCCGTGTCGCGCCCAGTGCAGTGCGAATGGCAAGCTCTTTTTGTCTGGAAGCCGCACGGGCGAGGAGAAGGTTGGCGATATTGGCGCAGGCAATCAGCAGTAGAAAAGCCACGGCTCCAAACAACACCAGCAGCGCCGGACGAATTTCTTTAACAGTTTGCTCCGCGGTCGGAACCAGGCTGATACCAATGCCGGTATTGCCGTCCGGATACTCCTGCTCGAGCCGGCTCTCGATTGGCGTCATATCCGCGCGCGCCTGACCGATAGTCGCGCCGGGCTTCAGTCGCCCCAGGGCAAAGAAAGAATAATTGCCGCGCCGCATTTCATCAGCAGTGGGCGCCAGAGGGACATAAACATCAATCGACTCATTCAGTACCTTCCCCTGATAACCGAAGCCTACCGGAAATTCAAAACCGGAAGGCATGACTCCGACAACGGTGTAGCCTTCGTTGTTGAGCCTGATTGATCGGCCAATGATTCCCTTGTCAGTACCAAATCGGTTCTGCCAGGCCGCATGGCCCAAAATCACGACGCGGTTGGTCCCGTCCTTGTCTTCTTCAGGCAGGAATTGCCGGCCGAGCATCGGCACAGCGCCGATAAGTTGGAAGAGATTCGCAGTCGCTCTGATAGCTGAAAGCCGGGCGGGTTCGCCGGCGCCGGTGAGGTTCAGATTGGTAAACGTATAGGCCGAGATTTGTTCGAAAGTATGGTTCTGTTCCCTCCAGTCGCTGAGGTTGGCAAACGATACCGGAAGCTGATACATGCCGCGCCCGGGACTCTCTTCCCAGATCGTCACCAGGCGCTCCGGCTGCTGATAGGGTAGCGGCCGGAGCAACACGGCATTGATCACACTAAACATGGCGGTGTTGGCTCCAATGCCAAGGGCAAGCGTGGTCACTGCAATGGCCGTGAATCCAGGGCGCTTCAGCAGACTTCTGAATGCATAGCGAAATTCGTTGAATAAATTATTCATCTTCCCTCACCCCGCTCACGCAATAGGTCCTATATGTCCTATCGGTCCTATTGCACTATTCATATCGCAGCGCTACCAGCGGATCGACTTTCGTTGCGCGCCGGGCCGGCAGGTAGCAGGCAACCAAAGCAACAGCCAGCAGACCGAGCGAGAGGACAACAAATGTCGGTGCATCTTTAGGAGTGACTCCGAAGAGCAACGTGCTCATTAATCGAGTCAGTGCCAAAGCGCCCGCCACTCCCATAGCCGCACCAATCACTGCCAGCATCATTCCGCTCTTTAAGACCAACGCCAGAACGTTTGTGTTGCGTGCGCCCAGCGCCAGACGAATGCCAATTTCGTGGGTTCGCTGGGTAACGCTGTAAGACATCACTCCGTAAATTCCAACGGCCGCCAATACCAGCGCCACGACGGCAAAACATCCGAGTAACAAAACAATGAAACGCTGTTGAGTGATCGATGACGAGACGAGCTCGTTCATGGTTCTCACCTGGGCAATTGCCAGATTTTTGTCGGCAGCCCAAATTTCACTTCGCAACGGAGGCGCCACACTCAATGGAGCCCCGACAGTTCGTACCACCAGCGTCATTCCACGAGTCGGGACCTGACTCATGGGCAAATACATTGCAGGCGGGGTATCCGCATCCAGACCGAAATGCTTAACGTCATTCACCACTCCCACAATCTCGCGCCAGTTATCAGGCTCGCCGATCCGCTTGCCCAGAGGCTCCTGATCGGGCCAGTAACGCCGGGCCATGGTTTCGCTGATGATTACTACTTTGGGAGATTTGTCGTCGTCGTGATCGGTAAACGCTCGGCCTTTAAGAAGGCGCATTTCCATCGTGCTGAAATAATTTGGACTGATGGAGCTATACCAAGCGACGGGTCCTTGCCCATCCGGCGGTGCCGGCTGGCCTTCGATAAGAAACGAAGAGTCAGTGTTGTTACCGCCGAGCGGCAGATTAGAGATCGCCGCGACGCTTTGCGCGCCCGGCAAAGTTTTCAGACGATCAAGGAGGGGAACGTAGAAGCCGCGGATCTGCTGAGCCTGAGGGTAACGGACCCGGTTGGGAAACAGACGTAGCGTTAATACCTGATCCGGATTGAAGCCCGGGTCGACTCGCTGAAGTAGCAGAAAGCTCTTCATCAACAAGCCGCCCCCAATGAGCAGCATCAATGCCAGCGCCATCTCGGCTACCACCAGCGCTCCCCCCAGTCGTCCGCTCCGGTGCCCGTCGGGAGTTCCCTTGCCTTCCTTCAACGAACTGTTTAGATCAGGACGCGAGACACCCAGCGCGGGCAGTAGGCCGAAGATCAATCCGGTCAGGATTGCAGCGCCGAGCGTAAACCCAAGGACAGTGGCGTCGATTCCGATTTCATCAAAGCGGGGCGCACCGGCGGGGGCCAGGCTGGTAAAAATGCGCAGCAACCAGAAGGCGAGAAGCAAACCGAGGGCGCCACCGATGGTTACCAGCAAACCACTTTCGGTCAGCATCTGCCAGATCACGCGCCCACGACTCGCGCCCATTGCCGCGCGAATGGCGATCTCTCTTTGCCGGGTTCGGGAGCGCGCCAGCATAAGATTGGCAACGTTGGCGCAGGCTATCAGCAGGACAAAACCCACGGCGCCGAGCAGGACCAGCAGGGGCCGACGCATATTGCCAACGAGTTGTTCGTGTAACGGCACTACTGTCGCGCCGACTTTGGTATTAGTTTCCGGATACTCGCTTTCAAGCCGGTGAGCAACGGTATTCAAATCAGCGGACGCTGCTGCCAGAGACACGCCGTGTTTCAAACGCCCGAGGACCCGCAGGATCAGGCAGCCACGCTTGCACGAGGGGTTAATGCCCGGTCGCAGCGGACGCCACAATTCCGTATTGGCAATCACCGGAAACTTAAAGCCCGCCGGCATCACGCCAACGACTGTGTAGTTGTCTTCGTTGAGTGAGATTGATTTACCGATGATTTCGCGATCGGAGCCGAAGCGCCGTTGCCATAGTTCGTTACTCAGCACCACGACGTTGGGAGCACCGACCTGGTCCTCTTCCGGGAGGAAGCTGCGGCCGAGGACTGGCTCCCGGCCCAGCATCGTAAACAGATCATGTGAAACGGCGGCGCCCACCAACGGTTCGGGTTCCGCTCGCCCGGTGAGTGTGGGCCCCCAATCATTAAGTGCAGAGATATGTGAGAAGGTGGTGTTTTGAGCGCGCCAGTCGTCGAAGTCGGACGGCGATAGCCACTCCCGATCCGGCCCGCCGCGGCCCTGATGATTCTCCCAAACCATCGCTAACTCGGACGGGTTCGCATACGGAAGAGGTCGTAGGAGCACGCCATTGACGACGCTGAAAATCGCCGTGTTGGCGCCGATGCCGAGCGCTAAGGTAACAACGGCAACGACAGTAAAACCGGGTCTCTTAAGCAGCATCCGCACGGCGTAACGAAGATCCTGAAGCAGGTTTTGCATCTGTGAAATCCTCTCACTCGGGGTCCTTCGGCGCTGGGGAGTCGCTTCATTGCGTCTAACACACTGGTTCGGTTTTAGTGCTTATAGGCCGTATACGTCCTATAGGTTCTATTGCTTTTCTTGCCTGCCAAGAGCGGCGGAGCCGCGAACGGTCTCTGGCGAAAGGCCGGCAGGCAGGATGCCTGCGCTCCCAACCTATTCGTATCTCAGGGCCACCAACGGATCGACCTTCGTTGCGCGGCGCGCTGGAAAGAAGCAAGCAAAAAGAGCAACCACGATTAGCGCTGCGGTCACGAAAGCAAAGGTGACCAAATCAGTCGGAGCTACTTTGAACAAAAGATTTGCCAGCAAACGAGTCAGTGCGAAAGCGCCGGCCAGACCGATCGCCACACCGACGAGGGCCATTGTCATGCCGTTTTTGATCACGAGCTTCAGTACGTCGCCGGCCTGTGCACCCAATGCCATACGCACACCGATTTCCTGGGTTCTTTGGTTAACGGCATACGACATCACGCCATAAATCCCGACCGAAGCGAGCAACAAGGCGATTAGTCCGAAGACCGCCAGGATGTAAGTCATCAGGCGTTTAGGCGAAACTCGTTCGTCGAACATCTCGCTGACAGTCTTGATATTCGAAACCGGCAGATTCGGATCGAGTGCCTGGACTTCGTTGCGTACCGCGGAAGCTATGAGAGTTGGATCCTGCGAGCCGCGAATGACCAGATTCATGGTCAAGCGGGCGTTCTGCGCGTAAGGTTGGTAAACGGTTGGATCCGGCGCCTCATCAACATCATTGTTTTTGACGTCAGCTACGACACCGATGATTTCCGGGGCCTGCTTCTCGTCGCCGCCAAAGTTGATCCGTTGACCGAGCGCCTCCTCGCCGGGGAAGAATTTTTTTGCAAAAGCTTCACTGACCACAATGACACGCGTCGCGTTGGCATCGTCCTGGGCGTTATAGAGTCGACCGCGGCGCAGCGCAGTTCCAATGGCCTCAAAATACTCCGGAGTGCTGATGCGCATCTGAGCATCAGGTTCCTGTCCCTGCGTGAACGGTGTGTGGCCAACAATCTGAAAACTGCTACTCGTATCGTTGGAGCTGAAGGGCACGATGGTTACGGCACCCGCTTTTGCTACTCCCGGTAAGGCCGAAACGCGAGCCAGCAGCTGTTGATAAAGCGCGATCTTTTTGCTGGCCTCTGCGTAGCTTTCAGCCGGGAGTGCGATTTGAACCGCTAATACTTTTTCCGAGGTGATACCAAGATCGGCGCGCAGCATTTCCACGAAGCTGCGAACCATCAATCCGGCACCGATGAGTAGCACCAGGGAAAGGGCGACTTCGGAGACGATCAGCGCGCTCTTGAGCCGGCTATGGCTGCCGCCCGCTGAGTCACTTCTGCCTCCAGCCTTGAGAGCATCGTTGAGATTTGTCCTGGTCGAGTGCCACACCGGAGCCAGACCGGCGACAATGCCGGCGAGCATCGATAAACCAAACGTAAAAGCCAGAACGGTCAGGTTAATGCCGAGCCGGTTCCAACCCGGTATGAACTTGGAAAACCCCTCAGGGATACCACCCGCGAGCGCGGCAATGGACCAAATCGAAATAAGCAGCCCGAGCACTCCTCCGAGCAAACCGATCAACGCGCTTTCGGTAAGAGCTTGTCTAATCACCCGAGCCCGGCTCGAACCCAGGGCCAACCGGACCGCTATTTCACGCTGGCGCGACGCAGCCCGAACCAGCAATAGATTGGCGACGTTGGCACAGGCGATCAGCAACACAAAAACAACCGCGCCCATTAGAATCGGCACACCCGTGCGCGCTCCTCTGACGGCATCATCGGTCAGCGTCACCACGCTGGCGTCGCGGCCTGCGTTGGTTTCGGGAAACTGCTGTTGCGCTCGGTGGGCGATGCCCTGGATGCCCGACTGGGCCTGACTCAGAGTAACACCGGGCTTCAACAACCCGATGACCCTCAGGTAATGATTGCCACGGTCCTTTTGTTCCTCCTGGGTTA
>Ga0190274_10001038_pt1 | contig 16265 bp, 10 predicted proteins | sample Popmic531T_FD_133002 | JGI IMG/M metagenome (GOLD analysis project Ga0190274, IMG submission 133002) | Populus adjacent soil microbial communities from riparian zone of Yellowstone River, Montana, USA - 531 T | ecosystem: Environmental > Terrestrial > Soil > Riparian zone | place: USA: Montana...
AGCAGAGATGCCGGTGAAACTACCCAAAACAAGAAACGCAATCAGGACCAGTAGAGCGAGGGACAACTTCTTCATAACAATCATTGGATGCCACGAGGTACCTCCTCGTTGCGGGTTCATCTTCAATGGCTGATGTGGAACCGTCATGCATAGTAGAAAACGAGATCTGCGGCGAAGTAGTTCCGCGATTCAGATTGGCAGCGGGGCAGTATTGGTTCGGGTTATTTCGTGAGGTTTCGTGTTAGTTCGTGGATCGTTCGCTCTGGCAGGCTTACACGATCCACGAAATCATCGAAGTCTCACAAAGACGCGACGGGAGTTTATGATCTTTCCAACGCAACGCGGTCCCAGCCAGCGAGGTCTGCGCCTGCTTCGTAGGTGGTTTGGCAGAAATCCATGAGAGCGGTTTCGGGCGAGTCGGAAACGCGTACCGCATCGTAAGGCAGGAAAAACTCCTTCATCTCGGCACTGTAGAATGTTTCGACAGGACGGATCTTGGCTGCGCCAATCGTGTCCGCAAGACCAGCCGGTTCGGGAGTGGTGTAGGAATAGAATGCCGCTTCCATGTCCTTGCTGCCCGGCCACCAGCCATGGCTGATCACTTCATGCGAATAAGCCTCGCGTGTGATCACGTCGGCGCCGGGACGCTCTGGAGCGGGCTTCCCTGAAAACCGAGTTACGGCCAGGTCGAAACTGCCCCAAAAGAAATGCACCGGGCTGACCTTGCCGATGAACCGCGCGCGAAACTCCTTTAACACCTCATCCATCTTGACCAGTGCCCGCCAAAAACGATTTGCGTATTCAGCGTCGTAAGCAGCGTGGATTGTATCTTCCTCGAAACGAATCGGATCTTGAATCTCCACCGGCATGGTCCAGATCTTCACGTCAATTCCCAGGTCATGCAGAGCTGACATTACTTCAGCATAGAAGTCGGCGACCGTTTGGGGCCGCAGCGACAGAGTCTTCGCTGCGCCATCGCTGCATTTAATTTGTAGCTGGTGATCAATGAAATCGAATTCGATCTCGAAGATCCGATCCTGATAGGGCATCGCACTGGTAGTCAGGCCGCGAGCTGATATATACAGCGGCACATTCCACCAGTGATTCACCAGAGGTGCTTGCTCGAGACGTATTTTCCCGACTACCTGCGTCCACATATGGAGCGTGGCCAGGGTGTCTTTCCATTCCGCGAATTTTAGTTCAGGCCAGGAGTTATTCATTGGAGTAACAGCAAACAGTCAACAGCAAACAGCCGGAACGTGAATAGTGCACCTTAGCTGGGGGTTTCATATTGCGTCCGCGGCGTACCCACCTGCTACGGCATGGTGGTACTGACTTCATTACACGACAACGCTCGAAACCACTCATCACTCATCACTCATCACTCATCACTCATCACTTTTACATAGCCAACCCGCCGTCCACCTGGATCACTTGCCCCGTGATGTAACGAGCGTCATCGGAAAGCAGAAAGCAGGCGATGCGCGCGATTTCACCGGGTTCGGCAAAGCGCCCTAACGGAATCTGTTCCGTGATCTTTGCGCGGTGAGTTTCATCGAGTGCGCCCGACATATCAGTCTCAACCAGGCCCAGCGCCAGCGCGTTGACTGTCACTTTCCGGCTGGCCACTTCTCTCGCAAGTGCTTTCGTGAGTCCAATCATTCCGGCCTTCGAAGCAGAATAGTTTGACTGCCCGGCCATTCCCGCAACGCCGCTAATGGATGAGATGTTTAGGATTGAGCCGCCACCATCCTGCCGCAACATTGTCCGGAGTGCCGCCTTGGCGAAGTTCCACGCGCCTTTGAGGTTCGTGTCCATAACCTCATCCCAATCAGATTCCTTCATCCGCAGGATCAAGTTGTCGCGGGTGACTCCGGCATTATTGACCAGGAAGTCGATACGGCCGAAGGCGTCCTTAACTTGTTTCACCATCTCGGCCGCAGACTCGGTGTTGCCCACATCGCTTTGCGCTGCCAGCACACGTATTCCCAGTGCTTCAAGCTCTTTGGTTAGCGACTCGGCCGCCTCGGCGCTTTTGGCGTAGTTGAACGCGATGTCGGCTCCACGGCGCGCGAGTTCCAGGGCGATAGCGCGACCTATGCCACGCGTGGCGCCGGTGACAATTGCGGTGCGACCAGAGAATTGTTTTTGATCAGACATAGTTTAATGTTTCGTTATTAGAACTCCGACGTCCGACACACTTCAGTTTGTCGTGTTTCGCAGTAGGCGCTTGTGGAGGTCACCTAAGTTCTTTGCGTAACCCTTGCGTTCTTGTTTTGAAGGCTATCCTTACTGCAAAGGAACGCGAAGTTTCTCTACTAACCTCTTGGGTGACAAATCGACAAACTAAAGGGTATCGGACATTTCCGCGAACACGCGATTAGCCTCTGCCAATGTTTCTTTTGATCCGACGTCGAACCAGATTCCGGGTACCTTCCAAGTATAGAAGGGAGTGCGCTGATACATCCACTCGACCAGTCGGCCAGGCTGATCGGGGTTGTTGCCCTCTTCTACATATTGCCGAATGAGATTCAGCGTGCTGCGCGGATAATAGTAAAGCGCGATGCCCACGAGAGTGCTTTTAGGAGTCGCCGGCTTCTCCTCAAAAAAGAGAATCCGGCCATCCTGGTCCACGTCGATTGCGTTGTATTTCCTTACTTCATCGAGATTGCCAATGTCATAAACTGCCAACACAGGGGCCTGTTTCAACTGGCAGAAGGTTTCAAAGTCTTGCAGGCTATGAGAAAGCAGGTTGTCACCGGCGACCACGATGATGTCGTCGTCTATCTGTCCCTGGTCTAACACCAGACTCAGATCACCGATCGCTCCCAACTTGTTCGAATCATCGGTGGATTGATCATTAACGATCGTTACGTTAAGTAAACTCCGCGTGGATAAATACTCGTTGGCCCAATTCTGGAAATGCTCCGCATACTTGGCGTTAGTGACAATATAAATGTGATCGATGCTCTCAATGGGACTCATATGCTGCAGCAGATGTTCCATCATCGGTTTGCCGGCCACCTGAAGCAATGGCTTGGGCTGATTCAGAGTCAGCGGATAAAGACGAGTTGCATACCCGGCCGCAAGAATGATTAGTTTCATGTTAGGCTTTTGATCCCTTTCCGGAGTATGGATTACATTACAACCACCAAACGCTGTCAAACAGGGAATATTAGAACCAATGCTTGATCTCAACTACGTACGGGAAAATCTTGAGAAGGTGCGCACCGGATTGCAGACGCGCGGGACGGTGCCGGAAGCGCTTGACGACTTTGTCCAGGCCGACGCAGAACGTCGTCGCATTATTGCCGAATCAAACACCCTCAATGCCGCTCGAAATACCGCCAGCCGCGAAATTGGCGCGTTAATGAAAGCAGGAAACCGTGAGGAGGCTGACGCTCGCCGTAAAGAGGTCAACGAACTGAAGGAACGTATTGCCGAGTTGGACCAGCAACGGGACCAGGCCGAAACCAGGATGCATGATCTAATCTCGGCCCTCCCAAACCTCCCGCATGAGAGCGTTCCGGTTGGTAAGGATGAATCGGCCAATGTCGAGATTCGTCGCTGGGGCACAAAGCCTGAATTTGATTTCGAGCCGAGAGATCACGTCGACCTGGGCAGTGCTCTGGGTATTCTCGATCTGGAACGAGCCAGCAAAATTGCCGCGGCTCGGTTTGCAATTCTGAATGGCGCCGGAGCACGTCTAAGTCGTGCGCTGGTAAACTTCATGCTCGATCTGCACACGCGCGAGCATGGTTATCAGGAAACCCTCCCACCATTCGTCGTGAACAAAAACGCTTTGTTTGGCACCGGACAGCTTCCCAAGTTTGAAGAGGACCTTTTTAAGCTGCGGGATGAACGCGACCTTTACCTGGTGCCCACCGCTGAGGTGCCGGTGACGAATTATCATCGTGAGGAGATTCTGGACGCCGGCCAACTTCCAAAAAAATGGGTTGCATACACGCCATGCTTTCGTTCCGAAGCCGGCAGTTATGGCCGCGACACTCGCGGGATCATTCGCCAACACCAGTTTGAAAAAGTGGAGTTGGTTAAGTATGCGCTGCCCGAAGACTCCTACGACGAACTGGAGTCGCTTACGCGAGATGCCGAGACGGTGTTGCAACAACTGAATCTGCATTATCGCGTGGTGACTCTTTCCACCGCTGATATCGGTTTTGGTTCAGCCAAGACATACGACATCGAAGTTTGGCTGCCATCGCAGAACACGTTCCGTGAAATTTCTTCGTGTTCCAACTACGAAGCGTATCAGGCACGCCGGGCACAAATTCGTTTCAGGCGCGCTGGCGGCGCCAAGCCTGAGTTTGTGCATACGTTAAATGGTTCAGGGTTGGCTATCGGACGAACCTGGTTAGCGATACTGGAAAATTACCAACAGGCGGATGGCTCGGTTACGATTCCGGAAGCGCTCCGGCCGTATATGGGAAGGTTGGAGAAGATCGAAGCTAGGGAAGAGGGGAAAAGGGGAATGGGGAAAGGGGAATAAACCGAGAAAAAATGGCTAGTGTCCTAATCTATTTCTTTGGCGTCCCTTCGTGTCGGTAGGAAAAGAACGATCCACTAAATCACACGAAACAACACGAAAACCAATATCACTAACAAATACCTTGGTGTTGTTTCGTGTCGTCTAGTGGATCGTTCTCGCTTCCTCAGTAAGTTAACACTCAGATTCAGGTCACAACCGAAAAATTGAATTAGGGAAAGGTTTCGTCTTCCCCCTTACCCATTCCCCTTTGCCCCTGTTTCCCTTTTAACCCTGTTCCCCTATTTCACCACCACATCAAACGGCATCACAAACCACGCCTGACCGTTTTTCATGTGGTCAAGGATCGTCACATATCGCAATGCCCGCCTAGCGTCTTCGGGCAAAGCCGCCCGAACCGCCGCCTGCTGTTGCTGAATTTTGGTTTGGCTGCGATCAGGACCGCCACTGAGCAACTCCTGAAGGAATGTTTGCGGGTAAGGCAAAATCACACGATGTACGCCCTTGTCCTTGGGAATGTTTGCCAGTTCCTTGGCGACTTCCACCGCACGGTCCAGTCCTCCAAATTCGTCAACCAGCCCGCGCTCTTTACCCTGGGCGCCGGTCCAGACACGCCCCTGGGCAACTGAGTCGACGTACTCAGGAGTCTTGTTGCGACCCTTGGCCACTTTCGGAACAAACTCGTCGTAATACATTCTCTTGACCAGATCCTCAAACTTGGCTCGCTCCTCGGGAGTGAATTTTTCCGATTCGCGAAACATGCCTGCCTGCTTGCCGCGCAGAATGTATTCGTTTGAGATCCCCAGCCAGTCGTAAAAACCCTTGATTACCGGCTTGCCGGCAAATACACCAATCGAGCCGGTAATAGTCGATGGCTGCGCAATAATCTTGTTCGCGCCGGCCGCGATGTAATAACCACCGGAAGCAGCCACGTCGCCCATCGAGACTACGACCGGTTTCTTGGCTTTCGCGGATTCCACTGCATGCCAAATGATGTCAGACGCCAGGCCCGATCCCCCGGGACTGTCAATCCGGATCACGATTGCCTTGATCGTCTTGTCGTCACGGGCTTCATTGAGGGCCCTGGTTAACGTGTCAGAACCGATTGACTGTCCACCGCTCGGGCTGTTTTCTGAACTGCCTGAATTGATATCGCCGGTGGCATAGATCACCGCAATCTTCTCGCCCTTATCCAGCCCGAGAGATTCCGGGTCCACCGAGTTATAAGATGACGACCTAACCACATTGAGCTGATCAGCTTCCTTATAACCCAGCTGAGTTTTTAACTCTTTGTCGATTTCGTCTCGATATGCGACCCCGTCGATTAGTCCTAATTCCTTTGCTTTCTCTGAGCCATACGGCGCGTCGTCGATGATTGCGCGCATCGCCTCAGGAGTTTTGCCGCGCGCCTTCGCAATGACATCAACGTAGCGAGCGAACGAATCGTCGAGCCACGAGTTCATGAATTCGCGGTTGGCATCAGACATGTCCTTGCGGGTAAAGGTTTCGACCGCAGTCTTGTATTTTCCCATCTGGATCATGTCGGGGTAGACGCCAAGCTTATCTAGTGAGCCACGGAAGAACATCACATCAGCGCCCAGGCCATTGATGAACAACTCTCCCGGCGGCGCGATATAAACTTTGTCACAAGCGACCGCCAGGTAGTACTCCTTGTCAGTGGCGTATTCCATGTAGGCATACACAGGTTTGCCGGACGAACGAAAGTCAGTAATTGCGTCGCGAAGTTCCTCGGTCTTTCCCCAACCGGCCGTGGACATATCGATGGTCAGGAAAATCGTCTTGATTCGCTTATCGACTTTGGCTTTCTTAAACTGCAAAACCAGGTTTGAGAGAGACTGTTCGGGGCCGCCGAAGATTCTGCGAAACGGATCCTCGGGCACGTAATCCGGCAACTCGCCGGCGACACGAAGAGTCAGTACGCTGTTCTCAGCAATGGTGGGTTCGCCTTGTCGAAACGCGGCCACCAGAGCAGCCAGCCCAATCAGTAAAACCAGCACAAGCGCCAACACGATGCCGCTGATAATAAGAACGATCTTGCGAGTACGAGACATTGCCATAGTGTTTCTACCTTAAGTGTCTAGATACCTTTGCTTTGTATTTGCGGCTATTTTGCCAGGTGGTAATTACGTAGAGGTGGGGTAAAAGGTTTAAGAAGAGAGGGGAACAGGGGAAAAGGGGAAGGGGTAAAGGGAATGAAAAAGCACGGGAAGATTATCTGCCTTACCTTAAACTTTCCGCTTACCCGTTCCCCTTTTCCCCTATTTCCCCTGTGGTCTTGACTATCCAACCGCCGCCCACCACCTCATCTCCTGAATAGAAGACGGTAGCCTGGCCGGGCGTGATGGCCCGCTGCGGTTCGTCGAAATGAACTCTGACTCGACCGTGATCGACGGGAGTGATGGTTGCCGGCGCCGGTGTGTGTCTATACCGTACGCACACTTCGGCACGAATCGCACTGCCAGGACTATCTTGTGCCACCCAGTTAACCCGGGCCGCTGTGAATTCCTGTGCAAGCAGTTCGTCCTGCTGTCCTACCACCACTTGGTTTTTGGCAACATCAATATTAATCACATACAAAGGCCGCTCAGCAGCAATGCCAAGACCCCGGCGCTGGCCCACCGTGTAACGATGGATGCCGGCATGATGGCCGACTACTTCGCCACCGGCTCCAACAATATCGCCCTCGGCGGGTTGCCGATCAGCGGAACCGGTCGCCTCGAGGTAGCGATCGATAAACCCGGCGTAGTTACCATCCGGCACAAAACATATCTCCTGAGATTCGGATTTCTCCGCTACCGCCAGCGCGTGTTCTCGCGCAACCTCACGCACCTCAGGCTTCGACATTTCACCCAGGGGAAACATAGCGCGTGATAGCTGTTCCTGAGTCAATTCCCAGAGAAAGTATGACTGGTCTTTCTGAAGATTGCGCCCGCGGAAAAGACGGTGACGATTTGATTCCTCGTCGTATTCAACCCGCGCATAGTGGCCGGTCGCCACCTTATCGCAGCCAAGGCTTTGGGCGAGCCGATCCAGCGAAGCAAACTTTAAGCGGCTATTGCATGATACGCAGGGAATCGGCGTCTCACCGCTCAGATAGCTATCGACAAACGGCTGTACCACGTCGCGCTCAAAGTCCTTTTCCAGGTTAAGCACATAAAAGGGGAACCCAAGCTCCTCAGCCACCCGTCGCGCATCGTAAACATCATCGAGGGAACAACAACGTGAAGGTAGCGGATCGCCGTTCTCGTCGACATTGATACCGCGGCGCTGGTCCCACAACTGCATCGTGAAGCCGACCAGGTCGTGACCCAGCTCCTTAAGAATGGCGGCCGCCGCCGAAGAATCAACCCCACCAGACATTGCTACTGCTAGTTTCATCAGCTTCAGTTTCGGGGTTCGGGTGACAAGTTTCAAGTCGCCAGAGGTCCCTACGAACGGGTTGCCGTCCGCTTGATTTAAGAAAGAGGGATGCGATCCACTAAATCACACTAAAGGAGCACGAACATCTTTTAGCGAGCTTTCGTGTAATTTCGTGGATCGTTCTTATCAGAATCAGATCGAAAGCTAACCAATATTGGCCCGTTTGGTACCCCTTCAAGCGAGTGCTAAGATCACCTGCCTGAAACTTGAAACCTAAAACTTGGAACTGTGACTGAACAAGCCATCGAAGAATATCGAGTTGCCGACGAGCCTTACTATCTACCCATTGGCGGTGAAGTGGATCTTTTTGAGGCGGCCCACTCTGCGCGTCTGCCGGTGATTCTCAAGGGCCCAACCGGCTGCGGCAAGACTCGTTTTGTCGAACACATGGCCTGGCGGCTCGAGCGCCCTTTGATCACAGTTGCCTGCCATGAAGATTTGTCTTCAACCGACCTGGTGGGACGTTTCCTGCTCGAAGGTGAGGAGACCGTTTGGCATGATGGGCCACTGACCGCGGCAGTGCGCAACGGAGCCATTTGCTATCTCGATGAGATTGTCGAGGCCCGTAAGGACACGGTGGTGATCATTCACCCCTTAACCGACCACCGCCGCCGTCTGCCCATCGAAAAGCGCGGAACTATTCTCGAAGCCCCGGCAGACTTCATGCTGGTCGTCTCCTACAATCCCGGTTATCAATCCATCCTCAAAGATCTAAAACAATCGACCCGCCAACGCTTCGTGGCCATCGACTTCGACTATCCGCCGCCGGAGATGGAAACAGAAATTGTCGCCCGCGAAGGAGGCGTTGATGAAGGCACCGCGCGGGACCTGGTCCTGATCGGCCAGAAGGTGCGCAACTTGCGCGGACACGGTCTCGAGGAAGGCGTCTCGACTCGTTTGTTGATCTACGCCGCACAGCTAATAACGCTCGGCATCCCACCCGTCACCGCAGCTGAAGTAGCGATGTGCTCTCCGATAACTGATGATCGCGAACTGCAACGCAGCATCCGCGAGATCGTGACGACGGTGATTTGAACATTTCGGGTGACTTTTGCTCGAGGAGAAGAACGATCCACGAATTCACACGAAATGACTCGAATCGGGAATTCTTTTCGTGCCTCTTCGTGTGATGCGCGTGGATCGTTCCTAGTTTTTGCCAATGCAAGACGAAAACCCGCCCTCCGAAATCCCAAGTGCTGAACGGCAGTCATTCCTCAAACTGACTCGCGAGCTGGCCAGTTTGCCACTGGATCAATCTGCCGCCGCACTCGAAACCAGTGCAGCGATCGCCGGCGTATCGCTGCGTGCGGGTATTGAATATCTGCGAGCAGCGCCGGCGGCGGCGGAGATACTACAGTCCGCGGAACTGCGCGCCTGGGGTGAGATCGGCCGGCGCCTGGCAATGGCCGACATGGAGACTGCAGTCACGTTCTTCGCTGAGGGAGTAAGTTCTCTTAAGGACGTGCCGGCCGAGGCCCGTCCGTCATTATTTGAACTGTGCTCCCGACAGATCACACTCTCATCACCAATTGCTGTCGCCACACTCCGCAACGCACCGGCGCTCGCTGAGTCGGTTCGCAGCGCGCAGACGCTCGTAACGATCTTCGAGGTCGCTGGTGAGATTTCTCGCCGCTCCGCCAAACATAGTGCAGAGTTTCTCAACCGCACGCCTCAGGTTCTGGCAGCGTTAGACAAATTCGAGAATCCTGAAGTCACGCAGAAAGGGGCCGAACTCGCCGCCGAGTTTGCGGCGCGCGCCGGCGGGATAGCGGCCGACGCGTGGGCGGCACTTCCGCTATCGCTCAGCCGGCTCAACTCGACTGATGCACTTCGTTTACTCGATAACGCGATCGGCGTTCTCGAACGCGGTGGCGGCTCGGCGTTGCAGGTTTTGATCAACGGTGGCGAAGTTTTGCGAATTCTGCCTGAGGTCTTCGATGATTGGATAAAACTGATATGGACTGTGGCGCAGCACGGGAATGCGAGCCTGATTGCTTTCGTTCGTAGTAGCCCAAGGTTTGTCGGCACGCTTGGCAGCGACACTGATCATCCTCGCAGGATTGACCTGGCCACACGCGTGATCGCCCTGACGCGTGAGATCGCAGAAGTGGACGGGGAAGCCGCGCTCGCATGTTTTCGCTCGAGTTCGCTGGCGCTGAGGACCGTCTCAATCGAGATGTTTGAGCAGTGGGCGCGTCAGGGGCTCGACTTACACAAGAAAGACCCACGGGCCCGGCGTAGTTATTTCGCGTTGGAGACTCGAGGCAGTCACGAAGCCCTGCGAAGCGGCGGCAGCGGACTGGCGCTGGAGTCAGTCCGGCATCTGCTGCAACTTTATGTGGAGGGACTGACGGGCCACGAAGTTGAGATCAGTCCGCTCGCGGCGGTACCGGTTGAGTCGCGAATTTCCGACGGACGGACAATCCATCTTCCCTCTGTGGTGGCTGAGTTTGGCGATGATGATCTCGATTTCCGCCTTTACAAAGTTTTGGCTGCGCATGCCGCCGGGCAGATTGAATTCGGAACTTATGAAAAGGGAACGTCCGCTCTGCGTGCAGCTTATGCCGCGCTCGCGGAGACCTACTCTTCGGAAAGCGTTGATGCGATCGAAGCCTTCGCGGTGCCGGACGAGATGATTGCAACCAGCGAGCGTGGTAATGGCGACAACGACAAACTGAAGTGTGTCGGACATGATCTTGACTACAACGGCGTTTTAAAACTATTTCCTCTCCCACAGCTTGCCCGGCGTATCTTCGGTACGCTGGAAAACTGCCGCATCGATCGGCGTCTTCGATACCGCTACCGCGGGTTGGCTCGCGATCTGGATTTGATTCGCGAGCACTTGCGACGGGGGCGTCCATCTGTCCTGGAATTCCCGGCGACACTGCTTCCATTTGAATTGCTTTTCCAGTCTCTTCTGCTCGGCGGCGCAACTGAGGAAGCGCGCCAGTACTACAGCCAAATCGTTTCCGAGTTTGAAACGGTGGCGGCAGATTACCTGGCGAACCCTTCATCAACAGTGGCTGACAGCCTGATGGCGACGAGTCGAGTCTATTCGTTGTTTCAGTCCCTTTCTCCCGAAGAGGATTCCATTCAGGAAATTGAGATGCAGGAGGAGCCTTCCGAATCAGACGAGGAAAACGCGATCGCGACCGAGAGCTTTAACCGGCGACAGTCTCAACAAAAACCGGACAAGCGAGACGTCCGCGAGCTTTTCAACGCCTGGAACGACCCTGACATCGATGGCGAGCCGGATGAACTCGCGGGGAATGAAGCGTGGCGGGAGGCCGAACTGCCGGAGCAATCGATTGAAGAAGGCGAAGTAGCGTTCAGTTATGACGAGTGGGATCGCGAGTTGACAGACCATCGCCTGGGCTGGTGCCGGGTAATAGAGAAACGGGTGAAGCATGGCGACGGGCTGTTTGTGGAGCAAACACGCGAACGCCACAAAGGAGTGATTTCTTCGATTCGTCATCAGTTTCAGTTGATGAAACCGGAAGATCTGTTGCGAGTTACCAATGAGTTGGACGGCGAAGAATATGATCTTAACGCGGTGGTAGATCACGTCATCGATCGGCGCGCGGCCAAAGTTGGCGGCGGGCATCAATCCGAGCGACTCTACATGAAGCGCTTGCGCCGGCAGCGAGATGTGGCAGTCTCATTTCTGTTGGATCAGTCTTCGTCGACAGCACGCACAATCGGGCGCCACCCGCTTCAGCCATACACGCGGCCGGGCCGTCGTATCATCGAGATTGAAAAAGAAGGTTTGGTGCTCATGAGCGAGGCGCTGGAGGCTGTGGGCGACATGTATTCGATCAATGGTTTCACTTCTGAAGGCCGGCGCAACGTCAAGTTTTATGTGGTGAAGGATTTCGATGAGAAGTATTCCGACGATGTGAAGCAACGAATCGGAGGCATAACTTTCCAGAACAACACCCGGCTCGGTGCCGCGATTCGTCACGCATCCGCAAGGCTTTCGAAGCAGGAAGCAAGGACGCATTTGTTGATCGTTTTGTCTGACGGGAGACCTTACGATCATGATTATGGTGATGCTCGTTATGCCCGCGACGACACGCGCGAGGCCCTGCGCCAGGCGAAGAATCAGGGGATTACGCCGTTTTGCATAACGATAGATCGCGAGTCGGAAGCGGAGCTCAAAGACCTTTACGGAGATATCGGCTATACAATCATAGATGACGTGCTTTCGCTGCCGGAGCGGTTGCCGGGGATCTATCGAAGACTGACGACCTGAATCAGCAGCAGACCGCAGGAGCAGTAGGCAGAAAAGAATATAGGACCAATATGTCCTATAGGTCCTATTCTTCCCTATCTGCCCTTTTCTTCCCGAAACCGCCACCACCCGGAGTTTCAATTCGCACGCGATCGCCGGCTTTCAGTTCCCAGCTACCTTTCGATTTAAGCTTCACAGCTTGACCATCCCGGATGATTGCAGCGTCACCAGACTTTCCGTGATCGCCTCCAGCCAACCCATATGGCCCATGTGTGCGCCTGTCCGCCAGCAATGACATGCGCGACGGCACGAGCGTTTCAATCTCGCGAATCACGCCATCGCCGCCTCGATGTTTTCCCCTTCCGCCGGAGCGTTTACGAATCCTATATTCCCGGACTCGCAACGGATAGGCATACTCAAGCGCCTCCGCAGGCGTGTTAAGACTGTTCGTCATATGAGTATGCACTGCGCTCATGCCATCCAGCTCGGGCCGTGCGCCCATGCCACCGGCGACAGTTTCATAATAGGAGAACTCGCGAGCGACAGACCCCGTGCGTGAATCGATTCCGCCAATGGTGAGATTGTTCATCGTTCCCTGACTGGCGGCAGGAATGCGGTCAGGTAACCCGAAGGCCAATGCTCTGAACAAAACATCAACGATGCGTTGCGACGTCTCCACGTTTCCACCGGCTACCGAAGCTGGATGTACCGCATTGACCACAGTGCCTTTGGGCGCAATCACCTCAATCGGATCCATCAAACCTGCACTAGCCGGCACGTCATCACCCAGCAGGCAGCGGAAGACATACGACACCGCGGAAACTGTGATCGCCTCCACGGCGTTGATTGGTCCATCGACCTGCGGCGCACTACCAGTGAAGTCAATCCGGGCCTGGGAACCCCTAATCGTTACCCGCACCTTAATCGACACCTCGCGGTCGGATACACCGTCATCATCAAGCACATCTGCAGCTTCGTAGTCTCCATCTGGAATGGCGTTAATCGCATGACGCATCAACCGCGAGGAGTATTCGATCAAGTGGGCAGCATACTGGGCCGCTTCCTTCGCGCCACGTCGTTCTACGATCTCAAGCAGGCGCGACTCACCGGTTTTGAGTGAACCAATCTGGGCCTGGAAATCTCCGCGACGTTCATCCAGCCCGCGAACGTTTGCCAGGATCAAGCGCATCAGGTCGTCGTCAAGCTTGCCGTCACGCACTAACCGGATCGCCGGAATACAAAGGCCTTCGCCGTAGACATCGGTAGCCATTCCCATGGATCCCGGAGTGGCCCCGCCGATGTCTGCATGGTGAGCGCGGTTGGCGACGTAGAAGAGAAAGGGGCAGGAGGCAGGAGCAGGAGGCAGGGAAGACCGGGTCGGATTTAGTCGTCCCTGCCGACTGCCTCCTGCTCCTGCCTCCTCCTTCGAAAAAACGCCACTAACCAACGTGACGTCCGGCAGATGCGTGCCACCGGAAAAGGGATCATTAATCGCCACCACGTCGCCGGGTTTGAGATCGACGGCTTTTATGGCGGCGGATACTGCCATTGGCATTGATCCCAGATGGACCGGCATGTGGTCGCCCTGAGCGATCACCCGACCCCGGGCGTCGAATACGGCGCATGAATAATCCCGGCGCTCTTTGATATTGGGGGAGAAGGCGGTGCGCCTGAGCGCAATGCCCATCTCCTCCGCGACTGAAGTGTAGAGTGCGCGATAAATTTCCAGAGTTGTAGGGTCGAATTGCTTCATCCGTTAACCTCAGGCAAAACACTGAACAAACAGGCCCCAATATCCACGCTGCTTCGTTACCGAAATTCAACTTCTTGTCGGACCGCGGGCGCCCTCGCCCGCATGGTAGGGAAGCATAACCAGTTCTCTATAGACATGCCTCTTACCCAGCGTTGCGGGCGAGGGCGCCCGCGGTCCCAAAGAGGCGCGCCGATATCCCAACACGACATTGATGGTCTTCACTACTCCGATACTTGAATGATCAAGTTTCCATAGCCATCCAACTCAGCCCTGGTCTCCGGCGGAACCAGAGTCGTTGAAGAATACTCCGTCACAATGCAGGGTGAGCGGAGGCGCGCTCCTGCCGGTAATTCATCTCGATCATAGACAGCTGCGCGCATTTTCCGTCCGTCCATGTAGGCGCTCACGTGCGCACGCGGCTTCGCATAGATCTTTCGGCCGGCGATCCGACGCCGCTGCTGCGGTGGCTTATCGACGATTCCGATTGAACGCACACGCGCACTGACAATCTCGACCGTGTTCGACTCCTGCGCATAACCGTACCGTGCCAGATGCGCGCGATGAAAACCCGCAGCGATATCTCCGCCCGTTTGCTTGATCACTAACTCAAACGACTGCCCTTTATAACGCATAGCCAGTGAGCGTTCGTGCTGTTGCTTTCGCGCCGCAAACCCTTCGCCACGAAGAGCCGTAGCAGCGTCCCGCTCCATCTCCTTGAAAGTCTTTTCTAATCTCGGCCCGGTGTCGCTCCCAACTTCGAGCATTACCGTTCGGCTCTGGTCCTTGACGACGTCTGCGGTCAGGACCCCGATCGCCGAAAGCGCACCTGCGGATTCCGGCACTATAATTCGGGGCATGCGCAGCGCCTGGGCCAACTCAACTGCATGAAGCCCGCCGGCGCCACCAAATGGCAGAAGTGCAAACTCGCGACTGTCGTAACCGCGCTCCACCGAGATACGTCTGAGCGCACGCTCCATATTTGTGTTCGCTACCGCCAGGACTCCCTGCGCCGCCTCCACCGTGCTGACTTTGCGATGGGCTGCCTTACTCATCTCAGTGGCCAGTTTCGTCATCGAAACCTGGGAACGCTCTTCATTAAGTTCAAACTCGCCGCCAAGCAAACCAGCACCGCCAAAGTGACCAAGGATGAGATGAGCGTCCGTAACGGTCGGCAAAAGCGAGCGGCCGTAACAGGCTGGGCCGGGATCCGCGCCAGCCGACTCCGGACCAACCCGCAGCGATCCGCCTTCGTCAACTCGCGCAATCGAACCACCACCGGCTCCGACTGTATGAATATCCAGAACCGGCACTGCGACGGGCAATCCAGCCACCGCAGCTTCGCTGGTCATGCGCAACCCGTCCCGCTCGCAAAGCGCCACATCTGTCGAAGTGCCACCCATATCGAACGTAATGATTTTTTCAAAACCCGCGGCCCTCGCGGCGCGCAACGCACCCACCACTCCGCCGGCAGGCCCGGAAAGGATCGTGCGTACCGGCTCCAGCGCCGCCACCGCTGCGGAGATGCTGCCTCCTGAGGATTGCATCACTCGGAGTTGGCGCGTGCTTGTAGCTAGCCGATTCAGATAGCTACCCATCAGAGGCTGGAGGTACGCGTTAATCGTCACGGTCGAAGTGCGTTCAAACTCTCGATACTCAGGAAGAATCTGGTGAGACACGGATAAAGGAACATTGAGAACCGACAGGGCTTTCGTTATCTGCTTTTCGTGGACGCTATTCGCGAAGGAAAACAGCAGGCAGATCGCGGCTGAATCAATCTTTGCCTCCCTGAGTCGTTGCACCAGCGCTGACAGCTCACCCTCGTCTACTGGCTCCAGCACTTTGCCATCGGCTGAAACTCTTTCTCCTATACCAAAGCGCAAATTCTCAGGGACGAGTGGCGGAGGTTTGACCGCATTCAGATTGTAGAGTTCAGGGCGTGCCTGTCGTCCGATCTCGAGCACATCCTCGAAGCCCCTGGTTGTGACCAGCGCAGTGCGAGCGCCGCGCCTCTGCAAAAGTGCGTTGGTGCCTACAGTCGTCCCATGGACCACTTCCAGTTGGGCCAGACTACTCTTCGTGGTATTTGCGATGTTACTGAGGCCTCGGATGATTGCCGTGGCGGGATCGGAAGGGGTCGAAGCAGCCTTAAAAACTTGCAGCTTGCCATCCAGTTCAAATACAAAATCCGTGAAGGTTCCTCCGGTATCGACACCGACTCGAACTCTGGCAAGTTTGTTGGTGGCCATGATGAAACGGATGGATAGGACCAGTCAGATGTCGCAAGGTAAAGCAACGGTTAGGGCAGAAGATATAGGACCTATTCGTCCTATAGGTCC
>Ga0190274_10001039_pt1 | contig 16259 bp, 9 predicted proteins | sample Popmic531T_FD_133002 | JGI IMG/M metagenome (GOLD analysis project Ga0190274, IMG submission 133002) | Populus adjacent soil microbial communities from riparian zone of Yellowstone River, Montana, USA - 531 T | ecosystem: Environmental > Terrestrial > Soil > Riparian zone | place: USA: Montana...
ATGAGCACTGCAGAGTTGTAAATGCCATCGTTTGGCGCGACCTCCTGAGAATTCAGGATGATCGACGTGTTGTTGGTCCGAGCAAAATTAGCAAGGACAGCGCGCAACTGGTTGTCGCCTCCATAGGCGAAGTTCATGGGAGACTCAGGCCAAATTACTAATCGTGGTTTCCCATCTCGTGCGAGTCTCCGCAATGCCGATTCGCTCAGTTCGAAGTGACGTGCAGTCAGTTCGCCCAAGTCCCTCTCAGACTTCACCAGATCCATGGGAACGTTCGGTTGAACTGCTACCACGACCACTCCAGGCTGGCTATCATTATCTGACGCTCGTGAGTGTGAGCTCTTGCTGGCTATTAGCATCACAACTGCCACCAACAAGATCACAGCCCCCGAAACTACCGAAGACCTCACATTCCGTTTAATCAAGGCGAAGGCGATGGCGGTATTTACCATTACAATCAAAAACCCGACCGCATAGACCCCACCCCAACTTGCCACCTGGATCATCGAAGGGTGATAAGCCTGCGAATACCCCAGCGCGTTCCAGAGTTGACCCGTAGTTTGAAGTCGTGCCCATTCCAGAGCCGACCAAAGAAATGGTGAAATGAACAGCGCGGCCGCGCCCCACTTGTTTATTGCACGGGCGAGCACAGTAATAGCGAGTGCTGGGAAAAGGGCGAGCAGCGCCGCGCCTGGAAGGAGTAGCAAGAAAGAGAGCCAAGTTGAGATTCCACCGAAGTGGATCATTGAATACGTCAGCCAGTAACAGGACCCGTAAAAGAAAACAGTGCCAAAAATCCAACCAAGGAGAAAGGCGCGCCCCATTTGAGGGTGGCGCACCACCAGAAGAAACATTGGCACCAGCGCCAGCCAGGCCAGTAGCGAAAAATCGAAATTCGGAAAGGACAGGATAAGAAGAGCCGCAGAAACGACCGCCACAGAACAGTTGCCGAGTGACGGCGCGGCTACACGTATCCAGCCCGAAACGCGAACTGCGTTCGCTGAACGGTTATCAAAGGCGACATCAGCCATTAATGGCAGTTTATCAAAAGCTCCGCACTATGCGAGCTATAGCAGCATGACTATGTAAACCAGTTTTTGGAATGGAAATTAGGAAGGCCTAAATTTTTTTCGATAGGCTTCCATCAAAGCCATCAGAAGTCATAACTTTGACACCAAACGGGTCAAAAAGACAGAAAACGTCACCGTCAAACTGACAAATTTCGTCGCAATATGACGGGCGTGAAAAACGTTCAGAACGATCTCGAAACGGAACTGCCGGTCTGTTTGACCAATGAATATCAGCCTTCCGGAGCAGAAGTGAAAAAGGGAAGATTAATCGGTTCCTAAATGCGGGAGAACCCAGCCATTTCTGACTGGGTTCCAATTTCGGGGGGAAGCACTGAAGGGTTGCTCGGCGGGTGGCTGGCGCAGCGGCAGGCGGCGCTCAGAGGGTAGATGGCGGCGGGGGCACGTTCTGACTTTACTTTGGTCTCCCGTGCGTGCCGGTTATCTCTAGAGCACCTCGTGTGCCAGAGAAAGGTTTTTCTGGAAAGGAAGACTGATTACGTGTAAGCGATGAGTGTAATGATGCTGGCAATCAAGATTTCAAATTGAAGGGCCACCGCACCACTTGTGAAGTTCTTAAAAATAAACGATCCGTCAAAAGAGGTAGAACCCAGTCATTGCTGACTGGGTTCATGTTTCGGGGGGAAGCACTGAAGGGTTGCTCGGCGGGTGGCTGGCGCAGCGGCAGGCGGCGCTCAGAGGTGTGGTGGCGGCGGGGGCACGTTCTGACTTTACTTTGGTCTCCCGTGCGTGCCGGTTATCTCTAGAGCACCTTGTGTGCCAAAGAACATCTTTTCTGGAAATCAAGACTGATTCAAGATAGGACCGAGCGAGGATGAATGACTATTCAGTGTGACGCTTTACCAGCAGTAAATGATCCCGGGTTCCTATGACCTCAATTCTTAAACCTGTTGCTAACCTGATGCCGTCGCTTGAGGATGCGCGCCAGAGTTCACCTTGAATGAGCACAGAGCCGTGAGGTTCGAGATCCTTATCCACAGTACCAATCAAACCAACCAGGCTCATTTGATCGGTTGCCGACTTCTTATGTCTCGAGACAGCCAGAAGCGTCAGAATTGGCAGCATAAGGCAAAGGCCCAGGATGATTGCTACTGTTGAAGTCATAGAGAATTCTTGGTCGTTGGTACGGATCATCAAGACTGTTAGGTCCGACGGTGGCATGTCAGGATTATTTGTTGGGAACTCTACTACGCAGAGAGCTGAGAAGAAAAAGAGGCGACCCACTAGGGTTCGCCTCAGATATTGCTTGCCGTCTTAACATTCAGTTTTTGCCCATAGTTACTTGCCGTTGCAGCGCGATCGCTTCCTGATTGTTGGGATCTATTGTCATCGCGCTCGAGGCATACTTGGTCGCTTCACCGCGATCGCCTCGCTCAAGAAAAATCCTGCCGAGCAGAATATGAGCATCGATTAGTTTTGGATCCCAGAAGATCGATGTTTTAAGAGCAGCAATTGCCGCCTCTTGATCACCGCGACGCTGATTGATGCGACCGCTTAGTAAGTAGGCCTCCGCATTTGTTGGTTCAAGCATGACCACGCGGTGCAACTCAGGCAAAGCCTCGTCGTCACGACCTTCCTGGTACATCTCGCGTGCTTTTACGAGCAGGTCCGCCGTACCTGACCCGGGCAGTTGGTTAGTCGACATGGCTGTTCGATTCAAATCCGCCAGGTCGTCACGATTAAAGACGTCACGCAGCCGCAACGATATACCGCTGACCGTTTGCGACTTCTGCCATTCGGTCTGCCATTTCGCGTAAGAAGATAAATTCCGCCGCGCCTGATCGTCCGCTGCGTTTGCGATTTCGGTTTTGCCTATTCGTTCCAAAGCTTTGGCGTAGAGGAAATAGGCGTAACCATCTTTTGGATCAGAGGTAATCACCGGTTTTAGCTGGTCGGCAGCTTCCGCAAATTTGCCTGATAAGAACAATGCCAGTGCGTAATTGAAATGAACTAACGGATCATCAGGTGACGACTCTGCTGCGCGTGCCAAAAACGAAGTGCCTTGAGCCAGCAGTCGTGCTCGCTCCTCTTCCTTCTTTTCTTCGCGCGAAGCCTGAACGGCCACAGCTCCCGCGTTGTTGTAGATGCCGATCAAAGGTACATCGGAGGAAAGTGGAACTAGAGCCGCCAGGGAATGGCCAAAGTCCCCCATCTTGGCGTACCCAAGGCCCGCATAGAATGCGGCCTCCGCGTAATGAGGGTCCTTCTTCTGAAGCTGGGTGAAGTATTCCGTAGCGTCTTTCCATTTTCCTTCCAGCATATAGAAACGACCCAGCTCAAATGCCGCTTGTGGATAGACTGCGCCGCCATTGGCGTCCGCGTAATAACGCAACGCATTCTTGAGATAGTTTGCACGCTTTGAATCACGATCGCCTAGCTGAACACCTTTTACGTAAGCCTCGAATGCCTTTTGCGGTACCTTGGTTGCTTCCTGAACCAGCTGATTCTGGGAGAAGGGTAGGGCCTTGTCTCGCTGATAAAGAATATGATAGGCAAGGTGTCCCTGAATATTTTGAAGAGTTGTCAGTGGTCCGCCAAAGTCAAACTGCCGAGTGGCCCAGCCGCCGTCGAACATTTGCCCCAACGTACGGCCTTCATTAACCTTAATTACCCGAGCCGTTAACTGGACAAAAGCCTCAGGAGTCGTCTTCTCCTTGTCGTCTTTGTCCTTTTCGTTTTCATTCTGAGTTGGTGGAATCACCGAGTAGGTCCCCACCACAATCATTGACGCCTTCGCATCTCGAGCCAGTTTGATCGCAGTAGCGCGTGAAGGAATAACTGTTTCGGGAAGCCGAAGCCTTTGGTAAGCGAGCTGTCGTTCATCACTTGAGACGACGAGCAAACCAGGCTTGTTAAGCAATTCTGCCAGCGAATCAGCAAAGCTTTCACCAACCCAGTTGTATTCAGGACGGTTTGATGTGTTTTCGAAAGGTAACACCATCACCACATCGCCACCCGACTGGGCTAAGGTGGTGTTGGGCGCGATTGTGAGGATTAGCGTCGCCAGGGCAATGATCAAAAGCCCCGGTAACAAGGATCGAATAATTGGTTTTCTCATAAGACTATTATTTCCCAACAATTAACACCGAAATCGATAACTTAGGCCCAACTGGGATGCCACCAATATACCAGCGGTTGGTCAGGCAACGCACCTTACCCTCGCGGCTGACGAGTTTCCTGTTCAATGTTGGAAAAAAAAAGAAAGCGACCAACCAGCGTTGGCCGCTTTCGTCTCTTTTAGAGTCCCAATCTGACTACTTAGGGCATGGCCGCTGTATCGTCGCCCAGACTCGAATCAGCAAGCATGATACCGTCAGCCAGCATTATCCCATCAGCGAGCCTGATACCGTCAGCCAGCATTATCCCATCAGCTAATATAATTCCGTCTGCCAACATGATCCCATCGGCCAGCACGATTCCGTCGGCGAGCATAATACCGGTGGGACAGAAAACCCCACCACCTCCGAGGAACGTGCCATCACTCGTCATGACATGGGTTCCAAGCGAAAGGTTGCTCATCCAACTCTTCGACTTCAAACTTTGTGAGCTAATCGTTTCCGAAATCCCATCGCTCAGCAGGTAACCCTTGCCATAACTCTGCTGGTACTTATTGATCAAATCCGTTCCGGTTATTGTCGAATGGTTCACGACGATGCCCTGTGACCAGGGAAACGCATATGAAGAGATAGTGGTTCGGGCGCTTGGGGCGGTTTGGGTCAACAGTGCGGACCCGACTGCGGGAGTCGTCAAACCCAGCAGACTAGTCTTCACCAGTTTTGCAATTGCAACTGCGCCGGCAATATTCACCTGACCCGCTCCCTGTTCGAACGTATTGAAGCCCGGCAGAGGTTGAGCGGTATACATCAGGATCATCTTCACCATATTTGGGGTAAGTTGCGGATTTGCTTCCAGCAACATTGCGGCGGCTCCGGCCACCATCGGCGCGGAAACGGAGGTGCCGCTGAGCGACATCAACTTCATGTTTGAGGTTGTATAGTTATTAGTTTCAAGTTCCGGATGTAATTTGACGAGATAGTTATTGGCAGACTCAGCCGAGACGATCTTGTTGCCAGGAGCGACGAGGTCAGGTTTGATTAGATTATCGTAATGTCTGACTCCGGAATTGTCGGTCCTAAAACTTCGCGTTGGTCCGCGAGAGCTGTACGTGGCGATGGAATCTTCATTTCGGGGATCAGTACCGTAGGTGTTGCTGGCGCCAACAGTTATTGCTGAAGGTTCATTTCCTGGCGAGTGAATACCGCCGTAAATCTTTTGACCCTTCGAAGTTTTGCCATTATTCCCGGCCGCGGTGACGACCACGATGCCGGCATCTGCTAACTTTCGCACCGCCAGACAGAGTGGATCATTCTTATAAGAGCTGAGCGCGGGAGCGCCAAGACTCATGTTGACAACGCGGATGTTATGAAGAAGACGATTCGCCATGATCCAATCGAGGGCTTTTAGAATACCGGAGACGCTGCCAGTTCCTTTCGAGTTCAGAACCCGGAGGTTTACAAGGTTCGCTCCCGAGGCGACGCCTTCATATTTACCACCTGTTGCTGTGCCAGTTCCGGCAGCAACTGCCGCTACGTGCGTGCCATGACCATAGGGATCGTCAGTTCTGTTCTCGCCGGTAAAATCCTTGCTAAAAACCACCTTCGAGAGCTGACCCGAGAACGACTTGTGATTGACGTCGATACCCGAGTCGAGAACGGCGATATTCACGTTGGAGCCGTCAAGACTGTAACTGAGGCCAAGTGCATTTTTTTGCGGGCGACTTTGCTCGGCGCCGGTTGTGGTTGTGACGTGCCCGAAACTGCGCACTTCATTGTCCAGTGACATGAATTCGATATCTTCTTTATAGGCGAGCGCCTTTGCCGAGCCTGCTGACATGTCAACCAGACGAATATTCAACTGACCCAATGTGCTGAGAACTATTCCGCCAAAATCGCGTACCAGTGAATCCAGAAGACCCGCAGAGGCGGTTGAGGATTGGACGATAACCTTCACTCGCGTTGCGCCGGCAGTGTCAGCGATCTGGAGCAGATCTGGCGAGCATTTATCAATCGCGCTCGTACCATTGCCTGGCCCGGAGTTGGAACCGCCGTCGGCTTGCACACTAACGTTGCCTACAAAAAGCGATACAGCAAAAACTGAAGCCAGGAACAGCGCGACGAAGCGGTTTAATGTTTGGGAGCGATTCACGAAGTGTCTCCAGGGATTGCAAAATAAAAAAAAAACACATCCGTCCACGGTAAAGCGAAACGCACACGAAAAACATGAACAAGTCTTTTCGCGAGTCTTTCGGAAACTCCCACTGCCATATCGCGCTTGCGACGTAGGCTGGTAAGTGTGTGCCCGCTTCTGCTTTCGCAATGGAGAAGGCCTTTATCGGTGACGGATGTGAATGTTAAAGAACAAGCTCTTCATCGAGCGTGGCGTACTTCGCGAAGATCGTGCCAAGCTTCCTGGAATGGTCAGAACTGTGGAATTGCCGTTAAAAGTAGGGTCAAATGAAAGGAAGGGAAGTTGAAGCCACCTGAAAACAACGGCATTGTGAGTTCAGGCTGACCGCACAATGTCAGACTGCAAGAGGGAGAGGTCCCTTTGAATTAGCTCGAGATTCTTAGAAGGTGCGTCTATTTCAGACGCCCAAAGCCGTGACGACACGTGACATAACACTTTACGAAGGAGAACCCAGCGGCCGGTCAACAATTGGAACTATAAGGCCATGAGCTTTTCATCTGGTGGAGAAACCGACTTATGGCCGAGCAAATCACTACTCAATGGTCTAGTTTGAGTGCTCCAATTTCACAAACAGTAAGTCGTCACGTTGTTCTGAAGAGAGAATAAAATGAATCGGTACAGCGGCGCCGTTTTAACGCCGCTTGAAAGGGGACAAATATGAGTGAACGTTTGAATTTCTTTGAGCAATCTCCTGAGCTGACAAAGAGACTTTTTGAGTTTTCGGGAGCAGTGCATAAGGGCTCGCTGGGAAACACTCTGATTGATCTCGTAAACATTAGAGCTTCCCAAATCAACGGGTGTGCCTTCTGTCTTGATATGCATTGTAAGGAAGCCAAGATTCATGGCGAACAGGAATTGCGAATCTACCACATTCCCGTGTGGCGGGAATCGACCTTGTTCTCAGATACTGAACGGGCTGTGCTCGAGTGGACAGAAGCCGTCACCAAACTCTCGGAGCATGGCGTTTCCGACGAAATATACAATCGGGTTCGCGCGCAGTTGAGCGAGAAGGAAATTACGGAACTGACTTTTGCCATCGGAATGATCAATATGTGGAACCGGTTGAATATCAGTTTCCGGACAGTCCCCGGGTCCGGCGACGAACAGCTGGGGCTGACAAAGGCCGGATTGAGCTATCAGGCGAGATCGTAGGGTTCAATGTGCCATTGGAGAAATGAACTTGCGTCCAGCCAGGGCGGCGTGGATTGCCTGGCGAAGATCTGACACCATTCGCCGTTTGATCACGTATCCCAATGCTCCGGCTTTAAGGGCGGCCTGTACAAAGTCAGGATCCTCATGGATGGTGAGGAAAACAATCTGCGCCGCGGAACCGCTTTCCCTTAAGCGGGTCGCCGTTTCGATCCCGTCGAGGATCGGCATTGAGATGTCCAAGAGACAAACGTCGGGGTGAAGTTTCTCGGCTGCTTTCAACAACTCTAGTCCATTTTCAACCGAGCAGAGCACTTCGAAATCATGCTCCAAGTGTTGCTTAACCCTGTCGCGCATGTCGTCATGATCGTCTGCCAAGAGAATTCGAGCACGGTTCACAACTGCGTCCTTCTACTCGAGATGTTTACCTATAACGTTCTCGATTACGGCGTATTGAGTTTTAACAGGAGTATTGCACGCGTTAAGTATTAAAGAAGGTTTATCAGTGAGGACACTGGCAAAACTGACAGGGGGGCTCAGGAAACACTGCCGGCGTGGCGGATTAGGGCGCCTTGACCGGCAGTGCTTTTCCCAAGGATCTCAAGCCGCCACCATCTGACTGGTCATTGCGTACTGTATAAGTTCGGCGCTGGTCTTGATGTGCAGGTGGTCCATCATGGTGTATTTATGAAAGGCCACCGTTCGCGGAGAGACCTTAAGGATGAAGGCGGCCTCTTTCATTGAACGGCCTTCAGCCAGCAACTGTAGAACCTCTTTCTGACGGAGAGTCAGGTAGTTGGTGCTTTTCAGGTTTTTGAAATGGTGGCTTGCAGAGCCAACCAAATCTTCGGTGAGTAGCGGTGTTACGTAGGAATTGCCGCGCACAACCTTTCGGATGGCATGAATCAATTCCGACGCCGCCGAGTTCTTTAGCAGATAACCATTGGCTCCAATACGGAACGCTTCGGCGGTCATGTCCGGATCGTGGTTCATTGTCAGATAAATCAGCTTTACTGACGGCATCGATCGTTTGAGCCGCTCGCCGGCGTTCAGGCCGTTCATAATCGGCATCGCGATGTCGAGTACTATCACTTCCGGTTTAAGCCGAGGCGCTGCCTCAACCAGTGCTCGACCATCGGCGAAAGTACCCACCACCTCAAATTCAGGTTCCAGCAAATGGCGGAGCGCATCCAACATCAACGTATGATCGTCGGCGAGAATAATACGGGTGCCTAACATAAGATCTCCAATCTATCTCACTAGTCTTTTTAGGAAAACGCCGGGTCGAAATCAAACCTTGATCCTGTAACTTTCGGGTGCTCACTGATCCGCTTTTACAAACAGGGGAACCGATACTTCAATGTGAGTGCCTAAACTTGGTTTGGCGCGGATGTGCATCTCGCCGCCCACGATTCGCAACCGGTCTTGCATGCTGGTAAAGCCGAGTCCCTTTTTCATGGCTCCTGAATTCAGTAGAAACCCTTGACCCGTATCTTCGACGGTCAAGCGAACTTCGTTCCCAGTATTCTGAAGCAGGACCATAGCGGAGGACGCACCGCTGTGTTTGACGCAATTGCGTAACGCTTCCTGGGCGATCCGATAGATACAAAGTGTCACGTCCTCAGGCGGACTTGCCGGAAAACCATACTGCTCAAATTCGACCTGAAGCCTTCCAGTGGCAGAAAGTTCCTGACACAAACCTTTGACCGCAGCAGCTAGTCCAAGGTGGTCCAGCTTGGATGGATGGAGCCTGTAGGAAAGCTGGTGAATATCGGCGGAAATTTGCTGGGCTGTGATCTTCAAGCCCTGAAGGCGACGATCCAGGTTTGCGGGCTTTTTTGTTTTACCCAGCTGCTCCAGCTCGATCGACAAAATAGCCATTCGCTGATTCAGATCATCGTGCAGCTCTCGAGCGACGCGCCGCCTTTCTTCTTCCTGAGCATTGATTAAGCGACTGCTCAAATCCCTTAGAGTGACTTTGAATTCTTTCTTTTCGGTGACATCTGTGGAAAATCCGAGCAGTGTTCGCGGCTGGTTATTTTCGCGAATTACGCTAACCATGTTATGCAACCAGACCACCCGGTTGTCTTTGGCAACCATCCGGAACTCCAGTTCGTATTTGTCCCGGGTACTTGAGTATTCAACCCACTGGACCAGCGTGCGTTCGCGATCTTCGTGATGCAGATGTGTAGGCCAGAAATCCGGTTGGTACCAATCCTCAATTGGGTAGCCCAGCAAATTCACCGCCTGGCCCCCGACAAACGTGAATGACCCAGTGGGTAAGGCAGCCTCCCAGGGAAAAATGTTCGTTACACTCCGCAATAGCTGCATGCGCATAGCTTCTTTTGTGCGGGCCGGCTTGCTTTCAGTAACGTCGTGCCGGGTTACCAGGACGTAACCGGTGTGGTGCGCATCCAAAGGCCGCGCTTGAATCCGGAGCCATCGCTCGTCAATCGGTCCCCTACTGAGATAGTCTTTTTGAAACCGAGAAACACGGCCCATCAGAACCTGTTCGACGCCCGCTGCCAGTTCCGCAGAATCACCCGTCAGTGCGTCAGAAGCCCGGCGTAGTACCTCCAGGTAATTATGTCCAACGCCATAAGGGTCAACTGGGAAACCTCGCTGCGACGAGAGTTCATGCCAGGGCCGATTCACATAAAGGATAGTTCCGGATTCATTCAACACCGCGGCACCTGAAGGGTGAGAATCAACGTAGGCCCGGAGTTTGAGGTGTGACTGCGGCCGGCGATAGTTAGCCGGATAGGCCGCCTTGAACAGGTAACGGGGATTACTACGATTTCGTACCAGATTGTAAGTCATGGGGGAAAGTTTCTTTCCTTACCGTGCTAGAGGATAGTTAACGCCTCATGAAGTTCGCATCTCGCTCGGGTCAAAGCTTCGATTGCGTGTAGGTGTGCCATCAGTTTGAAATCGACATCGGATTCGTCACGGAGGAGTTCAAGGGAACCGTGCAAGATGGCAAAGTGATCTGAGTTCAGGTGGCTGCCCCACGCAGCTTGCGTTTCCCATTCTCCGACCAGCAGGAATGAGTTCTGATCCTCGGATTCTCTGTAAAACCTGTAACTGCGGCAGCCCTCTTCCCGTCGAATCAGATCGATAAGGGAAGAAATCGTCAGGCACAATTCATTGCGATTTGCGGGACGAACGCTTACCTTAGTGGCACTAACAATTTCGCTTTTGCTTAGATCTGCTTTCATGACTTCGATTCGAGTTCTGAAGAAACTTGTGAACCTACCAAGCCGAGCAACCCTAACGTGCTTTGAATGGACTTCGAGAGTGCAAGGCTTGTGCCTGCCCATTCGGCAAGTGCCTCGAGCTTGCGCAAGACAAGGAACTAAAGGACTTAGTGGTTTAACCACGAACAACCGTGGCTAACATATTGCGATTTGAGTTCGTTGTATTTAGCAGAATCCGCGAGATAGCGCGGGTTGATCAACTTGGATCAAACCGTTTCCCGCCGAGGGTGAGGTTCTTTATCGTCGCGTAATGCGTTTGTGGCAGAGGCAGAAAAACTTTGTCGATGGATCCCAAGCTTGATCATTCGCGTACGCAATGTACTTGGATTGAGACCCAGCAGCCGGGCTGCTCCGTGCCGGCCCTCAATCCGCCAGGCGCGATCTTCGAGGACGCGCAGGATGTAGTCGCGTTCGATCTCTTCGAGCGTTTTGGTGGACGAACTTAATTGTTCAACCGTTTCCAGCCCAAAATTCTCGCCAATTCGGAGCACCGAACCCTTCGAATTAATAACCGCGCGTTCAATGACGTTACTAAGTTCCCGCACGTTTCCCCGCCACGAATAGGCGCGTAAGCTATTCAGCGTCGCCGGCGAGACCGAGGTGATCACCTTTCCTAGTTTCTTGGCAGACTTATTAACGAAATGCTCGACCAAAAGAGGAATGTCTTCCAGGCGCTGGCGCAAAGGCGGCACGGTAATTGGGAAAACGTTTAACCGGTACCACAGGTCTTCACGGAACAGTCCCTTCCTAACTTCTGAATCCAGATTTCGATTGGTGGCCGCCAGGATTCTCACATCGACCTTAATGGTGCGGGAACTGCCCAGGCGTTCAAATTCACCCTCCTGAAGGACCCGCAGCAATTTGGCCTGTGATTCGGGCGGCAACTCACCGATCTCGTCGAGGAAAATAGTGGCACCTTTGGCCATCTCAAAGCGGCCGATCTTGGTCGCAATCGCGCCGGTGAAAGCGCCCTTTTCGTGTCCGAACAATTCACTCTCGATCAAGCTGGCTGACAGCGCCGCACAATTGACACTTACGAGTGGGCGATCTGCGCGGGTGCTGGCCTTGTGAATTGCGGCTGCAACGAGTTCCTTACCCGTACCAGTCTCGCCAGTGATCAATACGGTCGAATCGGTCGGCGCAACCTGCTCGATCTTGAACAGAACATATTTGAGGGCATCGCTCTCACCAATGATCTCGCCAAAGTTTTGTTGCAGCCGGATCTCTTCTTTTAGATAAATGTTCTCTTCCTGAAGTTGGTTTTTCAAGCTGCTAACTTCTTCGTGGGCCAGCCGCAAAGATTCTTCAGACTCTTTGCGTTCGGTAATATCCATGCACGAGCCGATATACCCGAGGAATGCTCCCGTCGCAGAGAAGCGAGGTGTTCCGCAATCAAGAATCCAGCGGTACACCGAGTCAGCACGACGCGCCCGGTACTCCATTTGGAAAGGCTCGCGGCGATCGAAAGCCTCAAAGTATGTTTCCAGGCACCGGGCGCTATCGTCCGGATCAATGCCTTCTGACCAGCCATTGCCCAGCTCCTGTTCCATAGCGCGTCCGGTAAAATCGCACCATTGCTGGTTAACGTAAGTACACAATTTGTCCTCGCCGGTAACCCAAATCATCACCGGCGCGGTGTCCGCCATATTGCGGAACCGGGCTTCACTCTCTTGCAGTGCCTGCTGCGCCTGCATACGATCAGTGATGTCACTCGACGCCATCAGCAGACATTCGACGCCACCAAGATCCAGCCGCTCAGCTGAAGACAGGAGCGTCCTGAAAGATCCATCCTTGATCCTAAATATGGTTTCGACATTGACTACCGAGCGGCGTTCCATTAGTTGCCGAATAAAGTCGGCGCGGTGTTCGGGCGTTTTCCAGATCCTGAGTTCAAGCGACGTGCGGCCAATTACTTCTTCGCGCGCATATCCGCTCATGGAGAGAAAACTTTCATTGACATAAATGTAATGGCCATCGGAAAGCGTGGTTACAGACATTGGCTGCGGATTTGCCCTTAACGCTGTTCCAAATCGCTCCTCGCTTTCGCGCAAGGCGTCCTCCGCCTGCTTGCGCTGGGTGGTTTCCCAACCCGCACACAAGAGGCCCCAGCCATCATTGCCAGGCAGTCTGACACGATGCAACGACCAGGTGAAATATGCCAACTCCGGTGGCTCATTGGGCCGCCGTTGAACGCTATTGAACTCGTCTGTGACCTCATGTGGTTCACCTGTTTCGAGCACGCGTAGGCAGATAGCGGTCAAATCCTGGCCGCTTTCCGCCCACAGTTCATCCAGCGTCTTGCCGATCATCTCTTTACCGGGAGCGATGGCCTGGTACTCCGGGTTAATCATTTGCAGGCGCAGATCGCTTCCGCGAATCAGGCAGACCCAAGCCGGCAAATGATGGACAACGACTTCAAGTAACTCGCGTTCGGCGCGCACGGCCTCTTCAGCAGCTTTTCTCTCAGTAATATCGCGGAGGATGATCGTAAAAAACTTCTGGCCACTGAGATCGATCCGCGAAATCGACGCTTCCATCGGGAATTCTTCACCCGAACTCCTCACGCCAGATAAGTCTCTGACTGTCCCAATGAGCGAGCCGGTTATTTTCTTCTTTGCGAATTCGCTGATCCGTTCCTGGTGAGCTTTTCGCAATCTCTCTGGAATAAATCGTTCAAAGGATTCACCAATCGCTTCGGTTTGAGGACAACCAAACATTGTCTCGGCCGCTTCATTGAAAAGCATGATGCGCTGGCTCTTGTCCACGGTAATGATTGCATCCATTGCCGATCCAATTATTCCCGCCAACTGCGCTTCGCTTCTTTTTATCGCTTCTTCGCCAGCGACCCGCTCGGTGATCTCGCGAACTACGCTCAGGATGTTGTCGCCAGAGCGCACCATACGCGCTTCAAACCATCTTTGAATGTCATCAATTGGGAGCATATACTCCAGGATTTGTGGCTCTCCTGTGTCCTCTGCGCGTTCGAAGCATTCCGCGAACTGTGCCGCCAGCTCCGGCGGCAACACTTCGCTCATGTTCTTACCGAGAAACACCTCCGGCGAAGCGAAGAGCTCTTTTGTATCCTTGGCGTGATAGTCGATGAAAACGCCGTCACGGGTCTGTAAGAACATCAGATCGGGAATTGCGTTGAGAATTGCGCGATCTCTTTCCTTGGTTTCTATCACTGACTGCTCAGCCAATTTGCGCTGCGTGATATCGAGCGTCACACCACGCAACCCGATGACTTTCCCACTCTCGTCCTTCATGGGGTTGAGGTAGCTCTCCGCCCAAACTGCGCGTCCGTCTTTTGCAATCCAGCGAAACTGGCTGATTCCTTCTTTGCCGCTCTCGATAACAGCTTCGCTCTCGCGTTCTATGCGTTCGCGATCTATTTCGGGCATAATCCGGATCCCTAAACCGATCTCGGCTGCCAGCCATTCTTCCGGCGCATAGCCCAGCATTTTGCGAACGTACTCGCTGATGAAGGTTGTCTTTCGCTCTTTCGTTTCGGGCTCGATTACCGTTTCCCAAACGATTCCCGGAACATTTGAAACTATTTCGTCCAGACGTTGATGTTCAGCCTTCGCCTCCTGCGCCAGGCGCAGGTTTTCTTCTTCAGCCTGGCGTCGACGTTTGCGGAGTAGCAGCAGCCACGCGATGAGAATCGCCTCAACTATTACCGCACCCACGAGGTTGAAGGCGTACCACTTGTATGCCTCCCAAAACGACGGTTGTTTGAATCTGACCACGGTCCCCTGCGGAAGTCTTTCTTCGTCAATCCCCCATCGTTGCAGTTCGCGCCAGTCAACCGTGGTTACGCTCGGCGCAGTTTCCTGAGGAATTTGTTCAGGCTGTTGACCGGCCAGAATCCGTACGCTGATCTCGCCGATTCGCTTGCCAGTACCTTCAAAATCGAGCAGCTTGCCACCTGTAATTCCCAGACCCAGGAGGGTGTCAGAAGAACCATACATAGGAACGGCGGAAACCGGCGAGATCATCGAGAGCACCTCGGGCCCGGTATAGTTGTTACCGAGTCTATCGCTGCTAAACGAAGTGAAGATCACGATAGACTTTTTATCCAATGCCGCTAGTTGACGTTTTATTTCTTCAACTGGCTCGCCAATGAGGTAGGAAAACTCTGCTCGGCTTTCGTATGAATGGAACTCTGTTTTGGCCAGCTCCACACCGATTCTGTTTGTTGGACTATTGCCGGATATAACGACGACCCGGCGAGTGTCGGGGTTTAGCGCAAGAGCGAGGTCTAGCGTTGCCCTGTGGCGATCCACGCTGGCCCAAACTCCGGTGATGTTGGGCCCCAGGCTACGGTTCGTGGCTTCGCGTTCGTTATCAAAATCATAGAAAACTTTGGGAATACTTTGAAAAAGCGTTGGGTCTTTCTGTGCAAGGATTCGAAAACGCGACGCCACCACTACGAGGACCAGATCGATTCTCTGGCCGGCATACTTTCGCTTCAAATAACTGGTCAGTTCTTCATCGGCGGTTTGTGAGTGAGGGTCTTCCAGCAGTTCTTGCTGCAACTCGTAGAGTAACTCAACGCGAGATGGCGAACGGTCTCGTAAGGTTGACTGTATGCTCCTGGTGAGAATCGCGAAGCCCGGACGATTCGGGTCGGATCCAGTCAGGATCAGAACTCTTCTGGTAGCTTGCTGGGCCACGGTAGTCAGCGGCCAGCTCAACAGTGTGAGGGTCAGCAAAACAAAAAGGCGCCGTCTGAAATTGTAATGGGAGGGGCGCCGGGAATTGGCACACCGGAAACCGTCAGCGTCGGGGAAACTCTCTGATTTGGTCGGGTGGGTGAGCATTACAGGATCGCCTACACGATAAGTTTCACTCCGAATTGTATTTGTCTTGACGAACCCGATTCTCCTGTTGGAAACCGCGTGTTCGTGATTCGCCCAAAGGAAGGGGTACCAACTACGTTGCCAGGGTTGCCAAAGTTCGGATGATTAAAAATATCGAAGAACTCTGTCCGGAATTGCAGCCGAACCGTATCGCCTAATTTTGTGTTTTTGGTAATCGAAAAGTCTATGTTGTTGAAGGCAGGTCCGACGAGCACGTTGCGGCCGAGGTTGCCAGGACGCGGGACTGTGGTAAACACAGACGTATCAAACCAGCCGTCAACGTTGCCCAGAATATTTATAGGACCATTCACATCGGGTCTAAGCGTGCCGGCCACGCCGTTAACCGTGCTGTTTGTTGTGACAATGTTTACCGGGCTTCCGCTTTGCGACTGGACGATCGCCGCGAGCTGCCAACCTTCTACAAACCGATTACCGCGAAATGGCAATTCGTAAATCGCGCTGACCACGAATCGATGACGAGCGTCAAAATCAGATAATCCCCTGGTCCCGTCAAGGTCATAACTGTCCTGCGCCACGATCCCTCCGGTGCTGAGCGAATTGTAGTCAAGCGATTTGGACCAGGTGTACGACGCATCGAATTGCAGATTACGCCCAAGCCGTCTGGTAGCCGTAACCCACAGCGCGTGGTAACTCGA
>Ga0190274_10001040_pt1 | contig 16232 bp, 21 predicted proteins | sample Popmic531T_FD_133002 | JGI IMG/M metagenome (GOLD analysis project Ga0190274, IMG submission 133002) | Populus adjacent soil microbial communities from riparian zone of Yellowstone River, Montana, USA - 531 T | ecosystem: Environmental > Terrestrial > Soil > Riparian zone | place: USA: Montana...
CCAGCAGCAGGCCGCGGCGCTCGACCAGGCCCACCTTGACCAGCATGCCGAGGCAGGCCTCGTAGGCGCCCAGGCTGCCGAAGGCCGGCATCGTCATCGCGTACAGGTGCCCGCTCGGAATACCCGCGGCGCCGGCGGCGGCTACGCACTCGAGCATGACGTGCGCGACCTTGATCGCGGCCTCGACCTCGGCGACCGTCGGCGCGGCGCTCACTTGCTCACCGCCGCCGCCGCCGTGCCTACGATCGCGGGCGAGCGTGCGAAGCAGCCGGGCAGGTACGCGACCAGCAGGCGGCCGTTCGGGGCGTCGACCGAAATGTGGTCGCCCGGTACGCAGTCGGGCTTGGCGCCGTTTTCGACGGCCGTTTGCATCGCCAGCAAGATGCGCTTCGTTTGGCGGTCGTCGTTGGGGCTGGCGCCCACCGTGTAGTGCTTGCCGCGGCAGCCGCAGCAGCAGCCCTGGCGGCCGGAGTAGGCGCCGGCGAGCTTCTCGACGGTCATGTCGAAAAGCAGCGCGGTGGCGATCGTGGTCATGTCGGGCGTCATCGTAGCGGGCACTCCTTGGGCGGCCCGGGATGGGCCGTGGACCATCCATCACTCGGGTGCCCGACGACATCAATGGGGTAGCCGCATCATTCGCGACCGACCGAAATCGCACGGCGCCGCAGGGGGAAATCCGGCGGGCGGTATATATACCTGGGCACCTAGAACCACGTGGTGCGCCGGGTAGCGATCAGGCGCGCGGCCGTGCGAGCGTGCGCCGCATGGAAACCCCAGCACCGAACACGCGCGTCACGGATATCCTACGCGGCATGGCCGTGGTTGCCGGCCTGGTCGGCCGCAAGCGCACGGACATCGCCGTCGCCATCGTCACGGCCGTCGCCTGGGCGCTGCAGGCGACGGCGATCGTCATGGTCTCGGCCGCGCGCGACGAGGAGCGCTCGTTCGGCGAGCGGCCGGCGCTGACGCCGGCGGAGTCGCACGACTCGCTGGCCGACACGCTCGACCGGATCATCGAAGCGTACGACGCCCGGCCGAAGGCGTGACGTTCATTTCGGCGTGCGGTAGCCATGCAGCGTCCACCGGCCCGAAAAGGAGTCGGCGGTGTAGGCGATCACCTCGCGCCTGGCGTAGACGATGGTGAAGTTCGGCGTCAGCGTGGCCATGACGCTGTTGCCGCTCGCCCACTGGTTCGAGCCGGTACCCGTACGATCCTGGGGCCAGGTCGAGTGCACGTTGAAGAGCAGCTGACTGTTCAGCGGGCTGAGCTTGGAGACGCCGTTGGGGTGCGCCAAGAAGGTTCGCTCGCAGGCGATGAACGCCTGCAGGTTCGCGTCCGTGCGCACGTCGAAGGTTCGCGTCTCGGCTGCGCCGGCGTGAACCGGGTACGCCTGGCCGACGGCGTTGATGGCCTGGTCGCAACCGGGGTACTGCGCTGAGTCCGCCGGCGAGAGGGCGCGCTGCAGCACGAAGTATGCGGTCGTCGTGTAGAAGGCGTACGAGTTGCCACTACCCGATGTGCCCGGCGCACGTGCGGCGAGGTTGATCGTACTGGTCAGGACCGTCTCGCAGGCGTCGGGGTAGCCGTTGCCGTCGGCGTCGGTCGAGCCCAGCGGGCAAGCGTAGGGTTGCACGCCGCCGCCCGACCCACCGCCGGCGCCCGCCGCGCTGCCGCCGGCGCCCGCGGCCGCACCTGCTGCACCCGTGCCCGCCGCGCCCGCCGCGCCCGCCGCGCCCACGCTGCCGGCTGCGCCCGCGCCCGCCGCGCTACCCGCCGCACTGCCAGCTGCGCCCGCGGCTCCGGCTCCAGCTCCGGCCGCGCTGCCCGCCGCGCCCGCGGCCGCTGCGCCGACGCTGCCCGCCTCGCCGGCCCAGCTGCCCGCAACCGTTGCGAGGCCGCCCGCTGCGCCGAGCATGCCAGCGTCCACCTCGCCGACGACGTCTTCGCCCGCGTCGTGTACCGGGTCGGCCACGGCGTCCACCGTTGCCGCATCGCCGCACGCCGCCACCACCACGCTGCCGACCAAAAACCAAAACCAAGACTGCTTCACCAAATCTCGCACCTCCGAAGATAGGGTAGCGAGCGTGGCGGGCGGGCGCGACGTGGGCGCCGTGGTGCGCATGTGGCCCTCCCATTTATCGCTCAGCGCGATTTGTGGGAGGTACCTGGGATTCGCGAGCTAACTCCGCGTGATCACCGGGGCCGCCCGCGGGTTAAAAGCCCGCTGCTCTGCCAGCTGAGCTAACGGCCCAAACCTTTGTAATCATTCGCTTCGTCGCGTATCGCCATTTTTCGCATCCCGCGTATATCCCACAAAAACCCCCTCCGCAACGGCGGTGTGCAGGTTGTTTTTGGTGAGCTTCGAGTAGTGCCGCTCGGTGACCGCGATCGAGCTGTGCCCGAGCCAGGTCTTGATCTCGTTCAGGTCGAACCGGCGGCCGATCCAGCGGCCGCGCTCGTCGACGTGCCCGACCCACGAGCCCTGGGCGAGGTGGCAGCCGCAGGTGTGCCGGATGTCTCGGAAGGTGATGCGCTTGCGGATGCCGGCGAGCGTGCGCAGGCCCTTCGTGACGCTGACCTCGTCCGAGCCCGGCCGCTTCTGCCGGTGGTCCGACCAGCCGGCATCGTAGCTATCCCCGAAGCACCGGCCCTCCTCGTTAGGGAAGACCAGCACGCCGCCGATGGCCGCCGGTCGCGTCGCGCGCCAGGCCTTCAGCGCCTCGATCACCGGCCGGAGCATCGGTACGTCGCGCAGCGCGTTGCGGGTCTTCACGGGCCCGTCGTACGCGCGCCGGACCTGGATCTCGGGCTCGCCGTCCGGGCCGTCGTCGAACACCACGTCCTGCCAGCGCAGGCCCCAGATCTCTTCGCGGCGCAGGCCGACGTAAATCGCGACCGCGAACACCGCGCGCTCGAACGGCGAGAGCTTGAGAGCAAACAGCGCGGCGATCTCCTCGGTCGACAAGAACGGGATGAGCTCGCCGTCGACCTCGGGCACCTCGGGCGTCGGCAGGAGCACCATGCGAAAGGGGTTACCCGCTGCGATCTTGCCCGCCACGATCAGGCCCGGTGCCTTGCCAGCTCGGATGGCGGCGTCGAAGGCGAGCGCCGCGAGGTTGAGTGCCTCGCTGATCACCTTGCGCGAGCGCGGCCGGCCGGTGGGTCGATACTCGGTGCGCTTGTTCTTGCCGCGCCCGAAGGTAATGCACTGTACCGCCTCCGTCTCGCCCAGCGCCTCGACCCAGGCCTGCGCGACCTGCACCGTGCACCTCTTGAATGGCAGGTTCCAGAACGGAGCCGGCTTCACGTGCGCTCGCCAGCGGCTGCGCTCCTTGTCAAAAGCCTTGCCGCGCTTGCGGCGGCGCGCCTTGATCTCGCGTCGGTCGAACCAGGGATCAGCAAACAGGCCGAACGTCGCCGGCGCGACGCCGTTGTGCTCGGCGAGCACCGCCGCCAGCTTGCGATCGGCCTCCTCCTCGGTGAACACGCCGACGTGGTCACCGGCGACGCGCACCTCGAATCGGCCGGGGCCGATCTCGCGTTTGCTGCCCTTACGTTTTCGGCCCATGGGCTTTTCACTCCTTGCGTGCGCGCTGGCGGGTCCACCGCGCCGCGAATTCTTCGTCGGCGGGCGTTGGTCGCACCGCGCGGGATGCGACGGTGCGCTTCTTGAACTTCGGCACAGGTTCAGCACGCCGGGTCGCGGCCGCACCGTCAACCGGCGCAGGGTCGTTTTCGGCCTGCGCCCGCTGAGCGAGCCTCACGAGCATCTTGGCCAGCAGCTTTTCTGCCAGGATTTCCAAGTCGTCGTCGTTGAGGCTCGCCGCCATCAGCCGGCCCTGCCGCGCCGCTGCGGGCACGTGTCCAGGTGGCAGGCCCACCGCTTACCCGGCGGGTCGGCGGGCAGCGCGCGGCGCACAGCGAACTGCACGCGGCCGTCCTTCACGCCCGTCGCCTCGAGCACGTACCCACCCTGCGGCCGCGGGTTGGGATCGACGCACAGGTTGGCGTTGCGCGGCGTCACGCCCCAGACGATCGGGCGCCCGCAAAGCTTGCATGTAGCCGAGCCGCTCATTGAGTTTTCTCCTTTTTTCACGCCTGCGATGCCGTTCCGCTCCGTGCCGCTCCGAGCCACGCGCCTTCTGTCGCGGCCGCTTCACTCCAGGCCGTGCCACGCCTGCGACTCCCTGCGATTCCCGACCGCTTCACGCCAGGCCCTACCTCACCATGCCAATCCGTTCCTCGCCTGCGATGCCTGCCCGCCCGCGGCCACTCCAGTATTCGTTGCGCCGCGCCGCGCCATGCCATGACTGCGACTCCTCTCCAGTCCTCTCTGCGCCGTTCCAGGCCCCGCCTCGCCCGCGGTTCCAAACCCAACCCGCTCGCGCCCATCCCTACCGAGCCGCTCCTAACCTGCGTTGCCTTTCCACTCCACACCCCACCGTTCCTCGCTGCGCCTAGCCTGCCTTTGCGACTTGCACGTCATCGAGCGCTGCAAACACCTGCGTGAGCTCGGACAACTGCGCGTACTTCTTCTGCAGCGCGCCCAGCTCCTGGAGTGCCGTACGCAGTAACTGCGCGCGCTGCGACGGGTTGGCGAGCACCACCGTGATCGGTCGGTAGCCGCCGCCAGCCACGCGGTCTTCGCCGAGCGACACAAACGCCCGCACGTTGATGAGCGGCTTATCGGGCTGCAGTTCCAGTCGCACGCGCACCGTCATGATCACGGCGCGCGCTTCATCGAGCCGGCGCAGGTGCGCGGCCTTGTTGTTGTCCCACGTGAACAGCGGATGCAGCGCGCTGCGCGCATCGCTTGCTCGTTCAAGCACAGCTCCGGGCGTGAGCAATCCGGAGGCCTCAGCGAGTTCGTTTAGCTCCTGTACGGCTGCGTCGGAAACACGCCTCATGACTCGACTCGGAATGCACCCCAGCCGATGCCCGCGCTCATCTTGCTGGACGCACGACCCTCGCCGACGCCGCACTGCAGGCCGACGCGTGCCATGAGGTTCGTGATGTCGACCAGCGAAAACTGGTCCAGGTCCCACTGCACCCTGATCTTACAACTCCAATCCTTCCAAAGCGGCCGCACGCGCAGGTCAAAGCTGCCGTTCGAGTTGCGCGCAGGTCGCACGTCCATTTCGGGCGGGTCGCCGTGGATGCGCACCAGCGGCGTGCCGTCCAGCTTGTCGCGACCGTCTTCGACGACAAACACCGACAACTTGGCGAGCGTCATTTTGTAGTTCACGAGGCGGCACGCCCCAATGAGCGCGAGTCGAAACGCTGCTGCGTTGATGCCGTCCCATCCCTCTTCGGAGCGGTATCGCGCCGCCTCGAAGCGGGCCTTGAAGTCCTTCGGGTCGCGTTTTTTCTTGCTGTTGTTTTGGCTACCGGCCTCCTGCGCGGCGCGCATGATCTCCTGGTCCTTCGCGCTGAACCGGTTGATCACAAGGGGTGACGTGCCGACAATCGTGAACTCCGCGATCTGCATGTTCGGCGCGGTAATGACGACCTGCGTGCTTGGTGCCACCGCCAGTGTCCTGGGAATCACCACGTCGAATGTGTCCTGCTTCGCTGCCTTCGTTGTCATGCTTTGTCTCCAGGCTTGGGGCCTAAACGGCCCGATGGTTTGTTTTTCACCCTCCGAAACTCCGCAGCCAATCCTCGAGGCCCTCGCCCGAGGCCTCGCGCTCGAGGTGCTCGGTCAGCCAGCCGCTCGGCAAAAACCGGACCTCGTACGTGCAGCCGTCGCGCGTGCAGATGTTGCGGCTGCGCACCATGTCGTCGGACCAGCCGAGGTCGGAATAGAACACGGTGCGCAGCGCGAACTGCCGCCAGGTCAGCATCGCCTGGCGGATCAGCTCGCGCTCCTCCTGGTATTCGTGCCGCAGCACGCCCGGCGCCGTGTACAGGTGGTGGGCGGCGTGCGGCGACTCGCCGCGCAGGATGCAGTCGCGCATGCAGGCGCGCGCGTAACGCAGGTGCAGCGCGACCTCGCCGCCGTACGGCGTCTCGAGGATGACCGGGATCATGCGGCGTCCTCCGGGTAGTCGTCGGCGACGTCGTCGTCCAAGTACGCGCACTCGTCGCAGCCCAGGCACGCCTTCACGCCGCCGCCGGAGCACGCCGCGCACACGCACTGGTCGCCACCGCAGCCGCGGCAGTCCAGCATGCCTGAGCCGCCGCAGCTACGCGGCCAGTCGCACATGCACGGCGTGCGCGGAGTCACGGCGCACCCATCGATCGCAGCCAGTGCTCGAGCGAGCGGCCGGCGGCCTCGCGCGCGAGCTGGCCGTTGAACCAGCCGTCGCCGAGCCGTCGCTCCTCGTACAGATGGCTGATGCGCGCGGCCGCCTCGAAGCCCTGCCGCATGCCGTCTGTCCAGCCGAGGTCGACGTAAAACACGCTCTTGTACGCGAGCGCGCGCCAGGCGAAGCCGGCCTCGATGCCGAGGGCGCGTTCCTCTTTGATCTCATCGCGCAGCACGCCGGGCGCGGTGTACAGGTGGTGCGACGCAAACGGCGCCTCGCCACGCTGCAGGCAGTCGCGCATGCAGGCGCGCAGATACCGGAGGTTGAGCGCGGTCGCGCCTGCGTACGGGGTTTCAACTACGACTGGGATCATCACGGGCTACTCCTGAGTTCGCGCATCGCGTCGTCGCGAGCGCGGTTTAGTTGCACCAAAGCTTCATGGCTGCCGCCGCCGTCCGGATGCCGGACGCGCGCGAGCTCGCGGTAGCGGGTCGTCACCGTCTGCACGCTGACCGGCTCGGCCTCTGGCCACTCGAACACCTGCCGCCAGCTGCTGTTGCTGGCGTGTGCTGGCAGCGCGGCGAAGCCCGTGAAGGCCCGCTCGAGTAGCTGCGTGGCGCCCGAGCGCTCGATCTGCCGCAGGGCGTTGATGGTGATCGCGATCGCCCGCACGTTGCCGCGCACGGTGTTCCAGGCGTCGCACGCCATCACTCGCGGCCGGCCCTGCGGGTCCTCCCAGTACACGGCGACGCCCGGATCGCGCGGCGCCGCCTCGCCGCGCGGCAACCCGGCGAGCCGCGGCTGCACGTTGGACGAGACCACGAACTCCTTGGCCTTGAACATGCGCAGCTCGGTTGTTAGTTCCTGCAGCGCGCGATCGAGCGGCAGCTTGTACGGCGCCGTGCGTTGCGACCGGCTGCGCGCCCAGCCGATGGGCCAGCTGAGCGGGTACGCTTGAATGCTCGCGAGCGACTTGATGGTCACTGCGGCCTCCGCATCGCGATCAGCTGGGCCGATGTCATGACGCGGCCCTGCAGCGCACGGCGGCGCAGCGCGAGCTCGAACTCGAGGGCCTTCGCGATGCCCCACACGGCGCCCAGGGCGAAGGCGAACTTGGTGCCGTATATCGTGGCCTGCGGGCACGGCTCGACCAACCACGGCCCTGCCCAAGGCCACACCCAGCCGGCGAACGCCCAGCACATCAGGCCGCCGAGCACCGCGAAGATCACAGCGCGACTACCACTCTCAATGAATTGTGGGACCGTCATGCTCTGCTGCCTCCTGCAGCGGTTCTGCGTCAAACACCTCGGCCGGCTCGAGCGTGTCGTCGAGTCGGTCCACGAGCGTGGTGTTGCGGGCCTCGGCGCGTCGGTTGCCCACCGCGCGCTCGAGGCCCTTGCGGTCGCCGACCAGCACGACGCCCTGCTTCGCGCGCGTGATGCCGGTGTACAGCAGCTGCCGCGACAGGATGAACGCGTGCGTCGAGTGGCACACGACGATCACCCAGGCGAACTCCGAGCCCTGCGTCCGGTGGATCGTCAGCGCGTACGCCAGCTGCAGCGCGCTCACCTTGCTGGCCGAGTACACCGACGTCTCGGCGTGGCCGGGAAACGACACCGCCATGCCGTCGTGCTCGATGCCGTCGCCGTCGAGCAGCTTGCCGATGTGCTTCACGCGGCCGACCTCGCCGTTGAAGACCTCCAGGTCGTAGTCGTTCTTGGTCTGGATCACGATGTCGCCGACCCGGATTTCCCACTCGCCGCGCAGCCAGGTCCGCTCGCCCTCGCGCTTGGGGTTGAGCGCCTCCTGCAGCACCGGGCTGGCGGCATCGATGCCGGCGATGCCGGGCCGCTGCGGGATCAGCACCTGCACCTCGGCGGACGCGACCTTGCCGTCGGCGGAGAAGCCCTCGGTCACGAGCGTGCGGAGCTTCGGCACGATCCAGCGCGGGTCGTTCACCTCGACGAACAGGAAGTCCGGCCGGCGATCGAGCGCGGGCACGTGGCCGGCCAGCAGGTCCTGAGCGGCGACGTGGATCCACGACGTAAGCGCGGTGCGGTGCAGAACCTCGAGGCGGACGGTGGGCACACGGGTCCAGTCGACGAGGTCACCGAAGGGCCGGCCCGGACCGACGGGCGGCAGCTGGTTCGCGTCGCCCACCAGGATCACGCGCGTACGCTGCGGCGCGACGGCGCGCATCAGCGCGGCGAACAGCATCTGGTCGACCATCGACGACTCGTCGACGATGACCAGGTCGCACTCGAGCGGGCGCGTCGCGTGGCGCTGGAAGCCGGTGTTCGGCTTGTACTCGAGCAGCCGGTGCAGCGTCTGTGCGCGGCGGCCCTCGGTCGCCTCGCTGAGGCGCTTGGCGGCCTTCCCCGTCGGCGAGCTCAGCTCGTAGCGCACGCCGCGCCGGTCGAGCCGGTCGAGCGCCACACGCAGGCACGTGGACTTGCCCGTGCCCGGCCCGCCGGTGACGATGCCGAGGCGCGCGGTGCAGACGAGCTCGACGGCGCGCAGCTGCGAGGCGTCTAGAACGAAGCCGGTCATGCGGCACCTTGCAGCGCGAGCAGCGTCTCGATCTTCGCGGCCGAGTCGTCCTCGTCCTCGTCCAGGCGCGGTGGGTACACACGCTGGCCGCGCACCACCAGCCGGCCGCGTACGTACTCGCGGTGCATGACTGGGCGCACGAGCGTTTCAGGCACGCCCAGCAGCTTTTCCGTCATCGCGCGCAGCTTGCCCTGCACCACGAAGCAGTGGCCGCGCATCACCTCCTCGCCGACCAGGTGGTACAGCGCGGCCGCGATCCGCAGCGGCGAGTCGGTCGGGATGCCGGCCCGCAGCGCGACGTCGTCGGCCCGGGTGAAGCCGAAGCCGGCGACGTGCTCCATCAGCACGTAGGGATTCTTGCTCACCTCCTCGACGGTCTCGGCGACGTCTTCCCAGCGCTCGAGGCAGCGGGCGATCTGCTTGTCGGTGAGGCCCCAGCCGCGCAGCGTGATCATCGCATCGCGGTCTGCGCGCTGCTCCTCGTACGCGACGGCGATGGCGTCGGCGCGCTCGGGCGTGATGCCGTCGATCACGCACAGGGCGTGCGGCCTCGTCTCGATCGCCTCCCACAGCCCGGCGACGCCGAAGCGCGACACCATCGCGAGCGCCCGCTTCTCGCCGACGTCGGGCAGCGCGCTGGCCATCCACGCGACCACGCCGGCGGTGGTCTGCGGCACCGTCGCCGTGCACTGCACCACCTTGAACTGCCGGCCAAACTTCGTGTCCATCCAGCGCCCGGCGAGCTCGACGGCGTCGCCGACGCGCACGCCCAGCAGCTTGCCCGTGACCTTGTGGTACTGGCCGTCAGCGCCGCGCACCGTGCCCACGCCCCAGCCGTCGGGCGTGTGCGTACGGAAGGACTCCAGTTCGCCGCGCAGTGTCTCGTTGTCCGTCATGTCCGCCTCCGGAAGGAGCGCAGGCCGCCGGGTAGCGCCGGCGGCCTGCTGCCCTCGGTTACCCGTGCCTCAGAAAGGGACCTTGCCGTCCTCCGGCTTGCCGCCGGCGGCGTGCTTGGGCGCCGCTGGGGGCTTCGTGTTTTTAGGTGCGGCCTTCGCCGCGGCGGCCGCCGGCGAGGGCTGTGTGGCGGCGGCAGAGGCCAGCACGCGGCCGCGCATGCGCGCGGCGAATGCGGCCTTCTGATCGTCCGTCATCTTGGACTTCATCGCGACGCCGCCGGAGCCCAGCGGGTTGATGAACCGGATGCGCGCGCGGGTCTGGCCCTCGAGGTCTTCCTCGTGGACCACCACCACGTCGACCTCGTTGGTATCGATGCCGGAGAGGTCGGCGAGGTCGTTCGTGTTCCAGCCGAACACGCGCAGCGTCTTGAGCGTGAACGGCTCGGCCTTCTCGGAAAACTGGCCGTACCAGGTCAGCGAGCGGCCATCGACGTCCTGGTCCTGGTCGGGCGAGAACACGACGGCGACGCCGACCTGCTCGGTGCTGTCTTTCGTCGTGTAGCCGAGCTCGGCCTCCACGCCGCGCCCACGCCACGTGCCTTCGGGAATCAAACTCATTGGGGTGCCTCCTCATCGTCAGTCGGTGTTGTTGAAATGCGTGCTGCCAGCTTGTTTTCGATGCGCGCCAGCTCGCCCGCGTTGTCGCCGGCGTTGTCGAGCGCGTTACGGACGCGCTCGGAAAGGTCGGCGTCCTGCGCCACGTGGGTGAGCAGCTGCTCGATGCGGGCCCGGATGCGCTCCGGGTCGTCGGGCCGGTGCGCGGCCGCGGCCTCGGCGAACTGTTCCCAGTCGAGCGCGATCGCCGGCGGCAAGTCGTAGCGGTTCTTCGCGTCGTACGCGGCGTTGTGCTGCGTCAGCAGGACGCGCGCGCCGGTGCCGATGCCCTTCACGCGCTTGCGGTCGTCCTCGTACGTCGTCACGTCGTGCGTGGCGAACAGCACCGCGTCGCACCACTCGCGCCACATGCCCGCAGCGCCCTTGTGCACTTTCATTTCGTAGCGGTCGAAGTCCTCGCCGGCGGGATTCTTGAAGGTCTTGATCCAGCTGTGCGCGAGCAGCACCACGTCCATCTTGCGCGCGCCGCGCAGGCGGTCGAGCGCCGCCGCCAGCTGCCGCCAGTACCCGCCGGCCTCAACGTACCCCTTGCCGTAGCCGGGCTCCTCGATCGAGCGCAGCGGCGGCTTCCCCGGCTTCGCCATCGCGACGCAGGTCTGATGCCAGCAGAGCGGCTCCATCCAGTCGAGCGTGTCGAGCACCAGCGTCTGGTACTCGTGCGGCGTCGTGATCAGCTCGTGAACCGCCTCCATCACGTCGGACCAGCAGGTCGGCTGCGGAAAACGCTGCACGTCGAGTTCCGAGGTGCCGTCCTCGGCGCCGAGGAAGATCGGCGACGGCGCGCTCGCGGCGAACGTCGACTTGCCCACGCCTTCCAGCCCGTACACGAGCACGCGCATCGGCTTGATGATCCGGCCGCTCACCACCTTGGTCAGCGCCATGCGGCCGCTCGTAGCGGCGGGCAGTTGGCTCGACGGTGCGGTCGGCGGCGTTGCCCGCGCAGCCGTCGGCGGCGGCTTGGGCGCGCCGTTGGGCGCCGGCCGCGGCGTGGGCGGCGGCATGCGCCGGCGTGGTGGTGGTACTGCTGGTTGAGACATTGGAGACCCTCTTTCGGTTCCGGACCTGCGATATGCAGGCCGCAGTCTTGGCGCGCGGCTTACTCGGCGGCGTCGGCCTCTGGGAGCGACAGCTCCGGGTGCACGTTGTCGACGCGCTCGTACATCGTCAGGTCGTCGAGCGAGGCCTGCTTGGTGCAGACCGGGAAATAGCCGCACATGCGTCCGTAGCGCTCGCAACTCGAGACGTTGCGCGGGTAGATGCCCGACGCGCGCGCCTCGCGCATCAGGCGGGCGGTCTGCCAAGCATCGAACGCCGCTTCGCGCTCTTCGTCGGCGAGCCGCACGACGAAACCTCGTCGGTAGAACCGGCCCGGATCAGCGCACAGCACCTCGGCCAGGCGTAGCCCGTACTCGTCGGCCGTTTCGTCCTCGGCGCGCTGCGACGCGTACAGCTCGCCCTTTTTTGTGTACGTGCGCTTCTCTTCGGGCGTCGCCTTCAGCGGCGAGTGCTTCGGCTTGCCGATCACGTCGTACAGGCAGCCGGCGGGCTCGTAGCCGAGCGCGCGGGCGCCGGCGAAGTAGGTGCTGATCTGCGAGTCGAGCTTGAGCTTGTCCCAGTACTTCGAGCCCGGCCCGATGTCCTCGCCGCTGGTTTTGTGCTCGACGATGTACACCAGGCCGTCGCCGCGATTGAGCACCAGCGCATCGAGTTTGCCCGCGAGCTGGTAGGTACGGCTGGACGCGCCGGTGAGCGGGTTGATCAGCGGCGTGATGAACTGCTGCTCGACCGCGAGCACCTCGATGTCCTCCGCGCCGGCCCAGCGGGCGTCGTAACCGCGCATCAGCGTCTCGGCCCGGATCATGTCGAAGGCGTCCTCGGCGTGCGGCCGCATCGCCTCGATCGCCGCCGTCAGCTGCTCCGCCGGGTACTGGTACGCGAGCCACCAGGCGCCGAGGCCGACGTGAAACAGCGAGCCGAAGTACAGCGCCTCGGAGTCGCCGCCGAGCGGCCGCACCGCCTGCTCGAAGGCGATGTGGTGCTCCAGCCAGCAGCGCCGGAAGGTCTGCAGCTCCGAGTTGGTCAGGAGCTCCAGGCGACGGCGGACGGGGCTGAGGTCGGACGACACGGACCCGGCATTACCACGCTGCCGCCGAGTAGGCAATACCGCCTAGTGTTGGGCAACTTTGGGCGCGGAATTCGCTATGCCGCTTTGGTCTAGCTACTTGACGGCGCCCGCTTCCTCCGCGGCGAGCACCAGCCGGATCGCCGTGTAGGCTTGCATCGTTATCGGCCGGCCGTGTGCGCGCCGCATCGCAACGAGGTTGCGGATCTGCGACCAAGGCATGTCAGGCGGCGCCGCAATCGTCAGGTACGCAACCAGATCTGCCTCAAGCATTTCTGCGGCATACATTTCGACCACGTGAGTGTCTACTGAGGGCATAGCAGGGGTGACAGAATCGGTAGTCGGATGAGTGTTCCCAACCACCATAGATCCGACCCGTTCGGGGTGCCGCGCTGACATCTCGTGCGCTGCCGCACCGATGCGCTAGTCGTCATCCCCGAGCATCAAGCCAGCGGTAATGGCCTGGTAAAACCGCACCGTCGGCTCGCCGCCCGTTCGCACCGAAAGCAGCGTGGCGATGTACGCGCGCTGCTGAGCAATGCGGCCATGCTCGGTCTTCAGGAACTCGAGAAAGGCCGGCGGCATCACCTGCGGCCCGCGGTTGCCCGCGGCACCGAGCACCAGGTAATCGAGGCTCTCGCCCAGCGCGGTGGCAAGGCGCGCCAGCTGCTGCGCCTGCGGATATCCGCGGCCGCGCTCCCAGCGCGAGACGGTGCCGGCATCCGTGCCGACTAGTTCGGCGAGCGCCGGCTGGTTCATTTCCAGCCGCTCGCGGGCGGCGCGCAACCGCTCGCCGAATCCCCCCAGGGCACTGTCGTCTGTCACGTCCGCCGTCGTGGCGGTTTTTACGCAAATTTGCAAACGGTGACCCTGCATTAGTGGGCTTGACGGGAATGTGAAAAGTTGCCTATATCCCCGCTCCTCTGCCCATGCGGACCCTCGGCCAGTGGCTGCGCGACCATCGATCCCGGAGCGACCGGACGCAGCGCGACCTCGCGCGGCATCTGCAGGTCGATATTTCGACCGTGTCCCGATGGGAGCGCGACCTGGGCGAGCCGAGCGTGCTGGAGTTTCGCGAGCTGTGCCTGCTGTTCAAGGCATCGGCGGACGCGGCGCTCGGCACCGGCATAGGCGAGATCCAATTCGCCGCCAAGCGCGGCACTACGGAGGCGGGCGATGGCGACGAAGAAAAACAACGGCTCGAGCAAGACGACCAGGGTGGAGACGGAGAAGCGCCGGTGCGCGGTGAAGCTGTCGCTGATCGAGCGCGACAAGCGCGGCGACGAGATGGCCGACTGCGAAGTCAAAATCGAGGCGCTCAAAGCCCAAAAATCCGAGCTCGCGCGCCAAGTCAAAACGCACGAAAAGCGTCGTAACGAGCTCGGCCACGCCCTCGACTCCGGCTCCGAGGAGCGCGAGCTCATGTGCACCTGGCACCCGGACTTCAAGCAGAACGCGTTCTTGCTCAAGCGCCCTGACACGCAGGAGACCGTCGACACGCGGCCGATGACCGCCGGCGACCGCACGGCCGACCTGTTCGGCGACGACGACGCACCGGCGCCGGTGCACAGCCTGCACTCGGTGCCCAAGAAGCCCCCGCGCTCGCCGAGCGCGCCACCGCCGCGTAAGCGCGGTCGCCCAGCCAAGCCCACGCTCACGCAGCCGAACATCACGCCGCCGTCAGCAGCGTAGCCATGGCGCAGCCGGAAGGCCCAGCGCCGCCGCCGTCCGCCAACAACGGGCGGGCGCGGCCGAAGGTTGTGCCGCTACCCGTCAAGCGGGAGCTCTCGCCGCCAGATCTCGAACAGCTACGCGCCAGCGGCCTCAACGACGAGACGCTGGCGCTCGCCGAGCTGTACACCGAGCAGAACGTGCGCGTGCTCGCGCAGATGCTCGAGCGCACGTACTCGCGGGCGTGCGGCCCGGCCCTGGTCATCCCATTCTACCTGCCGAGCGCCACCGAGCCGCACGGCTACCGCCTGCGGCCGACCAACCCGCGCAGCGAGAAGCGCCGCGGCAAGACGCGCGTGGTGAAGTACGACCAGGCCTCGCGCCCTGGCGTGCTCGTGTACTTCGCGCCGCGCGCGCGGGCCGCCGGCGGCTACGGCGACGTCGCGCAGGTTTGCTATTGGACGGAGGGGGAAAAGAAGACCCTGGCCTTCGACCAGGGTAGCTACGTGTGCGTCGGCCTCACCGGCGTGTGGAACTGGTCGGACCCGGCGGAGCGCGAAGCGAGCGGCGGCGACCGGCTGCACCCGGCGATCCGCAACCACGTGGTGGTCGCCGGGCGCGAGCACGTGATCTGCTTCGACGCCGACGCGCGTGAAAACAAGCAGGTGGCGCACGCTGCGGCGCGTCTCGCCGGCCTGCTGCTGTCGCAGGGTGCCGTGCGCGTACGCTTCGTGTGCCCGCCGGCGGGCGGGCCGAAGGGCATCGACGATTTCCTGGCGGCGTACGGCGCCGACGCCATGCGCGCGCTGCTCGATACCGCGGAGGTGCTCGAGGGCGTCGACCCGAAGCGGCCGCGGCCGCGCATCCGGGCGCTGAAGGCCTTCGTCGACGCACCGATCCACAAGGAGTGCTCGATCCCAGACGGCTTCGACCTGCGCGACGACGGCTCGCTGTGGAAGATCTCCGCCAGCGAGCGCTCGCCCGACGTGCTGGTGTCGCCGACGCCGCTGCTCATCCAGCACCAGTTCGTCGACCAGGAAACCAACGAAGGCCGCGTGCGGCTGTGCTGGCGTAACGGCGAGGCTTGGACCGAGCGCGAGTTCTCAAAACTGGCGATCGGCGACGCCCACACGATGGTTATCGAACTAACGCCGGTGTGTGTCCCGGTTGTGTCGACTAACGCGGGCCGGACCGTCGAGTGGCTGTACCTGTACGAGCACCTCAACGCCGAGTTCATCGCGAAGACCGTGAGCTTCTCGCGCGTCGGCTGGCAGCAACAGTTCGACGGCTCGGCCTTCGTGCTGCAGGGCCCGGCGCTGCAGGAGGACAAGGTGATCGAGTGCGTCGTCGACACCCGAGGTCAGCGTGGTGAGATCTTCGCGGCGCTCAAGCCGCGCGGCGACCTGGACGCGCACCTCGCCGCGTTGCGGCGGGCGTGGGCTGCGAGCCCGGTGTGCGCGACCATCATCTGCGGCGCGCTGGCGGCGCCGCTGCTGTACAAACTCGACCAGCCCAACTTTGGCATCCACCTGATCGGCGAGTCGTCGCGCGGCAAGACGACGCAGCTCAAGATCGCGGCCAGCGTTTACGGCGACCCGAACAGCCCGCAGTGGGTCGCGGCCTGGAACACGACCAATGTCGGTGCCGAGCTGCGGGCCTCGATGCTGTGCGACGTGCCGCTTTGCTACGACGAGGTCGGCGGCGGTGACCCGGTGCAGCTCGAGCGCCTCGTGTACTCGATCATCAACGGCACCGGCAAGACGCGCGGCCAGCGCGACGTCACGCTGCGGCGCACCGCGCGCTGGCAAACGATCATGCTGTCGACCGGTGAGAAATCGCTGGTGGACGAGAACGCTGCGACCGGCGCTCAGGTGCGGATCATCGAGCTGCACGTCGACGGCTTCGGGTCGTTCAACGCCAAGGCGGTGGACGCGCTCAAGGACGCCTGCGTGGCCAATGCCGGGAGCTTCGGGCACGCCTGGGTCAAGTCGCTGGTGAACATGTCGGGCGCGGACTGGCAGGCCTGGCGCGAGCAGCTTGTCGACCGCACCGAGACGTTGCGCAAGAGC
>Ga0190274_10001041_pt1 | contig 16223 bp, 15 predicted proteins | sample Popmic531T_FD_133002 | JGI IMG/M metagenome (GOLD analysis project Ga0190274, IMG submission 133002) | Populus adjacent soil microbial communities from riparian zone of Yellowstone River, Montana, USA - 531 T | ecosystem: Environmental > Terrestrial > Soil > Riparian zone | place: USA: Montana...
ATTCATTCAGGCGGGGATAGCACAGATTTTTTCACAGATTACACTGTGTTTATCTGTGCCTTAATCTGTGCTATCTGTGGTTAATAAAACATGACATTCAAGCAAAAAATATATAACCAGTTCCGGCAAATGCTGGAAACAAAGATCAGCGGGCTGCAACAGCAATTGAATGATCTGAAAGAAAGCACCGCTAATGAAACAAAAAGTACGGCGGGAGATAAATACGAGACAGCCAGAGCCATGCTGCAAATAGAGCAGGATAATACGCGCCGACAGTTACAAGAGGCACTGGAACAACAATCCATATTCACTGCAATTGACATCTCTATTTCTTCCAATGAAATTATTCGCGGTAGCCTGGTAAAAACCAATAAAGGATACTTTCTTATAAGTGTAGCACTTGGGAAAATTAGTGTGGAGGGAATTACTATAATCGCGCTCTCTCCTCAATCTCCACTTGGAAAACAACTAATGGCATTACGGGTGAATGATGCTGCTACAATTAATAATATATCTTATTCTATTGAAGAGATCCTGTAATATAAAAAGCGATCGCCTTTTTACAGCGACCGCTTTTCTAAACTGAAATCGGGAATGTTTAGTTGATCACAATTTCCTTTTTGGAAGTTTCTTTTCCCGGAATGGTCGGCAGACTTACCTGCAACACTCCATCAACATATTTAGCGCTGATGTTTTGAGTGTCGATCGACTCATCGAGATTAAAGCTTCTGCGGAATCCACCGCGACTGTATTCGCGCAAAACCCATTCAGGTCGCGGAAAGCCTTCGGGGGGAGTGTAAGAAACGATCAGTTCGTTTCCTTCAATCTCTAGTTGGAAATGTTCTTTGATGCGGCCGGGCGCAAACACCAGCAGTTCGAAACTGTTGTCTGTTTTATAAATGTTCACGGCAGCACGTTCCATTGAACGGTAAAACAGTTGCCTGTTTCCGTAATTGCCTTTTGCGGCATGTTTGTAGTGCATCTTACTCTGTTTTGAGTGATAAATAAAAACCTATCACAGTACATGCGCTAAAAATATGCCGGAGGAGAAAGATGAAATTCTGTCATTTAAATACGGTAATGAATGGATTATTCACTTGCCACGACTGCCAGTTTAGAGTTGTCGGAGCTGACAGCTAACCGGGTAATGGCTTTTAATGAGGCGGTTCCCATATCTGCAAGTATTGGTTTCCAACCTTGGTTATTATAAATGTTGAGATAGAATAAACCGGTTCCATCGCTCATAATAATTAATCCATTGCTCAACCAGCAAAGATCCTCTCGTCCCGTTAATGTTTTGGCAATAAAAGTTATTTCACCCGTTTTGCTATCATATCGTTTGATCTGCCATTCATCTTTACTTAGCTTTTCCACAAAACTGATTCCTTCTGTTCCCGGCAACTTACCTGAAACCCTATGTAATGATCGACCAGGGTTTTTAATCAAGACCTTATCTTCCTTCGTCTTCAGGTTATAATAATGAAGTGTATTACGTCCCGAGTCTCCTAATACGAATAGAAGAAGACTGGTTTTATTTACCCAGACATGATATCCAACTTTAAGTGTATTGATCAATACAACTGGCTCGCCCATCTTCACGGGGTATTTTCCGAGATCCTGCGCGCCATTATCGCGCTGAATGATGCAGGAGATAAATTTGCCATCTGGTGTTAGTGTGGGAGAATATTCCCTGTCATTAGTCAATGTAAAATTGGAGGTCTGGTTTGTTTTATAGTTGTATAATTTTATGTCGCTGCGACCGCTATCATTAAATGATGAATAATAAATGATCGATTTTTTAGGATGAAAAAAGGGCTGATTATCGTAACCTTTATGATTGGTAAAATTTACCGGGTTGGATAAAATAGGCTCATTATTTACCATCTTCAGGTCGAACAGGTAAATTTCTGAACCAGTCTGACTGATAGCAACAAAAGGAAGCGATAAAAATAGAAACATTATTTTTTTCATATGGTCAATTGTAAATAGTCAATAGTCAATAGTGAAAAGTCAATGATGTCAGTGTATTAAACGTAGGAAGGAATTCTAAAACTGCGGGTTCTCACTCACCATTCACTACTCACCACTCACCACTCTCTACTCCCCATCAATATAGGAATTTACGGCTCAGCATTTGTATGATTTATCAAAAAAGATATGCGGGTTTTAACGGGTATTATAACGGTATTGATTTTTTTAATTTCCTGCGGCCCATCGCAGAAGACAATATTTTCAAAAAAGTCACCACATGAAAAATATAGCGATGCCCTTAGCGGGGCCGGGTTAGATAAAACACAGTTAGGCCTTTTGTGGACTACAGCGGCAACAAAAAGCTTGACCAAACCTGTACTGGTGTCGCTTCCCTACAAGGAAACGGGCTATTTTCCTGCTGAAGAACCCCGGGCAGCGGGTTATATTTTTAGTGCCAGGCGGGGTGAAAAATTGATTGTCACCATTAATAAAACACCAGTGAATGAGACAATCCTTTTTGCCGAACTCTGGAAACCGGCTGAAGAGCAGAAGAAAATGCAATTGCTTGAAATAGCAGATACAAACACAAATGTGCTTGATCACGAAGTGAAAAACGATGGACGATATTTATTAAGAATTCAACCTGAACTGCTGCGATCGGTAGAATATACGTTAACAATAACCACGGCTCCTTCGCTGGCTTTTCCGGTCCGTGAATCGGATAAATCTAATGTTATCAGTTTATGGGGAACCGATAGGGACGCAGGTGGTCGCAAACATGAAGGAATAGATATCGGGGCAAAATTCAGGACCCCGGTTGTTGCCGTAGCCGATGGTTATGTGACCAGCGTAAGTGAAAACAACCTCGGTGGTAAAATAATATTTCTCCGGCCCTCGGGGAAAAACTATAATCTCTATTATGCGCATTTGGATTCGCAGATAGTGCGGCAAGGACAAGATGTAAAGACAGGAGAAATTTTGGGATTGATTGGAAATACAGGCAATGCCCGAACTACCGTGCCTCATTTACATTTTGGTGTATACACAACTTCGGGTGCAATAGATCCCTTTCCCTTTATTAATAATAAAAGACCACTGCCACCACCGGTTGTTGCTTCCCGGAAAGAAATCAATAGTTATATGTCGACGCAATCACCTTCAAAAATATACGATTTACCCTCCGTTTCCGGCCGGATGTTATTGCGAACAGAGAAAGGCAATGTGGTTCGTATACTTGCTGCCACAGATAACTGGTATAAAGTATTATTGCCGGATAATCAGGAAGGATTTATTCAGGCAGCATCGCTGACCTCCTCAATCGTTCAAAAACTAACTCTTAAAGAAACAAAAAGGATACTGGATCACCCACATCCCGGCGCCGCCGCTAAAAATACGGTGGCAGCAGGCACGGTGCTAAATGTAGCTGGAATATTCAATGATTATTATCTCATCTCACATAAGGATTATTACGGCTGGGTTGAAAAATGAAATTCATTATTGTAGAAATATTACCTCATTTGGAGCAATTCATCGCATTCCCCCATGGCACAAACCCAGTGAACCTAATGATTCACCGACTGGCAGTATTCTTGTTGGTTTGAAAGAATATGATAAATATAGAAGTTGTTGAACACGTTAAATTAATAGCAAATGAATAAACTAATATCATTGCTCTTTTCAGCAATTTTTTTGATATCCTGCACGGGCAATTCCGGTTCAAGTGAAAAACAAGACACCAATACTGTGAGTGGGGATACATCGCAACGTGGCGATACAAGTTCATACGAACGAATGCCAAATAAAACCAGCGACACATCGCAGCATTGATGTATATCGCAAAAAATCCACCGTAACACGGCTGCATTACGATGGATAATATCGGGATAAGGTGACTCAATAACTCAACGCGCTATTGCTTTAGCTGTTGCATGGCTTACCTGGATAGCTGCTAATAGTCTGCCTCCTGGCAATTCACTGGATGCGTAGTAAAGATTCATTGTATTACTGTTGATATTCTTACGCAATCCAATAATTTCTTTAACACTGCAATTCATAGCAGGAGTCGCTTCAGCTACATCGGTAAACTTCCATTGCTTCAATACATTTTTCTGATCATCTTTTATAGTAATTACACGGCCTTTACTAATTCTTCCGCAATGGTAATACTTAACGGTGATTTGTCCATTAGTGGCGTACTCATCCAGGGTTAGAGTTTTCACTAGATCAATTTCCTTTCCGTAACGTTCCAGAACCAGTTTGTTATCTACATAAACCTGGAATCCTTCGCCTCCGAATTTTGGAGCAAAGGAAAACAGCGTTGCACAAAATGCAAGCACGGCAATCATCACAATCGGCTTTTTGTTATTCATGTTCATAAAATAGCGTTTAAATATTTAAGAGAAATGCGTGGACCGCATCATTAACAATACAAAAGAACATCTACAGAAGGCCGGAAAATAATTAGTTTGACAAAGCGCATTTTATGCTTGATGTGTTGCAGCTTTTTAAAAGGCTGTTTAAACCAAGCCAATGCCAAAGCTTGAAATTGCGTACTTTTAGAGATTATAAAATTCCCATGATACAGCGTAAAAAACCAGATGTAGATATTGTTAAAGATGTGCTTAATGCCTTGCTGGAGGCTCAACCCGCCTCAAGTTTTGTGCAGAGCCTATCGCATCAATACGAAGAGAGAGGCGGCCTCAGTAAAAAGCAATTGGAAGGGCTCCATAAAAAAGCATTGAATGTAAAAACAATGCCTGTTAGCTGGCTCGCCACCCTGGAAGCCGTTATTTTAAAACGCCCTACTCGTTATAAATCTACCGCTCCCGCCCCGAAACCATTTTACGAAGAGAAGGATACAAAGCATGGCGAAATGATTGAAGCTATTCTGGCAAAATATCCGCAACACAAGCGTGTCCTGTACTTTCAGGCAAAGTATAATAATAATGAGGCGCTTTCACCTGCTGATATAACAGAGTTGGAGAGATTTAATAAGATTTTGAAGTGAGGGAATACAGAGCTAAGAGTACAAAAGAGAAAACGAGAACAAAAGAGTAATAAATACAGGGCTAAGACAACAAAGGAGAAAACGAGGTAAAAGAGTCTCTGAATATTTATAATTCCCCTTTATCTCCTTTTCTCTTTCGACCTCTTAGCTAAAAATTTATTTGGGCAATGATATTAAAGGATGCCATTGAACTGATTAAACTCGATCGGATATATGATACAGATGGTCCTCAAACATGGGCCGATCTTGGATGCGGCGAAGGATTATTCACACAAGCATTGACACATTTGTTGAACCCTGGCAGTCATATCTATGCGGTAGATATTACAAAGCCAGGTCCAATTCCATCTTATAATAATGTTCTTGTCGAAAGCAGGATTTATGATTTTGTAAAGGACGATCTACCTTTTCTACCGCTCGATGGAATCTTGATGGCAAATTCCCTGCATTATGTATCGGATAAAAAATCCTTCCTTAATAAACTTTCGTTCATATTAAAACCCACTGCCTGTTTAATAATTGTAGAATATGATACCGATACTCCAATAAAAAACTGGGTGCCTTATCCGCTGAGCTTTCAATCTCTGCAGATTTTATTCAGACAAGCGGGTTATGAAACGATTATCCCAATCGGGAAGCGCGTCTCTGTTTATGGAAGAGCTAATATCTACTCTGCTGTAATCAAAAAATAGGCATTGCAATCTTCGATATAAAAGCATAATTGTCAAGAGGAAACCTGCAATTTCGTCAATCCTCAATATTTTAATATTGATCTCTCCATGCAAGCTTTCTTCTCTTATTTCCCTGCCGCTCATCCATTTTTTTATAAAAATCCTAATAAATTAGTTGTTCTACTAATGGATTAGTAGTAGTATTGTGGAAACGAATTTAGAGTATGGTAAAACTCGCGAAAAGAGAAGAGCAAATTATGCAGGCTTTCTGGGATCTGGACAGGGCTTTCATTAAAGAGATTATTCCCCAATTACCCAACCCGAAGCCACATTATAATAGTGTGGCCACCATGGTAAAGATTCTTGAGGAAAAAGGTTTCCTGGATCATGCAACAGTTGGTAATGTTTATCAGTATTTCCCTTTAATCAGCCGCGAAGAATACCAGCAACATGCCATGAAGGATATCGTCAGTCAATATTTCGATAATTCTTATCCGCGCATGCTGGCTTTTTTTGCCAAGCAACAAAATCTTTCAGAGGCTGAACTGAATGATATAATAAAAATGATTAAATCGAACCGCAAATGACACCTTATATTCTTAATGTGGCGCTTATCATTGCCGGTTGCCTGGCATTTTATAAGCTCTTCCTGCAAAGAGAAACATTTTACCGGGTCAACCGCTATATGTTAATCGCTTGTTTGCTCATCGCGTTCGCCTTACCGCTAATTCCGGTACCACAGCAATGGTCGTTTAGAAAGGCGGAGGAAAAAACAAGTGTCGTTCAAATGCCAGCCGGCCAAATTGTAGTGCCGCAGGATCCGAATAATAGTCTTCCACAGAAAGAAATTTCTGGTGCAACTCCGCAACAAACTACTTCCACTACAACATCTACTCAGGTTTCTATTCAAATGGTGCTTAACTGGATGTTCTGGTTGTATTGGTTTGGTGTGATAGCATTCGGATTTAATTTACTACTACAAATCGTGGTGTTATTTTATCGTGCTCACAGGGGACAAGTTATCATCGATGGCCGTTATCGCATCGTTGAAGTAAGTGGGGATAAAGCGCCATGTTCATTCGCCAATATCATCTTTATTAACCCGGAAAAATACGAGTGGGAAACTTATAACCAAATACTGATGCATGAAAAAGTGCATGTACGCCAGAAACATAGTATGGATCTATTATTGGCTGAACTGGTACTGATCTTTCAATGGTTCAATCCTTTTGCCTGGTTGTATAGAAAGGAAATGGAAAACAACCTGGAGTTTCTTACAGATGACCACCTGGTACAACGGGAAGCAGTAGAGAAATCGAGTTACCAAATGAGCTTGCTTAAAGTATCCTCGCCTCAATTGCCACTCAGTGTTACCACCAATTACAATCAATCATTACTTAAAAAACGTATAGCCATGATGAACGCGAAAAAATCAAATCTTCATACCGCCTGGAAATATTTCTTCCTGCTGCCGGTACTGGTGCTGTTTGCCAGTTTACTGAATGAGCCATTTGCTTATGGCCAGACTGATAAAAAAGTGAATAAAGACATTCAGGTTGAAAGCAAACAGAATGTCAACGTTAACACGAATCAGGAAGTGAAAGTGAACAACAAACAGGAAGTCAATTCAAACACGAATCAGAACGTTAAGGTAGACACAAAGCAAAACATTAATGTGGATACAAAACAGAGTATCAATGTAGATACGAAGCAGAATATCAATGTGGATACTGACATTAAAGTAAATTCGAAAAATGCGAAAGGGATTGTTGTAAACGGTGAAATGGACCTGGAGGGCTCCTGGTTCGCTACGATTAAAGGAGACAAAGTTAATATGCAGTTCCGCAATGATGATGACGAACACAATTCTTTCAACAACAATTCTTCTTTTAAATTGAGTGAACTTCCGGAACTTCCACGCGGCAGTGCTGGTACTTTCAAAATTACCCGTGAAGCCGGTGTGTTGGAATTAACCGGCAAATTCGAAGGCGATCAGGGAATGGGTAAATATAAATTCGTACCTAATAAACAGTATGCAGAAGAAATGAACAAAGAGCTGGATGAAACATTGAAGGATCGTGACCTGATGGTATTCTTCTTTGTTGACATAAAGAAATCCTATGTAGCCATGTTGAAAAATCAGGGCTATAAAGAAATTGGTAAGAATGACGTGATTCCGTTAGCAGCGCTAAAAGTAGATGCTGCTTATATCAGTTCATTGAAAGAAAGCGGATTGGAAGATCTTTCCCTGCGCGATCTTATTCCACTTAAATCATTGGGAATTGATAAGGCTTATGTAGAAGAAATCCGCAACGCTGGATATAAAGATGTAACAGCGCAACAACTTATTCCTTTAAAAGCCCAGGGAATCGACGGAGAGTATATCAGTAAAGTACGTAAAGCTTCAAATGATGAAGATTTTAATCCGCATGATATTGTGGCGCTTAAATCATTGAAGATTGATGAGGCATATATCAATTCCTTCCGGGCGATTGGATATGATCATATCTCTAACAAAGATCTTATTCCCATGAAATCATTAGGCATTACTGCCGAATATATTAAAGGCTTCCAGGCGATTGGATATAAAGATTTGAGACCTTCGGAATTTATTCCACTTAAATCTCAAAAGATTACTCCCGACTTTATCAAAGGCTTCTCGGCCATTGGATATAAGGATATTCCAATCAATGAAGTGGTAAGTCTTAAAGCTGTGGGAGTAACACCAGCCTATGTGAAGGAAATGCAGAGCAAGGGTTTCAAGTATGACCGCCTGAATAAGTATATCACATTAAAGAGCATCAATAACTAAATAGGATACGCTATAGCTGATTGCATGGGCCTCCCGTAAGTACGGGAGGCTTTTTAATTTTCGGATTCACGTAGAAGGGATTTTTGATTTGTGAGGTATGATTTAGGATTTCTGTGTTGTAGGGTATTTCCATTTATAGGGAAAAACACACCCGAAAAAATCAAAAATCATACATCGAAAATCACAAAACTCTACCCTATTCAATAAAACATTTGTTAACTTTCTTAGGAATTAAAGCTTTCTTCTGGTGCTTTAATTTCTCTTTTAATAATCCTAAGCCAGGCATTTTTAATAATTAATTCTACGAGAAATGAACATTAAAAAAACTCCTGATGGAACTTATCAGATTAACAGTGAGCCAATACATGACCTGATCAGTGTACCCGGCGCGGTACGCGCACTTAAAAAGCCGATTCCTATTACGGCTAAAAAAATCAATGAACCATTTACGGTTGATACCAGTGAAGGAACTATGTCGGGTAAACCGGGAGATTGGCTGATGCAGGGAATAAACGGGGAAATGTATATCTGCCCCGCTGCTATTTTTGAAATGAGTTATGATATCTTGAAGTGAAACTTACCAAATTCATCGATCTTAGCAACCATGTCTTCTATTGATATCATATCGAAAATACTGGTGGGAATTGCTTTTTTCTTGCTTGCAATGAGTTTTATGGAAGGCGCCTTAAAACATCTGGCGGGCCGACGGTTCAAGCTTTTTTTAAGGAGACAAACAACAAGTAAACTTAAAGCTATTGGGGGCGGAGCTATTGTAAGCGGGTTGCTGCAAAGTAGTTCCATTTTAAATTTACTGGTGTTAAGCCTGGCGGGCGCAGGAGTAATACAAATGGAAAATTCTTTATCCCTTTTACTTGGGTCAAACCTGGGTTCTACACTTAATAGCTGGCTGGTAGCAACTCTCGGATTTAATTACAATATTGACACGGTCGTAATGCCGATTGCGGGAATTACAGGAATAGGCATGGCTTTTTCAAACAACCAGTCAAAGTGGTTTTTGTGGTTTAAATTCTTTTTTAGCCTGGCATTTTTATTTATTGCGCTTGGGTTCATTAAAAGTGGTATGGAAGGTTGGGTGAAGCAAACAGATCTTTCTGTGTTTAATACTTATCCCATAATCGCTTTCTTCGCGATGGGAGTATTCTTCACGGCAATTGTTCAATCGAGTTCTGTTACGATGGCTTTGGCGCTAACTGCCCTGCATGCTAATATCATTTCGTTGTATGCTGGAACCGCCCTTGTGTTGGGAGCGGAGATAGGAACTACTTTGAAATTGTTTTTAGCTTCTACGGATGGACAGGCTATTAAGAAGAAAATAGCTTTCGGGAACTTTTTTTTCAATGTGATTATTGCACTCATCATTCTTCTTCTCCTGAAACCGATCAACCAACTGATAACGATTGTTCTTGATATCAACCGACCACTCATTGCATTGGTTTTTTTTCAGAGTTTCGTCAATATAAGTTGCATCGTGCTTTTTTACCCCTTTCTTAAATTAATTGGGGAAATGCTGGACAAACGATTTCCTTCTACTGATGACGAAAGTTTTTATATCAGCAAAGTACCTGTTTCGGATACAGGAATGTCTCTCGAGGCCCTGGAGAATGAAGTAAATCGATTTATTCATTATGTGGTTGCGTATAATTTTGAGTCATTCGCTTTGAAACAATCAACCCTTCAAGAAAAGGAACAGAATAAAAAATTTGCCAGTAAGGAACTTTCGGAGAAATATGATTTCATAAAAAAATTACATGGAGAAATGCATGGATTCTGTTTGAAAGTACTGAATGCATCACCTTCAAAGCCGGAAACGGAAAGAATTGATCAATTGATCTCCTCCATCCGCAATTTCATGTACGCCGCGAAAAGTATTCGCGATACTCAACGTGATATCGAGCAGTTGAAAAATTCATCCAATGATGTTAAGTTTGAAATATATAACCAGTATCGAAAAGAGATATCGGCATTTTATCACCGGGTACTGAAAATGCTGAATAAGGAGAATAAAGCAAACAGCATTGAAGAATTAAGCGACATTTATAAAATTATAAGTACCGGTTATTCCGATTCGTTGAAGCGATTATACCATGAAAACCTTTCTAAGAAAGTAAACGAAATTGAAATTTCTACGCTATTCAACTTTAACCGCGAGTTATATACTTCTTATAAATCAATGTGGTTTGGATTAAAAGATTTTCTGCTTACGGCACGGGAGGCTGAACAATTCGATGCCTTACCGGGTTTCATCCGTTGATTCAAGCTCATTCCTATATGGCATTGAAGCTTGTGCTCCCATACGGGTCACAGAAATAGAAGCGGCTTTACACGCAGTGGAAATGGCGGTTTTCCAATCTTTGCCCATTGTAAGTTCTGTTGCCAGAACACCATTAAACACATCACCCGCTGCAGTGCTGTCAACGGCTTTTACAATGGGAGCTACTATCATCATTTCAGTTTCCTTGTTTCTGAAGTAAGCACCTGCTGCCCCCATTGTTATAATGACATTCAATACCCCCAACTCCAATAATTTTCCGGCAGCTTCTGACGCTGATATATTATCAGTTACTTTGATTCCCGTTAATATTTCGGCTTCCGTTTCATTCGGTGTTAATAAGTATAAGTGCTTAAATAATTCATTCGGTAATTTGGCTGCGGGTGCGGGATTCAGTATAACCTTTTTATGATGATGAGTAGCTAATTGGGCCGCGAACAAAACAGTTTTAACGGGCACTTCCAATTGCATCAGTATGATTTCTGCCGATATGATTTCATTTTCAGCGGCTTTAATATCCAATTCCGATAAGCTGTCGTTGGCCCCGGGAGCTACAACAATTTCATTTTCGCCATTGGCATCAACGGTTATCATTGCTACGCCCGATGCTTTATCAGGATCAATTGATATATGCTTGGTATTGATTCCTTCCTGTTGAAATGCCGTCACTGCTGATCGCCCGAATATATCATTCCCCGTTTTGCAGATAAATAGTGTATCGCCTCCGATTCGTGCCGACGCCACTGCCTGGTTAGCGCCTTTACCTCCACCGAACATAAAGAACTCTCCGCCCAATATAGTTTCACCCGGTGAGGGAAACTGACGTGTTTTTACAACCATATCGGTATTGGAACTACCTATTACAACAATTTTAGACATTGGTTTTCCAAATTGTTTATTTAAATATTAGCGGGCATAAATGATCAGCCCTATTCCAAAAACATAGAGTAACAGCATTATGTTTAATAATGTAGATACTCCTCTTGGAGCATTTTTGAACTCGCGCCATATAAAAATACCCCATATAGCGGCTACAACTGTTGCTCCTTGTCCAAGTCCATAAGAAATGGCAGCACCCGCTTTACCAGATGCGATAATGCTGAACGACATTCCGATGCACCATATAATTCCTCCTATTATTCCGGTGAAATGATTACGAAAACCTCCTTTGAAATAGTTGGCAAAACTTACCGGTGCACCCACGAAGGGTTTTCGCATGATATAAGTGTTGAATAGAAAATTACTCAACAGAATTCCAATTGCAAAAAACACAATCGCGGTATAAGGACTCAGTTTACCATCTTCCGGAACGGTAAAGTCGGTAAACATGGCTTTAGCCACAAACCGATAAAAAAAGCCCATTAATAAGCCAGCGGTAATGGATAATATTAATCCTTTGGTTGAAGGAGATGAATTTTGATTTGACGTTTTTTTGTAGGCTCTTGCATTCAGGAATATCGCGATCGCTATTAAAGCGACACCTGCAAATAATAATCTCCAGTCACCCTGTGGAGTATCAATATAATTTACAATAACACCCAATACTAAGGCGATTCCAATTCCCACGGGAAACGCCACTGACATGCCCGCGATAGAGATAGCTGCCACCAATAAAATATTAGCCGCGTTAAAAACAACTCCTCCGAATATTGCGGATAAAAGATTGGAACTGCTGGCTTGCGATGTATCGGCAATAAAGCCTCTACCCTGCTGGCCATTGCTGCCGAGTGTAAATGCAAGTAGCAACGACAACAAAAGAATACCAATTACATAATCCCAATAGAATAATTCAAATCGCCAGTTGCGTGCCGCCAGTTTTTGTGTATTTGCCCACGAACCCCAGCAGAGCATAGTAATGATGCAAAAAAGAACTGCCATGGTATAGCTTTCCAGGATGAACATGGTAGTAAGAGTTTTGGTTGTAGACTACAAGTTATCTCAAAAACGTGATTGACTAATAGGAAACACTAATCGTCTTTTAATGGCTATACCAAAAAGAGTATACTAAGTGCATTTAATTACTATCAATGGATCGACTAGAGTAAACTCTTAACTGTTCATGATTCTACATTACTGTTATTGTAATACGAATACATTTGCCCGCTTTTGATAAGGGACCATATTGTATCACTAAACTAATTTCTTAAAATGAAATCCACTAAACTTATTTTATCAGCCATTATTTCAATGGTTGTTCTAACGAGTGCTTATTATGCGGTAACAACTTTTTCCCAGAGAAATCATGCAGAAATTGAAAATGAAGAAGAGGAAGGATTAGTAGCTTTTGAAATGATGGGACTTTGGGGAGAAATGCGTGCTTATCCTTATGCTTCTATTCCCGAGGGGAAATTCAATGAAGGTTTCAGGAAAATGAAAGATGATGAGGAACGAAAAAAAAATCTTCGCTCATCAAAAATAACGAGTGAAGCTGCTGCTGTGATGTCAACTCCCTGGACACCATTAGCGCCTAAAAATTTTGGAGGTAGAGTTCTTAGTCTCGCGTTTCATCCCACCAATGCAAATATAATGTGGGTAGGTTCGGCCAGCGGGGGTTTATGGAAAACAACGAATGGCGGAACAGGCGCTGCTGATGGTATTAACTGGGTGAATGTGCCTACTGGTTTTCCTGTATTAGGAATAAGCACAATCGCCGTCAATCAATCAAACGCCAATGAGATTTATGTAGGAACTGGTGAAGTATATAATTCTGGTGGAAACGGATATCAGGGCCATAATGATAGAACATTCAGAGGTTCATATGGTATTGGTGTTCTTAAATCAATAGATGGTGGAATCACCTGGAGCAAGGCGCTTGATTTTTCTGCATCGAGTTTAAAAGGAGTGGCTGATATAATCATCAATCCTACCAGGCCATCAACAGTTTTTGCAGCCACAACAGATGGAGTCTATCGTTCCCATAATTCCGGTGCGAACTGGACATTGATTCATTCTACACCAATGGCGATGGACATTTGTATGAAGCCCGGAGATACAAGTACTTTATATATTGGTGCAGGAAATTTCGGCTCTACCGGTTTTGGTATTTATAAAAGTACCAATGCAGGTTCTGCAGCAGTTACGTTCACCAAATTGACAAGCGGACTTCCAACGGCCATCAGTGGAATGATACGCCTGCACATCAGCGCCAACAATGTGACTAAAGTATATGCAAGCATTGGAAAATCGCCAACAGGTACTGAGGCCTGTGGTTTATACTCTTCCACCAATGGTGGAACCAGCTGGACGAAAGCAAGCACTACTGCTTATACCAGTAACCAGGGTTGGTACGCACATGATGTAGTAGCGAGTCCCTCTAACGCCAATACTATTTATGTAGCCGAAATGGATATGTACAAATCGACAGCAGGAGGCGGAACGCTCACCAAACTTTCTGATTGGAGTTTATGGAATTTCAACAACGCAACGGTAGGAACACAAAATGAAGGAACTACCACTAAATATGTGCATGCGGATATTCATCATTTATATATCTCTCCATTTAATAGCAACACGATATTCGCTTGTACAGATGGTGGATTGTTTAAAACAACCAACAGCGGAACCTCTTTTGTTGGATTGAACGGTGGATTACAAACGGCACAGATATATGCTAATATGGCGACCTCTGCTACCGATCCGAATTTTATGATCTGCGGATTGCAGGACAACGCTACTTTTATTTACCAGGGTAATCCAGGATGCATTCGCAAAATCGGGGGTGATGGATTTTCTGCAGCGATTGATCCAACCAATGATAATATCTGCTTTGGTAGTTTATATTATTTTACCATCTCCAAATCAACCAACAGGGCTTCCACGTTTACGACCGTAAACAACAATTCGAGTGGTACAGAAAAAGCTTGTTTTAGCTCGCCACTGGTGATGAGCAAATCCAATCCCAACATTATGTATGGGGGAACTATTTACGTAAAGAAATCAACCAATAAGGGAAGTAACTGGTCCAATGCAAATGGTGGTGTTGTATTAAGTAATAGTTCAGCGCCCATTATAAAGATGGCGGTTAGCAATTCTAACGAGAACAAGCTGTATGCTGCAACTACACCCGGTGGTGGAGCCAGAAGCAAGCTATACAGAAGTACAAATGGCGCAACATCCTTCACTGAAATTACCGGAACATTGCCCGATCGTTATTATACAGATATCGTTGTGGATCCTACCAATGACAATCGTATCCTTGTTACATTATCAGGTTTTGGTAGCGGTCATATTTTTTACAGCGGCGATCAGGGAACTACCTGGACGAATATTAGCAGCAACTTACCCGATGTACCACACAATACAGCCATCTTCGATCCTGCCAATCCGCAAACAATTGTTATTGGTAACGATTTAGGAGTTTATTATACTACTGGCTTTATAGATGGAACCACTATTCCCCAATGGCTTCCTTATAACGATGGCTTGACAGATGCAACGATGGTAATGGATATCATTGTTGCCGCTAACAATAAACTGAGATTGGGTACGCATGGTAAAGGACTTTGGGAAGCGGATATGCCACAGGCGGATGGGTCATCCCTTTTAGTTGCAACGGAAGCACAATCTTCCACAAACAAAAAAACAAAAGTAGCTGCTATTAACAGCGCTATTTATCCCAATCCAACAAAAGGATCTTTCAATATTTCATTAAATAATATACCCAAAGCTGGAAAAGCAGCTATAAGAATTTATAGCCAAACAGGTTTGCTGGTGCATCAATTCAACGCCGACTTACAAGAGGGCAGTAATAATTTACAAGTTAATTCCAGCGCTTTAAAACCGGGCCAGTACCAGATAGTAATTGAAACAGGAACAACAAGAGTTGTACAGAAGTTGATCAAACAGTAAACGAGTTTGATAAATAATCATGAGGCCCCGCTGAGAATGCGGGGTCTCGTTTTTTGTTTCCAGATGCAAATATTATTCATACGAATAAGTTACAGTCAATTTCTGACCACTACTTTGCTTCTCGGTGATTTTTGATAAAGTGCCGTTCGGATTGTAGTAATACGACACTTCCATATTTTGTATATACTCAGGGCGCTGCTTGGTAAAAACGTAAGGTTGACCGCCCATTGGAGCCTGATTTTTGGCGTGATAGGTGGTTTTGATGCATTGGCCGGAGGAATTATAGGTCCAGGAAATCTTTCCTCTCTGATGCTCCCACTCAATCAATTTATTTTTCTTTAGCTGCTTTCTTTTGAATACTGTGGTTGGTATTAAGCTGTTTTCATAGCGAACACTATCCAATAATCCATCTTTATTGTAGAAATAGGAACTGGTCTGAGGATCTTGTCCCATCCGAAATATTGTTTGTCTTCGCATTCTTCCTTTTTCATCATAATATTTGTACTCAATCAGGCTATCACCCCTAATTTCTGGAATAGTATAGCATTTCGCGGAGTTTTTGTCGAGCCACTCTACAATGTATTGAAGATACATTTTTCCTCTACCGTCGTATGACTTTGATTC
>Ga0190274_10001042_pt1 | contig 16207 bp, 7 predicted proteins | sample Popmic531T_FD_133002 | JGI IMG/M metagenome (GOLD analysis project Ga0190274, IMG submission 133002) | Populus adjacent soil microbial communities from riparian zone of Yellowstone River, Montana, USA - 531 T | ecosystem: Environmental > Terrestrial > Soil > Riparian zone | place: USA: Montana...
AATGCGTCTCTACACTAAATCTTCAAACTGTAATTTGTTCTAAATTAAGTCAAAAGTATAAGACTTTAAATTTTCACCATTTACTTTTTACTCGTCACTCGCTACTCGCCACTCGTTACTTTAAACTTGTCACTTTTTACTCGTCACTCGCTACTCGCCACTCGTCACTTCTTGCATTGCCTCCACAAAATACATATCAATCTCCCCAATATTCTTCGCGGAAATTTTTCCTCTATGCACACAACTGAATTTATCTTTGACGAGGTTATAAGTTGCCTCTGAAATATTTACTTTTCCTACTTCACCGTTACTCTCCATACGACTTGCAATATTTACTGCGCTACCCCAGATATCGTACGCATATTTTTTTCTTCCCACCACACCGGCTGTAACTGGTCCGGTATGAACGCCTACACGCAATCCCCACACAGGAAGTCCTTTCTCTTTACGAGCCACGTTGTGATCTTCCATGTACTGCTGAATTTGCAATCCTGCAGTGATAATGTCAACCGGGTGTGTCATGTTGGATGTAGGTATTCCACCGGCGCACATATACGCGTCACCGATAGTTTTAATTTTTTCAAGGTTGTTTTTTTCTATGATATCATCGAATGCTACGAAAAAATCATTCAACTCCGCAACCAGCTCATTCGGTGTCATGGTTTCAGCAATAGTAGTGAAGCCTTTGAAATCGGTGAACAACACCGAAACACTTTCATACGATCGGGGAGTAGCCTGGCCATCGGTTTTCAATTCCTGCGCGACTTCTTCCGGTAAAATATTTAACAACAGGTTTTCAATTTCGTCTTTCTGTCTGTCAAGTATTTTGTTGATTTTGACTTTAGCCCTGTAGTTCCTGAAAATTATGAATGCGATGAAAAATATCAGGATCAGTCCGACCATGAATGCATTCTTGATGAATTTCTGTCGCTCCAAATCGATTTCAGCAAGTTCCTTATCCTTGTTGAGGATGGTAATTTGATTTTGCTTCTTCTCAATTTCATAGGCGAATAACTGGCCTTCCAGTTTTTGCGCGTATGTAATGTTGTACAAAGTGTCATTGATAGTTGTAAGAAGCTTTTGGTATCTGTAAGCCCTTTCAAAATCACGTTGAGTTGAATAAATATCCGATAGCCCTGTGTAAACTACTTTTAATTCCTCCGGCGTCTTTATGTTTTCTCCTATTTCACGTGCCCGCTCATATAATGAAAGTGCCGATTTACGATCTCCTTTATTCTGATATGTTTCAGCAAGAGCAAGCAGTGCGGCTGTAATATCTCTTTTGGAATCTACCTTTTCAGCAATACCCAACGCTTGTTGCTGATACTTGAAAGCAGAGTCAAAATCTTTTCTGCTCGAATATACTTTTCCAATATTCAGTAACGCGGGCACTAAAGATTCAGCACCTTCGTATCCCTGAGCAGCACGTTCAAAATATTCAATTGCAATGGTGTCTTTTCCTAACGAAAAATAAAGCTCTCCAAGATTGGTGGAAATCTTGCTCTGCATTTCTTTATCGTTCATCGTGTCTGCAAATTTTAAAGCCTGCAGACTCACTTCAATTCCTTTTTTTATGGTGTGTGGTTTCTTACCATAAATCACAGCGATGTTTGTAAGGGCCGCCATAAGCCGCGACGTATCACCAATTTCTTCGGCAACTTTTTGCGACTTGAGCATATACTCAAGTGCCTTCACATCGTTACTCTGATTTTCATATACGGCTCCGAGGTTACTGTAAATACGGGCCACATTTGCGCGGTCTCCAACTGAATCATAATATGCCAGACTGTATTGCCAGCTCTCCACCGATTCTTTATAACGTGAACCGTAAAGCTGTGCAAGACCTAAAAAACGGTAAGCTGCAGCAAGGCCTGCTTTGTTTTGTGTCCGTTTGTGTACATCGACTGCCTGCTGCGCATAGACTTCCGATTTTTTCAAATCAGTATCCATTGCAACTTTGCACAATTCAATAAGGATAGCCGCTTTCGAGGAATCTGATTCTGCATTTCGAAGTACAACGAGCAAACTGTCTTCCTGGGCTTTGGCAGGAAGAATGAAAATTAACAGCAGAAAAAAAGCGGTCATTACCCTGGCTGTTCCCATCAAAACCGGAAATGCGGGCCAGCGACCTTTATCAAAATGAGGTACCCTTGTAGTGATCACGGCTTAAAAGTAAAAAAAAAGAGGGAGTTTTTTAAGCTCCCTCTTTTTTGAATATTAACGTTTGATATTACCGTGTGATAATAAATTGCTGATGTGAAATTTCATCACCATTCTGCATCATCACAGTGTAAACTCCTGCAGGAAGGTCACTTAGAGTGAGGTCCATAATAAGCTCGCCTTCAAATGCTTCAATCGATTTGCTGTATTGAACCTGGCCAAGCATGTTTACAATTGAGACTTGCATCTTGTTGCCGGTGTTGCCAGTGTACTGCAACAGGAAGTGTCCGTCGTTAGGATTTGGATACAAGTGGAGTTTCTGATCCATTTCAGTAGTTCCATCAGCAAGTTCCATACGGTTATTACACAATGGAAGATTTGAATAGCAATATGGATCAGCCCAGAACGCTCCGTTATTACCGGTTGAAACAGCAACCTCACTGAAGAAAGCGCCATAATAATTACCTCCTGCGGAAGTGTTTTGTAATGACATAGCCTTCTTAGAATAGATATTGGCCTTCACAGTATTGTTGTTGCCGGTGATCGCTTCATTTTTTACATAAATGAATATATCCCTTGCAAAATAAGTAGCAGTTGGAATCAGTGAACAGTTGTTTCCTGTTGTCAGTTTCGAGAATTTGTAGATACCCGGTTGCAGATATAGAGTTGCTCCATTGTTTACAGTAACTATGTTATAAGTTCCAGGTGATAATGTTTGAGTGGTGCTCACTGTGATATTGGAACCCCCTGAAAAGCTAGGGAAACATGGAACCTGTGCAGTCAATGGAATTGATACCGGTGATACAAATGATCCAATGGTATTTCCTGTACTTGTAGTTCCGCTGTTGCGATGTACTGTAGTAATTGTATTGTTACTTCCAATATCAACCACATTACCGGCCGCAAGTCCATTCAATACTACGTTATTACCGATTGACAATTTTCCTGTTGCTCCACGGTGTCCTGCTGCTCCATTCACTATTGTGTTATTTCCAATTACGTCGATTCCAGTTCCCAGTCCCATTACCACGTAGGCGTCGAGTTGTGAAACGGTAGAAGGACGAATACCGGAAATTACATCTGTTCCTGTACAGCCATTTCCGTCAGTTACTACAACTGTATAGTTGGTCGTGACTGTAGGGCAGGCAGTAATTCCGGAAGTGGTAGCACCTGTATTCCATAGGTATGTATAAGATCCTGCACATCCACCTGTAGTTTGAGCAGCGAAGTTCAAACAAGTACAGTTATACTGTGCAGTTTGATCAGGCCCTAGTGTTACACTCACAGCTGAAGGCTGAGTAAGGGTTATTGTTTTAGTAGTAGGGAATCCATTCTCATCAGTAACGGTCACTGTATATGTTCCTGCAGCAAGCCCATTGATTGTTGCAGTAGTGGCACCAGTGTTCCAATGATATGCATATGGAGGGAAACCACCGCTGATGGCATTTGCTGTGGCACTTCCATTAGCAGCACCGTGACACGTTACATTATAACCGCATGCCTGAACCGGACTTGAAGTGGTTACATTCAGATTCACAGCATTTACAGTCAGGGTAGAAAGTTGATAAGAAATATTAAAGTTAGGATTCAGGAATACGGCCGGAGCAATAATATGAGATCCAGGAGTATAACCAGTGATAAGGTTAATTGGCAGGAATGTGTCAATAGTATCGCCAACCGGAGCCAGGTAATCCTGCTCGTCAAGTATTACAATCGCATCAGCTGAAGATCCTGTACCCGCACCTGAGCTGTTCACCACTTCGCTTCCACTTGCAACAGTACGAAGGTTTACAGTACATGTTCCGCTTGCTACAGTACGAAGACTGGCAACAGTTCTGAGGTTATTCACAGGTCCTGAGTTGTAAAGAATTACATCCGCAGAATCATTCTGGAAGCCAAACAATGCTGCCGGAGAAACATCCACAACAAGTGTAGTATCGTAGGTAAATCCGCTTGCAACAGTGCGCAGACTGGCAACAGTTCTTAAACTTGCCACAGTGCGAAGACTTGTCAGGAACGATTTGTTCAGAAGGTCAGCACTTGCTACAGTACGCAGGTTCACTTCAACAGCGTCATCAATTAAAGCTACGGCTTCAGTGATTTCAGCATGGTGTTGAGCAACTATTGCATTGTAGAATGCGGCTTGTTCGGCAGGAGGTATGTTTGATTGATCATAAGTATAAGTAAATCCAAGATGCTGTCCATTGATCACATTACCATAGTCGATAGTAGTATCGTTTGGTGTGATAACAATCGGCATTTGTTCAATTGTGATCAAACCGTTTACAAACTCATAAGTAAACAGTGTGTTGTAGCCAGGGTCAAGAACTGATGCAAGTGGTGCAATGAAATATATACCCGCATTCAGTGTGCTTGTGGCAGGAGAAGTGTAAGTTATTGGGGAAAGTCCAAGCTGTGCATATGTCAAACCGGAACTTGCAAGAGCCACACCATCAACTGTGATGGTAGAACTGAATGCAGGAACTGCTTCACCATAGAACTTGCTTGTATTGTTAGCAGTAATTACAATAGCTTTCTTAATTGGAGCAAAGAAATACAGTGAATCGGATTGCCCTCCATCATTTATAAACGGTACTATCGGCGGAGTATAAACGTACAGCGGATAGTTTCCGATGAATGCAGGCACATCCGCTTCAAGCAATCCTCCGTTTACAAAGGAAGTTGGCAAAGTATCGTTGTTAAATATCACAACAGATTGTGTGGTGAAGAATTGTCCTGTTACACCAACAGTAAATGGTGCAGAACCAGGTGTAAATGCAGGAGGAACAACAAGTGAAATCAGATCCGGTGTAGGAGCTGCAAAAGTCAGCATGGCATTGTAAGCCTGGATAAATCCTGCACCTGATGCAGTGTCAAAACCAGGAGTATACAAATCAGTTGCAGTTGAAGTAAGCAGGTTTTTAATTTCAGCTGGTGACAGCTCAAGACCGTAGAAATTTAATTTAGCTTCTTTCAGCAAAGCGCCAACAGCAGCAGCATGTGGTGCAGAAGCAGATGTTCCGAAGAAGTTAGGAAATGCATCCGCATCTTCAACACGGTCAACACCTACAGTTCCAACAGTAGTATTTCCACCATTAGGGGCAATCAAATCAGGTTTGTTACGTGACACACCATTGATTTCCATTCCACCTCGTGAAGAGAAGTTCTGAACTTTCAAACCTTCGTTATAAGGACCAGGGAATGCAGGAGTGTTGAAATAGTTAACAGCACCTAATGTAATTGCGCTGGCAGCATTCGACTGACCAACAATTGTTGAATTGCCTGAGTTGTATTCGTTGAAGGTAATTTCTCCGCGGAAAGCAAGAATCTTAAAGTTCACCGGAGTAGAACCTGTTTCACGTGTTACCAGAATGTTTGCGGTAACAGGATTGGTTCCGGGAACTATGAAAGGAAGTACTTCAATAGGATCACCACCGATGTTGTCGCGGTTAAATCCGAAATACTGTGTTCCATATGCGTTGGTTACATAGAAATCAAGGTCATTGGTACATCCGGTTGCTGTTTCGCCAAGCGAATAGAATGCATCTTCCCATTGAAGTACCAATGTATAATTTCCAGGAGGAAGTGTTACACTTTGCAGGTAATCACCACCACCAAAATTGTGAGCTGATCCAACCAAACCGTATGGAGCTCCCATAGCAGTGAAGTCGCCTTGAACCGATTTTCCTGAGAAGTTACCGGCTGCCACAAAATAAGATACTCCCATTGCAGAAACTGAATCTACTGCTTTGGCAATTACTCCGTCTTTGTAGAATGGTGAAGTAATGAAACTAATATCATCAGCAATCACATCACATCCGGCATCAGCCATTTCAAAAATACCTGCTGCAAAATCACCTTCACTGATCACACCTGTACGGAAACCAAGTTCTGCACCGGGTGCTACATCATGGATGATCTGCAACATTGCTCTTCCTTCATCATTGCGGGCACCATAAGGATAATCCTTGATGATATCTACTTCAAGATTATCGCCGTATGGGTTTGCTGCACCTGGAAGATCACCGTTCAGGACATCTGCAGCAGCAGGATCTCCCGGAATTTTATTGTAGCTGTCAGAGATCACACAAACTTTCACACCTGTACCATCCACATGGAAACCATTTCTTGCAAGGTCAGATGTTTGAGAAGCGTCACCCTGTGAAAGTGCAACTCCTGTATTATTCGAAATAGAAGGATAAACTGGTAATACGTGGTTGATTTTATTTACAACCGGAGGTAAATTCAGGTTATCGAGAAATGCGATTGGCATTTTACCGGTAATACTCAATGGCTTCAAACCATTAGGAATGGTATCATTCATCATGTAACCCGGTGTCTGATAAATCAGATTTTTCAAAGATTGTGTTTCACCTTCCATTGAAATGATTTCAATCCAAACGCTGTCGCCGGCAAATGTGAAAATGTCATTGATGGTATCAGAACCTGCAAGGTAGTTGGTGAATAATGAACTCAGCTCACAGCCCAGTTTGCCATATTTTTTTCCTCCGGGACATGGTACATAATAAGGAAGAATACACGGGCCTTCTTCTACAAGAGCAGAATCGAGTGATGTACATCCGTTAGCTGGATTAGTAACGGTAAGATAATACATTGCTATTCCGTTAATAACCGGACTATTTGTATTGGCTCCGCTTACAAAACTTCCGCCTGCCGATGAAGTCCAGCTGAAGTTAACTCCTGCAGTTGGGGATGTACCAAAAAGTGGAACTTGTGTAATCATACATGTCAAAGCGTTTCCTGCTCCTGCATCAGCTCCGGGAGGAGTTTGATTGATAGTTACATCAACCTGGTCAGTAGCACCACAGCCATTTGCCGGGTTAGTAACGGTGAGTGTATATGTTCCTGTAGCATTTACAGTTGGAGATGCTGTGTTTCCATTAAGTATTGTTCCTGGTCCTGACCAGCTATAAGTGGCACCAGGAGTAGTTGATGATCCGTTAAGTACTGCTGATGTGGATGTACAGGTGATAAACTTATCAGTTCCTGCATTTACATTTGGAGGTGTGTTGTTCAGGGTTACAATAGCTGCATCTGCTGTTGAACAGCCGTTAGCCGGATTGAATACAGTCAGAATATAAGTGCCTGCAGCACCTGCTGTGATAATTGCCTGGTTGCTCGGACCGCTGATAACTCCGCCATTGATTGCTGCCCAGCTGTAGGTAACACCAGGTGTGGAAGAGGTTCCTGTAAGTTGAATTGAAGTGGTAGCACATGTAAGAGCCTTATCGATGCCTGCATTTGCATTTGGTCCGGTAGTGTTTACGGTTACAAGTGCAATATCATTGGTAGTACAACCATTAGAGTTAACAGTGAGTGTATATGTACCTGCAGAACTTACTGTTGGAGTTGCGGTGTTGGCTCCGGAAACAATGGTGCCACCATTTGATGCAAGCCATGAATATGTTACTCCGGCAACGGTTGATGAGCCATTGAGTATTACAGTTGAGTTAGCGCAAGTGATCACTTTATCAAGTCCGGCATTCGCATCCGGTGGGCTACAGAAAGGAATAAAATTGAAAGAAACTCCGCTGCTGATTGAAACTTGTGTACCGCTCCAGAGAGCTCCGTCAATTGTAGTATTACCTGTTCCTGCTCCTACTGAAATTGCTCCGTATGGTGCATAAATTGTACCCATCCATCTTGTGTTTCCACCACCGTTTCCATTGTCGATATAGAAAGCGTTGACTCCGTTTCCGTGAATTTCAGTATAAACTCGTGAGGCACTTCCTCCATTGATGTTGGTAGCGTTAAACTTACCCAATGTGGCATTTCCGTGTACATAAATATAAAATTTGCCGGCAGCACTATTTTGAAAATCGAACTTAAATGTGCTCCCGCTACCGCTGTTGTTGATTGAATTGAAAACATATACTCCCGGTCCGGAAAAGGTGAGTGTTTTGTTATTTCCTAACGCTATGTTTCCATAACTGCCGGGTGTAATGGTTGTAGTGTTGGTAAGGTTGGTTGCGCCTGCAGCCGGGAAAGGAGTAGGTGTTGGTAAGGCTGGAAGAGTAGGTAAACTTGGTGGTCCTGAAACTGCAGTACCCGGACCTGAATAAGTATTGGCAGCCGGCTTGGTGATGACACCATTCACAACTCCCCCACCGATAACAATGTTACCATTCACATCGATGTTTCCGTTTCCGGTAAAACCGGTTCCGGTTTGAAGAATGTTTCCTGGCAACCCTGCCGTGTTGGCAGCAGTGATCCTGTTATTTACCGTGGTGGTATTGGTAATAAGCACCTTTCCGCCGCTGTAAATGTTGTTTACAGTTACGCCATTACCGGATGTTACCAGTACGTAACTACCAACAGATGCACCCGGAATATTGGTGCCTGATGGAATGATTACTGCGTATCCCGGTGCTCCTGGCACTGATGATACGGCTCCGGGAACTGTTCCATTTCCCGCGAACATTGCAAAGTCCAGAATCGAAAGTGTCTGGGAATTACCGGTGAATGGCTGCAACAAGCCTAATAACATGAGAGTTGCAAACACTCTGATCGACTTCCTTTGAACAGCACAAGCAAAAGAAGTTGAGGTGCCGGTGGCACAATTAATAAAAGTTCTCATTTTTTGGGGGGTTAATTACTTATTAAGTGTTTTATGTAATGAATTAGTTTTTAGTGTGGTTACAGCAATTTATGCAAAAATTACGGAACTCTTACAAAATTATAACAATATATACATATTAGTCAAGCGTTTATGGGTGGAAATCACGAATATTCATGATATTGGCTATTTTATATGGGTAAAATGACATTTTTGAGGAGTGAATGGTAATTAATTTTTCGAAATTACGTAAAATTTTAGCTACAAATTGCAAATTTCTACCGAAAGTGCGGTATGGAAAAAGTGCCTAATTCGGCAGATTCCGTCATTTTTAGTAATTTTGTCTCATTATGACAACCGAAAATTTAAGTGAGTTAAGGGAAAGGATCAATGCCCTGAGGAGGCATCTTTGACATCGACAAAAAGCTGCAGCTGTTAACCGAGGAGGAACAGCTGACACACGCTCCGGACTTTTGGAATGACCCAAAAAGAGCAGAGCGAATCCTCAAACAAATCAAATCAAAGAAAACCTGGACGGACGCTTTTAAAGCCACCGAAGCTTCTGTGGAAGATTCAGGAGTTCTCCTGGAGTTCCAGAAAGCAGGTGAGGTAACCGAGAAAGAAGTGGATGCGCAATATGCAGCCGCTTTGAAATTGCTCGATGACCTTGAGTTTAAAAACATGCTCAGCGGTGAGGAAGACTCACTCGATGCCGTACTTACTATCAATTCAGGAGCAGGTGGTACCGAAAGCCAGGACTGGGCTGAAATGCTCATGCGTATGTATGTGCGCTGGGGCGAACGACACGGAATGAAGATCACCGAAATTGAACGGACTGATGGCGACGGTGCAGGAATCAAATCTTGTACTCTTGAGTTTGAAGGTGCTTTTGCTTACGGTTATCTTAAAAGTGAAAATGGTGTCCATCGTCTTGTCAGGATTTCCCCTTTTGATTCCAATGCCAGACGACATACTTCATTCGCTTCCGTATTCGCCTACCCGTTAGTCGACGATACCATCACAATTGAAATTAAAGATGCCGATATCAGTATCCAGACTTCCCGTTCAGGAGGTGCCGGTGGACAGAATGTAAACAAGGTAGAAACTAAAGTACAGCTCACTCACCATCCTACCGGAATTGTGGTAGTCTGCCAGATTGAACGTACACAGGGTGGTAATAAGGAACGTGCCATGCAAATGCTGCGCTCCCAATTATACGAACTCGAAGTGCGAAAGAAAAATGAAGCCAAAGCATTGACTGAAGCAGGAAAAATGAAAATCGAATGGGGCTCACAAATCAGGAGCTATGTGTTTCATCCGTACAAACTGGTGAAAGATAACCGGACCGATTATGAAACTTCTGACGTACAGGGAATCATGGACGGCGATCTGGATGAGTTTATGAAAGCGTATCTGATGGAATTCGCAGCAGCCAAATGAAATTATTGTTGGCATTAACATCCCTATAATAAAGACTACGAATTACGGATTGGTACAAATATACGGATGTTCGCACTCATAAATAATCAATAAATCGTACAAAACCAAAATCAGTATATCCGTAAAAATTTGTAATTCGTAACCTTTATTATCAGATGCTTAAAGTTTACTTCAAATCAAATTGTGCCACATGCCGCACCGCGCTTCAATTAATAAAAGCGAACAGCAATGAAGAACTTGAGACAATTGAGTATCTTGTAGAAACGCCTACACAAAAAGAACTGAAAGAAATTATTGGAATGCTGGGTATTAAACCTGAGGAACTGGTCAGAAAAAAAGAACCTCTCTACAAGGAAAAATACGAAGGCAAAAAAATCACAGGTGCGCAGTGGATTAAAATTCTAAATCAAAATCCAATCCTCATCGAACGTCCAATCATCATCAGCGGAGACAAAGCAATAATAGGAAGACCGGTTGAAAAAATTATAGATTTCGTTAAATAAAAGTAACAAGTATAAAGTGACAAGTGACAAGTGGCTGGCGCCGAACCGAATTTATTGAAACAATACAGTAGGGACGGCATGCCTGCCGTCCGCACGCAAATGCCTGCTGGCGTCGCGCCGAATTTGTTGAAAAGATGCAGTAGGGACGGCATGCCTGCCGTCCGAATGAAATTAACAACCTAATCCGTATATCCGTAAAAATTTGTAATACGTAGCCTTTATAGAAAAATGACCATGTTCAGAACAGAGAAAGACACAATGGGCCTCGTGCAGGTTCCCGCCGATGCATACTGGGGAGCGCAGACACAACGTTCCATCGAAAATTTTAAAATAGCTCAGGACACCAACAAAATGCCTTTGGAGATTATCAAGGCATTTGCGTTTTTGAAAAAAGCAGCAGCACTTACTAACCTAGATGCTGGGATTTTGCCGAAAGAAAAAAGTGATCTGATTGGGAAAGTGTGTGATGAAATCCTGGAAGGTAAACTGGATGATCAGTTTCCGTTAGTGATCTGGCAGACCGGTTCAGGTACACAGTCAAACATGAATGTGAATGAAGTGGTAGCCTACCGTGCTCATGTGTTAAGTGGTGGTAACCTTATGGATGAAAAGAAAATCATTCATCCAAATGATGATGTGAACAAATCGCAATCGTCCAACGATACTTTCCCGACCGCAATGCACATAGCCGCATATAAAATGCTTGTTGATGTGACCCTTCCGGGGATGAAAAAACTCAGGGATACACTTGCTGATAAGTCTAAACAATTTATGAAGGTGGTGAAGATCGGCAGGACACACCTTATGGATGCCACACCATTGACACTCGGACAGGAATTGTCGGGGTATGTGTCGCAGCTCGATCACGGTATTCGTGCCATTGAACATACGTTGCCACATTTATCGGAGCTGGCCCTTGGCGGGACGGCGGTTGGTACCGGCATTAATACACCTGATGGTTATTCCGTGAACGTAGCAAAACATATAGCCACGCTTACAAAAATTCCATTTATAACTGCGGAAAATAAATTTGAAGCATTGGCAGCGCATGATGCTATTGTGGAAACACACGGTGCATTGAAAACTGTTGCATGTGGTCTTATGAAAATCGCGAACGACATTCGTCTGCTTGCTTCCGGACCAAGATGTGGCATTGGTGAATTGTACATTCCCGATAACGAACCGGGTTCTTCCATCATGCCGGGAAAAGTAAATCCAACTCAGTGCGAAGCCATGACTATGGTAGCTGCGCAGGTTCTCGGAAACGATGTGGCTATTAATATAGGTGGTGCGACCGGTCATTTTGAACTGAACGTATTCAAACCCGTTATGATATATAATTTCCTGCACAGTGCCCGCCTTATCGGCGATGTGTGTGTGTCGTTCAACGACAAATGCGCAGTCGGCATAGAGCCATTGTACGATAACATCAAAACTAATCTTGAAAATTCCTTAATGCTGGTCACCGCGTTAAATACAAAAATCGGATACTACAAAGCCGCTGAAATCGCCCAAACCGCGCACAAGCAAGGAAAGACTCTCAAACAAACCGCAATTGATCTGGGCTATGTAACTTCGGAGCAGTTCGATGAGTGGGTGATTCCGGGGGATATGGTCGGGGAAATTAAGTAACGAGTGGCGAGTAGCGAGTGACGAGTAGCCAGTCGCCAGTCGGCAGTCGGCAGTCGGCAGTCGGCAGTCGGCAGTCGGAAAAATGTAACTTGCAAAATTAATTAATTCCTCCGTTCCCGTTCTTAACTTCATCCTTCCGCAATCAATAATCAAAAACAAAAATAAACTCAAAACACCAACCTGCTTCTCATTCTCTCATTTCCCCATTCTCCCATTCTCTCATTCCCCCATTCTCTCATTCCCTAATTCCCTCATTCTCCCATTCTCCCATTCTCTCATTTCCCCATTCTCCCATTCTCATGCTCCTCATCCAAAACGCCACCATTGTAAACGAAAACAAACTCTTCGTAGGTGATGTGCTTATAAAGGGTGATCGTATTGAGAAGATCGGTACCGGTTTGGGAGTTGCTATGGCTGCGAATGTGAAAGTAGTGGATGCGACGGGTCTTTATCTTTTTCCGGGTTGCATTGATGACCAGGTACATTTTCGCGAGCCGGGTCTGACACATAAAGGAGACATTTTCACGGAGTCGCGCGCTGCTGTAGCCGGTGGGGTCACTTCCTTCATGGAAATGCCCAATACCGTTCCTAATACTCTCACACAGGATTTGCTGGAAGAGAAATATAAACTGGGTGCTGAAAAATCGCTTGCCAATTATTCTTTTTTCATGGGTGCTTCCAATGATAACATAGAGGAGGTGCTTAAAACAAATCCGGAATCTGTGTGTGGTGTTAAAGTATTCATGGGTTCTTCTACCGGGAATATGCTTGTGGACAGTGAAAAAACACTCGAACGTATTTTCTCAGCAACACCTGCCCTCATCGCCACACATTGTGAAGATGAAGCCACCATCCGCGCCAATCTTGCTGCTTACAAACAGGAATTCGGCGAGGACCTTCCGGTGAAATACCATCCTCTCATTCGTTCCGCGGAAGCGTGTTACAAATCGAGCAGCCTGGCGGTTTCACTTGCTAAAAAATACAATTCACGATTGCATATTTTGCATATAAGCACAGCGTTAGAAACAGAATTGTTCCGCAACGACATACCTGTCGAGCAGAAGAAAATAACGGCCGAAGCATGTATACACCATCTTTGGTTTTCAAATGCGGACTATGAAAAGCTTGGTAATCTGATCAAGTGGAACCCTGCAATCAAAACTGCAAACGACCGCCAGGGAATATGGAAAGCACTCCGCGACGACCGCATCGATGTGATCGCTACGGATCATGCTCCGCACACACTTGATGAAAAAAATAAGTCTTATGGTAGTGCACCATCAGGCGGACCGTTAGTACAACACAGCCTGGTGGCGATGCTCGAATTTCACAACCAGGGAAAAATTTCGCTGGAGAAAATTGCCCGTAAAATGGCACACGATGTGGCTCGTTGTTTCCGCATCCGTGAAAGAGGTTTTATTCGCGAAGGATATTATGCCGACCTGGTTTTGGTGGATCTCAACCACCAGTTTACAGTAAATAAAAGCAACCTGTTTTATAAATGTGGCTGGTCTCCGTTTGAAGGGGTTACGTTTAATTCAACAATTACTCATACGTTTGTGAACGGTAATCTCGTTTATGAAAACGGAAAGCTGATTGAAGGACAAAGTGGCATGAGAATGAAATTTGAACCGCTTGGTTAAGTGCAATCAGGAGCGAAATCACACTTGAAATATTTTTAACTATGGGGCTCAGGATTTTTATTTTTGCTTTGATTTTTCTGACCGGTTGCCGTAAATCAACCGAAGAGATACCCCGGGGAATCATCTCCCGCGATTCCATGATCTTCATCATGGCCGACATCCATATCGCCGAAGCCCGCATCATGAAATCCGGAAGTAAATCCTCCAACAGGGACCTCAGATCCGCATACATGCAAAAGGTACTTACCAAATCCGGAGTCGACACCGCACGCTTTAGAAAGAGCTTCGATTATTATTCATTGCACCCTGAAATTTTTGCCGAAATGTATGAGGATGTTGTTGTGGTGATTAGCAAAAAACAAGCGGAATCGAAATGATAAATGATAGATGAAAAATATTATCTTTTTTAAGGAAAGTGTTTTATTTTCATTTCAGTGATTTGTGGAGTGTTAATTTAATGATTCGTTTTTTTATTAATGGATATTGTCGCGGCGGAACAGTCGCAGTGCATCTGGTCGACGCGGGCCCCGGCCCTAAAGGGAGTAGATTTCTGGAAACAGAATGTTACGTTAATTCCATGACGTGAATTCCTTTTATTAAAATATTAAAACAAAAAAAGGATTGTCAATTTGACAACCCTTTTTTTATGTTAAGAAACGAAGCCGAAACAATAAGCTTTCTATAGCATCATTTATCACTTATCATTTATCATTTCAAATACGCGTCAAGCCACCTGAAAAACTCCCTCTGCCAAAGCACACTGTTTTGTGGTTTTGTTACCCAGTGATTTTCGTCGGGAAAGGAGAGGAAACGTGAAGGGATGTTGCGCAGGCGCGCGGCTGCGAATGCTTCCATTCCCTGGCTGATTGGAACTCGAAAATCTTTGTCGTTGTGAATTACCATGATTGGTGTATCCCATTTGTCGACAAAATTAATCGGGTTGAAATCGTTGTATCCTTTTGGTAATGGTTTTTTGTAATAGGAACCGTTCAATTCGAAATCGGCGAAGAAAATTTCTTCAGTGGTACCATACATACTTTCTAAATTGAACACCCCGCAATGCGCAATGAATGCCTTAAAACGTTTGTTGTGATTTCCGGCAAGCCAATACACGGAATAACCTCCGAAGCTCGCTCCAACTGCTCCCAGTTTATCTTTGTTCACATAAGGCTCTTTACTTACATCGTCGATTGCACTCAATAAATCTTTCATCGCTTGTCCACCCCAGTCGCCGGAAATATCACGATTCCATTTTTCACCGAAAGAAGGTAGGCCACGACGGTTAGGAGCAACAACTATATATCCGTTAGCAGCCATCAGTTGAAAATTCCAGCGGTAGGAGAAGAATTGCGACACGGTACTTTGAGGTCCGCCCTGGCAATATAATAACGTAGGATATTTTTTTGCAGGATCGAAATCAGGAGGATAAATCACCCAGGTGAGCATGTCTAATCCATCGGTTGTCTTCACCATGCGCTTTTCCACTTTACCCATTTTTACGGGTGCAAGAGTTTCTTTATTTACAAAAGTGAGTTGTGTGGAGACTCCTTTTTTCATATCCACTTTGTACAATTCAGGCGGAGAAGAAATGCTCATCACGCTTGTTACAAGCACCGGATTTTTTCCATCCATGGCAATTGAATATGAAATCACATCTGCCATGTCGTTAGTAATCTGTTTTATTTGCTGTCCGGGTTTCGCCGACTGGTCAAGCATCCAAACCTGGTCGGTGGCGTTGATGCCTGAAGTAAAATAAATGATCTTTCCATCCTTTGAAAAAGTAGGGGAGTCGGCTGTATAATCAAAACCAACGGTGAGTTCTGTTTTCGCTTTTGTGGTAAAATCATATTCGAAAATACGGTTGCGATCCGCTTCGAACATCGGAGTAGCCATGCTCAGCCAGATCAGTTTTTTTCCATCAGGAGAAAAGACAGGTTTGGTATCGTAACCCATCATTCCCTGCGTGATATTTTCGGTTTTTGAAGTTGGAATATCATACAGGTATATGTCTGAATTCGTGCTCATCGCATAGGCGGTGCCCGTTAGTTTCTTGGATGTGTATGCAAGCTTCATTCCGTCAGGACTCCATGCGATTTGTTCTTCATCGCCGAAAGGCTGCAACGGACTTTCGAAAGCTTCCCCGAACATGATGTCGCGGGCATCTGCCGTTGTTTTTCCATTCGAATATCCCAGGATAAACACATGGCATGAATTTTCATCTTCCCAATGATCCCAGTGACGGTACATCAGGT
>Ga0190274_10001043_pt1 | contig 16203 bp, 9 predicted proteins | sample Popmic531T_FD_133002 | JGI IMG/M metagenome (GOLD analysis project Ga0190274, IMG submission 133002) | Populus adjacent soil microbial communities from riparian zone of Yellowstone River, Montana, USA - 531 T | ecosystem: Environmental > Terrestrial > Soil > Riparian zone | place: USA: Montana...
AACCGCAAAATTCCGGGGTAATGAAAACATTTTTCCGTCAATAGAAGGTAAGTCATCATTATTCCCTGATGTTATTCCCCGCATATAATTGTATTCTGCAGTGATGGATGTATTCTTTCCCGGTTCATACTTTACAGCAGCGCAAACAAAATACCTGGAAGCTTTGCCGAATTGAAATGCTCTTTGCTGATAATGTGCACCAGTATTAATGCGGTAAGAAACCTTTCCTTTCTTATTGAATGATCCGCCAAAATCTGCGGTGAGGCGCAACAGGTTATAACTGCCGAAGCCTGCATTGATATTGGCTATCCGTTCTTTTGTGGGTTGCTTCGTCACCAAATTTACAATGCCGCCAGGCTGCGCAAAGCTGGCCATAAATCCGGCAGGCCCTTTTATAAATTCTATTTTTTCAATCATGGCAGCATCTTCCTGCTGGTTCCACCAATACCCCATCATGCTGTTGCGAAATACATTAAATGTGGCATCCGTCCCTCGAATGTTCAATGAATAATCATTTAATCCGCCAAAAGTTTTTGTTACCCCGCTTACATTACGTATTGACTCAGTCATAGATAATAAACCCTGGTCAGCAAGCAGTTGATGAGTGACCACTGCAATGTTTTGTGGTATTTCATTGAGCGGCAGATTGACCCGGAGACCTTCTGATGTTTTTGTTTCTACATATTTTGATACTGTGTTTGCTTTAACTGTTACTTCTTTTAATTCTGCGTAAGTTACCTGTAACTGTATTATTAAATGTGTAGTTTCATTTTGCTTTACTTCAACATTAATTTCAGTTGGGCTATAACCAGAGAGAGAAACAGAAAGAATATAATTAGCCGTCTTTATTTTTTTGAAATCAAATTTCCCTTCGGCATCAGTAATCGTTCCTTTGGCAGTATTTTTTATCAGTACCGTTACATAAGCTGCGGGTTGCCCGTCTGCCGTAAAGACGGCGCCGCTTATAGCGCCAAGGCTATCCGTTTCATTTCTGTTGGCTAAAACAAAAAGTGGAAAGATCAATAAAAAAATGTTCAAAACGGTTTTCATGATTAAAGCATTCAAGGATGTGGTTGTATGGTATTATAACATTGGAACTGACTATACACAACATAGTTCATGAGCCGACCGCTGTTAAATGACTGACTGATTAGGTTTTTGAGAAAGTTATTGTAATGTACAAATAAATCTATAGGTTTAGGATGAAAATTAGAGCTTCAAAATATTTGCAATTCCCCCGTTGTTATTGGTAGTTTAGCTTTGAAAAATGGTTTCAGATCAGCTCTTTAAATAAGCCTGCTTTTTATAGCTTTCACAACGGCTTCTGATTTAGAATGTACCTGCAGTTTTTTATAAATATTTTTAATATGACCGCTTACAGTATCAATGCTGATAAAATACGTGGCAGCAATCATTTTATAGCTCATCCCTTCTATTAAGGATTTAAGGATTTCTTTTTCTCTTTCCGTAAGATCCACTTCTTCCTTTGTGGTAGAAGTGGAATTTTTCTTAAACATCTTCAGCACTTTGCTGGCAACACTTGGCGTCATGGGTGCCCCACCTTCATAAATATCTTTAATGGCTGAGAGAATAAGCACAGGCGGAGTATTCTTTAAAATATACCCTTCGGCTCCATTACAAATGGAATCAAAAATTTTATTATTGTCCTCGAATATGGTTTCCATCAAAACTTTTATTTCAGGAAAATTTTCCTTCAGAATTTTTATTGCTTCAATTCCCGAGAGGCCCGGCATTTCAATGTCCATCAAAACAACGTCCGGCTTTGATTCCTTAATATTTTGAATAAGCCTGTCACAATTCGGAAAAGCGCCAACACAACGGAATCCATCGCTCCCGTCAATCAGTTGAAATAAACCTTCACGCAAATTGCGGTTGTCTTCAAATATGGCGACTTTAATATTCATGACTTCATAATTAATTCGATGCCTGTTCCGCTTCCGGGTTCTGATTCAATTTTCAGTTGGGCCTTCATTTCCTGTGCTCTCCGTTTCATACTGTTTAAGCCATTACCATTTGAATGTTGTGATATATCGAATCCTTTCCCGTTATCGAGGATCAGCAGCTTTATCAACGAATCATCATATGATAATCGAATTGAAGCCTGGGTAGCTTCGGCATATTTCACCAGGTTATTTAGGCTTTCCTTAAAGATCAGGAAAAAATTTCTCCTGTTTTCCATAGAAAGCTTCAAGTTGTTCAGACTTTCATCTGCCCGAAAAGTGAATTCAATATTTTTTGCCCTCAATAAATTAAAGGCCAGTGAACGCATTCTCAGAATAATATCTTCAAAAGAATCATTGTCCGGATTAATCGTCCAGACTATATCACCCATGGCATCAATTATCTTCCTGGATGACTCACCAATCATTTCCAATGCATGTGCATGTTTTGAGGCATCCTGTTTTGCCACCTCGCTATAAACAGAAATACTGTTTAGTGTAGATCCAATATCATCATGCAGGTCACCTGAAATTTTATTCCGGATTTTTTGCAACCTGATAAGTTGTGATAAACGATACCTGTAAATCCCATATACCAATGCAGCAACAGCTATTATTAGTAACGTTCTGAACCACCAGGTTTGCCAGAAAGGTGGTGTGATGATCAAATGGATGGTAGTCGGTATTTCATTCCAAACACTATCGTTGTTGCTTGCTTTTACTTTGAAAGTATAATCACCGGGATCAAGATTAGTATAGTTAACAAACCGTTTTGATGCATCGGTGTAAACCCAGTCCTTATCAAACCCCTCAAGCAGATAGGCATATTTATTCTTTTCCGGATGAACATAGTTCAATGCAGAAAAACTAAATGAAAAGACATTTTGCCGGTAAGAAAGTTTTATCTCTTTGGTTTCATCTGCCGGAAGTTTCAGAATTCCTGTTGAATCATTTGGCGTAACCACTTTGTTCAGAACACTGAATTCTGTAATGACAATAGGAGGAATAAAACTATTGTCTGTTAATTCAGCTGGTTTAAAAGCAATAAGCCCTGCAGTGCTTGCAAAGTATAATGTGCCGTCATCCCCATTTACACAGGTGTTGAGATAATGCTCATTGCCGGGCAGGCCGTCACTCATATTATAATTACGGCAGGCAATCTTATTATTTTCAGAAGATGGTGGGGTGAATTTACAAATGCCCTTATTGGTGCTTAGCCATAAATTACCGTTATTATCATTGAGAATTCCATATACAGTGTTATCAGGTAACCCATCTATCGTGGTATAGGCAATAAACCGTTCACTCCTTTTATCAAACCTGTTCAAACCACCACCTTTAGTGCCAATCCAGACTGTTCCTTTTCTGTCATCATAAAAATAATTGATGTTGTTATTACTGACAGACCATGGATTGTTAACATCATGTTTGAAGATTTTAACCTGACCGTTTTTTGTACTTAATAATGTCAACCCATTTGTTCCTGCTATCCATAATACTCCTTCGTTGTCACAATATAAACTGACAATTGCATCACTACTAAGTTGATTGGTATCCCGGCGAAAATTTTCTAATTCTGAAAACGTTTTTGTTTCGAGGTCATAATATTTTAATCCGTTATTAGTGCCTATCCATAGTCTTTTATTAAGGTCTTCCACTATACAATTGGATGCAAAATGAAATGTAGTATCCGGGTTGTCAGCTGTGGAATGAATGGTTGTAAACTTTCCGGTTTTACGGTCGAGCTTATGCAAACCATCGTTAAAACTCACTACCCAAAAATTTCCATCCGACGCTTCAAACGTACCGAAAGAAAAATTGGGGTCTACTTTTTTTTTATTGAGTAAACTGACTTTATAGGATTTAAAAGTACCGGACAGAGGATTAAATTCCTGTACCCCGGCCCCGAATGTTGTCATAAATATCCTTCCCTTACTATCCTTATACAAACTCAAAGGGAAATGAGAGATAAAGTCTTTATCATAATTCTGATACACTTTAAATTTTTTATCTGGCAGATAACAATTATTCAAACCCCCGCCACTTGTTCCAATCCACATTACACCACTTTTATCTTCAAAGAGATTTATGATTTGATTTGTAGTCAGGGAGTGAATGTCATTTGGCTCTGCATAGAAGGTTTTAAAATTATTCGTTTGCTGTTGATAAACACTTATCCCACCCCACATTCCTGCCCAAATATTTTTATGACTGTCCTCAATCAGTTTAGTTACTTCATCTGTGCCTAATGAATTGGGATCATGGCCTGAATGCCGGTAAATTTCAGATGTCCCCTTCAAAGGATTATAACGATAAAGTCCATTGGCCCATAAGCTGATCCAAATATTGCCTGAATGTTCTTCCAGCATGGAAATAATTTCCTTCTTCACGGTAGCATAATTTCTATCACTGGGAGCAAACGGTTTTATTTTTTTATTTGCAATGTCATAAATACTTATTCCGTTTGCGGTTCCTATCCACAATAAGCCATCATGATCAACCATCAGGCACCTGGTGCTTTGGCTGGATAAAGTATCAGGATAAATAATTTCGGACAGGTTAATAAATTTATCAGTTGCGGCCTCATAAAAACATACTCCTGCATCGGTGCCTATCCATAGTTGCCCATGCTTATCAGTAGTCAGACAGGTGATATTACCCTGCGGCCCGGAGAATTTATTTTTTTCATCATGCCGGTAAATAGTAAAGTTGTTTTTATGGGGATTGTATTTACTCAGGTACGGGCTACCTTCAGGTGAGCTCCAGATATTTCCTTCCCCATCTTCGCACAAATGATCTACATCAGTATCTGGCAATGAATTTTTATTCCTGGGATCGGTCAGAAAAGTAGTGAAAGAATATCCGTCGTACTTTATCAGGCCGTTCCATGTGCCAAACCACATATACCCTTTTTTATCACGAAGGATGGCTCCGAAATGAGTTTGAGATAATCCATGATCAGCACTGAAATGATTAAACTGAAATTTCTCCTGTGGCTGCGCAGGACACACAGATAGTTTCAAAGTGAATAGAATAATGCAAATCCACTTTGGGAACATGATATTATATTTTTCTATGAAATTGAAAGTTTGCAAAGAATAATTTAGAGATCGGATTATAAAGGTAATAAAGTATAACTCCAATCTCTACCCCCTAAACAGGTGGTACAACTCCTGTTTCCTCAATGCATATAGATTATTACAACCTGTTTTGGTTATTGTAAATGTTTGCAGATAAGTAGTCCTTTGAAATACTATTACCTGATTCTTTACTCAAAAAAATAAATAAAAATGAAACCTCAAACAACAAAAAAGTTTTTCGCTTTCATCATTATGATGATGATGTTTTCAGCATTACCTCAATTAGCCAGTGCACAGAAGAATAAACCATGCCCGCCAGGCTATAAATTTGAATGTGGCGGAAGACCACCATATTGCGGGTGTGTTAAAAACGGCAATGGGAAAAATTTCGTTGCTTTTGCAACAAGCCAACAATCAATTGCTGCCAGTTTTCAAATAGAACATCCCACAATTATTTCCATTAAAATTTATGATACGACTGGAAGACTGGTGAAAACATTGGCTGATAAAGTTTTTGAACAGGGTGAACATCAATTACAATTGGATGCAGCCGGAGTAAATGCAGGAATTTATATGATTCGGTTCAATGCCGGCGACTACAGTGAAACGAAAAAAATTTCTGTTATAAAATAATTCATCATTAATATCAATCCAAAATGAAACAACTAACAACAAAAAAGCTTTTTATTTTCATCATTACTGTAATGATGTTTTCTCTTATCCCGGCACTGGTGAATGCGCAAAAGAAATGCCGTGACGGTCATTGCCCTAAAGGACAGACTTGCATTAATGGGTATTGTGTAAAATCCGGTGGTGGCACTTTCTGCAACTGTTTTGTTCGTCCAATACCAGTTGAATGCGGTCAATATTGCGGTTGGTTAATACCTATTAATCAATCGCTTTCTATTTCTTCTGCAAATTCAAAAGCAATTAGTTTTCAATTAACGCAAACACAAAGTGTATCGGCTAAAATTTATGATGCAGCAGGAAGACTGATAAAAACACTCACCGATGATAAGATGCAGCAAGGTAGTCATCAAATTGGGTGGGACAGAAAAGATCAAACCGGAAAAGCTGTAAGCGCCGGCATTTACATTTTAAAGTTTGAGACAGGTAATAAATTAGAAACAAAAAAAATAATAGTGACCAGTTAACCTCCCATTTGTTTTCACCACCTGCATGATGGTGCCGTTGTTGGAGCTTGATACGGACCGGTCCGAAGGGCTCCTTGAAGCAGGGATCGTTATGCACTTCAAATAAGCCTGCTCTTTATAGCTTTCACCACTGCTTCTGATTTAGAATGTACCTGCAGTTTTTTATAAATATTTTTTATATGCCCGTTCACAGTATCAGCACTGATAAAACAAGTCTCAGCAATCATTTTATAACTCATTCCTTCTACAAGGCATTTTAAAATTTCTTTTTCACGACTGGATAGACGTTAAGATTCATCAGTAAGGTCAGACAAGTTTTTTTTGAACAAACGAAGCACTTTGCTTGCAATGATCGGTGTCATCGGGGCGCCCCCTTCATAAATTTCCCGTATAGCATTAAGTATTCCTTCTGGTGGGGTATTTTTTAAAATATAACCCTGTGCCCCGTTACAAATCGACTGAAATATCTTTTCTTCTTCTTCAAATATTGTTTCCATTAAAATTTTTACATCGTGATACTTTTCCCGGATCATTTTTACTGCTTCAATACCGCTTACTACCGGCAGTTCAATATCCATTAATATAACATCCGGTTGTGTTTCCTCAATATTCTCAATCACACGTTCACAATGTGCAAAAGCTCCGGCACAAATAAAGCCATTGACTGATTCAAGCAGGTTAAATAATCCTTCCCGCAGGTTACGATTGTCTTCAAATATGATCACCCTAATCTCTTTCATGAGTTGAATGTTAATTGAATGTTTGTCCCAATGCCTTCGCCTGAATCAATAATTAATTGTGCATTGATCTCCTTTGCCCGTTTCCTGATATTGGTTAAGCCATTGCCATTATATTTTTTTGATGGATCAAAACCCACCCCATCATCACGAATGATCAGCGTGATGGTATTTGATTGATGTGTAAGTACTATCTGCACTCGTTTTGCATTAGAATATTTAACAAGATTATTTAGTGATTCTTTAAAGATCAGATAAAAATTTCTTCTTTTCTCTAATGACAGGGTGAGCTTGTTTAGTGTCTCGTCAGCTTTGAAGGTAAATTCAATATTCCTTGCACGCAACAAATTATATGCAAGCGAACGCAGCCGCAGAATGATTTTTTCAAAATTGTCATTATCGGGATTTATTGTCCACACTATATCACTCATGGCATCAATAACTTTCCTGGAACCTTCGCCGATCATACGTAAAGACATATCTCTTTTCACAGGATCATTCTTAGCCACTTCGCTGTAAACAGAAATACTGTTAAGTGTAGATCCGATATCATCATGCAGATCAGCAGCGATCCTGTTTCTTATGTTCTGCAAACGCAATACCTGTTGCAAGCGGTAGCGGTAAATGCCATAAACAATTCCAATTGCAACCAACACCATTAAAGTTCTGAACCACCATGTTTGCCAGAAAGGTGGAGTGATAATTAATTTTACAGACGCTATAACCGGGCTCCACACACCATCATTATTACTTGCCTTTACTTTAAAAGTATATTCTCCTGCATCCAGGTTGGTATAATTTGCAAAACGTTTTGATGCATCCGTATAAATCCAATCTTTATCAAAACTTTCCAGTTTGTAAGCATACTGATTTTTTTCGGAGTGAAAATAGTTGAGGGCGGCAAACTCAAATGAAATAACATTCTGATTATAGGAAAGAGTTATTTCTTTGGTTAATTCAATGCGTGATTTTAAAATACTATCAGCATCATTAGGCTGAACTGATTTGTTGAATAATTTAAAATCGGTGATATAAACGGGTGGGGTGTAATCGTTATCTTTTAATTCTCCTGGGTTAAAATAAATCAAACCCGCATCAGAACTTCCAAAAAAAATTTTTCCATCCGCATCTTTAAATGCAGCCATACTCATTCTATTATCCGGCAAGCCATCGCTTTTATTATAATTACGGAAATGAAATTCACTTGTTGGATTAAAAGGATCCTGAGGAGGGGTAAAACAACTGATGCCATTCAATGTGCCAACCCAATAGTTTCCATTATTATCCTCTTTCAAGCTTAATACACTGTTTGCACAAAGGCCATCTTTAGTGGTAAATGCACGGAATTTACCTGTCGCAGGATTAAAGGCATTGATACCGCCTCCGGTTGTACCGACCCAGATAATTCCTGATGCTGATTCAATAAAGCTAACAGCAATATCACTGCTTACAGAATTTGTATCATTTGAATGATGACGGTAAATTTTAAAGGTTTCCCTCTCAGGATCGAAAGTTATCACGCCGCCGTTCCAGCTTCCGATATAAAATATTCCATGAGAATCCTTAAAAATTCCAACGAGGCTGCTTGTACTGATTGAATTTAATCCTTCATGAACCTTGAAAGCCCTGAATTTCCCGCTTTGCGGGTCAAATGTTTCAAAACCTCCTCCCCATGTAGTAACCCAGTACCTTCCTTTACGGTCTTCAATAATGCCGGTACAGGAGGGATTGCTAAGCGAAGTAGAATCACCCTCAATATGTTTATACCAATGATATTTCTTTGTAGCAGGGTCAAAAGAAATTAAACCAAGAATGGTGGCAAACCACAGTGTGTTATTCCTGTCTTCGTAAATTTGCCAGATAATATTGTTTTCAAAAATATTTTTTCCATCTTCCATTATTTTAAAATCAGAAAAAGTTCTGGTCGCAGTATCAAAAATATTTATACCCTGGGCTGACACAAAAAGTTGTCCTTGTTTGCTACGGTAAAAATACCAGCAAGAGTTTTCGGACGCATAGTTCTTGTTTGGTTTAAACTGAAATGAATTTATTTTTTTAAACCGGGTATCACAGGAATAAACGCCGTTCATAGTAGCGATCCAGATTTTATGGCCCTGGTCTTCCATAATATCCACATACCCGATGTCAGAAAGTAGGCGGTGATAAAATTTCCCTGTTGCTTTTTCATAATAATCAATCATACCAGCATCAGTAGCCATCCACAAATTGCCGCTATGGTCTTCAAATACTTTATACACTCCATTATCTGAAACAGAGTGTGAATTGTTTTTTTCATGTTGAAAGTTGATGATCTTTTTTGTTCTGGTATTATATCCGTATAAACCATTTTGCCTGCTACCAATCCAAACATTCCCGTTTTTGCCAGTATAAACTCCGTATGCATGAATTCCCCAATAATCCTCATCGGGTGTAGATGATGAACCCCAGTTAAAATGCTGTATTAATTTACCGGTATGCGCATTAAAATAATCAATGCCGGGTTCGCCGGTAGCTAACCAAAGATTGTCATCTTCATCAATACAAATGGAATAAATTTTATTACTGGAAATACTGCTGTTATCAGTTTTGTTATGAATAAAATGGGTGAATTGCCTGGTTACTGGATCCAGTTTATCCAAACCGTTATGTGTAGCAATCCAGATATTCCCATTTTTATCAACCGCCAGGCCCTGTGTCAGGTCATCGGCAAGCGAATTAGTATTACGGGGATTATTGCGGTAATTAAAAAATAAACCGGTAATTGGATTGAATGAATAAATTCCCTGGCTCTCACTATTCATCCAGAATATACCTTTCTTGTCCTGTTGTAATGAATAAAATAAACCTGCAGTAATGGAATTACTATCGGAGGGATTGTAATCATAAATTTTAAATGTGTATCCGTCAAACCTGTTTAAGCCATTGCCGGTAAGTGCCCATACAAATCCCTGCTTGTCCTGTATCACCGCATACACTTCATCATTGGAAAGACCTTGTTCGGTAGTAATTTTTTCAAAAGGAGGGAAAGGAAATGATTTTTCCTGAGCAATACAGTGTACAGCCATGCTGGCACATATACAGCATGTGAAAATGGTTTTTAATAAGAACCTCGGTGCCATTCTAATAAAGATATGCTTAGTTATTTATGATCTGCACCCCCTTAAACAAGGTGTTTTTAAAATGCAATTCCACTTGTTTCAGTTATTGCCTTGCCTTGCTTATTAATATTTCTTTGGTAAACTAAAGTTCTCTTCCACCATTTTAAAGATTATCAAAGCAAGTCATCATGAAAAAAACTGGTCAATCAGACATCACTCATAAAAGATATCCCTTTAACTATCCGCATCATGTTAGTCCCAATAATTAAAATGAAAAAAATTATACTAATTATCATTTATTTTTTAGCCCATATACTTTGTATACAGGCACAAACTTTATATGGACTTACCCCAAATGGAGGAAACGACGGAGTAGGATCTCTTATTAAATTCATTCCAGCTACAAATAATTTAACAGTTGCCAAATCTTTTGAAAACTATGCCATGTATCCATACCACACAAATCTTATCCAGGCTTCCAATGGAAAATTATATGGAATGACACTTTATGGCGGGAATGATAGGATTGGGGGACCGGGTTATGGTGGCGGTACTATTTTCTCTTTTGATCCTTTAAATTCCACTTATACAAAGCTAAAAAATTTTGACGGCCCTGATGGCGCCTTTCCTAATGGCAGCTTGATTCAGGCAAGTGATGGAAAACTTTATGGCATGACTACTGGTGGTGGAAACAACAACAATGGCTATGGTGTTATTTTTTCTTTTGATCCTTCGACTTCCACATATACAAAGCTCAAGGATTTTGATCATACCAATGGTGCTTATTCTTACGGCAGTCTTTTACAGGCAAGCGATGGAAAGCTTTATGGCATGACAAATCAAGGAGGGATCAGTAATCGAGGTGTGATTTTTTCTTTCGATCCTTCTTCTTCTATTTATACAAAGCTGAAAGATTTTGATGGCTCCAATGGTGCCCATCCTTATGGCAACTTGATGCAAGCATCGAATGGAATGCTTTATGGCATGACAAAGGAGGGAGGAAACAGCAACAATGGTGTTATTTTCTCTTTTGATCCTTCAACTTCCATTTATTCAAAGCTGAAAGATTTTGATGGCTCCAAAGGCTCCAATCCCTATGGTAGCCTAACGCAGGCAAGCGATGGAAAACTTTATGGCATGACAACCCTTGGAGGAAGCATTGGAGTTGGTGTTATTTTTTCCTTTGATCTATCGTCTTCCACTTATACAAAGCTGAGAGATTTTGATTATCCGGAAGGCGATATACCGTTTGGTAGCCTTATACAAGCAAGCGATGGAAAGCTATATGGTATGACCGCAGATGGTGGAAGTGGTGGAGCCTATAACTATTATGGTGTTATTTTTTCCTTTGATCCATCGTCTTCCATTTATACAAAGCTGAAAGATTTTGATGGGGTCAATGGTCAGGATCCTAATGGCAGCCTGATGCAGGCAAGTGATGGTAAACTTTATGGCATGACAACCTTGGGAGGAACTGGTGGAGGGAGCAGTAGTATTGGCGTTATTTTTTCTTTTGATCCTTCGTCATCCACTTATACAAAGCTTAAAGATTTTGAAGCTCCAAATGGTCGTAATCCTTCAAGCAGTCTTACAAAGGCAAGCAATGGAAAGCTTTATGGAATGACTCCAACCGGAGGACATAACGGTGTTGGTGTTATTTTTTCTTTTGATCCATCGTCTTCCATCTATACAAAGCTTAAGGATTTTGATTATACGGATGGCGCTTACCCATTTGGTAGTCTTGTGCAGGCAAGCAATGGAAAACTTTATGGTATGACATCTCGTGGAGCTGAAGGAAACAACCCTGGCGGTGTTATTTTTTCTTTTGATCCATCATCTTCCACCTATATCAAACTAATGAATTTTGATGGAACTAATGGTTCCTATCCTCAAGGCAGCCTGGTGCAGGCAAATAATGGAAAGCTTTATGGAATGACTATTGGCGGAGGAAGTAATGGTGATGGGGTTATTTTTTCTTTTGATCCATCATCTTCCACATATACAAAGCTTAAGGATTTTTCTATAGCCAATGGCGCACAAGCTTATGGCAGTCTCATACAAGCAAGCAATGGAAAGCTATATGGAATGACCTATCATGGAGGAAACACCTACTCTGGTTATGGTGTCATTTTCTCTTTTGATCCTTCGACTTCAATCTATACAAAGCTCAAGGTTTTTGATGATGCCGATGGTGCTTATTCCCGCGGGAGTCTTTTACAGGCAAGTGATGGAAAGCTTTATGGCATGACCTATTCTGGAGGAATTTATGATGCCGGGGTCATTTTTTCTTTTGATCCCTCTTCTTCCATTTATTCAAAACTTCTCGATTTTGATTTTACAAATGGTTACCATCCTGATGGCAACCTTATGGAAGCAAGTGATGGAAAACTTTATGGCATGACACATCAGGGCGGAAGTAATAGTGCTGGTGTAATTTTCTCTTTTGACCCTTTATCCTCTACTTATACAAAGCTGAAGGATTTTGATTTTACCAATACTATTAATTTTTATCTTGGCTCGGGGCTTATTGAAGTATCTGATATCGCTTTACCTGTAACATTCTTAAACTTTGATGGTAAATTAAAAAATAACCAGGTAGTATTGAGGTGGTCGACTACAAATGAAATCAACAACAAGGGATATGATATTGAAAGAAGTGAAGATGGCATAAACTTTTTTAAAATTGGGTTTGTCGAAGCAAAAGGAAATACCTCATCAATATCACACTACACTTTTACAGACATAAATTTTAATAGCACTGTTAATTTCTATCGCCTGAAGCAGATAGATATAGATGGAAATTTTGAATACTCCCGCATTATAAGAATTAATATTTCAATCGCCAAAACTCTTCAGACAGTAATCGCACCTAATCCATTCTCAAACGTAACTACCATTTCATTCTCTCTTGCGCAATCAGTAAAAGTTTCATTAAAGGTTTTTGATCTGAATGGAAGATTAATAAAAATACTTGCCGACGAAGAAATGGTGGCGGGATCACATGAAATAAAATGGAATGCGAATAATGCAAACGGTCAGCCGGTACCATCCGGAGTTTATTTATTAAGAATAGAAGCAGGAGATTTTAAAGTGACAAAAAAGATTTCAGTAATTAAATAAATAATTATTCTCTTCTAAATCTATAAACAAAATGAAAAAAAATATTTCTTAATAATTCTTGTGTTGGGTTTTTTCTCAATACGAAAACCAATCGTTATTAAATAACCACTTTTAACCTAAAACAATGAAGCCAGGTAATAAAATAACCAGCATTACTTTAATAATTATTACGGTAATAATTATTTTATTCTCCTGCAAAAAAGATATCCGATCAGGTTCCGGAAATGGGAGTGACACTGGCACAGGAACCGCTAATGGTTCTGTTCAGGGCGTTATCACCGATCTGAATAATTCACCTGTAAGCAATGCAACCGTTACAGGGGGATCTGCAACAGCTACCACTGATGCAAGCGGCAAATTCGCCCTAAACAAAGTGCAGTTCAGCAACAATACAGTTTTGTTGACAGTTACTAAAGATGGATTTTTTGAAGGTTCAAAAAATTTTATGTCAAGTAATAATTCTGTCAACAATGCAAAAATTCAGCTAATACCCAAAACTGTTTCGGGAAGTTTTTCTGCAACATCGGGAGGTAATGTTACAATGCCCGGTAGCTGTTCCATTAATTTCGGCTCCGGGTTTATCACTTTATCTAACGGCAACGTATATTCAGGAAGCGTTTCCGTTTCAGCGCATTACTTAGATCCGGCAAATCAGAATTTCAGCGCTTACGCTCCGGGAGATTTGAAAGCTGTCAGCTCTAATAATCCGCAGGGGGCACTTCAATCCTTCGGTGTAGTCGCAGTGGAGATGAATGATGCTTCAGGTAATAAGTTGCAATTAGCATCAGGCAAAACAGCCACTATTACATTGCCCATTTCCTCAGCATTACTAAGTAAAGCACCAGCCAGCATTCCACTTTGGTATTTTGATAATACGAGTGGGTTATGGAAACAGGAGGGAATAGCTGCAAAACAGGGAAGCAATTATGTTGGTCTTGTAAACCATTTTTCGTTTTGGAGTGTAGGAGATATAGCAGGATCTATAACTCTTACGGTTAGTTTTAAAGATTCTGTCAATGGAACTCCATTTGTAAATAAACTGGTGAACATTATCCGGGTAGATTCAACTGGTGGTGGTGCAGGTGCTACCAATAGCCGTACAGATAATACCGGAACTGTAAACGACCTGGTGCCTGTGAATGAAATTTTGATCTTGAAAGTATTTGGCGACTGTGGCGCTATTCTATATTCAAAAAATATTGGTCCATTTAGTAAGGATACTATTCTTGCTAATATAAAAATTAATAACACTTGCCCTGATACAACGCAAGGCGATATAGATGTATATGTGGCGGGATATGAATACAACGGGTCGAACGGGACTGTCGCGGTAGCCAAATACTGGAAAAACGGACAGGCGAAACCAATCACTCGTGGTTATACTAACTCTTTCGCAAATTCAATTGCCGTAGTTAACGGCTATGTATATATAGCGGAAACAAGTTTAGGAGCCGCTGTCTGGAAAGGCAACATATACAATGGATACGTGGAAAACGGGGAGACTGGATTTTTCGGAGGTTCATCACAGCAATCCGGTGCAAATTCCATTGTCGTCAAGGGTGACACTTCATATGTGGTAGGGTACGATTTCAATGACTCTGTTTCAGTAGTCAAATACTGGGGACCCGGAGTGTTTTTGACACTGACGGATGGAACAAAGAAGGCTATGGCAAATTCCGTTACCGTTCAGGGGAGCGATGTATATGTGGCAGGATATGAAAACAACGGGGCAGGTATTAGTGTGGCAAAATACTGGAAAAACGGACAAGCCATTGCACTTTCTGATGGTACAAAGACTACCTATGCAAGTTCCATTGCTGTTGTAGGCAGCGATGTGTATGTGGCGGGATATGACAGCAGCAGTAGTAATAGCAGTATAGCCAAATACTGGAAAAACGGAGTAGCTATATCACTCACTAGTGGAGCGAATTGGTCTACTGCAAATTCGATAGCCGTTGTGGGCAGTGATGTGTATGTAGCAGGTTCAGAAAACAATGTTGCCAAATACTGGAAAAACGGTGTGGCTTTACCACTAACAGGCGGCACCTCTGCATCTTCTATAGCTATCATAGATAGTGATGTATATGTGGCGGGATTGGGATACAACGGGTCTGTTTCGGTAGCCAAATATTGGAAAAACGGTGTGGCTATACCACTTACAGATGGTACTAAGAACGCCAATGCAACCAGCATCGTTGTAGTAAAGCGATAACAGTTGTTGCTGGCAATGGAATAATTTGAAACATCATTTAGAATTACCAGGTTCCATTCTTCCAATATTTTGCAACAACCATATTCTATCTTCTTAGCACAACCGGCAGTAGATCGAGACCTACCAGCGATGCGTGGTTAATAACACTAAGTCCGAATTGATAAAGAATTTTTAGACTAATGAAATTTATTTTCGGATACCTGAGATTAATGTAAAATATAAATCAATTGTTTTAGAAACCAGAAGAATTAGTCTTCGGGAAATACAGAATGAGGATCTCGTTAATTTATTCTAATCCTTTACAATTACACTAGCTTTTTCTGATTTTTGTCTCCCCCTTAAATAAGGTATCTACCAAGAATAAATTCCACCTGTTTCAGCTATTGTTCTGCTTTTATAATCAGCCTTACTTTATAAACAACAAAAAAGCCACATCAGGCAAAACAATTCTCTTCACCTAAAAAATTTATCATCATGAAATCGGTAACTAAAATCTTTTCATGCCTTTTACTTTTAAGCATTTTTATTTCCTGCCAAAAAAATATAGAGAAGCAGTCAACACTGGAAGAGAGTGTATCAGCAGCCAATCTAAATAAAGATCACGGTCATTTACTGCAAACAAAAAAATTCTCTGCTGATGTTGTTGTCCGCTGGCTCAATATGCAATTAGATATGTTGCGTGTTCCATTAACTGGAGGTGCCACCGGCTCGCAGGCTGCCAACCGTGCATTGGCTTATTGCGGTATTGCAGTTTACGAATCTGTAGTTCCAGGTATGCCGGCTTACCAAACCCTCACTGGTCAATTAAATGGTTTTCCTGCAATGCCTGAAACTGAACCGG
>Ga0190274_10001044_pt1 | contig 16191 bp, 16 predicted proteins | sample Popmic531T_FD_133002 | JGI IMG/M metagenome (GOLD analysis project Ga0190274, IMG submission 133002) | Populus adjacent soil microbial communities from riparian zone of Yellowstone River, Montana, USA - 531 T | ecosystem: Environmental > Terrestrial > Soil > Riparian zone | place: USA: Montana...
CGCGGTAGCGGGTGGGTGCGTTGCCAACGAGATACCCTTTGGAACAAATTGAGATGTTGGAGTGACAGCTCTTGAATCCAGAACCCACCCGCTACCGCGAGGTGGTACTGACTTCATTACCCACTGGGTGGTTCTCCTGCGATGACAAAGGAGAAATGGAAAATCTCTTTAAACAATCGGTAATTATCCCAAAACCCTCAACTTCCCGCCCGCGACCCCTCAAAAACCCCTACCCTTTCGGAACCGACCGGCTGCAGCGGCGTGTATAGACTGCGGATGGCCAATTGTCAGGGTATAATCCGGGTTCAATAAGCCGTCCCGTGGTCAAGTTGCGAAGAGAGTAGTTGGAAAATACGAAGGAAACTCGTCAGCGCGTGTGAGAGCCTACCCACCCTGATGGACACACTAAGCACGATCGACAATCTGACTTTCTCCGCGACTTTGCGGCCCGACGTAGTGACTGATCCGACCTCGGATCATGCGCTGCTGGAGGCCACCCGGATTGGCGATGAGGACGCTTTTGCAGAACTGGTGAGCCGGTATCGAAACCAGATTACGAGTTACATTTATCGTATGACTAACGATTACGACGGCGCAGTCGATCTCGCGCAGGAAACCTTTGTCAGGGTTTACCGGGCAGCCGATCGTTACCAAACGACCTACGCGTTTTCGACTTATATCTATCGCATTGCCACTAATCTGGCGATTAGCGAGCTACGCAAACGGAAGCGGCGAAAGTTGGTTTCCCTGACCGGGTTCTTTCAATCAAAAGACGGGTCCGAGCCGCAGGAGTTTAATCCGGTCGATGATAAGCCGTTGGTAGATAAAGTAATGGTAGCTGACGAGCGCCGCCTGGCAGTGCAAAGAGCAATCAGTACGTTGCCGGAAAAGTATCGGGCCCCCTTGATCCTGCGAGATGTGGACGGGAGAAGTTACGATGAAATCTCCCGGATTTTGGAAACGAGCGAAGGGACAGTGAAATCCCGCATTAGCCGGGCGCGAGGCTTTTTGCGTGAAAAGATGAGCGCTTATCTCTGAGGTATAATATGAGAAAAATGAACTGTCGCAGCGTACGTCGCGAGATTGAAGAAGCTCCCCTGGGCAACTTACTAAGTGCCTCGGCCAGCGATCACTTGAGGAACTGTCCTGAGTGTAATCTGTTTCGCGATGACCGGCTGAAGTTGCGTGAGATGTTATCGAGTCTTGGCGGAGTCGAAGCGCCTGGAGACTTTGATTTTCGCTTGCGCGCTCGGCTGGCTAATGAAAAGCGCGGCGGACAGCCGTTTGTCATGCGGAATCTGTCCTTTGGTTTTCGCTCTGCCGCTGTTGTCGCAACGCTGCTGTTGATTGGATCGGCGCTTCTCGTTGTTAGCCTGAGGACGTCACCGAATAGCCAGCTTTCGGCAAACGGCACGAAGTCGCCTGGGGTCGAACAATCTCGACCGAATGGCCAAGTCGGTAATGTTCCGCCGCAGCAAGATCGTGTCGACGTAAACCCGGTGATGCCTGGTTCAGTCGAAACAAAAGAGCGCGTGGCGATTGACCGTGGCTTAAGACCCAGACGAACCGAACTTGCCGCGAACCGTGGTGATCGGGGAGGGAATCGACGTCTCCAAACGCTAGATACGGGTATCAGCCTGGCCAGAAGACCCGGAGACGCTATGAACGCAAAAAGTTCTAATGTCTTTCCGATCAACGCCTCAAATCAGTCGCTCAAAGTTTCACTCGATGATGGCAGCGGAAGCTCGCGAACGATCTCGGTTCCTTCAGTTAGCTTCGGATCGCAACGAGTTTTGTCGCCTGGATCTTCTTCCTTGGTGGCCGCAGCGAGAAGTGACTGGTAGAAACCTGTTGGAGAGAGATAAGAAAAACTGAGTAAGCAATGAGACTAAACAAGACAATTAGTTTGTTTGCAATGGTGCTGGTTGGCGGGGGGCCGGCTGCACTTCAAACCAGTGCCCAGACAGCCGCTCCGCCCCAGCCCGCGGGAGTTCAGGAGCCGCGAAGACCTGTCGCCACAACGCGCATTAATCCGGTTATTGTTGGGAGCAGCACTACCTCGCCGCAGGTGGTGACGATTTTGCATCGCCTCAACGGCCTAAAGGTATTTCGATTGCTGCTTCGCTCCGGCCAGCACGTTGACGCGATTGCCAACATCGATGATGGTTTTCCGATTGCCGGGGAAGTTCACACGAATGTGATTGCTGGGCTTACGCTTGATGACGGCCAGACGATCGCCGCCTGGCTACCCGAAGCCGAAGCCGAAATGCCACCGCCGCCAATTCCTGCGCCCAAAACTCCTGTGCCACCGCGCGCTGTTGCAAATACAGCCCCAGGTGCCAATGTGCCGGACTTTCCCGATGTAGCTTCGATGTCCATGCCTGGGTTTGAGTCGCTTCAGCTTACCGGCAGTTTGCTCGGGCCGGCGGATCTCAAAGTCATCACTCGCGACGGTAAGCGACTCCTGGGACGTTATGTCGGATTAGACGGACTTACAGGACTGTCAGTCATTACCTTGAATAACAATAGTTTTCCAAAGGTGGTCGAAGCAAAGGAACAACCAATTACCGTGGGTCAGCGACTTCGTCTGGTTGGGCCAGAGCCGGCATCACCTGCTGACGCCAACCCGAGGTCCGTAATGTACGTCCGCATCGGCCAGACGGAAGCTACGGTCGTCAATGTAAACTGCTCGCCATCGGGAGCGGTGGCTCGCGTCCATATCAAATCGGCGAAGTTATCACCCGCGAATATCGGAGGTATCGCTCTCAACGAATCGGGCGAGACAATCGGAATCGTGGATGCAGTGGCGGGTGGGGAAGCGACGATAGTGCCGGTATCCCTGATACGCAGTGCGGTGAAGCGAGTTATAGCGCGGCAGGCGAGCGTACCCAGACCCTGGCTGGGGATTCGTGGCGAACCCGTCTGGTCCGTTTCGTTCGATCGAATGCTTGGCGCGGGTTGGGAACCGGAACGCGCTCGCGTTCTGGCCGAGAAACGAGAGGGAATCATGCTCACCTCCGTTGCCCCGGGAAGTCCCGCTGCGCTGGGACAGCTTGGTCCTGGCGACGTGATCCTGGCAGTTAACAAGGAAGCGATTCGAAATGCCGATGACTTCTCATGGATGCTGCAGGAAGCCGGACCGGGAAGTTCGGTGCAATTTGACGTTGCCCGGCTTGGAAAGCTGGTTTCAGAAGCGCTTGAGATTAAACTGAGCGAGTCGCCGGATCCATTTTTTGGCTGGAGGAAACCAGCCGGTCAAGCTCCTAAAGCTGTAATGCCTGCGTCGCTAATGGCCCAGGGCATAGAAACCATCCGCATCCGGCAAAAAGTGGCGATGCGTTATGGAGCAAACGACGGGCTGCTGGTTGTTTACGTTCAGCCGGCAACGCCAGCATTCAAGGCTGGACTCCTGCCGGGTGACGTGATTGAGGCCATCGACGGACAGAAGCTTTTCTCAGGTTCAAGAACTATGACGCTGGTGAGTAAGCCGGGAACTCCGTCGTTATTTCAGATAGTTCGCAACAAGCAAAAGATGACGCTGACGGTCGCCCAAAAATAGCGGCGCTGGCTTAGGTTAGTTAGGCTTTACATACGAAGTCAAAACACCGGTCCGGGTAAACTCGGATTTGGTGTTTTTTCGTGTTCTTTCGTGTGTTTTCGTGGACCGTTCGGTTCGAAGTCTGGGCCACACGATCTACGAAACCACACGAAAGGGCACGAAATGAAGTTGTCTGTCCGCTTGGTTATGGTAACCTAAGCGTCCCAAAGATTTTCGACCCCAGCGCTGCGAGTTGCCGTCGAGCTTATGCTGCACGAGGCTGTTTCCCACTATCACGAGCTTTTGACCAGTGACGCTCTGGCTGAATCTTCGCGCGTGATGCTCGACGAAGGATTGGAGCGATCGAAGTTGATATTTGGCGGCCGCCGCCTTTCACCGTACCTGCGACCACACTTCGTTGGCGAAGACGACTTTGCTCGAATCGTTACAGCCTGTGAGACGGTTTGGTCGGCGATACAGAAGGTGAAGGACGCCGCGATCCAGGACGTTTCGATCATTGACGATCTTGGCGTCACCGAAATCGAGCGAGAGTTAATCAGCATCGATCCCGGTTATCGTGCTGTCTCCCCCACTGCTCGGCTCGACTCCTTTCTCACCGATGCCGCTTACAGCTTTGTTGAACTCAACGGTGAAAGTCCCGCTGGTATTGCCTACGTAGACGCAGCCTTCGACATCTTTTCCCAGCTGCCGGTAATGAAGCAGTTCGGAAAAACCTACAACTTCCGTCCGCTCTATGGCCGCCGCTTTCTGTTGGATGTGCTGCTTGATTCTTATGAAGAGTATCTTGGGCGGAAACCTGACACCGTTCCTCAGATCGGAATTGTTGACCTGAAGGACCGGCCCACTCAAAGCGAATTTGAGCTGTTCAAGGAATTCTTCGAAGGCGAAGGCTATCCGGCGAAGATTTGTACACCGGAGGAATTGGAATTCAGCGACGGCAGGCTGCGTGCCGGCGATTTTCAGATCGACATTGTTTATAAGCGTCTGCTGGTTAATGAGTATCTTCCCGTCATGGCGAATTACCCGGCGCTGCTGGATGCGTACCGGGCTGGCGCGATTTGCATGGTAAACAGTTTCCGCTCAAAGCTGATTCACAAGAAGGCCCTGTTTGCAGTTTTGACCGATCGCCGCCGTGCGGGCCTGTTCTCGCCGGAAGAACACGAGGCGATTCGCAAACATGTGCCCTGGACCCGCCTCGTTCGCGCTGAGAAGACTGACTACTTTGGCAAAGAGATTGACCTGGTTGAGTATATTAGAGCGAATCAGCAAAGGCTGGTCCTGAAACCCAACGACGACTATGGTGGACATGGCATCACCATCGGGTGGAGCACGGATCAGGGTGGGTGGGACGCGGCCTTGCGCGATGCCCTGGCAAACGGCGACTATTTGGCGCAAGAGCGTGTGCCGACTGCGCGGGAGACGTTTCCGGCGCTCAGCGATGCCGGCAAGATTGAATTTGCGGAGCAGTTAGTCGATCTTGATCCCTTGCTGTTCAATGGCAAGGTTGGATCTGCTTTTACCCGGCTGTCCTATTCAGAGCTCGCGAATGTGAGCTCCGGCGGCGGAATGGTCCCCACGTTTATAATTAGCGAGAAGTGATAGCCGAAATCACTGTTGTTATGAGGTCAGTACCACCTCGCGGTCGAGGTTGTGTGAAACTCGCGCGACGACGAACGCTTTCAGCGTTATTCGGCGAACCCGGGTTTTCATAAGGCCTCGGTAGCGACGTGGCTAGTGTGGGGCACCTGGGAGACCTACCATCAACGTCGTAGAATAGCTTGATAGCGATTGGAACTTTACCTGATACCCGCGAGGTGGTACTGACCTCATGACCCAAGGAGACTCGCCTGTGAATGAGCCTGAAGAGAGTTTAGACGGACCGGATGATCGGCGGCGTCACGATCGTTCCCGGCTGATCGTCGACGTATTCTACGACGGCAATGATGCTACCGGAGTTGCTGCGACTACGGACATTAGCGTCGGCGGATTCTACATGAATACCAAGGCCAATATTCCTGAAGGCTCAGTGCTTTTGGTGCGTATCCCTTTCGGTGACGGCAAGCAGGTAGTTGCCAACGCTGAAGTGGTCTATTCCAATCCGGAGCGCGGGGTGGGTCTCAGATTCCAGAGCTTGTCCGAAGAAAATCGCGCCCTGATTGAGCGCGAACTGGGCGGTGCCTGAACCGGCGCCAGAAGTGGAGCGGCTCAGATGGAGCGATCTCGCCGAGGATCTGCGCCACTCTCTGAAAGACAGGTTGACCGGCCTCTGGGGTGCACCGAGCGACGAAGCCGCATTCGATTCGCTTTCCATTGATAAGCAACAGGCACTGTTATTAATCCATTCGCGGATGGATGCCAAGGATCTTTGGCAGTTCGTCAAACAGATATCCAATCTTTACGGGGAAGGTGGAGTTGGTATCGAGTTCACGCCGTTGGCTGAAATGGCCGGCACGCTGGCGAGTAGGAAAGACTTCACCAGACGATTGGCAAAACATCGAGACACCACCGGAGGCTTTTACGAAAAGGGCCGAGCGGAGGCTGCTCTACATTTCCTATATGTGGATCAAACCCCTCCAAAGTGGTACGTTCACTTCGATCTTTACAGTCCGGTGCATTCGCCTGGTAGCGCCATCAGGCATTTTCGACTCGAGTATTTACGCAAGGTCAAACCCGACTGGCGGATTATTCAGCAACGGTTGAAGGGTAGAACGTCGCCTCAGGAGTAAGAGTAGTTCCTCGCTCTCTCTGTGCTACCTCGGTGTTCTCCGTGTCTCTGTGGTGAGCAATATTCTAGGCAAACTCCCACCACCGAGACACATTCAACGCAGAGATCGCACAGCGCGACATTACCGCAACCAAACTGGCGCTCTGGGTTATGTCAAACAACCTCGTTCGTCACGCGGAGCGATCTCATTAACACCGTGGCTTCAGCCCGGTGACTGGGGACGGAGGATAAGATTAGGAACCGTTTGAACGGTTTTTCTTAGGTCCGGAGCAGAAACCGTTAAAACGGTTTGAGGATCGTTTCGGCGATCTTAATCACCGGGCTAAAGCCACGGTGTGAATTAGATCGCTCCGCGTGACTGAAGGTGTAACCCGTCCGGACTCGTGGCCGGTATGACCAGAAACTTTGTCAGAAAAAAGAACTTAGACTGTCGTATTAAATAGAAGATTCAGACTAGGACCCCTACTCCAAATCAGGACACCGCCTCAATAAGGGAGAGCAACCTATGTTTAGTCAGTTCACACTGGGAATTGAGGAAGAGTTTCAAATCGTCGACCCTAAAACGCGCGAGTTGCGCAGCCACGTTTCCGAATTTCTTGAAGAGGGCAAGATGATTCTCGGCGAGCAGATCAAGCCCGAGATGATTCAGTCGATGATCGAGGTCGGCACCGGCATCTGCAAAAACATTCAGGAAGCACGCGCGGACATTACTCGCCTGCGTAGCATCATCTCCAGCCTGGCGGCCAAGACAGGCCTCGTGATCGTCGCCGCCTCGACCCATCCTTTCTCACATTGGCAGGACCAGAAAATTTACGATGACGAGCGTTACAACCTGCTGGTGCAGGAGCTGCAAACCGTGGCTCGTTCACTTTTGATTTTTGGTTTGCATGTTCATGTCGGAGTCGCCGACCCGGAGCGCCGGATTCACATCATGAATGCCGCGCGCTATTTCCTGCCTCACGTGCTGGCGTTAACCACCTCATCTCCGTTTTGGATGGGGCACAACACGGGACTCAAGTCGTATCGTTCGGAAGTTTTTAAGCAGTTTCCGCGGACCGACCTGCCGGATCATTTCGACTCGTATGCTAATTTCCAACGCTACGTGGACTTGCTGGTACAGACTGGATGTATCAACGACGGCCGGAAAATCTGGTGGGACCTCCGTCCGCATCCAATCTTTCCAACCCTCGAGTTTCGCATTTGTGACATTCCCACCCGGGTGGACGATACGGTTGCCATCGCTGCGTTGTTCCAGGCTATCGTCGCCAAACTCACTAAACTGATTGAAAAGAACCTGGGCTTTCGTCTCTATCGCCGCATGTTGATTCAGGAAAACAAGTGGCGGGCAGTGCGTTGGGGACTCGAAGGGAAAATGATCGACTTCGGTAAACAGAAGGAAGTGCCAACCCGTGATTTGGTGCTCGAGCTACTCGACTTCGTCGACGACGTGGTAGATGAACTCGACTCGCGCAAGGAAATAGAGCACATCCACACAATCCTCGAACGGGGGACTTCAGCCGAAGAACAACTTCGCGTTTTCAATGAAACCAAGGACCTGAATGCGGTAGTGGATCGCTTGATCGAGTTGACGATGGAAAACGTGCCGGTGGCGACTGATTTCACCATGGCCTCGCGACCAATTACCACTGCATCGACAATCTCGAAGTAGCTCAAAGAGGTTATGTTCCCAGCCTGCGGAGCAGGCGACGTCGTAAAGACCGATGCGGCTAGCGAAACTCAGGATTGCTAAATCCCCGCGCTTCGGGCCTCATTCCTCTTAGACTCGAGCCCGGAAAGGGCGGCGATGGCCGTGGCGTCCAGAGCCCGAGTAATTTACTCTGAGGCAAAGCCTCCAGTTTTATGCGGATCCCTAGAAAAGGGAAGAGAGGCATTGAACACTGTTACTCGATGAATGCTGGTGAGTTAAGAGAACGTCGCGCCCGTGTTATGCGGAAGGAATAACGAAGTCCGCGTTTATGCGGAAGCCAGATATACATAGTTCGGTCGCTTCTCTTAACTGGCAATGTCATACGTAACCTGGATAATCATTGCGGTAGTCGCCGCGTCAGTTATTTGGCTCTTGCTCAGATGGTTTAATCGCAGTGTGAAAGTTGACGTATACACTCCGAGCGACGGGTCCCGACAGTCAGCGAAGTTGAAGCCTTATTTCCGTCGCGCCGTCGTCGAAGCGAAGGTCAAATCCTTATTTCCGCAACATGCTCCTGCCGAAATCCTAAAACTCCTAGATAAGGACGTACCTTCCTTTTTTGGACTTGAGCGTGTGCAGTTAGATATTCTCAAGCTAAGTAATGGGGACACTGACAAGCTGCACTATTACATCGAACTCGCAAAATCGGAACGAGATTTCATGAAAGTTATCGATCTGGCGGAATATCCGGAGAGTTCAAAGCGGGATATCCACGACAAAGACCTTTTTTGGGGTGAGCACAAAAAAGAAATTGAAAGAGATTTTCGGCAATATTTGAAGTGGCTTAAGAGAAATCGATAGGACAGCCACCATTATCTGTGCGCGCAACCGAACACAGCCTTGCAGCTGACGGCGCGATAGCATCCTTCTCAAGTAACTTCTATCCTTCAGCCTGCATGGTGATCGCGCGCCGCAGCTGAAGGCCAGCGTTGGGCAGACTGCGCAAACCAAGGGATCTATGACGGATCGTTCGATCGCGAGCTTACCAAGAAACTCATCGGACTCTCGCCTCTCGAGTTTGAGACGTTTGTTTACAAACTGGTAAACTCTGCGCCGAACGCGGTCAATGTCCGCCGAAACGTTCGAATCGGGGGAACCGAGGTCGACGTTATCGCGGAATTGGACGGCCGCCCCGTTGTGTTCGAGTCAAAGCGGCTCGACAACTTCCCAGTGAGCCGCGCAGATGCGATCGTGGGCTTCGCTATCCGCGCCCGGGAGGCGACGGGCGCAACGCGCATCGTTCTTGTGGCCCCAGCACGCTTTCCAACCGCTTCACTGGAACGATTGCGCGCCGCAGGGGTGGAGTGTTGGGGCATAGAGGAACTAGCGCATAGGACGACGGAGGACCTTTGGGCCTGGCTCGACGCTAGTGCTCGTGATGATGGTTCCTTTGAGCCAGCCCGCAGCAAGGCTCACGCGCTCCGAGAAGCACTCGATGCGATTCCGCCCGGCAAGGTTGAAGCGATCGACTTTCAGAAGTTGTGGCTCGACGCCGCAGAGTTTCTGTTTTCGCCGCCGCTCGCGGTACCACAGTACGAGGTGCCTGATGAAGCCAAGCGAAACCGCCGCGACATTATCATCGAGAACTTCGCCGAGTCCGGATTCTGGGCGGTGGCACGGTCAGAGTACGTCGCTCGATACGTCGTAATTGACGCGAAGAACTATAGCGAGCCTATCGAAAAGCGCTCTGTCCTGGATATCGCACACTACTTGAAAGGGCATGGCTGCGGATTGTTCGCGCTGCTCGCGACGCGAGTTGGAGCCGCTGCCAGCGCCAAGCATGCAATGCGCGAGAACTGGATCGCCGAACGAAAGATGATTCTGGTGCTCGATGACAGCGATCTGAAGCGAATGTTGGTGCTGCGTGAGGACGGCGCTGACCCTTCGCTCGTGATCCGCGAGCGGCTCCGCACCTTCATCTTTTCTATGTAAAATGAACTCTTCCCGTAGGTGGCTGCCCATCAAGTCGTTGGACGCGAGCGGCGGGAGCGTGTTTCTTAATCAAACTGATGCGGCGGAGGGTGCTTTGATTCGCGCTGGCGCGCCAACCCTGCAGTTAGCCTGCTTCGATTTCGTGACCTCACGTGCCATGAACCTTGAAAGAGTATATCCTTACGTCGATGATTGAGCGGCTTCGAGAGAAGATTTCAGCCGGGCTGTTTGAGTTCTCCAGGCACGCCGCTGACCAAAGCATCCTGCGTCACGTCACCTTGCAGGAGATGCGCGAGGCGATAGAGGGTGGTGAAATTATCGAAGATTACCCGGATGATAAATACGGTCCTAGCTGCTTGATATTCGGCTTTACCGTAGCGGGCAGACCGTTGCATATCGAGTGCAGCTACCCGTCACGTCCACGGGTGAAGGTCATTACGCTGTATGAACCAGATGGTGACCTCTGGATTGATTTCAAAGTGAGGAAGTACCTGAGATGAGTGCGAAAGAAACGATGGTCGAACAGAAAGTTACCTACACCCTCGAAAACGCCGGGAAGTTTGTCATTGTCGAGAATGTGCCCGCCAGAGTTTGTATTGAAACCGGCGAGCAATTCTTCTCCCCAGAGACGGTCGAGCGGCTCCAGCGGATGATCTGGGCAGACGAAAAACCAAAGAGAGTAATCGAGACTTTTGTTTACGAATTCGCCGCATAAATCCTCGCGCCCAATCTAAGAAAGGTATGCAGCGGACGAGCAAGTAGCTTATCTCTCATGCAAGGCTTGTCTCTAGCGGCGGCGCTGATGCACAGCGGTCCGCAGCTTCCGCATCGTCACCAACGAGGCATTGCAGAAAAAGTCCGAAACCAGGACCGCGATTAGAGTGACCTCCGAATTGTGATAACGCGGAGCGATCTCATTCACACCGGGCTTTAGCCCGGTGGACAGCGAACGACTCAAATCTCTTAACCGTTTCGAACGGTTTGCCGTGGGCCGGATACCTAATGCGAAAACCAAAACCGTTAGAAACGGTTATCCGTATCCTGGCTGGTTCCCGACACCGGGCTCAAGCCACGTTGTGAATGAGATCGCTCCGCGTTACTTGTACGGAGTTCATTTCGACTTTTCCGTCCTTCGCGCGAGGTAAAACTGCCACAACATTCTCGCGGCCACCGAGCGGAATGGCCGCCACGCTTCCGCTATCTCGATCAATTGACCTGGGTTGGGTCTGGCGCCGAGCTGCTTAAGATTTTTTACAGCCACAGCCAGCGCCAGATCCGAGGCCGGCCAGATGTCGGGTCGTCCCATAGCCATCAGCAGATAAACGTCGGCGCTCCACGAGCCAATCCCTTTCACATCCATCAATGCAGACCTTACTTCGTCATCACTCATTCGCGTGAGTCGCGACAAGCTTAATCGTTTGTCATGAATCGACTGGGCCAGGTGCAGGCAATAGGCGGTTTTCTGACGTGTCAGTCCCTGGGACTTCAGGTGAGGTTCCCCCAGCTCGATCAAGCGGGCGGGATGAAAGGGAACTACACTTTTCTCGAGGCGAGCAAAAATTGAGGCGGCCGACGCCAGCGACACTTGTTGTTCGAGGATGATCTTGACCAGGGTAGGAAAGCCAGGCCTCCGCGCCCACAGCGGTGGAGGCCCAAGCCTTTCGAAAATAGTGGCCAGATCTTCATCGCGGCTCGCAAGGTGCCTCGCAGCCTTTACCAGAGAGGTCTCAGTTAAGGTGTCAGGCGTCATTGAATGTTAGCAGGTAGTTTAGGGGTTCGACGCGTAGCGTCGGCATGAGTGTAGCCCGGCCTTTCAAGGCCGGGAATGGGCAACAAAGTATCTGCGTCGCGTAGCGACGACTGAACCATTCAATCGTCGCTACGCGACGAGGGCCACTAAGAACTTGGTCCCGGCGTTGAAACGCCGGGCTAAAATCATGCCGACGCTACGCGTCGAAGACGTGTAACCAGACCTATAGTTCATTCCGTCGTTTAACTTGCCGATGACGATGGTAACCATGGCTTTCGAACGAATGGTTAACTTTAACCACAAGGGCGTCACGTCGAAACAAACCCGGTCGCTACCACCACCGCACGCGGGCTGCCCGCGAGTGGACCCCGGTCGGCTCCCGCTTCCGTATTTCTGAATTCTCAGAAGATCACCACCATCGTGCCTTCAGGAACCTGATCGAAGAATGTTCCTATATCCTTGAGATGCATTACGACGCAACCCCATGAAAGGTGTCGTGGGCCGTCATTCTTCCATTCACTAATCCATCCGTGAAAACCAATCCCACCACCTAACGGAGTATTCTGCAGGGTAGCGGCGCGAGCCTCCCAGTTCCTGGCGATGCTCACTTCCTGTGCGGTAGTGATTAATGCCTGGCCGCGACCCCGGGAAGCATCGAACTTGTTTGGATAGTTGAGCTTGATCCAATGCCCGCCGTAGTAAGCGCCGTAGGGCCCGTCGAATTTCCCGCGGTGCTTTTGGATCACAAAGTACATCCCCGTGGGCGTCTTGTTATCTCCTTCGACTTGCTTGGGACCGGAAGCCTGACCAAAACTCACGTCATATTCTTTTAGCAGGGCGTTTCTTTGATAGAGCCGCATCTTGTAAGCTGCCGGATCGACGAGAATGAGAAGTGGTTCAGTTTGTGGCACCAGCGTCTTACGGTGAGTCTGAATAAACAAGCTCGGTTCAGTGTAATGTTCTCTTACCCAGCTCACGTCTTTGTTGTTTGAGCTGGGCCAATAGGTAGGTTCAAGACTGTCGTCCCAACGCAGCTCGAGGTGAAGATGCGCATTGAATAACTTCTCGGGATCCTGCCCGATGGTGGCGATTATTTGCCTTCTGCGAACCACCTGGCCGGCCCGGATGTTGATCTTTTGCAGATGCGCGTAAACGGAACGAATCTTCCTCTTTTCGTGGTTTTCGTAAAACACGTGCTCAATCACGATCACGTTTCCCCACAGCCTTCCGCAGTTTGCGGCGAACACCACGCGGCCATTCGCTACTGCAAATACCTCCTGTCCGAGATCGGTGTTTCCACCTCCAGTGCCATTCCAGTCCTCGCCAGGATGTATCCCCAGGCTATAGGTTTCGCCAAAGTGTGTGGCCACATACCAGCCGTCATATGTCTTGCCGGTTGCTGTGTCCTGGTATGAGCCGCCACCATCGCCACGGCCGAAAGGGAAGTCGAACCCATCCGCAGGTTGAGGATCAGATTTGAGGTAGTCATCGAAGACGTTGGCGGTAACCCGGGCCTCATTACCGAAGGCTGGAGCAGGTGTGGAACCTCGCCTCGTGGGACTGGTACAGGAAACAGTCAAAGATAAGAACAGGATTACCAGCGGAACGAGGGGCAATCTAGAGGTGTCAACTGCGGCGATTATCATCACGACCAGGAAGCGATCTCTTGCTACTGCTTGCCGTGCGGGCACGCTGCGGCCGGTCAGGCGTGATGGGCGAGCGCAAGTCCCAGGAAGTTCTCAAACAGGATGCGCCCATCGCGGGATTCGTTTTGGTGTTCCCAGCGAGTGCGGCTCTTGTTCCAGTCTTCGAACGACTTTTCAAGGTGAAATTGGACTGTGTAGATCAGTTGTCCCTGGTCGCGCTTGACCATCATCTGGTTGCGACACAAATATGAAGTAGCAAGCAAGGTAAAACCGTCAGGGACCCGATCGAGCTGGAGTCCATGATTTTGCCAGACCCGCAGCACGCGTGACTCTTTGGTGTAATCCTGCCAAAGCCCGGATGATGGATTGGCTATTCCGCGAAAGATTGGGTCTTTGGTTTCAATAATGCGAATGAAACGATATTGGTATTCCAGTGGCCGGTTTTCGCGCTGCTCGTGTTGCTCGAGCCGGTCGAGCGTAATCACGTGGGCTCCGAAGCCTAACCCCACCAGCTGATGTCCCCCACAAATCGCCAGCACCGGAACAGTTGTGTTGCGAATAAACTCGCAGAAAGTTTCGATTACAGTCGGATTGTAATAATCAAAGTCGCGCAGAGTGCCGCTCAGGACAATCGCATCCGGCTTAAACTGTTCGGCTGCCACTGATACCGAAGCGAGGTTGGCAATCTGAATGGTGGGTTCCTGCACCAGCCGCTCAACGTTGCTGATAATGTTTTCGATGGCCATCCCGGCAATCCGGCGCTCACGTTTGATCTCCACCGCGGCTGCCTGTCCCCAATCATTTCGCGCCACATCTGACAGGTCGTCTTCATCGCGAAGGAGACTGTCTACGACCAGCACTCGCACGCGCTCGATCTGTTTTTCGATCGGCTCGAAGCGGCAAAAGGTCTGCTGATTGTACGGGAACGGAAGCATGGCTTTGGCTTCCGCTGGAAGAGGTTCGTCTGTTGGAAATTCCATGGGTTCTTCAGTCATCGTCGGGTATTAAACGTAAAACGCTCGGTTAACGCAAGTGATCCGGGAGAAGGGGGAATAAGGGGAACGGGGAAAGGGTAAAGACGGATTGTCTCCCTTGCCCTTGACCCATTCCCCTTTTTCCCTGTTCCCCTTTCTTCACAGCTGCTTTGTGCTCTGCTTAAACTCGGGAACGGAGGCCCCGGCACCTGCCGCGAGAATTTCAGCCCTGATGTCTTTAATCAATAGTCTACGAATTCGATTCTTGAATGAGTCTGACTCTCCGGCTGCATGATGCTCCGCCAGAAGAAACATTCGATGCCACGAAGATTCCAGTTCGTCAGCCAGCTGGGATATTTTTGTGATGTCGTAGGGGACTGCCACATGTTCACAGCCGGCGCGCGCAAATACCGAAAGGTAACGTGCCGTTGCCAGGTCAGGGCAGAGTAAGCGTTTGCGACCTGCTTTTAACTCCACCCCGAGCAGACTGTGCTGAATCTCAACTCGGGGCTTATCAGGCAAAGAGTCGAAGTGGTAGGCGCGCGTGCGTGATCTGCGGATTCGCTCGCGATAGATGTTGGGCAGCCAGGAGTCCTTTAGTTCGGCTTTTACCTGGGCGGCGTAATCTTGAGCTGTCATCTTGCTAATCAAAGAGCGGGGGCATGCCCACCTTCCCGACCTTGAGCTGACTAACAGCGTCCCATAATCTCGAGGTTGGGAAGGTGGGCATGCCCCCGCTCTTCGCGGATTCCAACTATTTCCTCGATATTGCAGCCGGGCGCCGGGCCGAGAGTGCATTGATGACGCGCCCGGGGAAGAGACCCAGATAGAAAACACCAAGCAGCGTGAGCGCGAGCGCTACCTTGATACTCGCGGGTATTCTCGGGGGATTCCATTCAGTGGTTCGTTCGCGGAAAAACATTACGATGATCAGCCTGAGGTAGTAGTAGGCGGAGATGGCCGTGTTCAGCACGCCAATTACCACCAGGATGTAATAGTCCTCGCCGAGTGCGGCGCGGAAAACCATGACCTTGCCAATGAACCCCGCAGTGAGTGGCATCCCCAACAGGCTGAGCAAAAACAGCGATAAGGAAAATGCGAGCCAGGGCGACTGAAACCCGATGCCGTTGTAATCCTCCACTTCAGTCCGCCGGTCGCCGGCGCGGGCGATCAATTGCACTACGGCAAAAGCACCCAGGTTCATCACCGCGTAGGTCAAAAGATAAAAAATTACAGCGGTGATAGCTGCGATTCTCTTTTCGGGGTCGGATGCGACTCCGGCAGCAATGAAACCTACCAGGGCATAGCCGGCGTGAGCGATTGACGAATAAGCCAACATTCGCTTGACGTTGTTTTGAGCGATCGCCACAACGTTGCCAACCGTCATTGTCGCTATTGCCAGCACCAGCAGAGCATAGATCCAGGCGGTGTGAATTTGACCGGCAATAGTTATTTTTCCGGTAGCCGCGATGAACGGAAATGCGAATACGAAAACTCGCATGAACGAGGCAAAACCGGCTGCCTTCGGACCAGCCGCCATGAAGGCTGTAACCGGCGTGGGCGCGCCTTCATAAACGTCAGGTGTCCAAACATGAAAGGGCGCGGTGGCAATTTTGAACCCAAAGCCGACCAGCATCATGGCGGCGCCGGCAAAAAGCAGTATTGGATACTGCGCTTCAGGAAGTCGTCTGGCTATTTCAGCGATGTTGGTGGTGCCGGCCAATCCCGATGTAGTCGAGGTGGCGCCGTAGGTCAGGGCGATGCCGTAAAGCAGAAACGCCGACGAGAAGGAGCCGAGGATAAAGTATTTCATCGACGACTCGTTGGAACGAATGTCGGTGCGACGGAAGCCACACATGACGTAGGTCGCGATGGAAAGAATCTCGAGGCCGAGGAA
>Ga0190274_10001045_pt1 | contig 16177 bp, 11 predicted proteins | sample Popmic531T_FD_133002 | JGI IMG/M metagenome (GOLD analysis project Ga0190274, IMG submission 133002) | Populus adjacent soil microbial communities from riparian zone of Yellowstone River, Montana, USA - 531 T | ecosystem: Environmental > Terrestrial > Soil > Riparian zone | place: USA: Montana...
CCGCCTGCTCTTCGAAGCCGGCGTGCCGTTTGCCCGCGTGGGCCGGAGTCCGGTGTCCGGTCCGGTCATTTTCGGGTTCATGATCTGGGGCTTTTTCGTGCGGCTCAGCATTCCGGTCCTCGCCATCTTCTACGGCACATCGCTGATGGCCGACGAGGTCGAAGACAAGACGCTGACTTACCTGTTCACCCGACCCATCCCCCGCGGGTCGGTGCTGCTTGGCAAGTACCTGGCGTACGTGGTGTGTACGGTCAGCGTCGTGCTGCCGTCGATCGTGCTGGTCTGGTTACTCATCGTCCCGATCGGCGCGAGGCTGGGTCCCGCGTTTCCCAGCCTGCTGAAAGATCTGGCACTGCTGGCTCTGGGTCTTGCTGTCTACGGTGCGGTGTTCGCACTGGCTGGAAGCACCTTCAAGCGGCCACTCGTCGTCGGCCTGGTCTTCGTGTTCGGGTGGGAACTGCTCGTCGTGGCCCTGCCCGGCTACCTCAAGAAGGCCACGGTTGCATATTACCTTCAGGGCCTCGTGCCCCACGCCATGCCCACTGATTCAACCGTAGCCGTGTTCGAAACCTTCTTTCACGAGGTCCCCTCCCTGACCGAAAGTCTGGTGGGACTGGCCGTCATAGGGGTTCTGGCCCTCGTCCTGGCCGTCCGGGCGGTGGCCAGCCGGGAGTACGTGCTCGAGCAGTGAGGCGAACGGAATAGGACCGAAACCGTATACTTCCTGAAGAGGGTGTCGGACCCTGAATCAAGCTATGAATCAGCGAACCCGCTATTTTCTGATTGGGTCGGCCTTTGTGGTGCTTGTCGGGCTGTGCACCGGCATAGTGGCCTACTACGGCGGGGACCTCGTGGCCGGCCGCGCAGCGACCCCCGAATTCTCCTACCTGCCTTCGGACACCACAGGCGTTGCTTACGTTGACGTGCAGGAAGTCATGAAGTCAGGTTTTGCCCAGAAGCTGCGGCAATTCCTTCCCACCGGCGAAGACAAGAACCGCCTTGCAGCCGAGCTTGGCGTTGACCTGGAACGCGACATCGAATCGGTCGTCGCCTCGATGGCAGCCGGCGGTCCGCAGTCGGGCGTCGTCGTCCTACGGGGCCGGTTCGACGCGGCGAAAATCGAGGCCGCCGCCATTCAGCATGGGGGCACGGTCAGCGAGTACCACGGCAAGCGACTTCTCGTGAAACGCCATCTCGATTCGGCGCCGGGTGCGCCGATGGGATCCGCCGCCGAGCTGTCAACGGCCGGTGCCGCCTTTCTCGACACGAACCTCCTCGCAATCGGTCAGATCGCCGCGCTCCATCGCGCCATCGATACCGACGTTTCGAATCAGGACATCACGGACAATCCTGAACTCATGAAGTTCGTGAACGAGGCGCGCCAGTCAGGCAACGTCTGGGCGGTCGGCCGTCTCGACGCGGTCATGCCTCCCGATGCCATGCCCGATCAGTTGCGAGCGCAGTTGCCCAACATCCAATGGTTCGCGGTCTCCGCCGACGTGGATCAGGCATTGACCGGTTCGATTCGAGTGCAGGCAACCGACATGGCCGCTGGTGAGGACCTGCGAAAGGTTGTCAACGGCGCACTGGCTGCCGCAAAACTTTTCGCCGGCTCGAATCCGGCAATCGCCTCGACGCTCAACTCCATGCAGGTCAGCGGGCAGGGAGCGGACGTCCACTTGAGCTTCACGCTGACGGCCGAAACCTTCGAGCAAATGCATCCTGGCCCGCCGGCCGCCGGACGTGGCGGACTCGCGCCGGGATCCGGTCGCAGGCCGGAGAGCATGCCGCTTCCGCTACCAAGGTAGCTCCTCTCTCGCAAGCCAAAGGCCTGCCCGCCGGTACCGCCACGGTACAATGCCCCGATGCAGGAGACCATCCGACGTCTGCTCACCGAGCTCGGCGAAGACGTGGACCGCGACGGCCTCAAGAACACCCCGCGGCGCGTTGAACAATCCCTCCGGTTCCTGACAAGCGGCTATAGCGCCGATATCGACCTGCTCATCAACGACGCGCTCTTCGCGGTCGATTACAGCGAGATGGTGATCGTTCGCGACATCGATTTCTACAGCCTGTGCGAGCACCATCTGCTGCCCTTTGCCGGCAAGTGTCACGTCGCCTATATTCCCGATGGGAAGGTCGTCGGCCTCAGCAAGATTCCACGGATCGTCGACGTGTTTGCGCGGCGGCTGCAGGTCCAAGAGCGGCTGACCTCCGAAATTGCCGAGACGATTCGCAGCCGGATTCACCCCGTTGGCGTCGCGGTCGTCATGGAAGCCACTCATCTCTGCATGGCGATGCGCGGCGTCGCCAAACAGAACTCCGTGACCACGACCAGTTCGATGCTCGGCGTCTTTCGCGACGATGCCAGGACGCGTCACGAGTTTCTAGAATTGATTCGTCACCGCGGCCCGCTTTCTGGGCCCACCGTTGGATGTTCGGAGGCCTGAGGCCTGTGCGCGAAAGTCCCATGCCTGGGGAGTCAGATCTTGAATTGACGTACGGCTGGATCGCCGTCCGCACCGTTGCGGTGGCAGCCATGCTCGCCCTGGGCGCTGGTGTATTCGCCGCCGGCCAGCGCGCCACCGCCCCAGCGCGCGGCACGCGCAATGTGACGACGGTCGATTGCGCGGCCAGCCTGGGCTCGGGCATCAACACGCGGCGCGGTTTCTGTGACGTCATCATTGCGGCGACGCCGGCCGAGAGCGTGTCCATGACGATTCCTGCGCACACCGGCACCGCGACGCTCCAGTTCGACCTGCACAATCGCTTCAGCCTGCCGACGGCGGCGGTGCCGACGGTGCTGGCCTTCGCCCGTCATGAATCGACCGTATCGGTGATCAGGGGCACCGGCGAGACAATTGGGCAGGCGGTCGTCGTGCGCGAGTTTCGCACGGTCGCGGACCTCTTCGATCAGATTGGCGGCGGTACGAGGCCCGGCGGCGTCAAAGCTGTGGCGCCTGGCCCGCCTGAGCCTGTGCGATTCACGATTCCCGCCGGCGTCGCGTCGGTCGGCATCGTCGGCGCCCGGCTCAGGGTGCTGACCCGTCTGAATGGGGCGGAGACGTTCGACACGCCTGGGCGGCCGGTCGCAATCGTGAGCAATCTTCGACTGAATTACACGCCGCGCTAGGGCGGGGAAGCGAAGTACGAAGTACGAGGTACGAAGTACAAAGAAAGTACGAAGTACAAAGTACGAAGTGAAAACTACCTAGCACGAGTGCGGGAGTGAGGACTCGGGATGGAAATGTTGGACGTGGTGATCGTCGGCGCCGGGCCGGCCGGGCTTGCGGCGGCGATTGCGGCCAAGGCGCGCGGCTTGACCTATGTCGTGATCGAGAAGGGCGCGCTCGTCAACTCGCTCTTGCACTATCCGACCGACATGGTCTTTTTCACGACGCCCGAGCTGCTCGAGATCGGCGGGCTGCCGTTCACGAGTCCGCACGATAAGCCCACACGGCAGGAGGCGCTGCGCTACTACAGGCGGGTCGTCGACACCTACCAACTCGACATCCGGTTTGGCGAGAAGGTGACGGGGTTGCAGCGTCTTGGAGATGGCATGTTTCGCGTCACGTCCGACGCGGGTGCACGCGGAGAGTCGGTGCGGCACGCCCATTCTGTGATCATGGCGAGTGGGGCGTACGACTATCCGAATCTATTGAATATTCCCGGTGAGGACCTGCCGCACGTCTCGCACTTCTACCATGAGCCGCATCCGTACTACCGGCGGCGGGTGGTCGTCGTCGGAGGCAAGAACTCGGCGGCAGATGTCGCGCTCGAGTTGTATCGCGCCGGCGCCGAGGTCGTGCTGGTGCATCGCGGCGAACGGCTGTCGGACTCCATCAAGTACTGGGTCCGGCCCGACATCGAGAATCGGATCAAGGAAGGGACCATCACCGCGCGGTTCAACACGCGCGTCGTCGAAATCACCCCCGAGGCCGTCCTGCTCGAAGGGCCTGATGGGCCTGCCCACGAGCGGGCCGATGCGGTTCTCCTCATGACGGGCTATCGATCGGAGACAGCCCTGTTTCGTGAGGTCGGGGCCGACATCGACGAGCGCATAGGCGCACCGGTCTATAACGTCGACACGCTCGAAACCACGGTGCCGAACCTGTTCGTCATTGGTGCCTGCGTCGCCGGCCAGCAGAGCGGACACATCTTCATCGAGAACGGCCGGTTTCACGGCGAGGTTGCCGTTAAGCAGATCGAAGCCAGGCTGACCGGGCGAGTGAAGTAGCAGGACATGGATCCAGCCCAGTCGTAGGGCCAGGCCTTCAGGCCTGCCAGAGGGCGCAACGTACACTCGCCCGAAGAGCGGGTTGGCGCCAGGGCTCCGGGAGCTTGGCGCGGAAACCGCCGCCTTCGTCCGCTCGGATTGCAGACTGACGCCCTCGGGCCACTCCGCATCACGGGCGGAGATGGCCCGGCAATCCTTCGCTCCCTACGGCGCGGTTTCATTCTTCGCCGCGCGCCAACTCCAAGTCGCCCCGCCGCCAACCCGGTCTTCGCGCGAGCCTGGACAATATTGGCGGCTCCGGGCCGTCATCTAGCCGGACGGTGACATGACAAGACGGCCACCAGATGGTGGGAGCGGCGGCTTGCGGCTCGTATCAGGCGGGCGGAGCTGCAGGAGCGCCGTAGGGCGAGGCAAGAATCGTGAAGTGCGGCTAGACGCACGGACGGCTAGCGGATTCGCGAGCACGGTATGCAGTGCGCGCCGCTCTAAAACAGTAGAGCCATTTAGATCAGCGCGGTCCTAGTTCGTGGTGCGCCAAGCCATCCCGTCACGTCGCTGCATCACTGAGCACAGAGGCTAGCCATTAGGCAGCCAGCTGTATGCTTAGCGTCGTGTTACGCATCAACCGCTGGGTCATGGCAGTCCTAATCGGAGTTGCCTTCCTCATGGTGCGGAGCGCGTCGCCTACTGCTCAGGCATCGAGAGCGATGGCGCTGACCTTCGACGACCTGCCCTATGTTTCGATTGACGGTGACAACGCCGTCGCTAAGGTCGCGCGTGTCTACCACGAGATCTCGGGCGTGCTGTCTGCCCACCGTGCGCCGGCAGTTGCGTTCGTTAACGAAGACAAACTTGGCGACGATGGAGAAACGAAGGCCCGAACGGATATTCTGAAGTCTTGGGTCGAGGCCGGAGTCATTCTCGGCAATCACACCTATGGGCACATTGACCTCAACTCGGTCAGCATCGAATCCTTCGAGGATCAGATTCTGCGCGGTGAAGCTGTCTCGCGTCGATTGATGGCCGGCCGGCAGCCGTATCAACTCTATTTTCGGCACCCCTTCACCCACACCGGCGACACGGCAGGAAAGAAGGATGCCGTCGCGGCGTTTCTCGCCAGGCATGGCTATCGTACCGCGCCTCACACGATCGACACGTCGGACTATTTGTTCAACGCCGCGTACGTCCGGGCGATCCGCGCTCAGGATCGTTTGACCGGGCGCAAGATTGTCGAAGCCTACTTGACATTTAGTGACGCCGCGACCGCCTTTGCCGAACGCGCAGCGGTGATGATGTTTCGCCGGGACATTCCCCAGACGCTGGTGATTCATGCCAACGATCTGAACGCCGATCAGCTCGATGCGTTGCTCAGTCGATTCGAGGCCCGCGGCTATCGGTTCATCTCCCTTGCCGAGGCGATGCGTGACGAAGCGTACAGGACGAGCGATACGCTCGTGACTCCAGCCGGTCCTACCTGGCTATGGCGGTGGAACCAGAGCCTTGGTCTGTCTGTCAGCTTTCGCGACGATCCCGATCCGCCGTCTTGGGTGTCGGATCTTGCGGCGCAGGTGAAGTGAGAGAGAGGCGTCGGCCTTACCGCTTTACCGTCCGAATCGCGCAGTCATGTGACCGGTCTGATAAGCGCACCGCCGCGCCAGCACCGACCGAGGGATTAGAAGGAACAGGACAGCGGTCGCCAATTGGGTCTCCACCAGCGCCGCGCTACCGATGTTGCTGTTGATGAAGCATCAATGGCCCCGTCAGGATGATGTGGAAGAAAACCCATTAAAACGCAAGGCCAACAACCGGGTCGCGGCGGCTCAGCAACGCGGCGATCGGCGCGATAACCCAGATCAGCGGAATGTTGACCGACAAGAAATACGCTGCAGGGATCGGACAGTCCGGGGCGCGGGCAATTTCAATACGGAGCAGATCTCGGGGGAACTGAGTCATCCGAGCGGTTTCCGCGCCAAGCTCCTGGAGCCCTGCGTCCAACCCGCTCGCGAGGGCGGCGGGACTCAGCGCGGTGTCAGGTCCGGCCGACGCTCAGTGCACCGTTCTTGTCTTGTTCGTCAAGTAATCCTGCAGCACGTACTGTCCCAGAGTGTAGGGCGTCGTGAAGTAGGCCTTGCCGCGGCAGATGCGGGCGACGCGGCGGACGAAGGCGACCAAATCGTAGTCGCGCGCCAGCATGAACGTGTTGATCATGATGCCGGCGCGACGGCAGGCCGCGACTTCCGCGAACGTCTCGCGCAGCACGAACGGATCGAGACCGAACGCGTTGCGATAAATCCGGCCGTCGGGCCGCGTGACAGCTGACGGTTTGCCGTCCGTAATCATGATGATCTGACGCATGTCCTTGCGCTGCCGCTCGAGCACGCGGCGCGCCAGACGCAGGCCTTCCCGCGTGTTCGTGTAGTACGGCCCCACGTGCACGCGACCGAGCTGCGACAGCGGCACTTCTTCGGCCGAGTCATGGAACAGGACGACATTCAGCGCGTCGCCGGGAAACTGGTGGCGAATCAGATTCGACAGCGCGAGCGCGACGCGTTTGGCCGGCGTGAACCGGTCCTCGCCGTAGAGCACCATGCTGTGGCTGCAGTCGAGGAGAATGACCGTCGCGCACGAGCTTTGATAGTCACCTTGCGTGATCATCAGGTCTTCGTGTTCGACCGCCAGCCCTCCGCCCGATCCGAGCGCGACGCGCGCGCCTGATGCCATCGCGCGCCGAACCGCGTTCAGCACCGTGGCCGAGGCGTCGAGGTTCATCGTGTCGCCGAACTCGTAGGGACGCGGCGGCCCGCCCGCGTCGACGCCAGTCGCGAGTTCGCGTGTGTCGTGCCGGCCCACGCTCGCGCGGCCCATCGATCCGAGCAGATCGCGTAGCGCGCGGTAGCCGAGAAAGTCGATGGCCTTGTCGGTCACCTCGAAGCGCGTTGTCCCTTGCGGACCGCCGCTGCCGGGGCCATCGAGCTTCTGCGCGTCCGGCTGGCCGGCCATGCTCACGTAGCCCTGCTCGGTGAGCCGCTCGATAATCTGCTGCACGAGCGCTTCGAGCTGGTCGCGCCGTTCCTCGTTCCCAGCCTCGCCTTCGCGTCCGGGCTGGTCGGCGTCCGAGAGCAGCTTGCGAAGCATTTCCTCCGAAATCACACCGCCGTTCAACAGCGCGTCGAGAATCGCGTCGTGCAGCGCCTGCATCGTGCGGTCGTCGTCGTTCTGCGGATCCCAGGGGTTGTTGAACCCGCTCGAGAGCAGCAGATCGGAGAGCTGCGAGACGAGCGACTCCATGTCGATCCCGTCGAGCAGGTCTTCGACAAAACGGCTGTAGCGATATTTCATGATGAGGCCGGCGTCAGTTGTAGTACTTCTTCCGGCCCTTGGGCGCCGGCTCGTCGTCCTCGTCGAGCAGTTGTTCGACGGGCCGCGATTCAGCACGGTTGCGCGGCGCGCCCGGCGTGCCGAACAACTTGCCCTCTTCCGACCGGCTGATCTTCTTCAACGCGTACAGCCCTTCGAGAATGAAGTCGGCGAGCGAGGCGCGCTCAGGCTCAGAATCGTGGACCTTGCCCCCGAGCGCGGTGGCCGCCCGGTCGAGTCCGCTGATCGGGTCCACAATCCCAAGCAGCGTCGCAGCCGGTGATGTGTCCGACAGCTCGATCGTGCCGCCTCGTTCGAACCACTCGATGACCGGCTTGGGGTCCATAGTGGTCGCGTGGCCGTCGAAGACGGTCGCGACCGCCTGCCGTACCAGTTCTCGTGACACGTGTTCGGCGCCCTTGAGCTCACCCTCGTATTCGAGCTCAATCTTGCCGGTGATCGACGGCAGCGCGGCGTAGATGTCGCTCACGCGCGGCACGGCTACCGGCTCGCCGTTCACGAACGCACGCCGCTCGGCGTTCGACACGACGTTCTCGAGCGCGGTGATCGGCAGGCGCTGGCTCACGCCTGAGCGTTTGTCCACCTTCTGATCGGCGCGCGCATGGAACGCGATTTCCTCGATGATCTCGCGGATGAACGGCGGCACCTCAACCGGGACGTCGCTTGTCGTGCGGCTCCGCCGGTCGACCCACGCCTCCTGCGCCGTGATGGCCATGGCGTCCTGCCGCGATCGAGGATAGTGCGTGCGGACCTCCGATCCGATCCGGTCCTTCAGCGGCGTGATGATCTTGCCGCGTGCCGTGTAGTCCTCCGGGTTGGCGCTGAAGGCGAGCACGACATCGAGGCGCAGCCGGACCGGATAGCCTTTGATCTGGACGTCCCCTTCCTGAAGGATGTTGAAGAGGCCGACCTGCACCTTGCTCGCGAGATCCGGCAGCTCGTTGATGGCAAAAAGGCCGCGGTTGGCGCGAGGCAGCAGACCGTAGTGCATCGTCAGCTCGTCGCCCAGTTCGCGGCCGGATCGTGCCGCCTTGATGGGGTCGACGTCGCCGATCAGATCGGCAATCGTCACGTCGGGCGTCGCGAGTTTTTCCACGTACCGGGCATTGCGATCGAGCCAGCCGATGTCCAGATCGTCGCCCTCGGCCGCCGCGCGCGCGCGGCACGCCGCGCAAATCGGCGCGAGCGGGTCGTCGTGGATCTCGCAACCCGGCACCACGGCGATATGCTCGTCGAGCAGGCTCGTGAGCGCGCGGAGCAAACGCGTCTTCGCCTGCCCTCGCAGGCCGAGCAGAATAAAGTTGTGCTTCGACAGGATTGCGTTGACCACCTGCGGTACGACCGTGTCGTCGTAGCCGACGATGCCGCGGAAGAGCGGTCGGCCGGCGCGCAACTCGGCCGCGAGGTTGTCACGCAATTCCTCCTTGACAGACCGGTGTGGCACGTCGCCGGCGGCGACCGCCGCGCGCAACGCCCCCAGGGAAGATGGTAGGGTCATACCTGCATAGTAGCGCGGCTCGCGCCTCCCTCCGCATGCCTCCTGCCATTCTGTCGCCGCTGCTCTCGCTGTCCACCGTGACGGCGATCGCGCATCGCGGGGGATCGCGGCTGCGACCGGAGAACACGCTGCCGGCCTTCACACATGCCGTCTCGCTCGGCGTCGACGCGCTCGAGTGCGACGTGCACTTGTCGGCGGACGACCAGGTCGTCGTCATCCACGACCCGACGCTCGAACGCACGACCGACGCCACCGGGCCGGTCAGCGCGAAAACGGCCGCCGAACTTTCTGCGCTCGATGCGGCGTATCACTTCAGCGAGCGAGGTGCCTTTCCGTATCGGGGCAAAGGCATTGGCATTCCCCTGCTTTCAGCGCTCCTCGAAGAGGTGCGCGATCTGCCGATCGTCATCGAAATCAAAGGGGAGTCACCGCGTGTGGCCGAGCGGGCCCTCGCGATCGTCCGCGCGGCGGGCGCGAGCGACCGCGTGATCGTCGGTGGATTCAGCGGCGTCGTGCTCGACGCGGTCCGGCGATGGCCCGGTCCGGTTGTCACCTCGGCCTCGAGCCGCGAGGTGCAGTCGGCGCTGCGGCGCTCGTACTTGTGGCTCACCCCGAGACAGTCCGGGTTCGATCTCTTCCAGGTGCCCGTCAGGCTTCGTGGGCAACCCATCCTGACACGCGCGCTCGTCAAGACCGCGCGACGGGCCGGCATTCCAATGCACGCGTGGATCGTGGACGATCGGGATGAAATGGAGCGACTCATCGGCTGGGGGGTCACGGGTCTTATCAGCGACCGGCCCGATACGGCGGTCGAGGTAGCGCGTCGTCTAAGAGATCGGGTCTCTTAAGAGACCCGATCTCAGTTGTGCGCGTGCGTGTGGCACCCACGACGGATTGTGTTTCGAGACACTCTGAGTCGGGAAATCGCACAAGAGAGATCGGGTCTCTTAAGAGACCCGATCTCATAACGCCTCAACATGACCCCCATGCATCCTGCTCATCCGTAGACACTTCCGCCGATGGGCGTGTATCTTCGGCCACGACATGGCGGTACAATGTGCCGGATCTTCGGCGACCCAGAAACGAGCCCATCATGAAGAACCTCGCACCCAATGATGCCGCCGCCCTCGAGGCGCTTGAAACTCGCGAATGGCTCGAGTCGCTCGACTATGTCGTGGCCAACAGCGACAAGGGGCGCGTCGTGCGGCTGCTCGACGCGCTCAGCGCTCGCGCGCGTGTCGCTGGTGTGCGCGGACCGTACGCCGTCACGACGCCCTACATCAACACGATTTCACCGTACGAACAGGTGCCGGTGCCCGGCGATGGCGCCCTCGAGCGCCGCATCAAGAGTCTGGTCCGCTGGAATGCCTTGGCGATGGTGGTGCGCGCCAATCGCGAGTCGGACGGCATTGGCGGCCACATCTCGACCTACGCCTCGGCCGCCACGCTGTACGAAGTGGGCTTCAATCACTTTTTCAGGGGCCGGGACGCCGGGGGCGACGCTGACGTCGTCTTCTATCAAGGCCACGCCTCCCCTGGCATTTACTCCCGTGCATTCCTCGAAGGCCGACTCACCGAAGAACATCTCAAGAACTTCCGTCGCGAACTGAAGCCTGGTGGCGGGTTGTCGTCGTATCCCCACCCCTGGCTCATGCCCGACTTCTGGGAGTACCCCACGGTTTCGATGGGCATCGGGCCGCTCACGGCAATCTATCAGGCGCGGTTCATCAGGTACCTCGAGAACCGCGGTCTGAAACAAGCCTCCGAGCAGAAGGTCTGGGCGTTTCTCGGCGACGGCGAGACCGACGAGCCCGAGTCGCTCGGTGCGATCTCGCTCGGCGCGCGCGAGAAGCTCGACAACCTGATCTTCGTCATCAACTGCAATCTGCAGCGGCTCGACGGGCCGGTGCGCGGCAACGGCCAGATCATCAACGAGCACGAGTCGGTGTTCCGCGGCGCGGGTTGGAACGTCATCAAAGTCCTCTGGGGATCGGAGTGGGACGACCTGCTCGCACGCGATCACGATGGCCTGCTCGTCAAGCGGATGGGCGAAATCGTCGACGGTCAGTATCAGCGCTACGTCGTCGAGGACGGCGCGTATCTCCGGCAGCATTTCTGGGGCGCCGATCCGCGGTTGCTCGAGATGGTTCGGCACCTGTCGGACGAAGACCTGAAGAAGCTGCGGATGGGCGGTCACGATCCGCTCAAGGTCTATAACGCCTACCGCGCCGCCGTGCTGCACAAAGGGGCGCCGACCGTCATTCTGGCGCGGACCATCAAAGGCTATGGCATGGGCGAAGCGGGTGAGGGCAAGAACATCACCCACCAGCAGAAGAAGATGAACGAGGCCGACCTGCGGCACTTCCGCGATCGGTTCAACATTCCCATTCCCGACGATCGGATCGCGGACGCGCCGTTCTTCCGGCCTGACGAATCGGCCCCGGAAATGCGCTACATGCGCGAGCGCCGTTCGGCGCTTGGAGGGTCGGTCCCGAAGCGGTCTGTGCGCGTCGAGTCGCTACGCCCGGCTTTCACCGACGTGTTCGAGGAGTTCTTCAAGGGCACGGGCGATCGCAAAGCCTCGACGACCATGGTTTTCGTCAAACTGCTGGCGAAGCTCCTGCGCGACAAGGAAGTCGGAAAGCTCGTGGTGCCGATCGTTCCGGACGAGGCCCGCACGTTCGGCATGGAGGCGCTCTTCCGCCAGGTCGGTATCTATTCGAGCATCGGTCAGCTCTACGAACCGGTCGACATGGACACGCTCCTTTACTACAAGGAAGCGAAGGACGGCCAGATTCTCGAGGAAGGCATCAACGAAGCGGGCTCGCTCAGCTCCTTTATCGCGGCCGGCACCGCGTATGCGACGCACGGCGTCAACGCGATTCCGTTCTACATCTACTATTCGATGTTCGGCTTCCAGCGCGTCGGCGACTTCATCTGGGCCGCGGCTGATTCGCGCACGCGGGGCTTCCTGCTCGGCGGCACGGCCGGTCGCACGACGCTCGCGGGCGAAGGACTCCAGCACCAGGACGGGAACAGCCACATCATCGCGCTCACCGTTCCCAACTGCAGGGCGTACGACCCGGCCTATGCGTACGAGCTGGCTGTGATCATCAGGGACGGCATCAAGCGGATGTATGGCGATCAGGAGGCGGTGTTCTACTACCTCAGCGTCATGAACGAACAGTACGAGATGCCAGCGATGCCAGAGGGCGCGGGCATCGAAGAGGGCATCCTCAAGGGGCTGTATCGCTTCCGTGCCGCCGCCGATGCCAAGGCGAAGAGCCGGGCGCAGCTCATCGGCAGCGGCGCAATCCTCAACGAGGTCGTGCAGGCGCAGCAGATCCTCGAGAAATACGGTGTTGGTGCGGACGTCTGGAGCGCGCCGAGTTACAACGAGCTCTATCGGGATGCACATCGCGCCGAGCGTTGGAACATCCTCAATCCTGCTGAGAAACGACGCGTGCCGTATGTCGAGGAGTGCCTCGCCGGAACGCCCGGTGTCGTCGTGTCGGCCTCCGACTACGTCCGCGGCCACGCGGACATGCTCTCGCGGTGGATTGGCCGCCCCATGGCGACTCTCGGCACCGACGGGTTTGGCCGCAGTGAGAATCGCGCGTCGCTTCGTAATCACTTCGAAGTGGACGCCCGGCACGTGGCGGCGGCGACGCTGTCCGCCCTCGTGCGCGAGAAGCAGCTGGAGTTGAAAGTCGCCAAGCAGGCCTTCAAAGACCTCGAGATCGATGCCGAGAAGGTCGATCCGGCCTCGGCTTGATGACCCGTCGGCTATCGGATCGTTTGTTTCGGGGAGTCGCGGATGCCCGTTGAATTCAAGTTACCCGAGCTCGGTGAGAATGTTGAGAAAGGCGACGTTGTCCGCGTGCTGGTCGGCGTCGGAGACACTGTCGCGAAAGATCAGGCGGTGCTCGAACTCGAGACCGACAAGGCCACGATTGAAGTCCCATCGTCGGTCGCGGGCAAGGTGACCGAGGTTCGCGTCAAGGTTGGGGACAAGGTCAAAGTCGGTCAGGCTGTGCTCATCCTCGAAGCGGGTGAGGCCGCAGCGGCTGCGCCAGCCGAGGCCGCGCCAGCCGAGGCCGCGGCCCCCGCTGCCGCATCTCCAGCCGCCAAGCCGCCGGCTTCCGCTGCGAACCCCGCATCCGCCGAGAAGGCCAGCGAAGCGAACGTCGAAGCCGGCCGTGAAGGTGACGACACGCCTCCTCCCGCCAGGCCGACCGCTCCGGTCGTCAACATCTCCACAGCTCGGCCGGCAGCGGCCGCCACCGCGCCGCGCGACGAGCGCGCCGCCCCGGTACCTGCGGCGCCGTCAGTCCGCCGCTACGCGCGCGAGCTCGGCGTTGAAATCGTGGACGTCCCCGGTTCCGGCCCGGGTGGTCGCATCGGACAGGACGACGTGAAAGTCCATGTAAAGGAACGGCTGTCTGGCGGTGGTTTCGCTCGAGCGGCGCAGGGTCCGCTTCCCGACTTCTCGAAGTGGGGCGCAGTCGATGTCCAACCGATGTCGAATATTCGGCGCAAAACCGCCGAGCACCTGTCGGTAGCGTGGCAGGCGCCACACGTCACCCAGCACGACAAGGCGGACGTCACGGCTTTCGAAGAGTTCCGGGAGACCTATGGGTCCCGCGTCGAGAAGGCCGGCGGCAAGCTCACCATTACGGCCATCCTCATCAAGATTCTCTCGGTCGCCCTCAAGAAGTACCCGCAGTTCGCTTCCTCCGTTGACATGGCGAACGAGGCAATCGTTTTCAAGAAGTATTGCCACATCGGCGTGGCGGTCGACACGCCGAACGGCCTGCTCGTGCCGGTGATTCGCGACGCGGATCAGAAATCGGTCACTGACATCGCCGTTGAGCTGGCTGCCATCTCGAAGAAGGCTCGGGACAAGAAGCTCAGCCTCGAGGAGATGTCGGGCGGCGTTTTCAGCATCAGCAACCTTGGCGGGATTGGCGGCACCGCATTCACGCCGCTCATCAATCAGCCCGAGGTCGCCATTCTGGGTGTCTCGCGCGGATCGGTCGAGCCGGTCTGGCACGACGATGAATTCGAGCCACGCGAGATGCTGCCCCTGTCGCTGTCGTACGATCACCGCGTGATCGACGGGGCCGACGCGGCTCGGTTCCTGCGGTTCGTGTGCGAGGTTCTCGAACAACCGATGAGCGTGTACCTGTGAGTCCTCAGCCCCCTGTGCAACTCGTCGTCATCGGCGGCGGCCCTGGCGGATACGCGGCGGCTTTTTACGCCGCGGACCTTGGCATGCGCGTCGCGCTCGTCGACACCGAAGTCAACCCGGGCGGCGTCTGTCTCTACCGCGGCTGCATTCCGTCGAAGGCGCTCCTGCACGTCGCCGACGTCATCTCCGAGGCGAAACACGCGTCGGCGTGGGGGATTACCTACGGCGAGCCCGCCATTGATCTCGACAAGCTGCGTTCCTTCAAGGAGTCCGTCGTCCGCAAGCTCGTCGGCGGGCTGGGCCAGTTGGCGAAACAGCGCAAGGTCACCTACATCCAGGGGCGCGCGTCGTTCGTTGACCCGACCACGATCAGCATCGAGCTCGCCCAGGGCGGCACCGACACGCTCAGCTTCGAGCACGCCATCATTGCGACGGGATCGCGGCCGTCCACCGTGCCGGGGCTTTCGATCGACAGCCCGCGCGTCATGGACTCCACCGCGGCGCTCGACCTGCCTGACATTCCGAAATCACTGCTCGTTGTCGGCGGCGGCTACATTGGACTCGAACTCGGGTCCGTCTATGCCGCCCTCGGGACGAAGGTCACCGTTGTGGAAATGACCGCGGGCCTGTTGCCGGGCGCCGATCGTGACCTGGTGACCTTTCTTGGCCGCCGGCTCGAGAAGACCCTGCACAAGATCCTGCTCAACGCGCGCGTCGTTGACATGAAGGACGCCAAGAATGGCGTCACTGTGCGCGTCGAAGGCGACGGGCTCAGCGACGCCGACAAGTCGCAGACGTACGATCGGGTGCTCGTGTCGATTGGCCGCAAGCCGAATTCGGCGATCGCCGGCCTCGATAAGACCAAGGTCAAGATCGGCGCGCGCGGATTCATCGAGGTGGACACCTCGATGCGGACGGCCGAGCCGACGATTCTCGCCATTGGCGACGTCGTCGGCGAGCCGATGCTGGCTCACAAGGCTTCGCACGAAGCGCGCGTCGCCGTCGAAACCGCGCTCGGAAGGAACGCGGTATTCGAACCGCAGGCGATTCCCGCCGTCGTGTTCACCGATCCCGAGGTCGCCTGGTGCGGCCTCACCGAGACCGAGGCTCAGAAACAGGGCCGCAAGGTCGAGATTGCCAAGTTCCCATGGGCGGCAATCGGACGGGCCATTGCGATCGACCGGCCTGACGGCCTGACGAAGCTGGTCATCGATCCGACGACCGAGCGCATTCTCGGCGTGGGCATCGTCGGCGCCGGCGCAGGCGAATTGATCGCCGAGGGTGTCGTCGCCGTCGAAATGGCCGCGCTCGCGAGCGACCTCTCTCTCAGCATCCATCCCCATCCAACTCTCTCCGAGACCCTCATGGGCGCGGCCGAAGTCTTCTTCGGACACGCGACCGATCTGTACCGGCCAAAGAAGAAGTAGGGGCTCGTCAGCAAGAGCGATCTACAGGGAGAAGCACGAGAAAGGCCTGAGGCGGATTGGAGCGCCCAACCGGACTGGAACCCTCCCCAAATCGGTTCTCCCGCTCTTCTCATTCTTCTCCCAGTTGATTCGCTCTTGACCTGTCAAGAACGAGCGATCCGCTGCTTTTGCGATATGGTTACGGGCACAACCGTCGCCAACGCGTGTCGATTTCTTCTTCGTCAAGTCGCCTCGTCACAGACCTTGTGGCCGCGGCCGATCGCCAGCGCCGATGGCGTGACGTCGTGGGCGTGTCCGCACGCGCTTGGCCTGTCGTCGCGGGAGCCATCCTGCTTGTGGCCCTCGGGAGCCGGCTGGCTGCCTGGTCGGGGATAGTCGCGCCCGTTGTGCTGGCCGTTGCGGTCGTCATTGTGAGCGCAGGGGGCTGGATGGCGCGACGGCCGCGG
>Ga0190274_10001046_pt1 | contig 16177 bp, 5 predicted proteins | sample Popmic531T_FD_133002 | JGI IMG/M metagenome (GOLD analysis project Ga0190274, IMG submission 133002) | Populus adjacent soil microbial communities from riparian zone of Yellowstone River, Montana, USA - 531 T | ecosystem: Environmental > Terrestrial > Soil > Riparian zone | place: USA: Montana...
CGTCACTCCAAACTCAGAGATGAAGCAGTCTTCCGTCCCATCCACCAAGTACCGCCAAGCCAAAACCATCTTTGTTGTCTGAATCTGCGTCGCTTACGCAATTTAGCCATACATTTTCAATCCACTTAATTCGGTTCTCCTTGTCTCCGGTGAGTTCAAGAAACAGGACAGAACCCGAAGGGAGAAGCCGGCGCGTCGGCTTCGGTTTGTCGGTCTCAAAATCCCAGCCGGATACGACCTGATAACGATTGTGGGCTATTGCCTTTAGTTTGGGTGTTATGCCAGATGTGTGTGTAAGCAAAAGTGTCTCAGGAAGGCTGCCCATTTTGAAAACTGCCGGAGTCAAAAGTAATAAACGACAATGCCCGGTTTCTACAATTTTTTCCGCTATCGCATCCAGACATTTGCTAATGTCGCTCGCTGCATCGCCTTTGTCTTTGCGCCACACAACGAGTCTACGCTCACCACCGAGCGGCGCCAGCCCTTCGGCGATCTCTCTGCTGCGCACCTGGTCGGCAACAAAAACAACCATGGCAAGCCTTTTCGGATCCTTGAGCGCCTTAACGCCCGAAGGCGCTCGCCGAAATTCAAGACCCCGGGTTTGAAAGAGTTCTCCTTCGCCGGAAGTCAACGATTCGAGACCGATGCCTACGTGTACTCGAGAATCCTTCTCTGGCCCATTGTGTCCCAGGTCTTTGAGGTCAATTGTCTGATCTTTGGCTTCAATCAGCCATTGCCGAAACCTGTCCCAATACCAGTATCTAGGGGGTTCGTCACTCGGCTTACCTTTGAGCGCACTTGAAAGGCTCACGGGCCTTAGATCGGCCTCAAGGTTGGTCCAATCACTGGCAACATCTATCGGCGAGAGGACTTTGATATTAGCTCTATCATCATCGTTATCAATACGCGCCAGGAGAGCGTCGGCCGGGGCCGGCATCAACCAGTCGCTAATATTTCCCAGCTCGTTCAACTCAACGAGTATCGGCCCTTTTACACCGATGTCTTTCACTACGCTAGTGAAATTCAGGTCGAAAACACCAGCCCTATCCAGACCTGCTCGCGTGCGCACACCACCGGTGGTCGTCGACGGGAACGGAAAATCAAGCGAGGTCGCCTGCCTTCCGGCACCGAGTCCGAACGGCCTTCCGTCACGCACTATTAGGGAATCTCGCGGTTCGATTATCCACGCAGTCATACTTCGCCTTCCATGCTCGCATTACAAAGATCATCGAGGTCTTTCGGCGTCTTGCCGGCCTGCTCAAATGCTTTCGCGAACTGCCGCGCGACTATAAGCTCATTGGCCAAATCCTCGATCGAACTTCCACTCTTGAGGTTCTCTAGCAAGGAGTCCTTGATCTTTTCATCCTCGATTGCTTTCCGTCCCATTATGCGCACGGCCTCATCCCGCATTGCCTGTTGAAGAATGTCGAATTGAATCTCCCTCTTGTCGCAATTCAATCGAAAGTGCAAATCACGTAACTCGAAGGCGGCTCCATCCGGTATGTCCCCGGCCAGATGGAGTTGAGCAAAACGCAACAGACGAGCGTCAATAGAGCTTTGACCTTTGTCGCTCTTCCAACTGCCCCTGACGATCGTGTCGGCGCCGCCGCGCTTGCTCAGGATGACTGCCAACGCTTCCTTGCCGGCAAGTGCCTTTGCCGCTCTCTCGGCCTTACGAACCAGAGCCAGGGCGTCTTGCAATGGTTCCAAATGATGTGCGATGACTATTCCAACTGACAGCGTGGGTTGATACTGGCTGTCACTTTCCTCGTCATTGAACTTGAACTGTTCAAGTTGTTTCTTGAAAGCGCCCGCCAAATCTCGCGCGCATTGAAGCACTGTGTGAAGAGGTAAAAACGCTAGAACATCATCGCCGCCAGCATAAACCAGCGATCCTTTGTGCTTTCTGACAACGATCTGAGAAACACTTTTGGCAAAGGCAGAGAGACTCTGCGAAAGCCTGCGATGCTTTTCGATGTCTCCCAGACTTTCAATCGGGATCTGAGCAATGTTGTCAATCACCTTGCCCATATTGTCGCCATCGGCCAGCAACAGCGAGTAGTAAGGAGAAGGGGCTTCCCCGCTAACTGCATCCTTCAGAAAACCGCGGAGAGCATGTCGAGCCTTCTCGAGAGCGGATTTCACTTTTTCCTTTTCGCTCTTGTTTCCAATCAAATCATCGAGCCGCTCACTAAATAGAATATGCCCGTCGTAGCCAATTTGTTGGCCTCTTACACTGCGTGAAAAAACCTGGTGTGGTTCGTACGGCTTTTTGTAAGGAACTCGGCCTAGTTCCGAGGATTCCCTGTCCAGATTGAGTGCATCGCATAACTCACTTACGTAAGTGCCGAGGCGGGCGCGCTGTTCCCCCTTCAGTCTCTCAATCAATGGTAATGCCGCAACGTGTGACGTGCTGAAAAAGCTGTCCTCGGTTCCGCGGTTGCCATTGCGCTTAAGCAAACCGACGCCGCAGAGTCTCTCGCCAGCGCGAACGCCATAGACTTCCCGTAACTGATTGTCCGTAAACTTGCTGAATGCGTCTTCATGAATCACCGATTCTCGTAAGCCATCCAAAGCGGATTTGGGAACATTTCTTGCCCATTCTGTGGATGGTCGAAAGCTCCGCGTAGACTTGCGAGCGCTCAGCAAGGCTTCCACTTTTTCTCTCGCAAATGAGTATTCGGATTCGTCTTCGATTGGATAAGCGGACCAGAAGAACTCCAACATGTCTTCGATTTGTTTCCGGGCAACCTCGGCAAGGAAGTACCCGCTGCTGTCCTTGGCAGCAATCCTGGTCGTTGCTTTGCTGCTGATCTCAATTAACCTCTTGCGCATCGCCTCCAGCACAGCTTTGCCGGTCAGCGACGGGTCATCGATAATTGCCAAAATTTTGTTAACTACATTGAATTGTGAGTCTGGGATCAAATCGCCCGGGTCATCTGTTGAAGGAAAGATAAGCCTGCTCTTGTCATTATGAATAATGACAATCTCGTTGGCTGCCGCTTTCGAGATCTCGCTCAACAGCCACGAGCCGAACCAGAGATCCCGGCTGCGGCGGGCCGTAGCTATAAAGTCCTGTACTGGACCAATGCTAATCGCGAGAAGGTACTTCATAGGGTTATGTTTCCTGCACGCGAATTATCGCGCAGAATTAGTCAGTTCAAGAGTTCAGCAAGCTTGCCGCGGTGTTCTCACATGAGATCGGTGAATTTGTGGCGAATTGGTGGAATCCGTCCTTGACCCAGCAGGCACCTCAACTTAACGTTTTGAGCCTGAGGAACTGAATTTGTAATGGGCCGACCGAAGATTCTCGTGGCTGGTCGACGGGAGTGCGAGAGAAAGCGTCGACTCGTGAGCCAGCCCAAACCGAATAAGGAAGGCCGCACAATATTCCATTCGCTTAGGAGCTGTCAAACTTTTCGAGGAAAAATCTTTCAGGGAAAATGTGGTTAAACCATAAATCTCCAGTCGAGTAAAAGTGGTAATGCGATGTGTGGTGCGGATGAACGAGCTAAGAAGATTCTCCTACAAACGATGAGGCTCGAGAACAGATCGAACGGGCAATGGGCAAAGATTCGTTTGGTATTGGGTCGCACATTTCAGCGGGGAGGTCGCTCAATTGACTAGTATTGCTCACACTTGGTCACCACTCCTTCACTATAAGACGAGACAGATCTGACTCTAGGTAAACCTTACAAAACATGAATGTTCGAAATCGCTCGTGAATAATTAGCGCACGCCCCAAAACTTTTGGGAACAGCTCGTTCAGACTGCAAAACCTTCGATCGCGTCCGATTCCGATCTCAACTTGGCTCGTTTGCGACACCGTTTCGACTGGTCCATACCTTGTGTGCCAATTGTGTGCCAACTCTCCCAAACTGGCCAAGACGTACTCGATCAGGAGCAAAGAGGTCAGCCGAGGGTGCTAACGAAACACCACAGATCAGAACTCACCCGAACCTCCGAAAACAGCCATGTCAAGACTCTTAATCAGCGGGTCGCAGGTTCGAGCCCTGCTCGGCTCACCATTATTTGATTGCGAAGGACTTACAGTTTGCTTCCTCCGGTTTGCAATTACCGCAGACTGGTTGACTGGGAACTGTAAGTCCTTTTAGTTTGTTGGGCCGGGAGCGCGAGCACCGGGAGCGCAGGCATCCTGCCTGCTGGCTCCATAAGAACTACCTGCGATTCATCTGCCTGTTACGAAACAGCAGGCAGGGATGCCTGCGCTCCCGGATGCCTGCGCTCCCAGACGCCTGCGCTCCGATGCTGGCGCTAACAGGTTACGGCTGACCGAAGCGGGCGCGATACTCGGGTGACGAAATGAATGCCAGCACCATCTCCGCCGCCACGAAGTCGCCACCAAACTGATTCAGTTTACCCAACCAAAATTCATAACCGGCCTCATCCGGGTCTCGCTTCATGTAGCCAAAATATTCAAGCTGCACAAACGCGCGGGTGAACTCCGAGTTGTAGAACGCCTGCCCGTAGCTGGTGGTGAACTGCTGGTTCCCTTCTCCCACCACCACCACTCCATCGACCACTTTCTGCAACACCGTGGCGCGCGTCTCGGTTCCTCCGTCGAGCCCATTCACCAGTGCCGTGCGCTCGGCAGCACTCGCATTCACCCCAGTATTTAAAAACAACCTGGCAACGTATTGCTGGTTGTTCAAAGAGTCGTAGATCGCCTTGAACTCGGAGCAGCGGTACTTCGCGGGATCCGTGCAGTTCACAAACTGCGCCGCGAAGGCGGCTTTGTTCTGATTGATCTGAGTAGCTGAGAGCGCGCCGTTAACCACGATCCCGTTTCCCACAAACTGGGTGTCTGGTAAAAACTCCGACAGCTTAGGCTGGCGGCTGAGAGCTCCCCGATACATACGCAAGACGTAGTAACCCGTGTACTGAAACTCCGGCGACAGGAAGAAGGCGCCGCTGGTTGTTTCGCGTTGCCGCAAAGTGCATTGCTCTACTGTTTGGCCTGCCGGTCTGCGGGCCGGGTCGTTACACTTGGTGATGTTATCGGTCCAGAAATCTTCGCCGGCCTGGTCAGCTTCGCGATTCAAGAAGTCGCGATACTGCTGCTTCACAAACTGGCGGGCGTCATCAATTGGATTCGCCGGAAATGGCGGCGTGGCTACAGTAAAGGGTTGAGTCTTTACGGTGGTGCCTGTGTTTTTCCAGGTAAAGTTGTAACTACCGGGAGTCAGCGTTCCCAGGTCGTAAATTCCGGCGGTCGACGTCAGTGCCTGTACTGACGGGCCAGTGTACTTCTCCACCGTCGCATTGGCCGTGAAGTCGTTGCCCGACTTAACTGCCTGTCCGAAGTCGGTCACTCGATAACCCGCATTTGGGTAGAGGAGTTTCAGGTAGGCATAAGTCCGACCTCCGGTGGTCCACGTCTTGATTTCAACCTCGCTCGTGTTGAGTGTTACTCCCTGCCAGGTTGGCGGCCCCGTTTCGTTGTCCGCGATGGTCAGCAAGGCTGCACTCTGCTGCTCCAAAGAAACGCCATTGGGATTCTGGAGAAACAGCATGAGATCGCGGTTGAGATCAACTATCTGGTTATTGATGATCGGCACCTGGAAGGTCTTGCTGGTTTCTGCGGCAGCAAATGAAAGTGTGCCTGACGTGGCTGTGTAATCGAGTGCCTGTTTGGCCGTGTTGTCACTGGTGGTGTAACCAACCGTGGCAGGTAAGCCGGTGAAGCCGGTGCGCGTGACGGTTATGGTAGCGCTGCCGGTCCCTTCGCTGACGCTGTAGTTTGCCGCGCTGAATTTCACGCCGCTGGGCTCGCGATCGAGTCCGGCAATCTCAGCGGCCGAAAGAACGGATCCGAAGAGGCGCAGCCGGGCCACCATTCCGGCAGACGCTTCGCCGATACCACCTCCCGAAGTATTGTCCTGGAAGAAGCGGAGTGTATTAGTCCCATCGATCAGGGCCAGATTGCCGGTGTCGCTGAATTGAAACTGCTGTGTTCCGTTTACGTAACCCGTCACCAATCCGGCCGCATCCCGCGTAATAGCCACCTGGATATACGTGTTTGCGGTCATCGGACTACCGGTGCCCGAAACAACGGGCGCGAATCTTAGCTTGTTATCCGCTTCCCCATAAAGCCCGTTGTCGCTGCTGCCGTTCTTAAAGTCCAGGATGCGCCGTCGCTTGTTTGCCTCATCAAACTTTAGCAGTGCGACAATGCTGTAGACGTTGTTTGGAATCACCCCGGTCGTGGGCGAAAGCGCCAGGCCATTATTCGTGGGAAATCTCAGTACAGTTGTGGAAACTCCATCCACCGTGTCGGTGATGAAGCTATTCCCTGTCGAACCGCCGGGTGAGATCAGGTCGATCAAGCTGCCCGGCGATGGTGACGGAGACGGAGAAGGACTTGGCGAAGGAGATGGAGACGGTGACGGAGATGGCGTCGGTGTCGGAGTGGGCGCGCCTGGTTTGCACTTGCCGTCGGCGCCGGCGTTGAAGATCGACTGAATCTCTGACTGTGAAAGCGCGCGGTTGAAGACTTCGACTTCGTCTATCAGGCCGGTGAAGAACAGACCATCGGATCTGCCACCGACGTTGAATGGCACATTCGATCCGGCCAGGTTACCTGTCTTGGCAGCTTGGCCCACCAGCGCGCCGTTGGCGTAAAGTTTCATGTTGGCGCCGTCATAGGTGAGTGCGACGTGGGTCCACTGACCGGTTGGCGGCACAAAGGTGCTGTTGACTATTGTTTCAGTGCCGCCCGCCTTAATGATCGAAGAGAGTATTCCGAACTGAAACAGCACCAGATAGTCATTCGAGCCTGATAATGTCTTGCCAAAGTAAACTGCGGTGCTATTCACAGTCGGGTTGATCCAACCGTCCAGCGTGACCTGAGTGCCGGTGAGGTTCAGTCCTGCAGGATTTCCCATGGTGACGAACGATGAACCATTCAAGCTAAAAGCCTGGCTAACTTTACCGGAGGCGAACCCAGACGTTCCGGTGAACGTGCCGTTGTTGGTTCCCTGAATATCGTTCGTATTCCCATCGCCGGGCCACCAACTAATCATACTTGATGGCGGCGTGACGCAGCCGACGCCCTGCTCCGGATGTGGATCAGCACTCGGAGAATAGTTTACAGCAACGGTTCTCGGATCGAAGACGTTTGCGAAGTTGAAGAAATTTGCCGACCCGATTTGAGTTAAAGAACCGAAGAGCGGGATTGAGGAAAAGTCGACTGCTTCAGCAGGGTACCTGTATTTTAGGGTCATCGAGCGGCTGCCGTCGAAGCGATATTCATTTGGATCTCGATAGACCTGAAATCTAATCAGTTCTGATGCGGATACATACTCCGGGTTCACTAGCGTAGCCTTGATATAAAACGGCTGGTCGAAACGGAGGTTCGTGGCATCAATCGAAAAGGTCTGGGTAGAATCTGCTCTTGGTATCGCGAGCGCCAGCGGAAATTCATTATCGATGTCTGAGCTGTAATTGGAAACGCGGACGAACAATTTACCGGGACGTGTCTGCAACCGGTAAGTAAAGTTTAAGACAAAATTCAACTTGCCGTCCGGCGTCGCCGTGACTCCCGCTCGGTCTGCCAAACTACTCGAGTAGATTCTTTCACCATTCACTTTGATCTCGTTTACAAAACCGTAGTCTACAGGTTCCATCTGGTGAGAATCGTCAGCCAAACGCTTTCCTGTGCCATCAAGTAATTTTGCAGCCACGACAATAAAGGGAAATCTTTTATATTGGGACGCCGGAGGGATGTTGACGCGGACGCTGAACACTCGCTTATCAAGAGCATTTGAGTGTTGGACAACAATTGACTCGGAATACAATACCACGGGGTTCGATTGATCAATGGAGAAGTCTTTAACCTCCACGTTGATGGTGCCGAGCACTGGTTCGCTCCGCAGTTTGTATTCGAGATCGCAAAATATGTCTAAGTGATCACTCCACTGCACTTTCGAAACGTCTCTCTCTTGATTTGCAATTACATTAGTGATCTCGATCGAATCGTTTCCTGCCAGCACCAGCGTGATGTTCAGATCCTGCGGGCTATCGTCGGCGTTGGGTGCACTAAACGTAATCTTGCCTTGATGTGTGCCCAGGTCTAGAGATCCAATCGAAGCTGAGATTGCAAGCTGGACGGATTGAGAAACCGCCAGGGTTCCTGATATCTGACTAATGCCGAAAAAGGAATTGTTGGGAACGGCGGCCTGCCAATTAAGCGTGGCGGTACCGGTATTAGTGAGCGTTACGATTTGGGCCGGGGGATTACTGCCACCTTCCCTCGCCTCAAAGTTGAGCTGGGTAGAACTCAGATTAATCTTTCCCTTCGTTACTTGCGCAGTGCCGGCGATACAGTTAGAAAGCGACGAAGTGTTGCCGGTATCCGGTGTGGCGGCAGCAGTGACATTCAGTCCCGCAGGAACATTGAAAAAGGGTGAGTTTCCGCTCGCGTCGGTGGTGGTATTGATCTCGCCGATGTAGGTTTGCGCCTGGACGAATTGCGGATCGCCACACTGCGGATTGGAATAAAACTCGACCACATAGTTCGCGTTTGGCCGGGCTGCCAGCAAACGTCCCTGGGCCGCGGCGCCATTCATGGAAAGGATGGGTTCCTTATCCAAAGTATTAACCGAGTTGTTTCTGATTCCCCGACCACCACCGTTACCAAAAATCGAATTACGCCGCACTTGATTGCCTGTGAATGGATCATTTGTGCCAATGCTGATCGTAACACCTCCCAGCCCACTGCCATTGAAAGCGATAATGTTTCCCCCGCCATTTACGCTTCCGATCCGATTGTTGCTGCCACCCGCGAGATTCACTCCGCCAAACGTGTTACCGAGGTTCGCGGTCCCGTTGACATCCGTCCCAATATAGTTGTTAAGCACTGAATGATTTGACGCGGGGAATGAAACCCCTCCGCTGATGCTCACACCCTGGCCAAGATTCCCGGAAATGATATTGCGCGCCCCGGCGCTCAATCCGCCGATGGTATCGGTGTTTGACTCCGAAGTTAGCTGAATGCCGCTGCCCGCATTCCCGACTGCCGCGGTGCCGTTTAGGTTTGTGCCAATGTAATTTCCCTGGATCAGGTTATTGTCCGGATTGTTGTCGAAGTTTCCGGCGAGGACCACCCCGAGCCCGCCTCTGGTAGCGCCGGATATGATATTGCGCGCAGATACTGTGGTGCCACCTATGGTCGAATTGGTGCCGTTAAGGTCAACACCCCCCCGTTGGTCGCCGAGTGCACTCAACCCGCTGGCGCTGGTACCAATCAAGTTACGCTGAATCAGGATAGCGTTACCCGCTATTTGAATACCCTTGCCACCCGAATTTGCCGCATCGTTTGCGGAGATGATGTTCCCTGCGCCAGGATCCGTTCCACCAATCGTAATATTTCCGGTGGTGGCCGACCCACTGGCCAGAACTATGCCACCAAAACGATTTCCGAGCGCGACTGTGCCGGACGAGTTCACGCCGATGTAATTACCCGAGATCTTGAGGCCGGGGGAATTGGCGCCGCTGGCGATCCCCTGTCCAGTTCCGGAGATGATGTTGCGGGCAGCGGCGGTCGTTCCACCGATGGTGCTGTTTGGCGAGTCGTCAATGCGCATGCCATTGGGCGTACCACTCATCAGGACTGTGTCGCCCGCGACGTCGGTGCCGACCCGGTTACCTTCTACGATACAGTTCCCGCCCGCGGAAAGTTTTCCCAGAGCGATCCCGGAGCCCAGGGTGAAGCGATTGACCACCATTCCGCGCACCACGCTGTTGGCAGCCACAACGCTTATTCCGGCGGTGTTCGCGACGTTATTGCCATTGATCTCAACCCGACCTGCAGTGGTTCCATCTATGGTCACGGCGTCGACAAAACTAAAGTTGCCTCCAATGATCGAAGTCACGCCACTAAACCTGATTTCGTCGAGACCGGGATTGGTCGGCGTGCCATTTACTTGAGCCTGTTCGGCCGGGGTTAAAGAAGACTTGGCCAGGCTGCCATTTGCGATGAGGTTTGCCTCAGTTAACGTCAGGACGCTGTCTCTGGTGTTGCCGGTGGTAGCCGTGTTGACGGTAATGATTGCCGATGGCGCGACTTGTGCCACCAGCAACGGCGATGCACCGCCGCTTTTGAGGACGACCAAATCGTTGAGGGCGTGTTTGCCCAGCCGCATAGGAAGTACGGTGACTGGTTCTCCCTCCACATTGAAGGACTCGGCAACCCGCAGGCTTGACTGAGCGGAGGCATTACTTTGGTCACTCGACGCAACAAGCGATGCGTCGGCAATAACGTGCAACCGGTGGTCTGCACGATTGAGCACCAGCAAGTCGTCTCTGCCGCTGGCCGAAAGTCGGCCACGGACAAGGATCGATCGGGCCGCGCCTTCGGTGGTGTCTGCGGCCGCGTTTTCCACGGTCATCGCATCGTCGCTGGCCCCCGTCGACACCTCACCGACGACGCGTCCCCACTCCTGGCTCTTCGCCGTGCGGGCTAACACATGCACCACTCCATTGGCTGAAAGCAGTGCTACTTCAGCTCGGTGATCGCCCGCGAAGTCTCCCAGCACAATCGACGATATCGCAAACGGCATGGATTCAATCTCGATCCTCGCCGGCGCCACTCCGGCCTGACTCTCTTCATCCAATGACAGTTTTCGATCCCGGCCGTGGATGACTACTAACTCGTTGCCGGCAGCTACCGCCAGGTCCAGTTCATAACTGTCGTCCAACTGACCTAAAGCCAGCCCGGCCGCGTTGGCCGGTAACGCCAACGGTTCAGGCTCGTGGATTAGCGCACCCTCAGGACCTTCAAAGACCAGTGCAAATGATGATGCCGTTCCGTTGCTGGTCTTCTTCTCAACGCCTTCGGTCTTTGCCAGTCCAACAACCACATCAGCGAGTCCATCAGCACGATTGATCTCTCCAGTCACCAGCGTGGTTACTACCCCAGGAAGGTCTATCGCATGTGGCCGCCCGAAACCTCCATGTCCATCACCAGCCAGCCAATAAAGTTTGTCACCGCCGCGAGCTGCCATCACCACATCAAGATGACCGTCGGCATCGAAATCACCAGCGCCAAGGAAGTCTGGCTCGACTGTCGAACCAAACACCAAGCCTGGGCCCAGGAAAGGCGCGTTGGTAAATTCCCCCACGGCTTTTCGCTGTTCAGCCTCGTTGGTATTGGGATAAAGGGCATCGACGTTGCCCCGATGCAGAGTGAACAAACCCGCGGCATGTCCGGTGACGTTTGAGTCTGCGCCTGATGAAATGAGAACGCCCGAACAACCCGCGCAGCTATATCCGCTGATCAGATCCGGCACGCCGTCTTCATCGAAATCCCCTGTAGCCAACGCCAGCGGCCGCGCCTGGTTGAACTGCAACGTAGCTTCGAGGCCGGGTGCTCCGGTGTAGCTGGTGATTAGATCGTGACCGTCCTTCAAACTAATCCAGGGAGCGCCACTTCCGGTGGCGCGCAGGGTGACTTCATTGCCGATCCGCGCCAGCGGGATGTCGTCTTGGTGTGTTCTGTGCTTTGAGTTCGCGCCAGCGGAAGCCGTCCAACCCCGGAGTCCCGCGAAGGATTGAATCAGGAATAGCCCGGCCACTAACAGCAAAACCAAAGAGACGACGTGAAACTTCCTCATTTGCTAGCTCCCCTTTTCTCGAAAAATGATTCGGACAATGCGTACGTGGACCGGTTTCTTCGTATGTGGGCATCGCCCACCGAACGCGCACCGGATCAAGGCAGGTGTTTGCTTAGGTACTCGCGGGCCTTTTCCCTGGTGTTGATCTCTGTTCTGAACGGCGCAGTCTCGGGTTTCAGGGCCCACTCCACGTGGGTCTGGACAAACGCCATGTAGTTTTCGTTTTGATTAGCTTGCTTATCGAAAATCCCGATCTTTTCGCACACCCGGTTGAAAGACTCGCTTTCCAACGGTGACTCGATGGCAGTCAGGGCGGCGGCGTAGAGACGGTGCTTCTCGTCGTCGGTCAAGCCGGGTTGGCCAGCTCCGGCCGCAGATGTGCCCGTGTTACTGGTGCATGCCAACATGGACATTGCCAGCAGGAGGCCAATCACCACGGTTGCCAGAACTGATTTCATTCGTGCGGATTTCTCATTCAACTTCAGAGATGTTTACCGCCGGCGGGCCGCCAGCGGGGTAGTGCTCCATTAGTGTGCTGCTAACGAAGAGGCGATTCGAAGCTGATGAAGTCAGTACCACCTCGCGGTAGCGGGTGGGTCGGGTCACGAACAAAGCCGCAAAAATAAAACGAGATGCTTTCCGCGAAATAGTTCCTCCATCGATCACCCACCCGCTACCGCGAGGTGGTACTGACTTCATCACCTCTCAGTCGCTCGACCTGCATCCGTACCTCCGGTTCCTGCCATCTGCCGTCTGCTTTCTGCTTTCGGGGTCGTGCTACAATCCGGGCGCTTTTATGCGCCGCGTAAGATAGCTGTTGATAGACCTTCACAAACTAGCCCGGTTCAATTGGGGCCAGTTTTGTTTCAGAGGGTCTGTAAAGTAACGAGAGAAAAGCGAAAGTCTTCCGAAATCTCCCCAGAATCAATCAGGTTTCAGGTGAATCCCGCCCACAAGCAGATCTTCAGGTTTGGTGATGTTGAGGTTGACGTCGCGCAGGGTTGTATCCGGCGCGGCGGTCAGGAGCTACACCTGCGCCAACAGACATTCCAGGTGATGGTTTACCTGCTGACGAACCGGGAGCGGATTGTTACGAAAGAAGAGCTGCTGGGAAGTATCTGGAAAGAGACGGCGGTCACTGACGATGCTTTAGTTCAGTGTGTCATGGACATCCGGCGAGCCATTGGCGACGACTCGCGGCGACCACGATTCATCAAAACCATTCCTAAGGTTGGTTACCGATTTATCAGCCCGGTCGAGGAACAACCAGCCCAAATACAGACGCCGGCGGTTAGCTCAAGTCTCCCTGAAGTTGACCAGGATAACCACGATAACAGCCAGGTGAGTCCGCAGATTTCTCCAACCTCGTTGTCTGAGGCTCGACCCGTAGCTTCGCAGCGTCGCGCCGGATTGATAGCAGCCGCAATCATTTTGGTGACGGCAACGATGCCTTTGGCTGCGTACCTGCGCAATAAGCTCGGACGAAATGCAAAACCGATCGCCGAGGTGTCGTTGCCGCAGGTACCTGGCAAGCAGCCCGTCGCAGTAATGTATTTTGATAACCAGTCCGGCAGCGCCGACCTCGATTGGCTTCGCGAAGGACTGGCAGACATGATCATTACCGATCTCTCGCGTTCAGATAAACTCAGTCTGCTAAGCCGCCAACAGCTTCACCTGCTGCTCGAAAGAGTAGGACATAACGAGAATGAGAAAATTCGTCTGGATGAAGCGTTGGATGTTGCTCGCCGGAGCCAGGCGAGGATGGTCATTCTCGGTAGCTTCGCGCGGCTCGGCGAGCAGATTCGCATCGATGTGCAGCTGCATAATGTTCAGGACGGACAGCTGCTCGCAGCCGAGCGTTTGGTGGCTGCTGAGCCGGGCCAGATTCTCACTCAGGTGGACCTGCTTTCTCTCAAACTCGCGTCACATCTGGGCGCGAGCCCGACGCCGGATACCGGGTTGACCAGCGTAATGACTGACAACTTACAGGCCTATCGTTATTACTCACTGGGTGTCGAGAAGGCGCAGGCCGCACGGAACCCCGAGGCCATTGCCTTGTTGGAGAAAGCGATTGGGCTGGATCCGGATTTCGCGATGGCCTACGCGCGGATCGGTTACACCTACGCGGTGAGCTGGGGACTGCTGGAGAAGGGCAAGCCCTACCTCGAGAAAGCATTCAAGCTTACCGACCGTTTGAGCGAAAAAGACAAACTGAACATCAACGCCTGGTACGCGCTGGCAAATCAGGATTATGCATCCGCAATTAAATCGTTTCAGGAGATCGTGGCCCACTACCCGCTCGATGTGGAAGCGTACCGCGGATTGGGCCGGCTGCTGCGCGGAGAAAACCGTCAGTCCGAAGCGATCGAAATTCTGAAGCAAGGTCTGGCCATAGATTCCGGAGCGAAGGAACTATACAACTCGTTAGGCGGTGTTTATTTGCAACTGGGACGGCACGACGAAGCGATTGCGATGTTTCAGCGTTACGTCGAATTAGCACCGCAAGAGCCGAACGCGCATGACAGTCTGGGCGGGGGGTATCAATGGGCCGGGCGCTATCCGGAAGCGATCCAGGAATACGAACGCGCGTTGACGCTTAAGCCTGACTTTGAAGTCAGCATCATTCATCTCGCTAATACTCTCTATCAACAGGGACGTTATCGAGAAGCCCTAACCAGGTTTCAGCATTACATTGAGATCGCTCATTCTGTTTCCGAACGAGCGCGGGGCTACAGTGGCTTAGCCCAGGTTCACCGATCTAAAAGACGACTCGATGAGGCGGAACGAGCTGCCCGGTTATCACTGGCCCATGATAAATCCGGTTTGGGTCAAATGTTCAGTGTTGCGCTGGAGAGGGGTGAATTATCGGCAGCAGAGAAGTACAAGTCGGCGCTCGAAAAGGTCCTCCCCAGAAATCGCGGAGGAAGGGGCGACTTACGTGAGCTCATTTATGTTCAGGGCATCTTTGAACTCAAGAGCGGGCACGCGACAGAGGCCATCGAGAAGTTCAAAGAAGCGCTGCAGCATCAAGCGCCAACGTGGAATTTCGATGCCTATGAAGATTGCCTGGCCAATGCTTACCTGAAACTGGACCGGTTCGATGAGGCCATCGCCGAATATGAACGAATCCTGAAACTCAATCCCAATTACCCGCTCGTTCAATATCATCTTGGCGAGGCTTATGAGCGAAAAGGCCAACAGGAGCAAGCCCGGATCGCATATGAACGTTTCTTACAGATATGGAAAGATGCGGATGCGGACGTGCCCGAGGTCGTCGCGGCCCGGCAGCGTTTGGGGAAATAACTGCGTTGAAGCGTAGCGCTGGGAGCGCAGGCATCCTTGCCTGCTGATTCGCAACCGGCTAGCTAAAATGGAGCTGGTCTCTTCGCAACCCGGCAGGCAGGGATGCCTGCGCTCCCACCGACTTACTTCACCTCTTTCACAAATCGAACATATTGCGCTTCAACCTGCTCCGGCGTGGCTGGACCAGAAAGCACCGCCACTCGATAACGGAACGTTACGGACTGCTTTGGTTCCAGCGCAAAGCCAAGGCTCTCTTTTCCGTTGCTGAAAATTGCCTGGCCCAGTGGATTTGCAGCAAACAAGCCGTAGCCGCGGGCGTGCCAGTAGGTCGGAAACCCTGTGTTCTTCGGATGATCGAAAATGACTACACCGATCGACTCCTGATCCACCTTCCCCGCTAACATGGTCCAATGCGCGCGCGTGCCCCAAACGGCGTCGCCTGTCTTCCCCTCGCTGCTGCGATACATCCCGGTGACCCCTGTGTTATCCAGGACTTTCACCGTGGTAGGCCGGCCACTGGCATCGGTGAAAACAAGCGGCTCGTTTGAAGGCTGTTCGAGCTCTCGCCGCACTCGCAGTCCCAGCATACCTTCCTTGTCGTCTTTAAAAAGCACCCGCTTGTCCAGGGCAGTCAACGTCGTGATCCGATCGATCACGCGCACGTGTGGGTCTCCGTGAAAAATAAAAGTGGTCGACTCGCGCAGGATGGGTTGACCGTCCGGCATCAACCATTCCATCTCCACCTCAAGCTGACCCCGTTCTTTGCCGCCAGTTGCGCGCGTGATCCGGCGGTGCACAACTGTTCCCATCTTGCTTTGTTGCTCCGCCGTTAAGGCGGTTGAGTTGTTCCAGAAGTCGACGCCATTGACGTTGCCGTAGTTTAGCCAGGTGCCGGCGTGATGCGGGTGATCCACTCGCTCACCGGCGCGGGGCTCCAAAGGAAAACCTCGAGTGACGATCGTTCCCTGGGCAGTGCGTAATGGGTAGAGCACCGGCACCTTCAGTTTTTCCGGCCAGACATAGGAGGTGAAGGGCTGCCCGTCGACAAGGATATCGACACGACGCGCAGCTTCATTCTTAACTACGCGTACGCCACGCTCCTGGGCATGGGTGGTCGTTGAAATGAAGGTCATCACGGATACAACAATCGCAGCCGCCGCGAGGTAGTGGGAGAGCCGTTTAATCCTCAGTGTGGTCATCGAGATATTTCTCCAGTTTCGTGTCTTTGTTCGTGTGATTTC
>Ga0190274_10001047_pt1 | contig 16171 bp, 13 predicted proteins | sample Popmic531T_FD_133002 | JGI IMG/M metagenome (GOLD analysis project Ga0190274, IMG submission 133002) | Populus adjacent soil microbial communities from riparian zone of Yellowstone River, Montana, USA - 531 T | ecosystem: Environmental > Terrestrial > Soil > Riparian zone | place: USA: Montana...
CGCTCTTGTTCGAAGCGGCGAAAGGCAAGAAACGGACTTTCCGTCATGACGCCGCCGAAATCCCACAGCACTGCGCGAATTCCCGGATTGGCCATCTACTTCTTCTTTTTGTAAGTGTCGACTGCACGCTTCAATTCCTTGTACTCCTCGCAGGGTATCGGCGTGCAGATCTTTTGCAGTTCGGCCAGGTGCTGTTCGGCCTTCGGCAGGTTGTCGGTCAGGAGATAGGCTTCTCCGATGTATTCGTGCGCGTGCTTGTGCTTCGGATTGAGTTTCAGCGCCGCCTCATAGTGCTCGAAGGACGCAGCATAGGCGCCCTTCTTGCGATAGGCGTAGCCGAGGAAATTCTGCGCATCGGCATTATTGGGGTCGGCCTGCACCGCCTTCGTCAGCAATTCGATTGCCTTGTTCCAGTCCTGTGCCTCGAGCGCCTTTTTGCCCTCCACGAAACCGGGGTCCGAACTATCCGAGTCGTCCGCGCCCAGGTTTGCGACGGCAGGCTGGAAGGGCACCATTCCGCACAAGAAGAAAAAAACGGGCAGCAAATTCTTCATCGACGCTTTCATGTCAGAGCCTCCTTGGCGTTTGCCGGATTCGGTGGAAGGCTTATTCCACGGTGACCGATTTTGCGAGGTTACGCGGCTTGTCGACATCCGTGCCCTTGGCAAGCGCTACATGGTACGCCAGCAATTGCAGGGGCAGCGTGTGCAGGATCGGGCTCAGGTTGCCGGCATGTTCCGTCATCCTGATGACGTGCACCCCGTCCGCGTCCTGGATATGGGAATCCGCATCCGCGAACACGTAAAGTTCGCCGCCGCGGGCGCGGACTTCCTGCAGGTTCGATTTCAGTTTTTCCAGCAGCGCGTCGTTGGGCGCGATGGCGATGACAGGCATGTCTTTGTCCACGAGCGCAAGGGGACCATGCTTGAGCTCCCCTGCGGCGTAGGCTTCGGCATGGATGTAGGAGATTTCCTTGAGCTTGAGGGCGCCTTCCAGTGCGATCGGGTAGTGCATGCCCCGTCCGAGGAACAAGGCATGCTGCTTGGCCTGGAACTTCGTCGCCCATTTCGCCACCTGTGGTTCCAGCGTGAGCACCTGCTGCAGCGCCGCTGGCAGGTGGCGCAGGGCCTGCAGGTGTTCCTGCTCGACTTCCGCCGATAGACGGCCGCGCTGCTTGGCGAGCACCAGGGTCAGCAGATACAGGGACGCAAGCTGCGTGGTAAACGCCTTGGTCGAGGCGACGCCGATCTCCGGGCCGGCCCGGGTCAGGAACTTCAGACGCGCCTGGCGGATGAGCGTACTTTCGGCGACATTGCAGATCGCGAGCGTCAGTTCCTGGCCGAGAGACCGGGCGTGCTGGAGTGCGGCGATGGTGTCCGCCGTCTCGCCCGACTGGGAGATCGTGATCACCAGCGCATCGGGGTCCGGCACGCTTTGACGATAGCGGTATTCGCTCGCTATCTCGACGGAACACGGCAAGCCGGCGATTGCTTCGATCCAGTAACGGGCCACCAGCCCGGCGTGGTAGCTGGTGCCGCAGGCGAGGATGGTTACCGACTTGACGCGATCGAAGGCTGCTTCCGCCTCGGCGCCGAACAGTTGCGCCACGATCGATCGGGCACCGGTCACCATCTCCAGGGTATTGGCTACCGCGCCGGGCTGCTCGAAGATTTCCTTCTGCATGTAATGGGTGTAGGGACCAAGCTCGACCGCATCGGCCGACAGCTTGCTTTCGTGTACGGTGCGCTGCGCCTGCCTGCCGTTCGAATCGAAAATGCGATAGCTTTCGAGGCCAAGCTCGGCGACGTCGCCTTCCTCGAGATAGACGATCTGCTTGGTCACCTGCAGCAGCGCGGAGGCATCGGATGCGGCAAAATTTTCACCCTTGCCAAGGCCGATCAGCAGGGGCGCGCCCTTGCGCGCCACCACCAGCGTGCCCGGCGTTTTCTCCGACAGCACGGCGATTGCGTATGCGCCCAGCAATTCAGTCATCGCCTCGCGCACGGCGCCGCAGAGATCGCCGCTGCGCTTGAAATTCAGGTGGACCAGATGCGCGACGACTTCGGTGTCGGTATCGGAACTAAAGCGGTAGCCGGCCTTTGCAAGGCGCTCGCGGATGATTTCGTGGTTTTCGATGATGCCGTTATGCACCACGGCGAGTCCGTCGTCGCTGACATGGGGGTGCGCGTTGCGCTCGGTCGGCGCCCCATGCGTCGCCCAGCGCGTATGCGCGATGCCAAGGTTGCCCTGCAGCCCGGACCGGTCAGCCATCTCCGTAAGCGAGGCCACCCTGCCGACACTGCGCAGCCGGTGCATCCCGTCGTTGACGACCGCCAGACCGGCGGAATCGTAGCCGCGGTACTCCAGCTTGCGCAGGCCCTCGAGAAGGACGGGAACGATGTTACGTCTGGCGACCGCGCCTACGATTCCGCACATAGTTTAGGTTTTGGGATTGGAGCGCACCGGGGGGTCGCACCAGGCTTTCGCCCGCAACGATTGACCGGGAATTGCGTTCAAAGTTTACTTCTTCTGCATCTTGACCGGCCGCTTCCACCCCGCTATCGAGGTCTGACGTGCCCGTGAAACCGTCAGCTCATCCGCCGGCGCATCGCGCGTGATGGTGCTGCCGGCGCCGATGGTGGCGCCCCGTCCGATCGTGACCGGCGCCACCAGCTGGCTGTCGGAACCGATGAAAGCGTCGTCTTCGATTACCGTGCGGAACTTGTTGGCCCCGTCGTAGTTGCAGGTGATCGTGCCGGCGCCGATGTTGACGTTGCGGCCGACCGTGGTGTCGCCAAGATAGGTCAGGTGGTTGGCCTTCGAGCGGTTGCCGATCTCGGTGGCCTTGGTCTCGACGAAGTTGCCGACGTGGACTTCGTCTGCCAGCCGGGTTCCAGGCCGCAGGCGCGCGTAAGGCCCTACGCGGCACTGCTTTCCGATTACGGCGCCATCGACGTGGGAATAGGGCGCAAATTCCGTGTCGCTGTCTGCCTCGACGTTCCTCAGCACGCAACCCGGGCCCACTTTCACGCCGTCGCCCAGTTTCACGCTGCCCTCGAAGACGCAGTTCACATCGATGGATACATCCCTGCCGCATTCCAGCTGCCCGCGCAGATCGAAACGCCAGGGATCGGCAAGCGTCACCCCCTTCTTCATCAGCAGCCGTGCTTGCTCGAGCTGATGCACGCGCTCCAGCCACGCCAGCTGGTCCTTGCTGTTCACGCCCAGGATTTCCCAGTTGTGCGCCGGCTGGCTTGCCTGCACGCTCACGCCCGATGCGATCGCGAGTTCCACGATGTCGGTAAGGTAAAACTCCTTCTGGGCGTTGCTGTTCTGCAGGAGCGGCAGCCACCGGCCAAGTTTTTCGGTCGACGCGCAGAGGATGCCGGTGTTGATTTCCTGTATCCGCTTTTCCTTCGCGCTTGCGTCCTTTTCTTCGACGATGCGGAGGATCGCGCCGCCCTTGTTGCGCACGATGCGGCCGTATCCGGCGGGGTCGTCAAGGGTGGCGGTCAGAAGGCAGAGGTCCCGGGATCCAGCAATCAGTTGCTGCAGGGTTTCCACACTGGTGAGCGGGACATCGCCATAAAGCACCAGCGTGTACCCGCCAGGCAGCAGGTGCGGCAGCGCCTGCTGGACGGCATGGCCGGTGCCAAGCTGGGGCTCCTGCAAGACGAACCTGGCTGGACTGCCCGCGAAAGCGGAAGGAACGGCATCGCCGCCATGCCCGTAAACGACCACAACGCGATCGGCATTCAGTGCGACGGCCTTGGTGAGCACATGGTCGAGCAATGGGCGGCCTGCGAGCGGATGCAAGACCTTGGCCAGCCGGGAATGCATGCGGGTGCCTTTTCCGGCGGCCAGCACGACGACATTGAGCGATGTGGTTTTCACGGGAAGAGAAGGCGGGTCACGGCGGAATTATCTCACACAGCATCCGCAGACCTGATCGTCACTGTCCCGCTTGCCCGGAGCGTACCCATTCCAAAAACGCATCCTGGACGGCCTGTGCCCCCCGTGCCGAAGGATGGTTGATGACGAGCACCACGGCCATCATGCGGCCCCGTGAATCCAGCGTGTAGCCGGCGATGGCGCGCACGCTGTCCAGGTAGCCGGTTTTGATGTGTGCCTGCCCGGCCACCGGGGAATTGGCGAGGCGTTTGCGCATGGTCCCGTCGATTGCAGTGAGCGGCAGCGAGGCGATGAACTCGGGCATGAGCGGACTCTTGTAAGCAGCGGCGAGCAGCTGGCCGAGGTGGCATGGACTGATGCGATCGGATCGCGACAGGCCTGCCCCGTTGTCGATCGCCAGCTCGCTGAACGTCATTTCCCTGCGCGCCAGCCAGTCACGTACCGCCCGGCCGGATTTCTCCAGCGTTGCGGGCGGGCCGGTATCGCGGGTGCCCAGCGTCAGGTAGATCTGGCGCGCCATCACGTTGATGCTGAATTTGTTGACGTCCCGGATCAGTTCGGAAAGCGGGGGTGATTCCCACGAGGAAAACAGCTTTGCGTCCGGCGGCAACTGGGCCTCGCGCACTTTCCCCGTCCAGGTGCCGCCCGCTTGCTGCCAGAACTGGCGGAATAACGTCGCCACATAGTCGTTGGGGGAGAGCAGGCTGAAGTAGCGCGACTTCTCCCCGCAACTCGAGGGGAACACACCGAAGAAGGTCAGGTTGTTGCCGGCGACTGCCGGCTTTTCGGGCCAGACGTCGCAGAAGCCCGGCGCGAGGTGCAGGTTGTTGACCACGTTTACCTGCGGCAGCAGCGGCTCGGAATACACGAGCACCGACCGATTTACGTCGTCCGGCACGAACTGCAGGCGGAATGATTTGAAATTGATGAGGAGGGCATCCGGGCCGACGTTGTAAGGCCGGGTGGGCTCGTTGTCGAACTGCCCGGGATCGTGTGCCTCCACCGAGAAGAAACTGCGGTCGAGAACCAGGTCGCCGTTGATCTCGCGCAGACCACGATTGCGCAGGTCGCGCACGAACAGCAGCAGGCTCTCCAGGTTGAATTTCGGATCGCCGTAACCCTTCAGGACCAGGTTGCCGTCCAGCCGTCCCTCGTTCAGGTTGCCGTCGAGCCAGGACTCGGTCTTCCACGTATAGGAGGGTCCGAGGATTTCCAGCGCGGCAAAAGTCGTCACCAGCTTCATGACGGAGGCCGGGTTCATGGCGCGATCCGCCGAGAACTCCAGGGCGGGCTGGTCTGCGGACAGGTCGTGAACGTATGCTCCCACCTGGTTTTCCGGGACTCCGGACTGGGCGAGTGCGGCGGCGACCGGCTTCGGCAGCGTGCGGTCGTTGGATCCGGCGCCCGCAGAGGCGGGCAGCGCGGCAAGCAGGCAGGCGAGTGCGAGAGTGGATTTCATCGGGTTCGAATGCTAGCAAATTGCCGCGGTTGTTCCTTGCGCCAGTTGCGCCTAGGGGTTCTGCTGCAGATCGTCGAGGATGGCCATGGTCCCGGCGACGATCAGGTCCATGTGCTCAGGCTCGATGACATAGGGCGGCATGAAATAAACCGTGTTCCCGAGGGGGCGCAACAGCAACCCTTTCCTGAGCGCGCGTTCGTAGAAGCGGCGCGAGAAGTCCGGCTTTTCATCGACGGCATCGAACGCCCAGATCATTCCGGTATTGCGGAAATTCCTGACCATCGGGTGCCGGATCAGCGGGGCACACCGGCGCGTGAATGCGGCAGCCTTGTCGCGGTTGGACTCGAGAATGCCGTCCAGCCGGAAAATGTCGAGCACCGCCAGCGCCGCCCGGCATGCAAGCGCATTGCCGCTGTAGGAGTGCGAGTGCAGGAAACCCCGTGCAGTCGAATCATCGTAGAAGGCGCCGTAGACATCGCTGGTGGTAAGGGTTACGGACAACGGCAGGTAGCCGCCGGTCAGGCCTTTCGACAGGCACAGGAAATCGGGCCGGATGCCGGCCTGTTCGCAGGCGAGGAAGGTGCCGGTGCGGCCGAAGCCGACGGCAATTTCGTCCGCTATGAGATGGACGCCATGCACGTCGCACAACGCCCGGGCCTCCTTCAGGTAGCGCGGGTGATACATCGCCATCCCGCCCGCACCCTGCACGAGCGGTTCGAGTATCAAAGCCGCGGTTTGCGAGTGATGCTCTCGCAAGTGTGCTGCCAGGTCATGCGCCGCCCGCACCGCGACCTGTTCAGCGCTCTCGCCGGGCTGCGCCTGCCTCCAGTCGGGTGACGGCACCTGGAAACTCTCCCGGAGCAGCGGTGCGTAAGTGTCCCGGAACAAGGGCACATCGGTCACCGAAAGGGCGCCGAGCGTTTCGCCGTGATAGCCGTTTCGCAGGCTGACGAAGCGGGCCTTCCCCGGTTGTCCGCGGTTGCGCCAGTAGTGAAAACTCATTTTCAGCGCGATCTCGGTCGCCGAGGCGCCGTCGCTGCCGTAGAAGCAATGCGAAAGTCCGGTGAGTTCTGACAGTTGTTCGGACAGGCGCACCACCGGCTCATGGGTGAAGCCGGCGAGGATCACATGCTCCAGCCTGCCGAGCTGATCCACGACTGCCGCGTTGATGCGCGGATTGGCGTGCCCGAACAGGTTCACCCACCAGGAACTGATGACGTCCAGATAGCGGTTGCCGTCGAAGTCGTACAGCCACATTCCCTCACCCCGCGCAATCGGCACCAGCGGCAACTGCTCGTGATGCTTCATCTGCGTGCAGGGATGCCAGACAGCTTCCAGGCTGCGGGACAGCCAGTCGGCGTTGCGCGTGTCTTCGGGATTCATGATAAGAAAGGGCGGAAGCAGTGGCGGGCAGGCGTCGGTCGGGTCTGGCGCATTCTCGCAGGAGCGAATCAAGCGTGCTCGGCGGTATTTGCAACCAGGTTGCTGGCACTTGGCCCTTGCGGCTGCCAGGCGCTCTGGCATCGTTGATGCTTTGAACTCTGGCAGGTGCATTGCATTCGAACGCAAAAGGAGCCTGCGCATGAATTTTCTGGAAGCTATCTCCGACCAGGTCGAGGCCAATCCGCTGCCACTCATGGCCATCACCGTTGCGGCGGTACCGTGCCCGGATACGCCGGTGATCCTGACCCTGCACTGGCACGGTTTCATCGAGGAGAAACTCATCGACCTAGAAGAAGCCTCCACCGTGGCCTACACGCCAATCCCGAGTTCCGCACTCCAGGTCAATCATCGGTGGAAGGATCTCGCGGTGCTGGATCGCGCGGCGATGGAGGCCGGCTGGGAACTGGGCGCATGGGATGTCGCGCGGGCCGAACGCGTCGGTTGCGTCCGCTCCAGCGAATCAATCGAGTGCCTGCGCGCGTTCGGAGCCTTCCCATTCGGATTGAACGGCCAGCAACTGGTGGTCTCCGACGCACCCGATGCCGAGGATCTGGTAAATCTGGCAGCCCGGAAAGGCTATCTGATGTGGATGTTCCGGCCGGTCCATGGCGGCATCTGGGCGGACTATGCCGACGATGCGACCCTGCGCGCGGACGGCACGCGCTCCCCTCCTTGTCCGGTCGATCCCATCCCGCCGGCTGGCATCGGACAGGCCCGAACGGTTTATCGGTTCGGCGTTCCGGGCGGCGGACAGCCCTTCAGCTAGGCAAGCCCCCGCCTGTACTTTACGCCACTCTATGTAAGCGCACGCTTACATAGACCGGGATTGCATCGCCCCGGCAAAGTAATGCCGGCAAATCTTGAATTTCCCTCTCCACGCATCTACTATTAGCACTCTCAAGCATTGAGTGCCAGAAGGAGGTTCAACCTCCTTCTTCAGTTTGATCAAACATCGTCTGACCAAAACAAAAGGAGAGTCGAAATGAAAATCCGTCCCCTGCACGACCGCGTCATCGTCAAGCGCCTCGAGGAAGAGCGCAAGACCGCGTCCGGAATCGTGATTCCCGACACCGCTGCGGAAAAGCCGGACCAGGGTGAAGTCATTGCAGTCGGCAACGGCAAGGTCCTGGAAGACGGCAAGGTCCGTCCTCTCGACGTCAAGAAGGGCGACAAGATCCTGTTCGGAAAATACTCCGGACAGACCGTGAAGGTTCACGGCGAAGAACTGCTCGTGATGCGCGAAGAAGACATCATGGGCGTCGTCGAAGCCGCTTAAGACAGCCACCAAAGTCCACCCAATTCAGGAGCACATATAAATGGCAGCCAAAGACGTCAAATTTCACGACTCGGCCCGCGCTCGCATCGTCGCCGGAGTCAACATCCTCGCCGACGCAGTCAAGGTCACCCTGGGCCCGAAGGGCCGCAACGTGGTTCTGGAGCGTTCGTTCGGCGCCCCGACCATCACCAAGGACGGTGTTTCCGTCGCCAAGGAAATCGAACTGAAGGACAAATTCGAGAACATGGGCGCGCAAATGGTCAAGGAAGTCGCTTCCAAGACCTCCGACGTGGCCGGTGACGGCACCACCACCGCGACCGTGCTGGCCCAGGCGATCGTGCAGGAAGGCATGAAGTTCGTTGCCGCCGGCATGAACCCGATGGACCTGAAGCGCGGCATCGACAAGGCGGTTATCGCGATCGTCGAAGAGCTGAAGAAGATCTCCAAGCCCTGCACCACCGGCAAGGAAATCGCCCAGGTTGGCTCGATTTCCGCCAACTCCGATACCGTGATCGGCCAGAAGATCGCCGAAGCCATGGAAAAAGTCGGCAAGGAAGGCGTCATCACCGTTGAAGACGGTTCGGGCCTGGAAGACGAACTCGAAGTCGTGGAAGGCATGCAGTTCGACCGTGGCTACCTGTCCCCGTACTTCATCAACAATCCGGACCGCCAGATCGCGATCCTGGAAAATCCCTACGTGCTCCTGCACGACAAGAAGATCTCCAACATCCGCGAACTGCTGCCCGTCCTGGAGCAGGTTGCCAAGGCCGGCCGTCCGCTGCTGATCATCGCCGAAGACGTCGACGGCGAAGCGCTGGCGACCCTGGTCGTGAACAACATCCGCGGCATCCTCAAGACCTGCGCCGTCAAGGCGCCGGGCTTCGGTGACCGCCGCAAGGCCATGCTCGAAGACATCGCCATCCTCACGGGCGGCACCGTCATCGCCGAAGAAGTCGGCCTCTCCCTGGAGAAGGCGACCCTCAAGGAACTCGGCCAGGCCAAGCGCATCGAGATCGGCAAGGAAGAAACCACGATCATCGACGGTGCCGGCGACGGCAAGGTGATCGAAGGCCGCGTCAAGTCGATCCGCAAGCAGATCGACGAAGCGACCAGCGACTACGACCGCGAAAAGTTGCAGGAACGCGTGGCCAAGCTGGCCGGCGGCGTTGCGCTGATCAAGGTGGGCGCCGCGACCGAAGTCGAGATGAAGGAAAAGAAGGCCCGCGTCGAAGACGCCCTGCACGCAACCCGTGCAGCCGTCGAGGAAGGCATCGTTGCCGGCGGCGGCGTTGCGCTGATCCGCGCACGCAGCTCGATCCTCAAGCTGAAGGGCGACAACGCCGACCAGGATGCAGGCATCAAGATCGTGATGCGCGCCCTGGAAGAGCCGCTGCGCATGATCGCATCCAATGCCGGCGACGAACCCTCCGTCGTGCTCAACAAGGTTGCGGAAGGCAAGGGTAATTTCGGTTACAACGCTGCCACCGGCGACTACGGTGACATGGTGGAACTGGGCGTGCTCGATCCGACCAAGGTGACGCGCTACGCGCTGCAGAACGCAGCATCTGTGGCCGGCCTGATCCTGACCACCGCGGCGATGGTTGCCGAATCGCCGAAGGATGATCATTCCCACGGCGGTGGCGGCGGCGGCATGGGTGGCATGGGCGGCATGGGCGGCATGGACATGTAAGAGCAGTTCCGGTTTGCCCCGGCAGTACGAGAAAGCCCCGCTTAGGCGGGGCTTTTTCTTTGTGCGGGCCCGGTCCCGGTCAATGCGGGCGGGGGCCGGCGGCGCGGGTTCGTGCGCGTGCGCAACAGCATGACGTTGACAATCGCCCGGTCGCGGCACTTAAACTGTCGGACCGATCACGGCCAGTTCCCGACTGCCGTGGCGCACAACAGCAACGATAGGGAGGAGACAACATGGCCGGAGCCGCTAGCAGCGTTCAGGACAAGAACCACCCGGACTTCAAGCCGGAAGAGAAAAGGGTCATTTTCGCTTCCTCCCTGGGAACGGTATTCGAGTGGTACGACTTTTACCTCTACGCGGTGCTGGCACCTTTCTTCGCGGCGCTGTTCTTCCCGCCGGGCAACCAGACGGCTGCCCTGTTGTCGGCCTTTGCGACCTATGCCGCCGGCTTCCTGGTAAGACCGTTCGGCGCCCTGGTCTTTGGACGGATCGGCGATCTGGTCGGCCGCAAGTACACGTTCCTGATCACCATCGTCGTCATGGGCGGCTCGACTTTTGCGGTCGGCCTGCTGCCGACGTTCGAGACCATTGGCTGGGGGGCACCGGTTCTGCTGGTCTTGCTGCGGCTGCTGCAAGGGCTGGCGCTGGGTGGTGAATACGGCGGTGCCGCGACCTATGTTGCGGAGCATGCGCCCAATCACCGGCGAGGTTATGACACCGCCTGGATCCAGACCACTGCAACACTTGGCTTGTTCCTGGCGCTGGTGGTCATCTATCTCTGCCGCAGCAACATCGATGCCGAAGCGTTCAAATCCTGGGGATGGCGGATTCCATTCTGGGTCTCGGTGATCCTGCTGGCGTTCTCCGTCTACATCCGGCTCAAACTCGAAGAATCGCCGGTGTTCAAGAAAATGAAGGAAGAAGGCAAGGGCTCCAAGTCGCCCCTTACGGACAGTTTCCTGCGTTACCCGAACAACAAGTTCGTACTGCTTGCGCTGCTGGGCGCCACTGCCGGCCAGGGCGTGGTCTGGTACACCGGCCAGTTCTATGCGTTGTTCTTCATGATCATCACGCTGAAGCTGGACTATGTCACCACCTACACCCTGATCGGCATTTCGCTGCTGATCGGCACCCCTTTCTTCATCTTCTTCGGCTGGCTTTCCGACAAGATCGGCCGACTCAAGATCATCATGGCCGGTTGCCTGATCGCCGCGCTGACCTACTTCCCGCTGTTCCAGGGGCTCACGCATTACGTCAATCCCGCGCTCGAGCAGTATCAGCAGAACGTCAAGATCACGGTCGCGGCCAGCGATTGCCAGTTCCACCTGTTCGTCGGCCCATGGAGCAAATTCAGCGATTGCGATCGCACCAAGGACTTTCTGACCAAGCAGGGAATATCGTTTGACTCGCTGCCCGCAATCGAAGGCAAGTCCGTGGTCACCACGATCGGCGATATCCAGATCGAAGGCTGGGATGAGAAGAAGTTCAGCGAAGGGCTGAAGGCATCGGGTTATCCCGGGCCGGCCGACAAGACCAAGGTCAACTACGGGATGACGCTGCTGATCCTGGTGATCATGGTGATCTACGTCACGATGGTTTACGGCCCGATCGCGGCATTCCTGGTCGAATTGTTTCCAACCCGGATCCGCTATACATCCATGTCGCTGCCCTACCACATCGGCAATGGCTGGTTCGGGGGCATGCTGCCGCTGACGGCCACGGCGATGGTCGCCGCGACCGGCGACATCTACTATGGGCTTTGGTATCCGATCGTGGTCGCCGTCATGACGCTGATCATCGGCACCCTGTTCCTCCGGGAGACCAAGGACAGGGATATCCACCAGGACTGAACCGGTATGCATTTGCCCGGCAGAAGGCCCGCCCTGGCGGGCCTTTTCGCTTTTGGCGCTCCGGCTTTTCGGGTAGAATGCCGCGCTTTCGCGAGCGACGGTTACAGTCGCGAAGGACCCGATTCCCCATCGGGCTACGGTTGTAAACGGGGCCAAGTAGCTCAGTCGGTAGAGCAGCGGATTGAAAATCCGTGTGTCGGTGGTTCGATTCCGCCCTTGGCCACCATCTCCCCCCAACCGCCTCGATTTCAACGCTTCGTATTTGACACACGCCTACCCTCCCCCCACCATACGCGTGCCCTGAAGTCAGTAGGGTGCGGCGAGGGATTCACAGAAATCTCCATAGCCGCCAAAAGAACATGGAGGAAGTCGACGTGAGTCTCTCTAAATACCTTTGCACTACATTAATTGTCGTCGCGCTGGGAATGGGCCAGGCCAGGGCGGCTGACCTGACGCTGCGGTTCGGAACGCCATTCGTCACCAACAGCAACCTGCACAAGGCGATGGAAAAATTCGCCGAAGTCGTTGGCAAGGAAAGCGGCGGCGCCATCAAGGTGCAGGTCTATGCCGACAGCCAGATCGGCGATATCCAGCAGCTCATCGCCGGCATGCAGCTGGGTACCGTCGACATGGCGTATCTCGGTGTCGGCAACGCCGGGCAACTGAAGGGCTGCGGCCCCCTCAACGTTTCCTACCTGCCTTATCTGTTCAAGAGCAAGCGTGCAGCCGAGGATGGCCTCAACAGCGCCATTTTCCAGGAACTGTATGAACAATGTGCGCAATCGGCGGGTGTGCGCATATTCGCCGTCGGCGGCGACCGCAGCCCGCGCGCCATCGTGACGACGAAGGGCCCGATCATGAAGCCCGAAGATTTGAACGGCATGCGCCTGCGCATCCCGCCGATCCCGATCTTCCGCGAAACTTTCGAAGCCGTCGGCGTTAAAGTGGTTCCGCTGGGACTCAACGAAGTCTACATGGCGTTGTCGCGCGGCCAGGTCGAAGGCCAGGACAATGGCTTCGACTTGACACTGTCGTTCCGCTTCCATGAGGTGTCGAAGTTCTGGTCGGCGACCGACCACTGCTACGACATGGGCGCGTTCTACGTATCCGAGCGCAAGTGGAAGACGTTTACCCCCGAGCAGAAGGCGTTGTTCAAGCGTGCCGCTGCAGAAGGCGGAAAACTCGCGACGCAGCTTGGCGATGAGTTCGACAAGCGTGGCCTGGAAGAACTCAAGAAAGCCGGCGTCAACTATGTCGTGCCCGATCGGGCGGCGTTCGAGAAGGCCTGGGCCAACGTGTACAAGAGCTACGAGGGCAAGGTCTGGCCGGACGGCCTGGTGGCGCGGATCAAGGCCGCGCAGAAGTAATCGTGGTCGATTTCCTGGACAAGGCGCTGGGCCTGGTCGAACGCGCGCTTGAATGGCTCATTGCCGTGCTCGTGACCGCGCTTCTGCTCATCGTCGCATCCACTTTCATCGACCGCCATTTCGTCACCCTGCCCATGGCAGCGCCGGATGCCTACGCGCGCGTAATCCTGGTCTGGCTGACGTTCGTCGGCTTTGCCCTGGCGGTGAAAGGCGGACTCAATATCCGGGTCGACCTCATCGATGCGCGCCTGCCTGCCAAGGTGCGGCGCGTGCTCGATTACGTTTTTGACCTGATCATGCTCGGCCTCACGGTGATGCTCGGCGTGAACGGCTGGCGCCTGGTGGTCATCGGCCAGGACCAGGAACGCCTCGGTACGGGAATGTCCGAGGCCTGGCCATCGGCCGCGTTGCTGGTGGCCTGCATCCTCCTGGTGTTGTTCCTGGTGCTGCGAATCGCCTTGCGGTACTCGGGCAGGGAACTGCCGCGCCACGTGCCGCTGGAAGCGGAGTAACCATGCTGCTGATCCTGTTCCTCGCTTTCATGCTGGCCCTGATCATCGGTTTCGACGTCGGTTTCTCGATGATCCTGTCGGCGTGGCTGGGCGTGGAATACCGCGGCGATGCGGTCGATCCGGCGATGATGCCGCTGTCGATGATTGCCGGCGTCGACACCTACGCGCTGGTGCAGGTGCCGCTGTTTATTCTCGCCGGGGAGCTGATGAATCGCGGCGGGTTGACCTTGCGCCTGATCGACTGGGCGCAAGCGATCGTGGGCCGGGTGAAAGGCAGCCTTGGCCACGTCTCGATCCTGACCAATCTGATCATGGCCGGCGTGTCCGGCTCCGCAGTCGCCGATGCCGTGGCGACCGGCAAGCCGCTGATCCCGGCAATGAAGCGCGAAAAATACGGCGAAGGATTCGCGGGTGCCGTCATTGCTGCGGGCGCATTACTCGGCCCGATCATCCCGCCATCCATTCCAATGGTGGTATACGCGCAGCTCTCCAGCCAGTCGGTGGTGAAACTGTTCATGGCCGGCGTCATGCCCGGGCTGCTGCTCGCCGCGGGTTTCATGGTGGTGTGTTCCATCGTTGCACGGCTGCGCAACTATCCGAGCCGCCCGCCGGTTCCATGGCGAGGCAAGGCCTCGGCGACAGGCCGCGCCGGCTGGGCCTTGCTGATGCCTGTGATCATCATTGGCGGCATCCGCTTCGGTCTGGTCACGGATACGGAAGCGGCGGCGGTGGCCGTGGTCTATTCCCTGATCGTCAGCCTGTTCATATATCGCGGCCTCAAGTTCGGCGAACTGCCGAAGCTGCTGTACGAATCAGGACGCTCCACGGCGGTGATCCTGTTCCTGCTGGCTGCCGCCGGCCCGTTCAGCTGGCTGGTGGCGGAAAGCCAGGTTAGCCAGACCGTGGTCCAAACCATCCAGGGCCTGTCGACCAACCCCATCGTGGTGCTGTTGATCGTCAACGCGTTCCTGCTGCTGATCGGATGCATCATCGAACCCCTGCCGGCAATGATCATCTTCTTGCCGGTGCTGATCCCGCTCGGTGCGGAACTGGGCATCGATCCGATCCAGTTCGGCGCCGTGGTGGTACTGAACCTCATGATCGGCCTGATGCACCCGCCAATCGGACTGCTGCTTTTTGTCGTTTCCAGTGTCGGCAAGATCCGGATTGCACCGGTAATGTGGGAAATCCTGCCGTTCCTGGCGTGGGCGCTGATTGTGCTGGTCCTGACCATTGTTTTCCCGCCGATAACCACCTGGCTTCCAGGCCAGCTTCATTAGCTGCGCAGCCCCCGCCAAGGCCCTGAATCCAAGGGAAACGGCGGTTTTTGGCTTATAATCGCAGACCTCCCCGGGCCAAGGGCCCGCCTGCCGCTATCCAGGATTCGATGCAGCTTTTTGCCTTCGGCGTGAACCACCATACGGCCCCGCTCTCCGTGCGGGAGCAGGTGACCTTTCACGCCGAGAATCTGGAGAATGCCCTGCACGACCTGGTCAGCCGGGAATCGGTGCGCGAAGCGGCGATCATCTCGACCTGCAACCGCACCGAGGTCTACTGCAGCACGCCCGAACCGGGGCGCGCAATTGACTGGCTGGCACGCTTCCATCATCTGAAGGCCCAGGCGCTCGAGCCTTTCCTCTACACCTTGCCGCGCGAACGCGCCGTGACCCACGCGTTTCGCGTGGCCAGCGGGCTGGACTCGATGGTGCTCGGTGAACCTCAGATCCTCGGCCAGATCAAGGACGCGGTGAAATCCGCGGAGCACGCCGGCACCATGGGCACGGTGCTGCACAAGCTGTTCCAGTCCACGTTCTCGGTCGCCAAGGAAGTCCGCACGCAGACGGAAATCGGCACCAGTTCCGTATCGATGGCGGCCGCGGCTACCCGGGTTGCCGAGCGTATTTTCCCCAGCATTGCCGGACAGAGCATGCTGTTCATCGGCGCGGGCGAAATGATCGAGTTGTGCGCGGCGCATTTCGCCGCGAAGCAACCGCGCGAGATGACTTTCTCCAATCGCACCATCGAACGCGGCGAGGCCCTTGCTGCGCGATTCGGCGGACGCGCCATCACGCTCAACGAGCTTCCGGAGCAGCTGGCGCACTACGACATTGTGGTGTCCTGTACGGCGAGCCAGCTGCCGATCCTGGGCAAGGGCATGATCGAACGCGCCATCAAGGCCCGGCGCCACCGGCCGATGCTGATGATCGATCTGGCAGTGCCGCGCGACATCGAAGTCGAAGCCGGCGACCTGGACGACGTCTTCCTTTACAGCGTCGACGATCTCGGCAAGATCGTCCAGGAAGGGCGCGATACGCGCCTGGCGGCCGTGGCACAGGCCGAGGCGATCATCAGCGCCAACGTGCATGATTTCATGCATTGGCTGGAGAGCCGCGAACTGGTGCCGACGATTCGCGCGATGCGCGACAGCGCGGAACGCATGCGCCAGCTGGAACTCGAGCGCGCCGCGAAGCTGCTGGCCAAGGGTGAAGACCCGCAGAAAGTCCTAGAGCAACTCTCCCACTCGCTGACCAACAAGTTCCTGCATGCGCCCACGCATGCGCTCAACGCCGCAGAAGCCAAGGATCGCGAAGCCCTGGTTGCGGCGCTGGCCCGCCTCTACCAGGTCAACACACCGGAATGAAACCGACGATTGCCTCCAAGC
>Ga0190274_10001048_pt1 | contig 16154 bp, 14 predicted proteins | sample Popmic531T_FD_133002 | JGI IMG/M metagenome (GOLD analysis project Ga0190274, IMG submission 133002) | Populus adjacent soil microbial communities from riparian zone of Yellowstone River, Montana, USA - 531 T | ecosystem: Environmental > Terrestrial > Soil > Riparian zone | place: USA: Montana...
CACCTTCCGGTAGCCCGCCTGGCGGGCGAACCGGATGCATTCGTCCACGAGCCGGGCGCCGATGCCGAGCCCGCGAGCTTTCGGATCGACGATCAATAGCCGGATGCGCGCGACGTCGTCGCTGTCGCGCACCAGAAACACCGAACCCACCGGTTCGCCATCCATCTCCGCGATCCAGCAGCGTTCGCGTTTCGGATCGTAATTTTTCAGGAATGCACTCACGATGTCGGCGGTGATCGCCTCGATGGTCGAGTCCCAGCCATATTCCTTGGCGTAGAGCGAGCCGTGTTTCGACACCACCCAGCCCATGTCGCCCGGCTGAGGTGAACGCAAGGTATATGCGCGCGTGTTTGGGTCGCGCGCAATCAGCGTCTCGATCGTATCCATCGCAACGACCACGCGCGCCTGTTCGGCTTCGCTGAGATCCCGCAGCATCTCGCCGACGTCGTTTTGCGAACGATGATCGAGCGCAGCAAACACCTTGCGCCCTTTGGCGGTGAGAGACAGGAGCCACTGGCGGCCATCTTCCTTGCCGCGCCGTTTCACGACCAGGCCCTGCTGCTCGAAGCTGCGCAGGATGCGGCTTAGATAGCCGTGATCCAGACCGAGCGCAGCGACAACGTCAGTCGCGGTGCAGTCGCTTCGATGCGCGAGTTCGTAAAGCACCCGCCCTTGCGTGAGCGAGTACGGCGTCTCCAACAGCCCGTCCTGCAACAGGCCGATCCGGCGGGTGTAGAATCGCGAGAAGCGGCGCACGGCGCCGATACGCTGTTCAAAGTCCGGATCGGGGGTCGCTGGCATATCTGACTGTGTCAAATAATTAGTTGACGAAGTCAAGTATCCAGGGTTTCGGCCCGGCGGCACTATTCCCTGTCCGACAGGTTGCTGCGAAGGACCGCGATCCGCGATGCGCCGATCCGGCGCAATAGCTCGGCCTCACTTTCGATACCGGCGCTGTGGCCGCCAAGTTCGCGGTAGAAGGCCTTTGAAATCAGCAGGCCCCGCCCCGGCTTGAGCAGCGAATTCCGTTTCCGAAACACCGAAATCAAATCGCTCCAGAGCGAGCTTTGGCCCTGCGGGCTGGTCCCCGCCGTGAAAATCGCGGCGACCTTTTCAGGAGCACGCTCAATGAATTGCGTCACCTCCGCCACCCAACCTGTGTCCAGTTCCGCGCCTGCCGAAAGAAACATCAGCCAGTCTCCTCGCGCCATCTCGGCCGCGGCAGCGAGCCTTGGCCCAAGAGGCCCGGGCAACGACAGAAATCGGCAGCCGGCGATGTCGCCGATCTCGGCGGTTTCATCGATGGAACCGGCATCGGCGAGAATCACGTCGCGAATTAGTCCCGATGTCGCACCGGGCACCAGGCACGTCAGCGTGCGCACCAATACGCGCTCTGATTCGTTCGTGGAGACGATGACGGTCAGCATGGAACTGTAACAGTCCGGTTCCGTTGGCCCATCATGGGGCTGGGTCAGAGGCATGCCACGATATTCAGCCGCTCCGATCAACTTCGATGATGTTCTTGTTTTGTTCGTTGTCCGTGGTTAGATATCGGCTATGGCTCGATCATCTGCAGCCCTGAGACACTCGCCGGCGCCTGTGCCCTCCGCGCCGGCGGGTGACTTTGCAAATAGCCCTCCGGACCAGTCCGGCCTCCAAGTCGGACTCCTTGGAACCGGTGTTGAAAAACAGCGTCGGCGCGGCCGCGGATCCTTGTCGAATGCCTCCGGCCGCTACGAGCCGATTGCGAGGATCGCCTTCGACGACGGCTGGCAAAGCCTTGAAGAACTGCCGCCTTTCAAGACAACCGTGCAGGCGGATGCGACCCGCAAGGTCATTACCCGCAACGACTCCCCCGATATCTCCTTCGACCGCTCGATCAATCCCTATCGCGGCTGCGAGCACGGCTGCGTCTATTGCTTCGCGCGCCCGACCCACGCCTATCTCGGGCTGTCGCCGGGGCTTGATTTCGAATCCAAGCTGTTCATGAAGCCGGATGCGGCGCAGTTGCTAGAGCGCGAATTGTCGGCGACGAGCTATTCGCCGCGCACCATCGCGATCGGCACCAATACCGACCCCTATCAGCCGATCGAGAAGAAATACGAGATCATGCGCGGCATCCTGCAGGTGCTGGAGCGCGCGGGCCATCCGGTCGGCATCGTCACGAAATCGGCTTTGGTGACACGCGACATCGACATTCTCTCGCGCATGGCAGAGCGCAATCTCGCCAAGGTCGCGATCTCCGTGACGACGCTCGATCCCGTGCTCGCCCGCACGATGGAGCCGCGCGCTGCGACGCCGGCGCGGCGCCTCGAGGCGCTGCGGCAATTGTCGCAAGCCGGCATCCCGACGACGGTGATGGTCGCGCCTGTCATTCCCGCGATCAACGACGCCGATATCGAACGCATTCTCGATGCCGCGTCACTCGCGGGGGTGAATGGCGCGGGCTATGTGATGCTGCGGCTGCCGCTCGAAGTGCGCGATCTGTTCAAGGAATGGCTGATGGCGAATTATCCCGACCGCTTCCGCCATGTGATGAAGCTGGTGCGCGAGATGCGCGGCGGCAAGGATTACGACTCGACCTGGGGCAAGCGTCAGACCGGCGACGGACCCTATGCCTGGCTGATCGGACGGCGCTTCGAGGCCGCCTGCGAACGGCTCGGACTGAACAAGAACCGAAGCAGGCTCACCACCGAACATTTCCAGAAGCCCATGAAGGGCGTCGAGCAATTGAGCTTGTTTTGATGCCGCACGCACATGTCAGCCTGATCACGCTCGGCGTTTCGGATTTGCGGCGCACGGCACGCTTTTATGAGCGCCTCGGCTTTGTCAGGAAAATGAAAGCCGCCGGCGACGATGTCGCTTTCTTTGACGCGGGCGGGATTGCGCTGTCGCTGTTCGAAAACGACAAGCTCGCTTCAGACGCGGCACTTGCGCCGGAGCCCGCCTTGCCTGCCTTTCGCGGCATGTCGCTCGCATGGAATTGCCAAACCGAAACGGAAGTGGATGAAGTCCTTGCGATAGCGATCGATGCCGGCGGGACGCTGTTGAAGCCCGCGCAAAAGGCATTCTGGGGCGGGTATCACGGCTATTTCACAGATCCCGAAGGGCATCTCTGGGAAGTCGCTCACAATCCCCATTTTCCACTCTCGCCGGACGGAAAACCCAGCCTGCCGGAATAAGCGATTGCATTGGCGACCCCTGCCCGCGCAATCTCGTTGGCATGAGTCGCAATCCTGTACGCCTGCCGCTGAAGGAAGAGATCGTCCGTCCGACTTTCCGGCGCGAGCGCAAGGCGCACAAAAGCGGTATCTGGCCGGTCGCTGGCTGTGACGAGGCCGGGCGCGGACCGCTCGCAGGCCCGGTGGTCGCGGCTGCCGTCGTGCTCGATCCCAAACGCATCCCGCGCGGGCTCGACGATTCCAAGAAGCTAACGCCCGCGCAGCGGGAAGGGCTTTATGGACTCATCTGCGCCACTGCCGAGGTGGGCGTAGCTTTCGCCTCCCCTACCCGCATCGACCGCGACAACATCCTGCGCGCCTCGCTCTGGGCGCTGGCGCAGGCGGTGGCCGCCCTGCCGTGCCGACCGAAGCTGGTCTATGTCGATGGACGCGATCGGATCGCGGTGCCCTGCGATTGCGAGGCCGTCATTTCCGGCGACGCGCTGGTGCTTTCTATCGCCGCCGCCTCGATTGTCGCAAAGGTCACCCGCGACCGGTTGATGGCACAGATCGGCGCTGCCCATCCAGGCTACGGATTCGAGCGCCATATGGGCTATTCGGTGCCGGAACATTTCGAGGCGCTAAAACGGCTTGGCCCAACAATCCATCACCGGCAAAGCTTTTCGCCGGTTGCGATCGCGGCCGGACGCATCGCACCACCGAAGGCCGACGAAACCGCGCTCGGGTTGCCTCTCTAGCCTACACCGGCTTATGTCTTCGGCCCTTCTCAGCGCTCGAGTCTGACAACTCGACGCAAGTCCACTGCTCTGGATCACGCGCCAAAAGCGGCTTCGATGCTCACGGTATCCCTGCTGATCGAAATCCTGCGCACCCGGCCGCGCCTCATCTTCTGGCTCGCCGCGCTGACCCAGACCTTCCTGTGGGTATTGGTGCCCTCGATCTTCTATTCCGCCCCGCCCGGAGAGGTCGCCGACGTGGTGGCGGTCGGCCGCGAATTGACATTTGGCGCGAGCCACGGACCGCAACTGGCCTATTGGCTCGCCGAATTCGCATTGCGAGCCACCGGCGGACATATCTTCGGCATCTATCTGCTGTCGCAGATATGCATTCTCGTCGCCTATTGGGCCGTGTTCCAGTTCGGGCGCGCAATCATCGGCGATCGCCACGCCGTGCTGGCCGTATTGCTGATGACCGGCATTTCGGTTTTTACCATCGGCTCTCCGGATTTCGGGCCTGACATTCTGATGATGCCACTATGGGCGCTGACTCTGCTGCATTTTTGGCGCGCGACCAGCGAGAATCGCGAACTTTACTGGCTCGCGGTCGGACTGGATATCTGCCTGATGCTGCTCACGTCACATCTGGCGTTGGTGCTGGTCGCCGCCCTGCTTGTGTTCATCGCGATGTATCCGCGAGCACGCGCAAATATTCGCACGCCGGGCGCACTCGTGGCTGGAATCCTAACCGCCTTCATGCTGGTCGTGAGCATCGCCGTGCTCAAGCAAGGCGCGCCGCTGGTCGCGGATTTCGGACAAACCAGCAAGCTGATCTCCATCGACCGAAATCTGATGTCATGGCTCCAATTGCTGGCCCTGGTGGTCATAGCCCATGCCGGCGCCTGCATCCTGATCGTGCTTTCGAGCAACCTATGGCGCAGCGGGCAGACTGAGGCGGCCGCCATCGCGCGCGCGCCGATCGATCCCTATGCGCGGGTCATGATCTATTATTTCGCGCTGGTGCCGTTGGTCGCGATGATGATATTCGCGGCGATCACCGGAAAATCCGACCTGGCAAGCGTGGCGCCGCTGTTCGTGCTGTCAGGTCTCGCGATTGTGGTGGCAGGCGGAGATACTATTCTCGTGCATCACCAGCGCGTCTTGAGCGCGGCCTGGTTCGCGCTGCTGATGCTGCCGCCCGCGCTCGCTGCGGTCGGCGTGCTGGCATTGCCCGCTCTGTTCGCGGTCGATCTGAAGGCGGCGCAGCCGGCGGACCAGATCGCGCGTTATTTCACGGAGAATTTCGAACGGCGCACCGGCCGCACCCTCGATGTGGTGGCAGGCGACGCCCGCCTCGCTACACTGATCGGCCTCGCCTCCGCGAGCCGGCCGCATGTGCTGTACGAACCAGGCAAGGGCCTGCCAACGCTCGCTACGCCGCAACAGGCGATCGAGAAAGGCGCTGTCGTCGTGTGGCGCGCGACCGATAATGCCGGTACTCCGCCGCCGGAGATCAAGGCGCAGTTCCCGAATATCGTGCCGGAAGTGCCGCGGGTGTTCGAGCGCGCGCTGCCGGGCCGCGCGGCGCCGCTGCGCATTGGCTGGGGCATGGTCCGGCCACGCAGCGAAGCGCCGCAATAGCTTTTGAGTGGGCATGATCTGGTCCGAAAGCCGGGTGCCACTTTTCGGGATCATGCCCTAGTGGTAACTCTCGCCTTCCTTCACCTTGCCGCGGAACAGCCAGTAGATAAAAATCACGTAGCCCAGAATGATCGGCAACAGGAACAAAGTGCCGATCAGCATGAATATCTGGCTCGCGGGCACCGCAGCGGTGTCCCAGATGGTGAGTGTCGGCGGCACCAGATACGGATAGCTCGAAATCACCAGCCCAAGATAGCCGAGCAGGAACAGGCCGATCGACGCGACGAAGGGAAGGACTTCACGCCTTCGCCCGATCCAGCGCCACAACATGGCCGCCAGGAAAATCGTAAGCAGCGGCACCGGCCACAGAAAATAGAAATTCGGCAACGAGAACCAGCGCTGGGCGATCCGCTCGAAGGCGATCGGCGTATAGAGCGACACCGCGGCCATGAAGCCGAGCACGATCAGCAGCATCAGCCTCGCCTGCGTGCGTGCGCGCTCGCCGACCTCGCCGTCGGCCTTCATGATCAACCAGGTAGCGCCCAGGAATGCGTAGCCGAAGACCAACGAGACGCCGCACAGCAACGCGAATGGCGTCAGCCAGTCGAAATGTCCGCCGGCGAATTGGCCGTCCTTTACGGTGATGCCCTGAATCAAACCGCCGAGGATCACCCCTTGCGAGAATGCGGCGACGATCGAGCCGATATTGAAGGCACGGTTCCACCAGCGCTTGCTCTCCGATACCAAACGGAACTCAAACGCCACGCCGCGGAATATCAGTCCCAGCAGCATCACGATTACCGGCAGATACATCGCCGGCATGATCACGGCATAGGCGGTCGGAAATGCGACCCACAGACCGCCGCCACCCAACACCAGCCAGGTTTCGTTGCCGTCCCAGAACGGCGCGATCGTGCGCATCATCTGGTCGCGCTGCGCCTCGTTGCGCGCGAACGGAAACAGAATGCCGATGCCGAGATCGAAGCCGTCGAGGATCACGTACATCGCTACGGCGGTGCCGATCAGCGCCGCCCAGATGACAGGGAGATACCATTCCATGGCGGTCACCCTTTCCGTTCGATGGCTTCGCGCGCGGCGCCCTCGGCTGCCATCAACGGCCGATTTGGCATTCCCTCCGATGCTTCGAGCGCGCGGCCTTCCGGTCCGAGTGCGATGAGCCGATTGATGTAATAGATGCCCATCGAGAACACGATCCCGTAGCAAAGCACGAACAGCACAAGCGTGCCGAGCAGGCTTGCCGCCGGCACCGGCGAAATCGCATCCGCGGTTCGCAACAATCCGTGGACCAGCCAGGGCTGGCGCCCGCTTTCGGTGACGATCCATCCGGCGATGACCGCAACGAAGCCGCTCCACCAGGTCATCGATACGATGCGCAGATACCAGCGCGTTTCGAACAAGGTCCCGCGCCACCAGAGAAAGCATCCGAACAGCGCCGCCGCGATCATGTAGAGGCCGATGCCAACCATGATCCGGAACCCGAAAAATACGTTCAGCAACGGCGGACGATCCTGCGGCGGCACACTCTTCAGGCCGGGGAAAAGCCCGTTAGGGTCGTGCCGCAGAATCAATGACGCGCCGCGCGGGATCGAAATCTCGTACCAGTTCTTCTCGGCCTTCTCGTCAGGCCACGCGAACAGCACAAGCGCGCCCGGCTTGCTGCCATCCCAGTGCGCTTCCATCGCAGCGACCTTGATCGGCTGATGTTGCAGCGTGTTGAGCCCGTGCTGGTCGCCGATGAACAATTGCAGCGGCGCCAGTATCGCCATAAGCCAGAGGCCCATGCGCATCATGGTGCGCGCATCCTCGATATGTTTGCCGGCGAGCAAATAGCGCGCGCCGACCGCGAGTACTACAAAGCCCGTGGTCAGATAGGCCGCGTTCAGCATGTGAGTCAGGCGATAGGGAAAGCTCGGGTTGAACACGATGGTCAGCCAGTCGACCGGAACAGCGACGCCGTTCCTGATCTCGTGACCGACCGGCGTCTGCATCCAGCTATTGGCCGACAATATCCAGAATGCCGACATGCTGGTGCCGATGGCGACGATCGCAGCCGACATCACGTAAAGCCAAGGCGGTACGCGATTGAAGCCGAACAGCAGGATGCCGAGGAACGTGGCCTCCAGAAAGAACGCCGTCAGCACCTCGTAACCGATCAGCGGACCGACCACGTTACCGGCAAAGACCGAGAAACGGCTCCAGTTGGTGCCGAACTGGTAGCTCAGCACGATCCCCGACACGACACCCATCGCGAACGAGACCGCGAAAATCTTGGTCCAGAACCGCATCAGCCGGTGGTAGCGCTCTTGATCGGTGCGCAGCCACATGACGCCGAGCGTCGCGATATAGGCCGACAGCCCGATGGTGAAGCTCGGGAAAATGATGTGGAACGTCACCGTGAAAGCGAACTGGATGCGGGCGAGTAGGACGGGATCGAGGTCCATGAAGCGCTCCCCACGGCCGCACCGGAAACTGCCGGATTGCCGGTTTGCCGGGCACCTACCGAACAATTAATGCGCTTTCTCAAGCGATTCCAAGTCTAGCGGACTGCGGCAATCGTGCCATGCCGGTTTGGCATGAGATTGGCTTTTCTTGCGGTGGACAACGTCACAATCGGCCGCGAACGGCGTGGCGGACACGCTAGTCTCGGCGGTTGCGGTACGGGGCATGCAGGGGGAGACACATGGCCACGGATAACAAGCCTGCCGGTGCGGCAGTGCCTAAATCATTTCTGGACAGCTATTTCGGACTGACGGCGAACGGCACCAACGTCCGCACCGAGGCGGTGGCGGGCCTGACCACGTTCCTGACGATGGTCTACATCATCTTCGTCAACCCGACCATTCTGGCGAATGCCGGAATGGACAAGGGAGCCGTCTTCGTCGCCACCTGCCTGGCAGCGGCGGTCTGCTCGGCGGTAATGGGGCTATACGCCAATTATCCAATCGCGCTCGCGCCCGGAATGGGGTTGAACGCGTTCTTCGCTTTCACCGTCGTGCTGACCTACAAGTATTCCTGGCAGCAGGCGCTGGCCGCCGTATTTTTGTCCGGCGTCCTTTTCTTTCTGCTTTCGATCTTCCGTCTGCGCGAGCAGATCATCAACGCGATCCCGCGCAATCTGAAATTCGCCATCGGCGCTGGCGTCGGCCTCTTCCTCGGCATCATCGCGCTGGAAGAGGCGAAGATTGTGGTCTCTCATCCTGCAACGCTTGTGACATTAGGCAGCCTGAAGAACCCGACTGCACTCCTGTGCCTGCTCGGCTTCATCATCATCGTTGCACTCAACTTCCGTAACGTCATCGGCGGAACATTGATCGGCATTCTGGTGGTGTCGCTGATCGGGCTGCCGCTCGGTTTGGCGAAATTCACCGGTATCGTCTCGATGCCGCCCTCGCTTGCGCCGACCCTGTTCCAACTCGATTTTTCGCGAACCTTCGAACTGACCTTCCTGATAGTGGTCTTCAGTATCTTGATGATCGACGTGTTCGATAATGCCGGCACGCTGATCGCGGTGACGCAAAAGGCCGGCATGGTCGACAAGGATGGCAACCTGCCGCGCATGAAGGAGGCGCTGGTTTCCGACAGCTTCGCGGCGATGTTCGGATCGCTGATCGGCACCTCGACCACCACAAGCTATATCGAAAGTGCCTCGGGGGTGCAGGCCGGCGGACGCACTGGCCTCACCGCGATCTTCGTCGCGATATTTTTCCTGCTGGCGCTGTTCTTTGCGCCGCTGGCAGGCATGGTCCCGGGCTATGCCTCGGCGGCAGCGTTGCTGTTCGTCGCCTGCGTGATGGCCGGAGGTCTGGCCGATCTCGACTGGGACGATGTGACCGAGTATGCGCCGGCCGTCATCGCCGCCGTGACCATGCCGCTCACCTATTCGATCGCAAGCGGCATCGGCCTTGGCTTCATCAGCTACGTGCTGATCAAGCTGTTCGCGGGCCGCGTGAAGGATGTGCCGATCGCCATCTGGGTATTGGCGGCGGTATTTGCGCTGAAATTCTTTGTGGCCTGATGACGTTTTCGTCCGCGTGGCAATTCTGGGCGGTTCTCTCCGCCCTGTTTGCCGCGCTGACCGCGATCTTTGCCAAGGTCGGTGTCGAACAGATCGGCGCCGACCTTGCAACTTTTATCCGAACGCTGGTGGTGATCGCGCTACTCGCCGCCATACTGATCGCGAGCGGTCAATTCCAGTCGCCGGCGTCGATCCCGGGAAGGACCTGGCTGTTTCTCGTTCTCTCCGGGCTTGCGACCGGCGCGTCCTGGCTCTGTTATTTCCGCGCGCTCAAGATCGGACAGCAGCGCAGGTGGCGCCGATTGACAAGCTCAGCGTGGTGCTGGTTGCAATCTTCGGCGTCGTGTTCCTGGGCGAAAAGCTTGCTGCATTGAACTGGCTCGGTATCGCGCTGATCGCGGCCGGCGCGATCCTGGTTGCGCTCTAGCTCGCCAGCGCCTTCTTCATCGCCAGGAAATCCTTCCATGCGAACCGTTTCTCGATCGGGGTTCGCAACAGATAGGCGGGATGAAACGTTGCGGTCGCGCGGATTTCGCGGGTACCGGTATGGAACGGAAACCAGCGCCCGCGCGTCCTGCGGATACCGTCGGTGACGCCGAGCAAGGTCGCCATCGACGGCTTGCCGAGACAGACCAGCACATCCGGATCGACCAGTTCGATCTGACGCTGGATGAAGGGCAGGCAAATCTGCGATTCGTGCAAAGAGGGATCGCGGTTTCCCGGCGGCCGCCATGGCACGATATTGGCGATATAGACGTCGGCGCGCGCGATTCCGATCGCGGCCAGCATCTTGTCGAGCAATTGTCCCGAGCGGCCGACAAACGGGATGCCCTGCTGGTCCTCCTCCGAACCCGGCGCCTCGCCGACGAACATGAGCCGCGCGTTCGGGCTGCCGTCACCGAACACGAGCTGCTTCGCGGTGGTCTTGAGCGCGCAGCCCTCGAAGCCGTTCAGGATCGCGCGCAAATCCTCAAGCGTCGCGGCCGAACGGGCTGCGGCGCGGGCCGCCATGATGGCCTCCTCGGGCGGCGGCGGCGCCTGCGTCGCAGGCATGACCTGCGCCTGACGAACCGGTGCCGGTGGCGCAGGCCTTGGTGCCACCGGCTCAAGGATGGGCGCCACGTCCGCAAAACGGTCGATCGGCAATTCGCCGAGCGCTGCATCCACGCCGGCCTCGACGTAGAAAGTCAGCAGATCGCGCGCGGCCTTGTCGCTTCCGGGGGTCATGTCCAACCTTAGCACGGAGCAAGCCCAAAATCGGCATCGCCGGATTGTGGCTTTTGCACAAACGTGGAAAAACCAAGAGCTGGATCAGAGGAAGTCTAATGTCCGAGCTACCGCCGCGCGAAAGTATGGAATTCGATGTGGTCATCGTCGGGGCTGGCCCCGCGGGCCTCGCGGCGGCGATCCGGCTCAAACAGATTTCTCCCGATATCAGCGTGGTGGTTGTGGAAAAGGGCTCCGAGGTTGGCGCCCATATCCTCTCGGGCGCTGTGATCGACCCGTCCGCACTCGACCGACTGATCCCGGACTGGCGGCAGGCCGAGGACCGGCCGCTGACCACCGAAGTCGCGGACGATCGTTTCTTCTGGATGTCGAAAAGCTCGGCCTTCCGGGTGCCGCTATTCATGGCGCCGCCGCTGATGAGCAATCATGGCTGCTTCATCGGCTCGCTCGGCCTTCTGTGCAAATGGCTCGCCGCGAAAGCGGAGGCGCTCGGCGTCGAAATCTATCCGGGCTTCGCGGCCGCCGAAGTGATCTACGGCGAGAATGGCGAGGTGCGCGGCGTTGCCACCGGCGACATGGGCATCGGGAAAGAAGGCGAGCCGACCGACGGTTTCACCAGGGGCATGGAACTGCTCGGCAAATATACCCTGTTGGCCGAAGGCGCGCGCGGCTCTCTCAGCAAGATCCTGATCGCGAAATACGGGCTCGCGAAGAATTGCCAGCCGCCGAAATTCGGTATCGGCCTGAAGGAGCTTTGGCAGGTCGATCCGAAGAAACACAAAATGGGACTGGTGCAGCATTCGTTCGGTTGGCCGCTCGACAATTCGACCGGCGGTGGCTCTTTTCTCTATCACTACGACGACAACCTGGTGTCGGTCGGATTCGTCGTTCATCTGAATTACGAGAACCCGTATCTTTCGCCGTTCGAGGAATTTCAGCGCTTCAAGACGCACCCGGCGATCCGCGATCTGTTCGATGGCGCCAAGCGTCTCGCCTACGGCTCGCGCGCAATCACGGAAGGCGGCTATCAGTCAGTGCCGCGGCTGACCTTCCCGGGCGGCGCTCTGATCGGCTGCGCGGCGGGCTTCGTCAACGTGCCGCGCATCAAGGGTTCGCATAACGGGATTTCGTCCGGGATGCTGGCGGCCGAGCATGTCGCGCAGGCGCTGTCGTCCGGACGCGCCAATGACGAGCTTGCCGGTTACGAAGATTCCTGGCGCGCGTCGCCGGTTGGGAAGGATCTCTGGCCGGTGCGTAACGTGAAGCCGCTGTGGTCGAAATTCGGCACCATGATCGGGGTCGCGCTCGGCGGCCTCGATATGTGGACGAACACGTTCGGCTTCTCGCTCTTCGGAACGCGACCGCACGGCAAGGCGGATTGGCAATGCCTGAAGCCCGCGCGCGAATGTCAGCAGATCGCCTATCCAAAGCCGGACGGCAAAATCACCTTCGACCGGCTGTCATCCGTATTCCTGTCCAACACCAATCACGAGGAAAACCAGCCGCCTCATCTCGTGGTGGCAAACATGGCTTTGCAGAAAAGCTCCGAACACGACATCTATGCCGGACCTTCGACGCGCTATTGCCCGGCGGGCGTCTATGAGTGGATCGGCGAAGGCGCGGATCTGCGATTCGTCATCAACGCGCAGAATTGCGTCCATTGCAAAACCTGCGATATCAAGGATCCGAACCAGAACATTACCTGGGTTCCTCCCGAGGGTGCGGGGGGACCCAACTACCCTAATATGTGAGCGACCGTAATAGCTTCCGGCCACGAATAAGCCCTATTGCAGCCGTCAGCCTCGACGCCGGAAGGGTCGGTCGTCTTGCGACGGCAGCGCAAAAAGGCCATCCTCGAACCAACCTGGTCGGCTAAAGCGGCGTTGCGCCGCCCGATGGAGATTTTCAATCGTGAGCGTGTCGAACCTGATCAAGCCCGTCGCTGTGGCGGCTACCGCATTCGGCATCCTGATGCTGCCGGGCCTCCTCGCCGCCCAGGCGCCTACCAAACCGGACCCTGCACGCGTCTCGCCATCGGGCAATTACCTTGCCGCGCGCCATGCAAGCCAGCAGCGCGACGCTGTCGCCGCTTCGGCCTATTACCGCGCGGCCCTGCGTAACGATCCGAAAAACCCGGAATTGCTCGACCGTGCTTTCATCGCTTCGCTTGCCGAAGGCGACATCGAGGAAGCGGTCCGCCTGGCCGAACGCGTGCTGCAGGTTTCCAAGAACGATCGCACCGCACGCCTTGTGCTCGGCGTACGCGGGATCAAGACCAAGCAATGGCAGCAGGCACGTCTCAACCTCGCGCAATCGGTGCGCGGCCCGGTAACCGACCTTACCGCTGCCCTTCTGATCGCCTGGACGCAATACGGCTCGAACGATTCCAAGACCGCAATCGAGGTGATCGACCGCCTGCAGGGGCCCGACTGGTACGCGATTTTCAAGGACCAGCATGCCGGACTGATCCTGGACATCGCGGGCAAGAAGCCCGACGCGAAGCGGCGCTTCGAGAAGGTGCAGAAGCTCGACAGTACCAATCTGCGGGTGGTCGAAGCTTATGGCAGCTTCCTGTCTCGCCACGGTACCAAGGACGAGGCGCTCGAAGTCTTTCAAACCTTCGAAAAGGCGCTGCCGCGTCATCCGCTCGTGACGGCAGAGGTGAAAGAGGTCGAGAACGGCCAGAAATTGCCGCCGCTGATCCAGAATGCGCAGGCCGGCGCCGCCGAAGTGCTGTACGGCATTGGTGCTGCTCTCGGCCGCCGCGGCGGAGAGGATCTCGGCCTCGCTTATCTCCAGCTCGCGCTCTATCTCGAGCCGCGTCATCCGCTGGCGTTGCTCTCTCTCGCCGATCTCTATGAAGCGATGAAGAAGCCGCAGCTTGCGATCAACGAATACCGCAAAATCCCGGCAGATTCGCCGCTGCATCGCAACGCCGAGATCCAGCTCGCGACCAATCTCGATTCGCTCGAAAAGACCGACGAGGCGAAGGACCATCTCAAGAAGCTGATCGCAGAGAACCCTCGCGACACCGAGGCGATCCTGGCGCTCGGCAATATCGAGCGCTCGCGCAAGAATTACGAAGATTGCGCCAAGACCTACGGCAAGGCGATCGACCAGATCGAAAAGCCGGGCAAGTCGAACTGGCTGGTATTCTATTTCCGCGGCATCTGCCATGAGCGCGCCAAGAACTGGCCGGGCGCCGAGGCCGACCTGAAGAAGGCTTTGGAGCTGTTCCCCGACCAGGCGCATGTTTTGAACTATCTCGGGTATTCCTGGGTCGATCAGGGCGTCAATCTCGACGAAGGCATGAAGATGATCCGCCGCGCTGTGGAGCAGCGGCCGGACGACGGCTACATCGTCGACTCGCTCGGGTGGGCCTATTACCGCACGGGCAGCATCGAAGACGCCGTGAAAAATCTCGAACGCGCCGTCGAACTGAAGCCGGACGATCCGACCATCAACGATCATCTCGGCGATGCCTATTGGAAAACCGGACGCCAGCTTGAGGCGCAATTCCAGTGGCAGCATGCACTGCAGTTGAAGCCGGAGCCCGACGAGCTGAAAAAGATCGAGGAAAAGATCAAGGTCGGGCTGCCGGATGAGGACACGACAACGGCCGAAAAGGCAAAGACCGGCAATGGCGGCTGACGGCCTGATGCCGTGATTGCCGAACTTTCGGACGCAGCGCCGGCCAAGATCAATCTTACTCTGCGTGTCACCGGACGCCGGGCGGACGGCTATCACGAGCTTTGCAGCCTCGTGTGCTTTGCGAGCCTGGGCGATGATCTGCGATTGTCGGCCGGCCCCGCTCTGAAGTTGTCTGTCGACGGCGAAACCGCAGCCCAATCCGGCAGCATTGCGGACAATCTGGTGCTGAAAGCCGCAAGCGCCCTGCGGGCGCAAATGCCGGACATGCGGCTCGGGCAATTTCACCTCACCAAACGGCTTCCGGTCGCGGCCGGTCTCGGCGGCGGCTCGGCCGATGCCGCGGCGGCCCTGCGACTGCTGGCGCACGCCAATGAACTTGCGCCCGAGGATTGGCGACTGATGAAGGCCGCGCAGGCGACCGGTGCCGACGTGCCGGTCTGCCTCGATCCGCGTCCGCGCATCATGCGCGGCATCGGGGAGATGCTGTCGGCGCCGATCGCCTTGCCGAAGCTCCAAGCCATATTGCTCAATCCGCGCGTCGCGGCACCGACTGCAAAAGTGTTTGCAGCGCTGCGCGAGTTGTCGCCTGACGGCGATCCGGCGGCGGCGCTGCTCGAGAGCAACGCTGCGCCGAAGCAGGACGAATTGATTGCGGCACTCGCCAAATCGAAGAATGACCTCGAAGCCCCCGCGATCGGATTGTTTCCGGCCATCGGTGACGTGCTCACCACGTTGCGCACAACGAACGGTTGCCTGCTCGCGCGCATGTCCGGCTCGGGCGCAACCTGCTTTGCGCTGTTCGAGACCTCGGTTGCCGCCGACGCCGCATCAGCGCAACTACAGTCAAGCCATCCGCAATGGTGGCTGCAGCGCACGACCCTTGGCGGTTAGTGCGGCAATTCCTGCGGCGTTTTGCGCTCGGCACCATCCCTGATTGCATTGCAGCATGTTCTTGTTGCGACGCAGCATTTAGGTTAGGAGTGGGTTCGACAATCTGTAAGAAAAGGCAAAAAAATGAAAGAAAACAACAGCAATACCTGGAAAACCAAGCACGGGACCCGTCGCGTTCGCCAGGAAATGCCGACTCTTTCCGAGGCAATTGCCGCGGCCCGAGACCTGTCCGATGAGGTTGATGCGCAGGTGGAAATCGCAGCCTCGCTCATGGGTCTGCCGCAGGATCAGGTTCGCGCCGCGCTGCTGAGGCAAGCTCCGGAGCCCAAAGAACCCGCAAGGCCAATCGCTTTCAGCCGGCCGGTTTCCGCGCAACGAACCGTTGTGGTCGAGTACAAGCGCGCATCGCGGCGCTGATGACCTTGGACCATTTCGCGGTTTCGGATTTCGCAGGCTGCTTGGGGCGTCAGTAAAGCGATTACTTTACCTGAAGCTTTCCCACGGCAGCCGCGCAGCCAGGTGAGACCGCTGCCGATTGCGCCGCCAGACACGCCGAAATGCGGCCCTGGCCCGGCTGTGTCGTGCCGCACAATTTCGCTATGTCGGCACCACAGGCTTCCGTAGCCTGCTGAAGTTGCGCGGCAACCGTTTGAATATTCGACTCCGTTTCGCGCAAATCGAATGCGCATTTCGGACTGATCTTGTCTTCATAGGCTTGCATGCAGAACAGGACCCGGCCCTGCCCGGGCGTCACGTTGCGGCAGAATTTCCTGATATCTTTGCCGCAGGACTTTTCGAGGTTTTGGATCG
>Ga0190274_10001049_pt1 | contig 16138 bp, 16 predicted proteins | sample Popmic531T_FD_133002 | JGI IMG/M metagenome (GOLD analysis project Ga0190274, IMG submission 133002) | Populus adjacent soil microbial communities from riparian zone of Yellowstone River, Montana, USA - 531 T | ecosystem: Environmental > Terrestrial > Soil > Riparian zone | place: USA: Montana...
CAAAACATGCCTGCCCTTTCACCGAAGTCTGCCGGAAGCAAAATCCAACGCATTCACGATGCCCTGGTGCTGGGCATCAGCGATTATTTCTCCAAACTCGGTTTTTCCAAAGCCATCCTCGGCCTCTCTGGAGGCATTGATTCGGCCGTAGTGACTGCGCTTGCAGCGGAAGCACTCGGACCCGAAAAGGTAAAAGTGTTACTCATGCCCAGTGAATTTTCGTCGCAACACTCCGTGGACGATTCGCTGGAATTGTCCCGACGGCTGGGCATCAGCCACGAAACACTGGCGATTAAAGAAATTTACCAGCAGTACCTGGAGACGCTGGCACCGGAATTTCTCGGGCAGCCTTTTAACATCGCCGAAGAAAACCTGCAAGCCCGCATCCGAGGCATGTTACTGATGGCCTTATGCAACAAGTTTGGGTACATCCTGCTGAATACTTCCAACAAGAGCGAAGCCGCCGTAGGCTACGGCACCTTGTATGGCGATATGTGCGGCGGACTCAGTGTAATCGGCGATGTATACAAAACGGAAGTGTATGAATTGGCGCGGTATATCAACCGATCCGAAGAACGGATTCCCGAAAATATCCTCGTCAAATCACCGTCGGCCGAATTACGACCCGGGCAGCTGGACAGCGACTCCCTGCCCGAATACGGGATCCTGGACCAGGTCCTGTACCAGTACATCGAATTACGGAAAGGTCCTTCTGACATTATCGCCGCAGGCTTCGACGAAAAGCTGGTTAAACGGATTCTGCGTCTCGTCAATACCAACGAGCATAAACGTTACCAGACACCTCCCATGTTGCGGGTCAGCCCCAAAGCTTTTGGCCTCGGCCGTCGGATGCCCATCGTAGGCCGATACCTGTCCTGATTTTCTCTTTGGCACCCCTGTTAATATCTTTTCTTCCGAAACACTCTAACCTAATCGTTGTGCCTGCGTTTGAAGAAGAAAAAAACTACCATGAATAGATTCAGGATGGGTTCCTTCGTACTCGCGCTTGTCGTATTTCCAATGCTTTCCGGCTTTTCACAATCGTTACAGCGCGGTGAGAACCTGGTGTCGGCAGGGATTGCTGTCGGCAGTTCACTCGGCAATTTTGATTTCTCATCCAGTTCACCGGGTATTGCACTGCAATATGAAATGGGATATATGAACCTCGACGGTCCCGGCGTGCTGGGTCTTGGAGGCTACGTTGGCCATAAAAACTTCACCCACAACGGAGAAAACGGATCCTATTCCTATTCCCAAAAATGGAGCTATACCGTGATCGGCTTCCGTGCGGCCTATCATTACAGCGGTTGGACTAAAGTCAGTCAGCTCGATCCTTACGGCGGACTTATGTTGTCGTACAATGCTGTGAACTATTCCTATTCAGCAACCGATGGCAATGCAGATCCGGGAGATCAGTATGACAACGGCCTTGGACTGAGCGGCTATGTTGGCGGACGATGGTTCTTCACCAAAAATATTGCAGCCTATATGGAACTTGGATTGGGTGTTTCCAATCTTGCCGTGGGGGCCTGTTACAAATTCTAAGTGTTATTAACTGAATACCAAGGGAGCTGATGGCTCCCTTTTTTGCTTTGCCTGACGCTTCCTTCATGCCTCCTGCCATTTTTTTGAACACAGTTCTTCATGATTGGCCAAGATTTACGCTGATCTCATCCGGGTAAATCATGATCCTCTTGTCTGTCTTAATTTATAATTAATAATTTATAATTCCTCTCTTAACCGACTGCCTCCCGCCGCTGCCTCCTGCCGCTTTTCAATCGTCGACCTTATTCTCCATTGTTTCACCGTACCCAGGTAGTTCCAAATACCATATAATACGCCCATTCCTCCGGTCCGTGGGCAATATCGATTCCTACCCGCAAGCGGAGTTTCCTGGCCATCAGGTAACGGCCGCCAGCACCACCGGTCAGGTGAAAGTCCGAATCACCATATCCATCCCAGTCCATTACCGCCTTTCCTCCGCCACCGAAAGCCACTGCACTGAAACGAGAGGTAAAATCCCATCGTAGTTCTGTTTCGGCCAGGGTGATAATACGACCCTGGTACCGGGCTGTCGGGATACCCCTCATATTGATATATGGCAGCATGTAAAATGGAGGATCGCCCCACATCTGTTGGAATTCTGCACGGAAACCCGCGATGAAAGTATGCGTAACAGGCACCCAAAAATAAGCCGCAGTATTGAATGCCTGGAAATCGAAATCGCTGCCAATACCTTCATCAGCCATACTTGTCAGTGTATTCCAGCGGATGCCTTTATCGGGAGTGAAAATATTGTCACGGCGATCGTATTCTACCAGCACGCCTGCCCTGCTTACGAGCCCTTTTTTTTCTTTGGATGCAAGTATCTCCGAATTCATTCCTTTGATAGTCGTATTGAGGAACAGGTAATTTAAACCGGTATACCAGGAACTGCGTCCCAGTTGCTTCAGCAGTTGGCCGGTGAAAGGTATGGTCCGGATATTAAACTCAAATGACTTCTCTCCCACATCCGGAATCTCGCGATAGAAGGTGAGGTTTACGTTTGCATAACCGCCTCCCAACCGGTAATGCGCACGCCATTTCTTAATAACAGCGGCCATGCCACCCATACCCACCCAGGTTCCGTTGGCTGTATAAGCACCGCCTACTGCATATAGGTTTGGGCGTACATGCTGGATTTTGATCTCCCCGTTTACAGTATCAACATAAGGGCTGTTGCGTGTAATAAAGACACCGAAAAGTCCGCCGCCAATACCGCCCAGGGCAGGTTCCGTGATCAACATGGGAATAGGAATAAACCCGTGTGCAGTAAGCACCCAATCGCTCATATCAAGCTTGCCGTCGAGCGAATCTTTAAACATTGCCTTATCCTGTGCTATCATCACCACAGGCAGAAAGAAGGCAACGATGGCGGCAACCATCTTATGTCGCACAAATTTCCAAAGATCCGGGTAGGATATCATATAATCATGACGGCTTAAATAATACCTATCGATGTAACTTCTCTTGGCCTCCTGCTTTTTTTGAAAGATAGAAAGTTCTAAGAACAAAGCAGAAAAAAACGGAATGATTATCAGGATTCAATGGCAAAATCCAACCGATTGAAGAGTGTGATATATAAGTACCCCACTATTCGTAATTAGTATATTCGTATTGATTCGTAATTCGTACCCTAACCCATCATCCTTACAGCCATCATTCCTCCTTTGGAAACAATGGATTTCAGTTTGTAGGTGTACCTCCGCAAAAGCGTGACGTTGCCCTGTTTCCCAGACTTATGAAAAGCCACTTCATTCGCCAGTCTTCGCAATGCAAAATCGTAATACCTTCGGGGATAAGTGCGCTTAAAGTCCAGGTCGCGATCGGTGTGGTCCTCCCACGACAGCTCCTTTGTAAATTTACTTTCCACTTCTTCATAAAGCGGTGTGCCTTTGATGGGATAGGCGACCGTGATGGTATAAAAATCAGGATCCGACGATACCAGGTGTCGTATGGTCTCTTCGATATCTTCTTCAGTCTCTCCCGGGTACCCCAGCATAATGAAAGTGCCGGCCTGTAAGCCATGCTGCCGTGCCATCCTGATCATACTTCGCACTTGCTGCGCATCCACACGCCTGTCCATTGCATCCAGCACTTTTTGCGAACCGCTTTCCGCCCCGATCCAGACCCGGAAGCAACCGCTTTCCTTTAAGAGACCGATCACTTCTTCATTCAACCGGTCGGCGCGGGTGATGCATTCGTATGCTACCTTCAGGTTTCGATTCTTGATCTCGTCACGGAATTCGGTCAGCCATTTGTGACTGATGGTAAATACATCGTCAACGAACCATACGGTATCGAAATCGTACCTCCGTTTCAGTTCCTCCAATTCATCGGCTACCAGGCGGGCGCTTCGTCTCCGGTAAGTCTGGCCATAGACGGCCCGGCTGCACCAACGGCAGGTATAAGGGCATCCGCGCATCGTGGAAACAGATACAGCACTCTGCCCATGACGTTCCTTCCACGCTGAGAAATACAAATCGAGATCAATTTGTTTCCGGTTTGGAAAAGGCAGGCTGTCGATATTTTTCACCATCGTTCTTGGAGGAGTCACAACTACCTGGCCGGCAGGATTACGGAATGCAATTCCTTGTAAAGCATCCATCGATTCGCCCGAACGAAGAGCAGAAGCCCCTTCCAGGTCAAGCTGCCTGGCAACTTCCAGCATGCTTTCCTCGCCTTCGCCAAGCACCAGCACATCGGCGCCGTGTGACAAAAATTGCTCCCTGTGGTTTCGCACTTCCGGGCCACCGAGCACCACGAAAGTATTTGCCAGCGTTTCGTGATTGCGAATAAAACGAAGCAGGCGAAGCACATTCAGCTTCGTCATCAGGTTCGTATAGATTCCGACCAGTTGCGGTTTTTCATTCTCCAGGTAAGTACAAAGTTTTCCGAACGTCGAAAAAGTGGCATCAAATACTTCGTTTCGGTATCCGTGTTCTTCGAGGTATGCCGACACACAGAGGATTCCCAACGGCGGGTAAGGCTTCATGATGAGTTTTTCCTTCTCATCTTCTTCCAAAAAGTAACCATGTGTGAGCACGATCTTCATCCTATCTTTTTTCAAAATCCAGCAGGATATGGTCGCCCATTCCTGAAAACAACGCAAATTTCCCGGCCACTTTTTCCATCGTTTCAGAAATGCCTGCCAGTTGCCTGTGCCTGTTAAAAAGCCCATCCAAATAGGACGGCGGCAGGAAAACTCCAACGGCGAATTTTTTAATCAACCGAACCCCTTTCAGCATGGCTGCGATTTCGCCGGGCGAATGGTAATAGACCTGAACACTGGAACCCTCCAGGTTGACAACAGCAGGTTTCCCTGACCATCGCCGGGAGGCAGCGGAGACATTTCCTTTGAGCAAATAATACAGCATTTCATTCACGCAATATTTTCCAAACAAGACCATCACCATTCGTCCTCCGGGTTTCAACAAGCGATTCATGTTATATAGAACACGCTGCAGTCGCTGGGGACTGAAACAATTCAATCCTGCAAAGTTACTGAACAGCACATCAAAAGAACCATCGGGCCATTGCCACTCTTCTTCTTTCATATCCAGCTTGAGGAACTGCGGCGGGGTAACCATTTTTGCCCTGTCCTTTTTTTTTGCTTCGGCAAGCATGGCCTCAGAAGAATCAGTTGCAACCACCACATGGCCCCTTGCAGCAAGCCACATAGCGTCTTCACCGGTACCGCAATTCACTTCGAGGATCACTTTGGGCGATTGAAAAAACGGATCTGCCTCCAGGTATTTGTGAATCACTTCGCGTTGTCGCTTACCTGTTTCAGAGAAGGTAAAGCTACTGTCATAGGAAGCAGCGGATGGGTCAAAGGGTTCCATCACGATGCAATTCAGTGCTTGTCCGCTTTGACTTTCCCAATGTCTTCATACGGCGGCCGTGAAGGAACATGCCGGGAAGGTGATACGAAATAGCGGCAATTCGTTTCAGGTCCGAGCCACGGACGTGTGCCGGTGCCTGCGTGAGTCGCTTCCATGCATCGAGACCTTGCTTCATACGAAAATGTTTATGAAGATACCGCTGTAACTCTTTATAAAATGGAGCCGGAAAGGTACTTTGAAAAAGAACGGCCAGTTCATCGGAGTCGGTCCAGTTTGTCTTCCCGTTTTCACGTAGCTGGTCGGCAACCCGATCATAAAATTTCGTCCCCGGCAGCGGATACGAAACGCTTACGCCGATATCATCGGGCATCAGCTCCGTGACCATGTCGAGCGTGGCATCAATATCTTCGCGGGTCTCGCCGGGATAGCCAAACTGCAGAAAAAACGCCGGACGGATGCCATGCTTTTTCAGCTGGCGTGTCGCTTCGTAGATCTGCTCTACCTTCGTACCCTTATCCATAGCGTCAAGAATCTTCTGGGAACCGCTTTCGGCGCCTACCCATGCTGTTTCACATCCTGCGCGCGCCAAAGCGTCAACGGTATTTTCCTGCAATAGCAGATCGACCCTGGACTGTATTTTAAAACGGAACTTCAGCTTCTCAGTATTTACCAGGTCTGCAAACTCTCCTACCCATCCGGGCTTCAGCCCGAAGATATCATCGGTCATCCAGATATGGTCTGCACCCAATGTTCCGGTGAGTAGTTTCAACTCCGCTACCACGTGCTGCGGAGAATGGGCATGGTAGCGGTTGCCATAGATCGGTTTGGCGCACCAGTTGCAGTGAAAGGGACATCCGCGCGTGGTGCTGATGTTTAATGAAAAATACCCGCTGCTTTTCATCCAGCGCTTTTTGTACTCTTTGATATCTACCAGGTCCCAGGCAGGCATAGCCAGTGAGTCGAGGTCGCGCAGTACTTCGCGTTTCCTGTTCTTCACGGTAACTCCGTCCCGTCGAAATATCAGACCGTCGATGGTTTCAGGTAGTTCTTTTCCTTCTTTCAGTTGATGCATCAATTCACCCAGTGTGATTTCTCCTTCGCCCGTCACAATAAATTCGGCTCCATGATCAAGGTACAAGTCGTAACGATCGGTGGCATCGCTGCTGCATACCACCACCCGGCATCCTTTGCTTCGTGCCTTGCTGCACATATTGAAAGCAGCCTCCCGCATATTGGTGAGGCACATTTTAGTGAGGAAGTTAAAACCGTCATCATAGACCACGAGCACATCCGGATTCCAGGATTCCATTTTCGAGACAAGTGCTTCCGGCCCCTGTGCAAACATGGTATCAAAAAGCGCCACATCGTACCCTTGCTCGCGGAGCGCTGCCGCCGCATACAAGGTGGCCAACGGCGGATAAGGTTGCTGCTGCTTCCATTGCTTGGGATCGAAGCGAAGAAAATAAGAATGTGTGAACAATACTCTCATCATCTCAGGACAGGCTCAACGAATGCTGGTCCTCGAATTTCTGAATCCTCACTTCGTAGGCATTCAGTACTTTATCCTGGAAGCCCTGGGGATGATGCTTGGAAACATTTTTCCGTGAACGAAGCCGGTGTTCGAATTCGGAAGAATCCAGGGCGTGAAATTTTTGCTTCCAGTATTTTAAGGTGATTCGCAAACACAGGCTATCGAGTTTTTTGCCGAAGCCTCCCCCAAGCATGTGTTCCAAACTCTTTTTTACCGGCCGTTTTTTATCAGCGATGCACCAGTCACCGTTGTTACGGCTGAAATGCGGGTAATATTCCCGGATCCATTCGTTGTCGCGAAGAAATGCTTCGTAAAGGGGCAGGTTGTAGGTAGGTATCAGGGTAGCTGTTTCCGTGGCTGTAAAAATATTCTGATCGGGAATGCACAGGTTATCGCTGGTGATAAAATAATTTACACAAAAATACTTTCGTGAGTTCAGGAGGAAGATTTTCTTGAAAGCTACCAGGAGCGTCCTTGCCAGCCACAGCCTTCCGGGCTCCGTCATGATAAAGTAATCGATGTCTGCATCGGTATCCATGGTCCCTTTTGACAGCGACCCTGAAATACAAACCCCTCTCACGAAAGGGAATGCCGCCATCATTGCAGAATATTTCCTGGCCGTCTGCATGGCTTTTGATGCGCGTCTTTCTCCTTCCGTCCGTTTTTGTACCAGCAGGTCTACCTGGCGGACTGCATAAAAATCCTGACCGGATAAAACCAGTCGCCGGTGTTGAAGGCTTTTAAGCGTTTCACGAAATTGTTCCTCTTCCACATTATTCTCCCTTAAATACTGGCGAATTTCGCCTGCCGTTAGCGGATGATGGAAAATGTCGAAGTACAAAAGCGTACGCAGTATACTGGACTCCAGTATACCAACAGGCGGGTTGATCCCCGGAAGGGTTTCGGTTAAAAAGGTGTTCATTCGGATAATAAAGGTACTGATAATCTTCTACACCTTTCGAATTTCAAACAGCGTAAGCTTCTCCCCGGCGCGTTTATATTCTTTTACAGGATGCATTCCAAAGTTCTCCTGGCGGGCCATCGAAAAAATGAGTTCCAGGTTGCAATCTTCCGAAAGAATCATGAAGACAGATGTTGTTTCGCTGAAGACTTCTTTCAGCTGAGTAAAAAATTTTAAAAAGTATTCGTAATTCTGGCCTGCATACCAGGCATGGTCGGCCTCGGTGCGCGGTTCTTTGCTGTAGTATGGTGGATTCACGGCAATCACATCGAAATGCCGTCCGCTGAGGCCGTCGAATAAATCGGTTTGCTTCATCTCTACCGACAAACGGTTGATCACGGCATTGTCACGGGTGCAGGAAACTGCCCGGGTGCTGATGTCGGTGGCCGTAACCACCGCACCTTTCTTCGCCGCACTAAGAGCCACCAGCCCGCTGCCGCAACCCAGGTCGAGCAGTTTTTTTTCTTTTAGCTCCAGCCCGGAAATATAATCTGCCAGGATCCTGGAGCTGAAGAAAAAGCCGGGATGAAAAACGCCGGGAGTTACCATCAACTGGATTCCATGGTAACGCATTTTCCTTGGGCTCTTCAGGTAGAAAGTCACCACCGGTTTCCAAAAACGGTTAAGCAGTTTCTTTCGGAGCGCAAGTTTTTGCACCGGGCTCTGTGGGATCGGTTTGTGGTCGGATGACTTCATGTGTCAGAATCCTTCTGTCTCAGGCTGCCGATAGCGCCAGAGCTTTTGCAATAATTTGATTTCATAGGGAGCTTTATACAACCGGTTGCGGTAACGCAGCGAGGACAGGGACTTGAGCATGCGGATTCGCGTTGGCGTCAGCTGTATATCGGATACGGTAGGGTAACATCCGTTCAATACGGTTTCGAAATTGCGGATGTAATCGATCATGTCGGGAGTGAGCCATGGCGTGAGGGGGTTTTTGCGCAAGTCAAAACTCTCCCAATGCGGACTGATCCATTCCTCCAGGGTCTGTGGAAAATGAAATCCCGACTGAAGAACTTTCTTATACAGTTCCGAACCTTCTGTTGGTACCGGGCTGTAGATGTAAATGATGATCTCCGCATCCGGGTTGATGTCTTTGATCTTTCGGATAAAAGTGATGTCATCCCTGATTTGCTTCCATACCTGTTCGGGAGTTGCCGCCGGCGTGCCCAGCACGAAAGAGTATTCGGGAATAATGTCAAACTGCCTCAGGCGGGCGGCGAACTTTTTGATCTGGGCAGCGCTCTGCGTTCCGCCCTTATCCATCTGTTTCAGGATTTCATCGTTGCCGCTTTCCGCTCCGAAGAAAATCATTTTACACCCGGCTTCACGCATGCGAGCCAGCGAAGCATCGGCATATTTATCGACGGTATCGATGCGCCCTTCTCCCCACCAGATCATGTTCTCCGGCAGTATAAGCGAGGAAAATTCGACCGTACGTTTTTCTGATACGAAGAAATTGTTGTCGTGAAACTCAATGGCATTGCCGCCATAAGTATCCTTAAGAAATTTGATATCCCTGAAAATATTCACTGCCGATTTCCCTTTCCACCGTGCCTTAAATATGGGAACGACGGCGCAAAAGGAACAGGTAAACGGGCAGCCTGCACTACTGTGATAGGCAATGGTACGCGTACCAAGATAGGTCTTGCCAAGATATCTGCCCAGGGGATAAAACGAATCAAGTTTTGCATAAGGCAGCGCTGGCAACTGGTCGGGATCGTAGAGGTCGTCCTGCGGTGTCTTCACGATGTTACCGTCCCTTCGAAACAGAAGATGTGGAACTTTTTCGGGGTCTCCGTTAGCATGAAGGGTATCAAGTAACAGGGGAAATGCCTTGTCACCCTGTCCGTAAACCACGTAATCCACGATGCCTGATTCCAGCACCACCCGGTTTTGATTGGAGGCAAAATAACCGCCCCAGATAATTTGTATGCCAGGGAATTTTTGCCGTATCTCCTTGGAGAAGGGAATGGCCTGGCGTAATTGCGGACCAGGCATCACGGTACAGGCGAAATAGCCAAACTCTCCGGTATTCAGGTAGTCAAAGATCTTTTCCCTTGGGTTCGTTTCCAGGTTACCGTCTACAATCACATAATCTACCTTGCCATCAATGGCGGCAGCCATAGAAAGAATGGAGTTGGGAATACGCGGCTTTGAATCAGCCGCACGCGGATTAAAAAGCAAAACTTTTTTCTGAATGAAACTCATGCGTTGAAATTCCCTTTTAACAAAGATAAGAAACCAATCGCATGTCTGAATCACCACTCATATCACTTCCTTGTTAACAAAAAGTAAAATATATGATTGTCCTATTAAAACTTGGTCGAAGACTGCATAATTCCTCGCTGTAGAAAAATCGTATTTCGCACGGAGGCACGGAGAGCACGGAGGGATTCCGGAAGAAGAAAGATCATCAAGCACCTGAAGATTCTCAAATAAGCTCCGATATAATTATGGTGTACTGAAAGTTCTCCGTGTTCTCCGTGCGAAACCTGCAGCTCCAGGCTTATTGAATCAGTTGAGAAATTTTTTCAAAAAGCACCTTCGCCATTTTCTCATTGGATTCCTGTGTCCAGCCTGCAATGTGTGGAGAAAGAACGGTGCGATCGGATTCAACCAGGTATTTCCAGCTTTCGTTTTGTATGAAATCAAAATTTTCGAAGGAGGCATCTTCGTATTCGACTACATCGAGGCAGGCGCCTTTCACTTTTCCTGATTTCATATGTTTCACGAGGGCGTCGGTGTGCAGGCAAAGTCCCCGGGAAGTATTCAACACGTAAATCTCCTTCCGGAAACGCGCGAGGAAGATGTCGCTTACCAGGTAATGTGTTTCCGGCGTCAAGGGTACATGCAGCGATAATATATCGGCTGCAGAGAAGATCTGTTCCATCGTCACTTCCTTTGCATAACGGTCTGAAAAATCACTGCGGTATTTGTCGAAGGCAATTACGGTGCAGTCAAAACCGGAAAGTTTTTTGGCAAACGCCCCGCTGGTGTTACCATACCCGATCAGGCCCACGGTCTTGCCCTGTAATTCTATGCCCCTGTTTTGCTCCCGCCTCCATATCCCTGCCCTCACTTCACGATCGGCACGGTTCAGGTTGGCAAAGAGTGAAAGCAACATCGCCATCGCCTGTTCCCCTACGGCATCGCGGTTTCCTTCGGGGGCATGGAGGCATTGTACGCCTTTGCTATCTGCATAAACCACATCGATATTCTCCATTCCGGCCCCCACACGTGCTATAAACTTAAGTTGGACTCCACGATCCAGGAATTCCTTATCTATTTTAATGCGGCTTCGGATCACCACCCCATCGTATGCGCTGATGCGGGTTAACACTTCTTCCCGGGTCCAGCGTGTTCCGTCTTCACAACGATGACCGGCACTTTCGAGGGAGGCTTTCAGAAGAGGATGTACGGTATCTATTAAAAGGATGTTCATTTTTGTTTTTCCAGCAGGAGAGTTAATTCTTCGAATTGGGTCCAGTGCAATGCTTCGGCCCGAAGATCAAGATACGGAAGATCTTTCCCTTGTGATATTCCTTTCAAGGCATTGCGCAGCGTTTTTCTTCGTTGATTGAAAGCCGTTTTCACCACATTCAAAAATCGTTTGGGATCGCATTTCAAAATATGGTCATCACGCCGCACAAATCGCAGTACGGCTGATTTCACTTTGGGAGGAGGCGAGAAGTCATCTTCATTCAATGAAAACAACAGCTCCACGTCGTAGAAGGCCTGCATCAATACACTGAGGATGCCATAATCCCTGTTGCCGGGTCCCGAGGCAATACGTTCGGCCACTTCTTTCTGAAACATGCCCACCACCTCCGGAATCCTGTCTTTATAGTCGAGCACTTTAAATAGAATCTGCGATGAAATATTGTAAGGGAAATTCCCGATCACGGCAAACGGCCCGGGAAACAGGGTGTCCAGTTCCAGCCGGAGAAAATCTCCGGAGATGATCTGCGCCTGGTGTGCAGGGAATTTTTTTTGCAGGTACTCAACGGCTTCCGTGTCGATCTCGATCAGGTGTATTTCCGGCCCTTTGTTCTCAAGGAGAAATTGCGAAAGCATACCCATGCCAGGGCCAATCTCCAGCACATGCTTGTACAGGTGCTGAAGCTGTAAGGAGCCGGCAATGCGACGGGCAATGTCTTCGTCCTTCAGGAAATGCTGGCCAAATTGTTTTTTAGTCCGTATGTTTTGCATGAAAATTCTTATCCTGTAAAGTACGCAAAGTGACCCGATTCAGCCAAACTAAGGTTTTGAAGAAATAAAAAATAACGGCGCGATTCGCTCAAAGAACTTCCAGCAAGGTGCGGAAAGCCACAAATTTGTCTTTGTATTTAGCGTTGTGTTCGGCCCGCAATTGGGCTGCATAACGGTGCTCGTATTCGAGGAAGTCGTTCATGCCGTTGCAGGTATACTGGACGGAATAGGTAACACCGTCGGGTTCGTCGTTCGTCAGGACTTTCAGCAACCGGTTCTCCGTAAAGCAGCCCGTCCGCATCACTTCAGGAATGTGTGTGTCTTTCATCCACTTCAGCCAGTCATCGTGAAAAGCGATGTCGATTTTTACGGTCACGTTATAAATAATCATAGGAATAGGGATCAGGGAGTGAGGCTGCGAAATTAATTCTTTGGCAGAAGCAAAAAAAGGTTTTATCACGGGAGTGGATTAAAATCATAAATTGTACCTTTCGGCGGTATTCAAATCATACTCCCTGCCTGTAGCCGTGATGGTTTTGGCGGGTTGAAATCCCCGATGAATAGCGGTAACGATTCCCGAAAAATGCAATTGCTGAAAGAAAACCCTGTGATTTCCCTGGCTGACGAAAAGCTGGCCCTCGACCCTAAACAAAAGGTCAGGCAGTATCTCCTGGTTTCCAAAAACGAAATCGCATCCGCACTTTTTTCCCCGCGAAAAAACACCTTTTTATCGCTTGAATCGGTTGCTGTATCGCCTGCACATGGAATAGAAACTGCACTGAAGAGTTTCTTTGCCGAAAGAGCATTTTCAAAACAGGGCGACATTACGGCTTCCCGAATCATATTCGTTAGTAACGAGCATACCTTATTGCCGGCGGCGTATTTCAAACAGGAAGAAGCAACGGAATTGTTCAACTTCAACTTCGATAATGATCCTGAAGGAGTACTCTGCGACCAAAAGATCAATTGCTTCGACGTGCAGCTCCTCTACCAGGTTCCTGCTTCGTTGCTGACTGTATGCAGCGAACTCCTTCCCGGCGCGCTTTACTTTCATCACTCCGCCGGCCTGATGGAGAATTTTTATCTCCGGTACAAGAACCATCCGGACAGTGTGGTCTTATTACATCTAAGGCACGGCGCCATAGACCTGGTAGTGAAGTCCGGCCGCAAGCTGGTTTTACTGAATACATTTTCATGCAAAACCCCGGAAGATATCCTATACCATACCCTGAATACCTACGAACAGCTTCAGCTGAATCCTGAAAATGAAAAGCTGGTGCTGGCAGGAAGCGTTGACAGCGATTCGGACATCTGCAAACTGTTATTCCGTTATATAAGACAGGTTGAATTTGCAGACCGTCCTTCCGTAGCCAGCTTCAGTTACGTATTTGATGCATTGCCTCCGCAATCCTACCATTCCTTATTTACGACAGTATTGTGCGAATCATAAGCGGCAAGTACAGGGGGAAAAACATCCAGGCCCCGGCTTCACTGCCGGCCCGTCCCACGACAGATTTCGCGAAGACTGCCTTGTTTAACATCCTGAACAATCATATTGACTTCGAAAGTATTTCCGTGCTGGATCTTTTCTGCGGCACCGGAAATATCAGTTATGAGTTTGTTTCACGCGGATGCACCTCGCTGGTGGCGGTCGATGCCGACGGACGATCGGCGAAATTCGTGAAGGAGACGATGACTAAACTGGGCGAACCATCTGTGCGCGTCATCAAATCGGATGTCTTTCGTTTCCTGGAAGCCATGCATGAACAATACGATATCGTCTTTGCCGATCCACCGTTCGATTTGAAAGAAACCGACCTTTTGCCCGATCTCGCCAGGAAACAATCGCTGCTCAAAGAGGGCGGCTGGCTGATTATCGAACACCAGTCGAAACGGAAGCTGGAATCGGAATGGGTCCCCTCGGAAGTCCGGACGTACGGGAATTGTGCTTTTAGTATTTACAAAATGGAATGATGGAATGGTGGAAGAATGGAATATTGGGTCATCATTCCAATTCTTCTTACATTCGTATATTCGCCCTTTATTCGTTATTCGTTGATTATGAGAATAGCCGTTTTTCCCGGGTCGTTCGACCCCATCACCAAAGGTCATGAGAGCATAGTTAGGCGCAGCCTTTCGTTGTTCGATGAAATCATTATCGGAATCGGGTACAACACCAATAAACATTACTTTTTTTCCCAGGACAGGCGGGAACACTTCATCAGCAAAACATTTGAAGGCGAGCCCAAAATCAAGGTGATGCGTTACAGCGGGCTTACTGTTGATTTCTGTAAAGAAATCAATGCCGGTTTTATCCTGCGCGGTTTGCGTACTTCTGCCGACTTCGAATTTGAACGAGCGATAGCCCAGATGAACCGAAGCATGAACCCCGAAGTAGAAACGGTCTTTGTCGTTTCCGATCCTTCGCTTTCCCATATCTCCTCTACTATAGTGCGGGACATCCTGCTTTACCAGGGAGATGTAGTGGCTTTTGTGCCTGATGCCGTAAAATTTTAGTGGTTCTAGCCGAAAAGTGTCTGCCTGAGAAATCCGGCGATGGAGGCATACGTATTCTTTAAGACCTCACTTTTTATATCATGCAACGTCATCCATTTCACGTCCGTGATATTTTCTTCTGTCTGTGGCGTAAGTTCATCCCATTGGGGACAAACCATTTCAAACCAGTGCGATTGTTTGATAACGGGTTTTCCTTTCAGGTAGTACATGTGATAAGTTGCAGGAAGGCTTTGAAGAACCTCCAGGTGTTCAAGACCACATTCCTCCTGAACTTCCCTGACGGCGCAGCCTTCCATGGATTCCCCTTTTTCCATCTTGCCTTTCGGCAGATCCCATTTGCCCAGGCGGAAAATAAACAGGTATTCTCCCGACGGGTTCTTCACCAGTCCGCCGGCCGCTTCAATAATGGTAAAAATTTCTTCCAGCTGTTTCCAGGCTTTTTTTATTGACGAAACCTCGTAAATGATTCCTTTTTGTTTCATCGGCTCCATCAATCCGACCAATACATCATCCAGCGTTGCTGAAGGATTGGCATGTATGAATCCCGGCTCGGAAATTTTTTCTGCTGTCAGCAGAAGCGCCTTTTCTTCGAAGTAAATACGTATCGTTTCTTTATTCATCATCATTTAACAAAGACGTTTTGCGGCCTGCCAAAATTCCTGTAGGTTTGCTTCATGGCTACCAAAGACGAAACCGCACACAACATCGCAGAATTCCTGTTACAAATTAAGGCAATTAAGTTACAACCGTCGCAACCATTTACATGGGCTTCCGGGTGGAAGTCACCGATTTACTGCGACAACCGCATTTCACTTTCGCATCCCAAGGTACGCACCTATATCCGCCAGGCACTTGCCAAGCTGATCGAAGAAAAGTTCGGCAAGCCCGAAGTCATCGCCGGTGTCGCTACAGCAGCGATTGCCCAGGGTGCATTGGTAGCAGAAGCCATGGGCCTTCCTTTTGTGTATGTACGCTCGGCACCCAAGGATCACGGACGAGAAAACCTGATTGAAGGAGAAATCCTTCCCAAACAAGCGGTTGTGGTGATCGAAGATTTAATTTCCACGGGAAAAAGCAGCCTGCAGGCAGTGAATGCCTTACGTGAAAGTGGCTGCGAGGTCAAAGGAATGGTTTCCATCTTTACTTATGGCTTAAAAACAGCTACGGAAAATTTCAAAAAGGAAAAATGCAGGCTTTACTCGCTGTGCAATTACGATGTACTGGTTGAAAAAGCTATAGAGACTAATTACGTCAACGAAAAAGAACTGAAGACCCTGAAATCCTGGCGCGACGCACCGGAAAGCTGGGGGAAATAATATTCGCTAATAAAATTGTCATGACCCGAATCGAAAGCAACGTAACTCCAGTCCAAAAAAGTGCCGGCGAGGTATTTGCATTTCTTTCTGACTTCAACAATTTCCAATCACTGATGCCCGAACAGGTAGTCGATTGGGAATCTACACCTGACGAATGCAGTTTCAAGATCCAGGGAATGGCAACGTTGGGAATGAAAATCATAGAGAAGACGCCCAA
>Ga0190274_10001050_pt1 | contig 16135 bp, 10 predicted proteins | sample Popmic531T_FD_133002 | JGI IMG/M metagenome (GOLD analysis project Ga0190274, IMG submission 133002) | Populus adjacent soil microbial communities from riparian zone of Yellowstone River, Montana, USA - 531 T | ecosystem: Environmental > Terrestrial > Soil > Riparian zone | place: USA: Montana...
CGCTCGAGCGCTTCGGGCAGCAGGGTGTGGTTCGTGTAGCTACACGTCTGTTGGGTGATCTCCCAGGCTCGGTCCCACTCGATCGCATGCTCGTCGACCAGCAACCGCATCAATTCGGCTACGGCGATAGACGGATGCGTGTCGTTGAGCTGGACGGCCCACTGCGCCGCAAAGTCGTCGATGCGCGCGCCCCGCGCAAGGTGCAGGCGGACCATGTCCTGCAGCGAACAGGAGACGAAGAAGTACTGCTGCGCCAGACGCAGCCGCTTGCCGATCTCCGGCTCGTCGTTGGGATAGAGCACCTTGGAGATGCTTTCCGAGACGACCTTCGCATCGACCGCGCCGTAATAGTCACCGGCGTTGAAGTCGTCGAAGTCGAATGACTCACAGGCCTCGGCCTTCCACAGTCGCAACAGATTGGCGGTGGGAACGCGATAGCCGGGAACGGGTGTGTCGTAGGCAACGCCCTTGACCATCCGGTCGGCAACCCACTTGACCCTCGAACGTCCCTGTTCGTCGCGGTACCAGTCCGTCCGCCCGCCGAATTGGACGTTGAACGTCACTTCCGGACGCACGATTTCCCAGGGGTTGCCGAAGCGAAGCCACTTGTCGGTCAACTCGACCTGCCAGCCGTCACGAATCGCCTGGTCAAAGATTCCGAACTCGTAGCGGATGCCATAGCCAATGGCCGGCACATTGAGCGTCGCGAGCGAGTCCATGTAACAGGCGGCCAGCCGGCCAAGGCCGCCATTGCCCAATCCCGGCTCTTCTTCCTGTTCGATCAGCGCCGCGAGATTCTGGCCAAAGGTGGCCACGGCCTCGGTGGCGGCCTGATACAGGCCAAGATTCACAAGGCCATTGCCCAGGTGCGGGCCGGTCAGAAACTCGGCCGACAGGTACGCGATGACTTTGGTGTTGGACGTCGTGCCGGCAATCTGCTCGACAGTGTTGATGTAGCGGTCCAGCATGCGGTCGCGGACGGCATTGGCAAGGGCGACATACCAATCATTCCGGGAGGCATGCCGCGGCAGCTTGGCTTGGGTGTAGTGGAGATGATCGAGCATCGCCTCCGCGATCGCTGTCGCGCCGGAACCTGTCCGAACACTCTCTCGGGAATTCACCCCCGCAGGTGGCGCCGTTCTGGGAGTTCGGGTTGTCATACGTTTCTCCGATTGCGGTTAGCGGCACTGAGCAAAGTCGAGGCGTCAGCCCGGTTGCCTGGCGAAGTGCAAAGCTTACGTCGAGCGGCGTCCTCTGGAACCGTCTTCCAGCATCTAGAGTTTTTGCTGGCTTTCGGGCACACTGCCGGCGTGACCCGCGAAGGCCTGGAAACGCCGCTCAAAAGTTACTTTGAGTTGAAGTGAGAACCCTCTCGCACGCGGCTCCTCTCGGCGCAACGCCCGGGGAAACCGGCGTAAATTTCAGCGTGTACTCCAAGCACGCCACGGGCATTGAGCTCCTGCTGTTCGACAGGGTCGACGACCCTTGCCCCCAGCGCGTGATCCCCATCAATCCGTCGACAAACCGCCACTACCACTACTGGCACGTCTTCATGTCCGGTGTGCAGCCCGGGCAAATCTACGGGTATCGAGCCTCAGGCCCCCTGGACCCGGCAAACGGTCATCGCTTCGATCCTCAAAAAGTTCTACTCGATCCGTACGGCCGTGGGCTTGTCGTGCCCACGGCGTACAGTCGCGAGGCCGCGTGCGAAAGCGGCGACAACGCGGCGAGCGCCATGAAGAGCGTCGTCGTGGACTCCGCGTACGACTGGGAGGGCGACCGGCCGCTCAACACCTCGGCATCTCGGACGGTCGTCTACGAGATGCACGTCCGCGGCTTCACCAGGCATCCGAGTTCCGGTGTGCCGGAGGCGACGCGGGGAACCTACGCCGGCCTCGTGGAGAAGATTCCGTATCTCCAACAGTTGGGCATCACTGCCGTGGAGCTCTTGCCCGTCTTTCAGTTCGATGCCCAGTCGGCACCGCCCGGACGCGTCAACTACTGGGGCTACGCGCCCGTGTCGTTCTTCGCGCCGCACCAGGCATACAGCGCGAGCGAGGACCCACTCGGGCCTGTCCGTGAGTTTCGTGACATGGTCAAGGCCCTCCATCGCGCGGGCATCGAAGTCATCCTCGACGTCGTGTTCAATCACACAGCCGAAGACGACCACCGAGGACCGACGCAGTGTTTTCGCGGGCTCGACAACAGCACGTACTACATCTTGGAGACGGATCGCTCGCGTTACGCCAACTACAGCGGCTGCGGGAATACGCTCAACGCCAATCATCCGATCGTGCGACGCCTCATCGTGGACAGCCTAAGGTACTGGGTCGAGGAGATGCACGTCGACGGATTCCGCTTCGACCTGGCGTCGATTCTTTCGCGCGACTCGTCAGGCCATCCGATGCCTCATCCACCGGTACTGTGGGACATCGAATCGGATCCCGCGCTGGCCGGCACGAAGTTGATTGCCGAAGCATGGGACGCCGCCGGGCTCTATCAAGTAGGCAGCTTCGTCGGGGACGCCTGGAAGGAATGGAACGGACGGTTCCGCGACGATGTGCGCAGCTTCGTTCGGGGTGAACCGGGGATGACGGGGCTGGTAGCTGATCGACTCCTCGGCAGTCACGCCGTCTACGGTCACAAACGGCGCGAAGCAGAAGCCAGTGTCAACTTCGTCACCTGCCACGACGGGTTCTCGCTGAACGATCTCGTGTCCTACAATCGGAAACACAACGGGGCGAACGGCGAAGACAATCGCGACGGCGGTGACGACAACCGGAGCTGGAATTGCGGCGTCGAAGGGCCGACCGGCGACCCCACGGTCGAGCTGTTGCGCAACCGTCAGGTCAAGAACCTGCTGACCATTACGCTCCTCTCGCTGGGGATGCCGATGATCCTCATGGGCGACGAGATGCGCCGCACTCAGGACGGCAACAACAACGCTTACTGCCACGACAACGAGACGAACTGGCTGGATTGGACGCTCCTCGAACGACATTCGGACGTGCACCGATTTCTCAGCCTGCTTCTGGCACGGCGGTTGTTGCGCAACCCAAGACCCGAACGGCAGCGGACGAGCCTGACCGAGTTCCTCGCGCAGGCCAGCACGACGTGGCACGGCGTGACACTGCTCTCGCCTGACTGGGGTCCGCACTCTCGCAGCCTCGCTTTTGGCGCCGACATGCGCGAGGGCCTGGGGCTGCACCTAATCATGAACGCCTACTGGGAGCCGCTCGATTTCGAGCTGCCGCGCGCCACCGAGGATGAGCCGTGGCGCCGGTGGATCGACACGTCCCTCGCTTCGCCGGAGGACATCGTGCCGTGGGACACGGCGGCGCCCGTCGCCAATCCGGGTCTCTACCGCACCGGACCGCGGTCCGTCGTGGTACTGCTGAGACGACTGGAGCGGACGTAGTTGCTCGACCGCGAGCGCAGTTGCGGCGGTTGAGGGCTCAAGCGCGGATGAGGAAAGTCAGGACGGAGCTCCCATTGCCGAGATTGAGCCGGTAGAGTTCCCCGCGCCGAGTCTTTCGGATCAAGTCACCCAACGTATCGTCCTGCAGTGATGAGGGCAGATCGTCGAGGTCCGGATCGAATCGAATGATGCCGGCCGGCGCGCCGCTGCGACCGCCGCCGCGGCTGCCATCCGTGTCAGTGTGCGCGTAGATCCTCACCAGTTCTTCGTAGTCGTGTTGGTTGGGGGATGTATTGGGATCGCCCCAGGGGCCGCCGCCGGCTGGCTGGCTCGTATAGTCCATGCACGTGCCTTGGTTCGGATTGGCGACATCCTCGTCCGTGTGATCCAGTCCAAAGACGTGCCCGAGTTCCTGGCAGGTCACAAACTGACGCCACGCGGGGGTGTCGTAGCCGTAGGCCTCGATAAAATACGTGTCGTTCAGTTGGACCGACGCCGACGTGATGTGCAGCCCGGTGGTCCAGAGTCGCGCCAGGCCGAGCCACCCGTTGTTGCCGTACGCCGCATTGCAGACTTCGATGCGGCCGTTCTTCGGTTTGCAGGACCGCGGCGTCACGGCGCCTGGGACGACCGAGACGTCGAGGTCGAATGACTGATCCCAATCACCCGCAGCGGCCCCGAGATACGGGACCCAGAGAGAGCTGACGTTGTCACCGAGCTCGAGCACGACCTCCGCCACGCTCGTCCGCTTCCAGTGGTAGCCCAGCGCGTGATCGGCCGACACCACCACCGGCACGAAGGTCGCGGCCGCCGGGATCAACACCAGCGCGACGAGCCACTTCAGTCGAGATGCGAGTGCCATGACGGTCGCCTCCACATCGATCAACCCGGTTATCGGCCGGGCGATGGTCTGGCGTTGTACGAAGGGTCAAAGGTAGCAGAGAACCCGCGACGTACATCGGGGAATCGGACGATTCCGCAGGAACGATCTCCGGATAGACTCGAAGTGAGGACTCCGATGCTTGCCCCTTATCTGGCCAGGACCCTGCTTATCGCGGCCACGTCGGCCACGGCCATCACGGTGGTGGTCCAGGCCGCCGGACCGGTCAAGAGCCAGTGGCTCTCGCACGACATCTCAGTGGACGGCCGCCTCGACGAGTGGGCAGAACTGACGGCCGTGGAAGACGACGTCACTGTCGCTGCCGTCAACAACGCTCATTCTGTGGTCGTCGCGATCGCGACGAGCCATGCGGCCACTCGCGCGGGACTTGCCGGGGGGCTGATCCTCTGGATCGCACCGTCTGGCAGGCAGTCGATGGACTCAGGCGTGCAGTTTCCGGCAACGGTGGATACGCAACCGGGAGCGAGCAATCGGCCGCTCGATCCGTCGAAGTTGAACGATGTCGACGTTCTCGGATCGGGCAAGACCCGCCGCCTTGTGACGCTCACCCCGGAACTCGGAGTAGAAGCGGCATCGGGTACGGTGCGCGAGATGCTGATGTTCGAATTGAAGCTGCCCTTGATGACGTCAGCGACGCGGCCGGGCACGCTCGGCGTACCGGCCGGGCGCGCGTTTCAGCTCGGTGTCTTCACACCGGAGTTCAAGGTCGAAGAGACCCGCGACATGCCCGCCGGCCCCCGGACCTACGGTTTGGGTCCGATCATTGGCGGTCCCGGCACCGGGATTCCACTGCCCGATTCGTCGCAGAAGGCTCCCCGCGAGGAGCGCCCGCGAAAGCTCAAGATCTGGACGACGATCTCGCTCGCCTCGCCACCGCGCTAGAGAACGAGCCCTCGCAACGGCGCGTGCGTACGGGTCGGTACGCATGCTCAATGAAAATCGTGCGACTCGAGCGTCGGTCCCACGTCGCGCAACGCCTCCACACGATCGGCCTTGACCGATACGGCGCCTGATTGATGCTGGAGCGTCCCGTCCACGAGCAAATAGGGCGCGTTCGTGATCGTCGGCTTGTGCGCGGCAAACACGTCCGGGTTCACGATGATGTTGGCAATGCCCGTTTCGTCCTCGAGCGAGAGAAAAACAAACCCCTTGGCGGTACCCGGACGCTGCCGCGTGATGACGGCCCCCGCCACCCGCACGCGACGTCCGGGTCGAGCCCGGCCGAGGTCGATTGCCCGCGCAATGCCCCGGCTCGCCAGCGCGGATCGCACAAGCGCCATCGGGTGCGGTCCAATCGTCAGTCCCGTTCCGTCATAGTCCGCCTGCACGCGCTCCGCCATCGTCATCGACGCGAGCGGCGAGCGGTACTCGCGCGGGACTATCCCGGTGGAGTCCTCGAATGCCTCTTCCCGATCGATGGCGCCGTCGGACAGGATCGGTCCAGCCGGACGCCCTGCCCTCTCGGCCTGCCAGAGCGCGGTCCGTCGATCGCCGCAAAAGCCCGCCAGCGCGCCGATCGCCGCAAGCGTCCGTACTTCGTCCTGCTTGAGCCCGGCACCCGCCACCAATTCGTCAAGACTTCGGTAGCGAACGCGAGGTTCGGCTCGGGGCGCGGCACTCGAGGCGCGGGGCGAAGCGGCTTGGGACGCGAACGCTGACTCGAGGCGCTGTCCAACGTCCTGCCGCAATCCCTTCACGTATCGCAGTCCCAATCGAATCGCCCCGTCCGGCTGCACGCGGCAGTTCCAACCGGACGCCTGCACGTCAATCGGCTCGAAGCGTACCCCGCGACGCTGCGCGTCCTTGACGAGCGTGGCGGGATGGTAGAACCCCATCGGTTGATTGTTGAGGAGCGCCGTGTAGAACGCGGCTGGAAAGTGCACTTTCAAGTACGCGCTGGCATAGACGATGAGCGCGAAGCTGGCGGCACGCGATTCGGGAAACCCGTACAGCGCGAAGGACGTGATCGACTGAACGATGCCATCGGCGTCGGTTCCCATGATGCCGCGCGCGGCCATGCCCTCACGTAGTCGCGTCTCGATCTGTTGCATGCGCTTGACGGATCGCTTGAAGCCCATGGCCCGCCGCAACTCTTCGGCTTCACCGCCGGAAAAACCCGCCACCACCATGGCCATGCGCAGCAACTGCTCCTGGAAGAGCGGCACGCCGAGTGTGCGCGCGAGCACCGGCTCGAGCAACGGATGCGGGTAGCTCACCGGCTGCTCACCCTGACGCCGCGCCAGGTATGGATGCACCATGTTGCCGACAATGGGGCCGGGGCGGATGATCGCGACTTCGACGACCAGATCGTAGAAGCGTTCGGGCCGCAACCGCGGCAGCGTCGCCATCTGCGCGCGCGATTCCACCTGGAACACGCCGACCGTGTCGGCCCGCTGCAGCAGGCGATAGACCTCCGGATCGTCGGGCGGCAGATGCGCCAGATCCACGCGAGGCTCGGTCACTCCCGGTTCGTCGGTCTCGTTGACGATGGCAATGGCCTCTTCGAGCGCGGCCATCATGCCGAGGCCAAGCAGATCGACTTTGATGAGCCCCAATTCCGCGCAGTCATCCTTGTCCCACTGCACGACGACCCGGCCGGGCATCGAGGCATTCTCGAGCGGCACGATCTCGTCGAGCCGGCCCTGACAGAGGACCATGCCGCCCGAGTGCTGACCGAGATGACGCGGCAGATCCTGCATCTCGCGCCACAGACGTCCAAACTGCTGATAGCGCCCAGCGTCGGGATCGAGACCGGCTTCGCGAAGATTGCGTGCCAAGGTCTCGTCCGGATCGACGAACTCGAACTGTCCCATCAGCCGCGCCAGCCGATCCAGTTCGTCCGGCGACAGATCGAGCACCTTCCCCACTTCCCGCGCGGCACTCCGGCCTCGATACGTGATCACGTTGGCCGTCATCGCCGCGCCGAGCTTGCCGTACCGCTCGTAGACGTACTGGATGACGCGCTCGCGCTGATCGCCGCTCGGCAGATCCAGATCGATGTCGGGCCACTCGCCGCGCTCTTCCGACAAAAACCGTTCGAACAGCAGATCCATGCCGACCGGATCGACGGCCGTGATCCCAAGCGCGTAACAGACGGCACTGTTGGCCGCCGATCCTCTCCCTTGCACCAGAATCCCGTGCTGGCGGCAGAAGTTGACGACATCCCAGACGATGAGAAAGTAGCCGGCCAGATCGAGTTTTTCGATGAGCGTGAGCTCGCGCGCGATCTGCGCCCGCGCGCGGTCGTGATACGGCCGATATCGATCGCGCGCACCGACCTCTGCGAGCCGCCGGAGAAATGAAACCTGTGTCTCCCCCGCCGGCACGGGATACTCGGGAAACCGGTAGCCCAGATCCGCCAGCGTGAAGTCGAGCCGTTCGGCCAGCGCCTCGGTTCCCGCGAGTGCCTGCGGGAGATCCGAAAACAACCGGCTCATCTGCGCGGGCGATTTCAAGTACCGCTCGGCATTGGCCGTGAGCCGGCGACCGGCCCGTGAGAGCGTCGTCTTGTGTCGGATGCAGGTGAGCACGTCGTAGAGCGGCCGTGCCTCAGGCGTGGCAAAGCGCACGCCGCCCGACGCCATCACCGGCACGCGAAACGCCGCGCCCAGCGCGAGGAGCGAGTCCAGACCGTCCTGATCCTCGCGTCCGAGATGCCGCTGCAGTTCGATCCAGACATTGCCGCGACCGAAGACGCCGACCAGTCGATCGATGAGCCCACCGACGCCATGGCGCTCGGCCTCGAGTGCGCGAGACCCGACAAGCGCGATGAGGCCCGACGTCTGCCCCTCGAAGTCGTCGAATGTGAACCGCGTCTCGCCTTTCGGCGACCGAAGCGTGGCGCGCGTGATGAGACGGCAGAGCTGCCGGTAGCCATCGGCGCTCGCGACGAGCACGGGCAGCAGCCAACCCGGCCGCTCGCGCACGGCGGAAGTTCCGGACGCCGGCGTCGGGCCGAATCGCATCGTCAGTTCGGCGCCGACAATGGCCTTCAGGCCGGCGGCACGGGCCGCGCGATAGAACTGCGGCGCGCCGTACACACCATCGCGATCGAGCAAGGCCATTGCGGGATAGCCGAGGGCGGCGGCGCGGTCGACGAGCGCGGCCGGCGTCGACGCCCCATCGAGAAATGAAAAGGCCGAGGCGGCATGCAGTTCGATGTACACACATCAGTCCATCAGTCCATCAGTCGAAGAGGCCTTCGACTTCCCAAATGCCGGTCGCCCGCTGACGCGCCAGCCGATAGATACCGCCCCGGGCCAGCGCCACGTCCCACTCGTCCCGATTCCACGCGGATCGATCGAGCATCCACCAGGCGCCCGATGTCCGCCAGGGACCCGCCCTGGCCACAACCGCGCCCCCCTCGAAGCCATGACCGGCACCCATGACGCGGACAGGCACACCGCGAGCGACGATGACACGCACCGCCATCGGGATCCGGAAACGTCGAAAGGCCAGACGCGGACGCTCGGTGGGCGTCGCGGCGACATCGCCAGCCGGCGCGGCACAGTCATCGCCAGGTACCGATGGACACACGCTTGCGACGTGTCCGCGTCGCAGTTCCGGCCTGACGTGAAACGGCCCCATGGCAATGACGCGCGCGTCGCAGGTATCGACCAGCCGCGGCACTCCCACACGGGTTTCGCCGACAAGGGCCCCAAGCCGCGCCACGAGCGTCGTCACGTCTTCGTTCGACGGCAGCGTCTGGGCCAGCAGCGACCCCTGAAGGATGGAAGCCGGCGTGACGTCGAGTTCAAGCTCGACCACGTCGATGGCGGCCGCCGGAGGATGGGATTCCAGATCGAGCAGAATGAGCGTGCGCCACACGCGCGGGTCGGTCAGCGGCGCCGGTAAATGCAGCGTGCGCGTGTGCGTGTCTTTCGTCACCAGTCGCAAGCGAGTCGTGATGATGACCGCGCCCCGATCGGCCTGGGCGAGCCGCGCCGACAACTGCTCGCACTGGCGCGCCAGGACGAACGACAGCGGCTCGAGTCCTTCGATGGGCCACTCGAGCGCCAGTCGATCGACAAATGGCTGAACTGCCGCAGATGGCACGAGCGGCCCGGCATCTTCGCCACAGGCCGCCTGATGCAGCCGTACGCCGACCGGTCCCATCCGCGCGCCCAGATCCGCCCGCTTCAACGCGGCAATGTCCCCCAGCGTCCGCAGGCCCCAGCGTTCGAAAATCGCGAATCTCTCGCGATAGGCCTCGGCCGACGCCGCTCTCGAACATCCAGGCGCCGGTCGATCCAGATCGACGAGCGCGCCCAGCCATCCCACCGCCAGACCGGCAAGGGTCGTCGCCTCTTTCCCGTTCGGCACGAGCGTGATGCCCGCATGAGCATGGGCCAACAACCATGCCGCCGTGCGCGTGCCGGCGGTGGCCAACCGGATGGTCAGTCCCTGCGCCGAGGCAAGATGGACGATCTCACGCGCCACGACATCCGGAGGTCCCGCGACGCGCGCGAGTCCACTGGTGTCGAGCATGACCGCGTTCGGTCCGTGCAACTCGACGCGCGGCGAACAGGACCGCGCCAGCGTTTCGAGCGCGCCGTCGGCGACAAGACAGGTGAAGAGAGGCATGCCGGTGACTAGGAGACCGGGTCTCTTATTGCCCTTTGGGGCGAGACCCGGTCTCTTTCTGTCTGGGGCGAGACCCGGTCTTTCAAACGCATGCCGGCGAAACGGTGGCTTTGCGGACTCGTGCCGGTCCACACCGGTTCAGCTTGAGCAGAGATGGACACGCCGCGTGCGCTGCGGGCGCCCGGCGTTTCGGCCAGCACGAGGGCAGCGGTCGGACGGCCCTCGTTGACATGGGCCAGTCGCAGCCATGTCGTGATGGGCAATGCACGCACCGCCCGAGCCGGCACATCACCGAGATCGAGCGCGACGAGTCCAAAACCACCGGCGCGCAGAATCAAATCGAAGGCCCGTACCGCCCGCCGCACTACATCCTCGAGCCTGACGGGGCGCATCAGTTCTGCTGTGATCGACGCGCCTCGCACCCAGAGCACGTGCTCGAGCGTGAGGCCGGCATCGTGAGCCATTCGGGGATCGAAGCGATCCAGGGCGTCGACGAGCGCCACGACCTGGCCGCGGCCCGCGGCTCGAGCCAACGACGCGATGAGGATCATCGTGCGCCCGCTCGATCGCGGACCGACAACCTCGGACACTTGGCCGAGTGGCCAGCCGCCATTCAGACGCGCATCAAGAGAGTCGATCCCCGACGAAAGGACCTCCCGCCTGGACTTCCACGTCTCAGGCAGGCTTTCGCCCAATTTCTTCTGATGCAGGAGGGTCTCTAATCGATGAATTGCCGATGATTTCATAACATTTTCGCTTTATTTTCGCCCTGTTGCCGCGAGTATATCGATGAGGCTCGAAACACGCAAGGGCATGGGGCCATCGGGTAAGATGCCTTGTCCGTGACGACGTCGAGCACTACCGGCTCACCGGCCGGATCAGAACTGCCGCGGCCCTGGATCGATCGGGTCGCCGGTGCCCTGACGCATCGGAATTTCCGGGTGCTGTGGTTCGCAGCGCTCGGTTCCACCATCGGGACCTGGATGCAGAAGTACGCACAGGGCCTGGTGGTCTACGACCTGACGCAATCAAAGTTCTATTTGGGGATGGATGACTTTCTCAGTCAGCTCCCCATCCTGCTGTTCATGTTGATCGGTGGCGTCATCGCCGATCGGCACGATCGGCGCCGTCTCTTGACCGGTTCGCAATACGTCCAGGCCTTCGCAGCCTTCTCGATGGCCTTTCTCTACTGGCAAGGCCACATCACGGTATGGCACATCTTCGCGCTGTCGTTCATTTCAGGGTGCGGACAGGCATTCGGCGGTCCGGCCTACCAGGCCATGATCCCGTCGCTCGTCCCGAAGAAGGATCTGACCAACGCCATCGCGCTCAATTCCAGTCAGTTCAATCTGTCGCGTGTGCTCGGCCCGAGCGCCGGGGCGGCGGTGCTGGCCACGATTGGGGCCGCCGGGTGCTTTGCGCTCAACGGTGTCTCGTTCTTTCTCGTCGTCGTCGCGCTGGCGTCGTTACACCTGCCGGCGCACCAGCCCTCCACCACACGCCGGCCGCTCGGCGAGGAACTGAAAGGCGGCCTGCGCTACGTGCGCGACAACGAAGTGATGTTCACGTTGAGCTGGCTCATCACCATCAGCACGTTTCTCGCCATGCCCATGATGACCATGCTGCCCGCGTTCTCGTCGGAGGTGCTGACGGGCGGGGGAACTCACGAAACGCGGTTATGGCTCCTCATGGCGTCTCAAGGACTCGGCGCCATTCTTGGCGCGCTCATCGTCGGCGGCGCAACCCGGCACATGGGCCGTCTGCTGCTCGGCGTGCAGATCGGCCTCGGCGTGCTCATTGCCGCCTTTGCGCTGTCCACCTCGCTCCCACTCAGCATGGTGCTGGTGTTTGCCGGCGGGATGTTCTTCATGGCGCTGTTTTCGATCAGCTTCTCACTCGTGCAGATGACGGTCCCGGACACGCTGCGCGGCCGTGTGGTCAGCATCTATATGGTGCTGTTGCGGGGCGGTGGTCCGATCGGCGGGTTGGTAACCGGAGCACTGGCCGATCGGTTTTCTCTGCCGAGTGTCATGGCCGTCAATGGGCTGCTGCTCGTCGCGATTGCCGGTTCGCTCTTCCTCTTCAAAAGAGGCAGCAGCCTTAATAGCGTCTAGAGACCAGTATCGGGGTATCGGGATATCGGATCATCCATTTGCGATTTCCCCAAGTCGCTGTCACGCAAAGATCCAATAAATCCCCAACAGGATGGAAGCCGCCGCGACGAGGGTGGTGGCCGTGCGCGCGAGCAGTGCGACTGCGGCTAGCGAGAAGAGGCGCGCGAGCAGTACGCCAAAAAGGGACATCGCGATCAGGATGCCGACGCCAAAGAGGATGTTGAGCAAAAGAAGCACGGGCATCGCGAGGGCACCGGCCGAGGCGCCAAATGGCTCGAGCAGCATCAAGGCACGCAGGCTGCTCACGGCAAAGACCGCTCCGAGCGCGGCAGGCACCGACGAGTGCCCGTGCGGATGCGCGCCGGCGCCAAAGTGCATGTGCCAGCGCGTGCGGCCGTCGCTCTCGCGGTGCAAGTGGCTGTAGGCGCGGCCGGACATGACACTCCAGAGGCCGAGAGTGCCGAGACCGACAAGCATCAGGCCACCCAACCGCTCGGCTCCCGCCTCGTAGGCGGCCGGCAAGACGAGTCCAAACATCAAAGCCGCCGTCACGCCAAGGCTCAGGACGATCGTGTGCCCCAGCGCAAATCCCACCGCGGTCTGCACGACGCCCGGCCGCTCGCGGCCCGCGCGCCTGTCGACCGCCAGCGCGGCAATTGCCATCAGATGGTCGGCGCCAAGACCGTGAACGAATCCAAGAGCGAGCGCGGATGTCGCAAGTGCGAACAACGACATGACCGCACGATTCTACACGGCTCGGGCTCCGGACTCGCGCTGCGGGGCCGGATGCTCGGGACCACAATCGAATGCGCACTGGGGGAGATCCGGACGACCGGACGGCCACCGCGGGCTGCTAATATCCCTCGCGTGGCACGCCTGCTCGTCGTCGAGGACCATCAGGACATCGCGGATCTCATTCGTCATTACCTCGAAGGCGCCGGGCACCAGGTCGAAGCACTCGCGTCGGGCGATCGCGTGCTGTCGCATGCGCGGACCATGCAGCCGGACTTGATCATTCTCGACATCATGCTCCCGGGGCTCGATGGGATGATGGTGTGTCAGGCGCTGCGGCACGACGCGCGCACGGCGGCCATCCCGGTGCTCATGCTCACCGCCAAGGGCGAAGAGTCCGATCGCGTTCGTGGCCTGGAACTCGGTGCGGACGACTACGTCGTCAAGCCTTTCAGCCCGAAGGAACTGGTCGCACGGGTGGGCGCCCTGCTTCGACGGCTCGAGCGTCCCAAAGTGCCGTCGCGCCTGCTGCGGTACGGTCCGGTGACGATCGATCTCGAACGGCATCAGGTCCAGCTCGGCAACGACGAGGTGCGCCTCACGGCGAAGGAGTTCCTGCTGTTGCAGTACCTGATTGAGCACCAGGGCCGAGTACTGTCACGCGATCTCCTGCTCATCGATGTGTGGGGCTATCAGTACACGGGCGGCACGCGAACGGTGGACGTCCATGTCCGCCGGCTTCGCGAAAAGATGCCACTCTTCGCGACCGCCATCACAACGGTCAAACAGTTCGGCTACAAGCTCGAAGATCCCCAGCGGCCGTGACCTTCCGTACGCGGACGTTCCTAGGCGTCTTTCTCACCTCGGCGCTCGTCCTCGTGGTGTCGACGGTGCTCGTCGAGCGGTCGTTGCGGCCCTACATGGTCGATGCCATCAAGCGCGAACTGGTCTCGGAGGCCAAACTGATCGCGTATCTGCTGGCCCAACGGGACTCCCGCACCGACCTCGATGCCGAGGCGGACGCACTCGGCGCCGTACTCGGCGCGCGCGTTACGCTCATTGCCGGCGATGGACGGGTACTCGGCGATTCGGAAGTCACGGCCGCCGATCTGCCATCGCTCGAGAACCATGCGACGCGCGAGGAAGTCGTTGCGGCGCGTGAGACTGGCAACGGGACCTTTGCGCGCCGTAGCCACACGACTGGCGTCGAGACGATGTACGCAGCCGTGCGTCTGACCCACGGCGAGATCGCTTACGCGCGGGTCGCCTGGCCCCTCACCGCCGTCGACGCCCAGATCGCAAAGGTGCGCCGATTGGCACTGGTCGGCCTCGGCGCCGGCCTCGCGGTGGCGTTACTGCTGACCGGCGCCACGTCGGTGCTCCTCAACCGCCGTCTCCGGATCGTGGCCGACACGGCGCGGCGCTATCAAAGCGGCGACTTCAGCCGGCCGGCCCGCGATCACGGTCGCGACGAGATCGGCATGGTCGCCAATGTGCTCGATGAAACCGCGCGCGAGTTGGGCGCGCGGCTGGCCGAAATGGACCGGCGCCGCGCGCACATGGATGCGATTCTCAGTGGCATGGTCGAGGGCGTGATCCTGCTCGATGCCGGCGGTCGACTCGTGCTCGCCAACCCCGCCGTACGATCGATGCTTCGTCTGCCCGAACCGGCCGAGGCGCGCACTTACCTGGAGGTCGTCCGCCAGCCCGACCTGGCCGGGCAGATCGCCGCTGCGCTCGGCGGCGAGCCCACACGGCCGGTCGAAGTGCCGATCGACGGCGAGACCCGCCGCACCTGCGTGGCCAACGTCGTCGCGGTGGCCGCCGAACGTGGCGGCGGGGCCGTCGTGGTCTTGCACGACATCACCGACCTGCGACATGCCGACCAGGTTCGGCGAGATTTCGTGGCGAACGTCTCGCACGAACTTCGCACACCGCTCACCGCGATCCGTGGCTATGTCGAGGCGCTGATTGATGGTCCAAATCATGAGCAGTCGCAGCAGTTCCTCGAGGTGATTGCCCGGCATACCCTGCGCATGGAGCGACTCGTCCGGGATCTGCTGCGTCTGGCCCGGCTCGACGCCGGCCAGGAGACCGTGGCGCAAGACCAATGCCGGTTGCCGGACATCATGGATGACATCGAGCGCGAACTCGAACCGCTCCTCACGGTGCGCCATCAACATGTGATCTGTGAATGGCTCGGCCCGGCCGACACGGTGCGGGCCGACGCCGCCAAGCTGCATGACATCCTGCGCAACCTTGTCGAGAATGCCGCCAACTACAACGCCGACAGCGCCACGATTGAGATCAGCAGCCGGATCGATGCGGGATCGATCGTGATCGAAGTCGCCGATCGCGGTCCTGGCATTCCGGACGCAGACCGTCTTCGGCTCTTCGAGCGCTTCTACCGTGTGGACCGCTCGCGATCGCGCGATCCTGGAGGGACGGGTCTCGGTCTGTCGATCGTGAAGCATCTGGTGGAACTGCACGGCGGCACGGTCGCGGCCGCGAACCGTCAAGGGGGCGGGGCGGTGTTTGCGGTTAGGTTACCGCAATAGCCGAAACGATCCAGCCGGGACACCAGCCAAGAGCGAATTCACCGGGAGAGGCATGAGAACAGCGGGAGAGACCCTTGCGGGTTGTTGCCTCAAGTTCTTCTCATGCTTCTTCCTGTGAATTACTCTTTGGTTACTGGACGAGGTCGATCACGAAATAGCAGATTGCCCCAATGGTCGCTGAGGCTGGAATCGTGAGAATCCAGGCCCAGACAATCTGGCCGGCCACGCCCCAGCGCACCGCGCTGAGGCGCTTGGTCGAGCCGACCCCAATGATGGCGCCCGTGATCGTGTGCGTCGTGCTGATGCCAATGCCGAGCGCCGTCGCCGTATAGATCGCGACGGCGGCACCGGTCTCCGCGGCAAACCCGCCGGCCGGCGCCAGTTTGGTGATCTTCGTGCCCATCGTCTTGATGATCCGCCAGCCGCCAGTGAGCGTGCCGAAGCCGATGGCTGCGTAGGCGATTATCTCCACCCATACCGGCACATAGAACGTCGAGATGTAACCACCGGTGAACAACGCGCCGCTGATGATGCCCATCGTCTTTTGCGCGTCGTTGGCGCCATGCATGAGACTGAAGGCCGCGGCCGAGCACAACTGGAGGCGGCGAAACCAGCGGTCGACCCGGGACGGGGTTGTGTCGCGGCAGATCCAGTAGATGCTCGTCATGACGATCAGCCCAACCGTGAGGCCGATGAGTGGTGCCACGACGATGAAGATGAGGGTTTTGGTCCAGCCGCTGACGATGATGGCCCCGAACCCTGCTTTGGCAACCGCGGCGCCTGCGTAGCCGCCGAACAGGGCGTGGGAGGAACTGGTCGGCAGGCCCGA
>Ga0190274_10001051_pt1 | contig 16131 bp, 8 predicted proteins | sample Popmic531T_FD_133002 | JGI IMG/M metagenome (GOLD analysis project Ga0190274, IMG submission 133002) | Populus adjacent soil microbial communities from riparian zone of Yellowstone River, Montana, USA - 531 T | ecosystem: Environmental > Terrestrial > Soil > Riparian zone | place: USA: Montana...
AGGTAAAGGATTAACCGTAATGGTAACCGAAGCAGTGTTGGTACAACCACTGGCTGAGGTGCCTGTTACCGTGTAAGTTTGAGTACTTGTTGCGATAAATGCAACTCCATCCGTAATTCCTCCCGTCCAGCTATAACTTAAGGCACCTGTTCCATTTAGGGTAACCGAAGTTCCTGTGCAGACAGTATTGGAAGGCGATGCCGTTCCGCCAACAGTTGGCAAAGAATTAACGGTAATGGTTACCGAAGCTGTGTTACTACACCCATTCGCTCCCGTACCTGTTACTGTGTATGTTTGAGTACTTGTTGCGATAAATGCAACTCCATCCGTAATTCCTCCAGTCCAGCTATAACTTGACGCACCTGTCCCATTTAGGGTAACCGAAGTTCCTGCGCAGACAGTATTGGAAGGAGAAGCCGTTCCACCAACAGTTGGCAAAGAATTAACCGTAATGGTTACCGAAGCTGTGTTACTACAGCCATTGGCTCCCGTACCTGTTACCGTGTATGTTTGAGTATTTGTTGTGATAAATGCAACACCATCCGTAATTCCTCCAGTCCAGCTATAACTTGAAGCACCTGTTCCATTTAGGGTAACCGAAGTTCCTGCACAGACAGTATTGGAAGGAGATGTCGTTCCGCCAACTGTGGGTAAAGAATTAACGGTAATAGTTACCGAAGCGGTGTTACTACAACCATTCGCTCCTATACCTGTTACCGTGTATGTTTGCGTATTTGTTGCGATAAATGCAACCCCATCCGTAATACCACCAGACCAACTGTATGAGGAAGCGCCTGTTCCATTTAGGTTAACAGAAGTTCCTGCGCAGACAGTATTGGAAGGCGATGCCGTTCCGCCAACAGTTGGCAAAGAATTAACCGTAAGAGTTACCGAAGAGGTTTTGCTACAGCCATTCGCGCCCATACCTGTTACCGTGTATGTTTGAGTATTTGTTGCGATAAATGCAACTCCATCCGTAATACCACCAGACCAACTGTATGTGGAAGCGCCTGTGCCATTTAGGGTAACCGAAGTTCCTCCGCATACAGTATTGGAAGGAGAAGCAGTTCCGACAACGTTAGGTAATGGTTTAACGGTAACGGTTACCGAAGCGGTATCACTGCAACCGTTGGTTGTTCCTGATACAATATATGTACTCGTTGAATCCGGAATAAAGCTGACACCATTCGTAATACCACCTGACCAACTGTATGTTGTAGCACCTGTGCCATTTAAAATTACAGAAGATCCGGCACAAACTGAATTGGATGGAGAGATCGTGTAGCCTACAGTAGGTACAGAATTTACAATCACATTCACTTCAGCAGATGTATCACTACAAAGTCCATTTGAAATAACTACTGAATAATTTCCTGCGGAACCAGCAGTGTAAATGGAATCAGTCTCACCAATAAGATCAGCACCATTCAATTTCCATTGGTAAGTGAAACCTGTTCCAGTTGTAGCATTCAATTGAACGCTGTCTCCATTACAGAAGGTGGTTGGCCCCTGAGGTAGTATAGTTGCATTTACCGCGCAAATAGTAGCACTGTCAAATTGTGTGATTGCAAAATCTGAAAATCCACTTAGACTATTACGATAGACATCATATGCGCTACTTCCCGAAGTAATACAAGTTCCATCCATGACCCAGGTACCGGTACTGGATGGTGTACGTTTCATAATGGACCATTGGGATGCACCACTTTGACTATTTGCTACAAGGGCATCGTTCGGTTTTAAATGTAGGTTGTAGGCGCCAATCAAACCACCCGTTCCAATCCGGGGCAGTGAATCAAGAGTCCAATATCCGTGATCATAGCTTTGCTGGATACTCCAATCCGTTGAGGATGCACAATCGCTGCCTGCCGGACCGTTAGGGGGAACTCCAGGCCAATGGTTAAAACGTGCTCTTATTTTAAGAGTATCTGTGGCAGCTCCGCCAGAAGAGTTGATTCTTGTAAGGTAAGCGAATTCGGCATACCCGCCCTCGCCGACAGCAAACGAATAGGTTTCATTCGTTCCCGTTCTTCTAACATTACGGGTATGTGTCCCTTCAATGTATGAATTGTTGCAAATCGGATTGATAGAGCCAGCTACCGTAGAAGCACATGCTGTATTAACAACTACAGCGGTGGGGAACGGATTTCGGTTATATACTTCCCACTGATTAGTGAAAACCCGACCGCTACTGAGAGTCAACGTACCAGTTATTCGCATGTTATTATCCGAACCATTAGAACTACTTAAATCAACAATATCATTGTAGGAATCTTGCTGATTAACGATTACATTGTTAAGTACAAAATGCCCGGTTACACCATCATAACTTGCAATACTGGCATTGTTAACAAAGGTTTGAACACCTGTACCATTAAATTCAAGAGTGCTTCCGGTTGAATTAAACGTGGCATTCCCGCTTGCGTTGGTAAAGTTTTTAGCAAGCTTAATAAATCTCCCTGTCGCATTCAGATGACTTGTATTTGTTGCCATTGTAAGGTTGCCGTTGATGTCGGCATTAGTGCTTAGCGATACAATGCCTGCAGCGGCTTTAATCGTTGCCCCTATTCCTAATGCTACTGATGGCACCGCTGATACTCCGAACACGGATCCACCGGTAATCACCGCACCGCCTGATAAGGCAACCGTCGGTAACGCGCTAGTACCGAAGGTCGTTGCATTTATTACAGATGTTACCGTTGTGCCTGCAGGGAAAGATCCTGTACCTGCCGATACAGTGATTAATTGGCCGGGGAGCAATCCTGCAGTAGCGGATACTGTAATCAAGCAACCGATGGCAGTTACAACCGTTGCACCTCCCGATAATGCAGTAGCGGGAGCAGTAGATACTGAAAACTGAGTTCCGTTAATGACGTTCGTAACGTAGGTTCTTGGAGCAAAGGCGCCGACACCTGCTGTAACCGATACAACCATGCCTGGGAAAAGCCCAGTCGTAGTACCAACAGTTATCGTAGTGCTGGATCCGCTAGCTCCAGCGGCTGAAGTATACGTCGGGTAGTTCGAGCTTACTGCACCGGCAGCCGAAGAGTAGATTCCGGGAATGCTGGTGATGGTAGTACCCATCCGGAAAGTTCCTGTACCTGCAGTCAGGAATACGGCATTGCCTATGGAAAGACCCGCTGTGCTGTTTACGTTAATAACGGTGGTTGAAGAAGTAGGAGCCGTTATAGTACCTGTGTAAACAACCGGTTTGTCGATTGTTAGATGTGGGAATTTGCTTGCGGTCACAAAGTTGCCGCTGATGACCTGGCCTGTTGCACCTGAGGCGGCAGTGCCTACAAACTTTACCGTAGAAGTAGGATCAGCAATGAAAGTTCCGTTATTCTGGAAGTTACCACATATAGAAAGTGTAGACCCTGGAGCCAATGTAAGAGTTGCACCGGCTTGAATCGTCAAGTTGTTCACAGCTGCATTTCCAGTTATGACAGGTTGATAGGAGGCAACATCGACCACAGCATTAATTCCACAGACTGGAGTAATGCAACTTCCCCAGTTTCCTGCATCGAACCAATCTGTAGAGCCAGAACCTTGATTCCAGACAACAGAAGTAGCGGAATAGTTGATTGGCGAACCGTGCCCGAATTCAATAGTGAATCCGTTGTTATTTCCTTCCGTATTCAAAACAAGGAGCATATAGGTCTGCACCGAGGCAGGAATAACGAGTGGAGCACTATATCCTTTATCTGCCGTATAAGTTAAACCGAGGCCTGTAGGTGTGCTTGAGTTAAATACGTTGGTACGTACAGGACGTCCCATGCCACCGCCTGTTGTGCCAATATTTGTTATTAGATTGCAGGTAGTTAGATCGCTTGCAGTATTCTGACCCGTCACTCCACTGCCCGTTATGTCCCAGAGTACGAAGTCGTAGTTGGTTGGGCTGTTTCCGGTGATATCAAAAGTCAGTTGACCTGCTAATCCTGTCGTGCTGAAAAAATACCAGGACGAGTTGACTTCCGGCAAACGGGAATCTACTGGATAGCGGAGCCCCGATACTGTTGCGGCTGCTAATGTCGTAATGGGCGCAGCTGAAACAACAAACTGGGTACCGTTGGTAATGCTTGCCACTGTAGTGTTAACTGCAAATACTCCGGCTCCTGCAACAACGGACACGTACATGCCTGGATAAAGACCTACCGTAGTAGCAATCGTCACTGTGGTGCCTGCAGAGGAAGCACCTCCCGCTGAAAAAGTTGGGAAGATTTGTCCTGTCACAACGGAGGCGCCTCCGGATAAAGCCGTAGTTGGCGCAGAAGAAGCAACAAATTGTGTGGCGTTAGTTATACTAGCTACGCGTGTATTGCTTGCGAAAGCTCCGGTACCTGCACTCACGCTCAGGAGCATTCCAACGGACATACCGAGTGTACTGTTAACGGTAATTGTAGTGCCGGAAGATGTGGCGCCTGCAGTTGAAGCATATGCGTTGTAAAAGAATTGAGAAGTTAAATCACAAATGTTACCGCTGTTCGTATATCCCGGGTTTGCAACAACTGTCGGGCTACCGCAAATAGACACTGCACGACGGCAGTCCTGTATGGGAAGCGGGGGCAAGGAGCTGATCGAAGTATTGTACACAGAAATATCGAATGTGCCTGTCAGGTTGTTCGCTCCTTCTACTGAAATATACAGGGTATCTGTTGCCTGGAATGAAGGGGTAGTGCTAGAAGTGAGTCCTCCGTCAACGAAGATTAATACGGAGTTAGGGGTCGGTTTACAACCTGCAAAATTTCCAGCATCACAGACATCCACACCAGCTATTTTCATTGCCACGGAAAGGGATGAGCAATTTTGTCCTATTGATGGTTTAAAAATGCTGATCTGCGGACGGGTTAATGTACCGGGCTTTACTACTATGGAATAAGTAGTATCTCCAGTTACTTTATACCATACTGTATTCATATAAGCAGGGGTGTTATATGGAGCCATGTTGATCCAACAATTCGGCGCAATAATAATGGCATCTGCAGTAGCACAACTATTGGAACCTTGAATTGTGTTGTTCAGGCTGAGTAACTGTGCATTACAAACCAGATCATTGTTTGGAGGTCCACCAGGACAGGGGTCGTAAATACAGAGTCTGAAATTTCCATCCTGGTTCCCACCGTTTTCCCACACCCTTAACCAATAGGTTCGGCTCGGAGTCAAGCTGGTCAGTGAAAGAAAGGGCATCGATCCAAGTCCTGAGTTGTCATCACAGGCATCCAAAACAAAACCGGCATTGCAATCATTCACACTGCTGGAATGGTAAACCGCAAAGTCAATATCGGTAAGTGTTCCTTCTCGACTGTCAATTACTACGGCACCAGAAGAAGGAGCAGTAAAAGAATACCATACATCCCTACCATTGTAATTTCCGCATCCGGGTGCTGGAATCCCAAAATTATTTGTATTGGCGCATTCGATGCTGGTGGTAGCATACATACATGAAGAAGTCACTATTAGCGGCGTTGCATTACAACGATCATCATTAGCAGGCGATGAGCTGCAAGGTTCGCTTACGCAAAGGCCGAACTGGCCCTTATTTCCGTTATAACCCCAGACACGGACATAAAGATATTGGCCAGGAGCAACAGGGTTGGTTAATGAAATGTAAGGAAGGGATCCGTTACCAGCATCCTCATCGCAGGCGAGGAGGCTTAAGCCGGGCCCGCCACAGGATACAGGGCTGCCAGAATACACAGCCATTCCAGGGTCATTCAAACTTAACCCATCCTGGAAGTTAAAGTCAAGCTGGCCTGATCCGCCAATAGGCATCTGGATCACATACCAAACGTCATTGCTACCATTTGGGAAGCCACACAATCCTGCCTGGGAAGGATCTGTAGTAGCTCCGGCACAAATGTTGTCACCGGCCTGGTAGGAAACACATGCTCCGCTAGTAACGGGCAAAAGTACTGCGGAACCGGGGCAGATAGGATCATCGTAAGCAGGTGGCGGAACAGTGCCGCCCGGGCAAGGATTGTTAATGCACATACTCCAATTACCTTCCTGGCCACCCATGAAATCCCACATGCGAATCATGATTGTGTCGCCAGACTGTACAGGATTAGCACCACCATAGGGAAGATGGAGATAAGGCATGAAGCCAGATCCGCCTAAGTCATCGCACATTAACATGGAATAGGCGGCTGGGTTGCTACAGTTGGTTGCGACAGGGGAATTGATTCTGTAGATAGCCATATCCAAGTCGTTTACGCTTCCTGCTTGTGTATTGATATCAATAAATCCTGTTGCCGGTGAGTTTGGGATTATAATCGAAGCCCATACGTCCCAGTTCGCACTTGTAAAGGCAGTAGAGGGATAATACGGTCCACTGCATCCAACAGGAGCTTGAGTCCCCACAGGTAATGGCGAATTGCTTAGTGTCAAACTTGCACAAAGGCTGTTGTATACACTGAAAGTAGTGCAAACTCCACTCGTGATAGGAAGGAAGGAAGCTGGGGATGTCGGAAGCGGACAGGGAGGATTATCAAATAAAGGAAGGGTTACATTTCCAGTAACGCATGGGTTGGAAAGACAAATACCCGTGCTGCCTGTATCGTTGCCTGCATAATCCCAGATTCGAATCCAAACCGTTGAGTTGGGTGCTAGACTACTTGCATACAGGAATGGCATATTACCAAGTCCTGAATTATCATCGCAGGTAACCAGGGTAAGTGAACTACAGGTTCCTGTATATATCGCTGCGCCAATGTCCGCCAGTGTCCCTTCTTGAAAATTTACTTCAAGCTGTCCATTAGTTCCTACGGTAGTCTGAACCCAGACATCATTCCCATTGTAGTAGGAACAGCCAGGCGCAGGTACACCAGGAGTTGATGTTCCACAACTATTTCGAATGGTTGTGAATGTGCTGCACGGACTGGTTGACAATGGAACCACCAAAGCCGAACAGGGCTCGTCTGCGCACTGGGAAAATGATGCAAATGGAATTGCGAATAAAACGAAAGCAATAAATGCAAAGTAGAATTTAGTTTTCATGGTGTGAGGTTTAATTATGAAAAAATAATGATAGAAAAAACGTGTGATAAAAAGGGTATTATAAGCAAAAAGCAAATGTAACTTTTTGCCTTTAATTACCTAATGCCAGGTAAGGTAAAGGGAAGAAGATCATATAAATAAAGGAAAAAATAATTAGAGACCTCAAATGAATGAGTTAGAATTGTTTCTATGCTTCAATTAGAAAACGATTGATCAACTCATCAAGCTATTATATTACATAATTCAATATTGTTTGAAAGCCTTTTCATGCGTCTCTTTAATTACCTTAACCAATGATCTCGGTTTAAGAACTTCCATATTAGTACCGAAAGAAAGTAACTCCATAATGAAGTCATGTGTTATGCACAAATTTATTTCAATTTGTAATTCTTCATTGTTGTCAGTCAGAATCTTTTGTGTTTTGTGCAAGGGCAATGATTTGATGTATTTGCCTTGAAGAGGGTCAAAGGATAGTATTACTTTTTGGGGCACTTTACCATTTGGGCTAATGATTCCGAAAGAATAACGGTAGTATTCTTCAATATCAAAATTTTTCGGGTACTCGAATTTTCTCTTTGTTATTTCGAGATTTGTAAGGCGATCCAATGCAAAGCTCTTCACCTGGTTGTCCTTTAAATCTTTCGCAAGTACATACCAGCGGTTCCGGAACTCTTTCAAGGCATAGGGTTCTGTTGCTCGTGAAAGTGTTGCTTCCTCCCAATATTTATGATAACTAAATTTGATCTGGAAATTGTTTTTAATAGCATGTAGAAGTCCGTACAGGTTTTCAGTTCCCTGTGGTTTTCGTTCTTCCAGGTGAATAAAAGGAGTCAGATCCTGTGCAAGGTTTAATGAATTAAACATGTCAAAGGCTTCAATCATGCGTTGAAAATTCATGTTATCATTTTCGTTTTGGCTGATAAAATAACCCTTTCCGGACGCGGAATATTCAATATCAATGCCAAAAATGTTTCTGATCTCTCGAATGTCTCTTTGTAATGTTCTTTTTGAAAAGCCAATATTAAAAGAGTCATCCTGCATCTGTAGATAGCCCACTTGGGATTCAATGTAGCTTTTCAATTCCTCGTAGGTACAAAAGGTTTTTTGTTTTATTTTTTTTAGAATTAGTAAATAGCGAGATATGTATCCTCTTTTAGACATCACTTTATAAGTTTCAGAATTTCATTAACATGTTTGTCGCTATTCCCAATGAAAGGTCTTTTTGTAACAATAATTTTTGTGCCTTTATAATTTTCAATTGATTCTATGATATCATTTCCTTTTCTGGAAGGCATGATTGCTTCAGATTTTAATGCTGTACGGAAGGGTTTCCACCATGAATCATTTGTCAATACAATGCAAAATTTAGGTTTGATTTCATCGATTTCTTGTTTTATTAATCTCGTTGAAAGTGCTTCCTGCCAGATGCGTTCCTGGTTACTTGGATTTATTCGTTCGGCGGGTGCAATTTTGTACAGATTGGACCACACAATTTTTTTTGACCAGTCCCAACTCTCATCATCATAGTTGTAATATTTGTCAATTAATTTGTAAGAAACATTCCAGAAAAAGGATCGAAAAATTGAATGCGGCAATCGTGGATAAAATAATTTCTCTTCTTTTGTTAATCTTCGATACGAAGTTCTCGTCCAATATATATTTACCCAATCTAGGGGAGAATGGGCGTTTTTAGAATAATATTCATTTGAATAAGCAATGGCCTTTTTAACTAACACCTCATGATTTATTTTTTCAGAGGAATTAAAAGCAGGCTGCCATCCTTTTATGGCTTGCCCATAGATTAGAAATTCGACTCTTTCATTTTTCCTAGTGCCGAACGAAGGATAAAATACAGCATATTTTCTGTTCTTTGCAGTCAGCTTCTTAAATTCTAAAATATTTTGGCTGAATAGATCGTTGTAATCGGCAGAAAGGCTATTATATGTCTTATCCATAAGTTCAAAGCTTTATTATTTGTTCCATTACTTTCTTCAGTACAATTTCTCGTCTCTCGCCTTCTATTATTGATTTATAAATAGGTTCGCTCCCCAAAATAGTTCTTTCTTCATCAACTGTTGTTACAATGAGCGAAATCAAAAGGGATGAGATTTTCTCAGTAAGCAGTCGCTGACCCTCCAGATGTCTATTTGTTAGCAATTCTTCCATGTCAAGCTTTGCTTTTTTAATTTCAAGACGTTTGTTGAGAAGAGCAACTTTCTTTTCACTCAGCTCTAAAAGATCTTTTGTCCTGTCCAAGATCATTTTATCCATAGAAAGTTTTTCTTTTTTGACTTCCAAGCGTTTCTTTTGGATATCAACTTTTTTTTCGATAAGCTCCAAACGCTCTTTTTCAGGATTCTTTTTAGTTTCGATAATTTCCAGTTTTTGTGCTTCCATCTTAGTCCGGGATTTAGATTAAATGTCAAAAGTAGCGGTCAGATGCGCCAAACTATGTCGCTGTAAAAAATAAGAGAAATTTTAAAACAGGTGAAGAGAAATCCTCCTATACATAAACAAATTTACTCTTATCAAGCACTTGCTCCCCATCAAACCTGTAAGCAGCCAGGAGCCCACCTTTTGCCACGCTGTAATCCAGACAGCAAACATTTTCCCGGAACAATTTGGGCTTGCCGCGCAACCAGTAATGTCCGAAAAAAACAGGTTTGTCTGTTTGTGGGTAGACCCATGAATTGGTTGCCTTGAGCCGAAGGTTTGCAGGCGGCTTGAAGCCTGCCATAGGCATGAGCATTTTAATTGCAGGCGTCTTTTGCGGATCTTCCCACCAGCGGATTCGGGCCTTAGTGCGTCTGAATCTGTCTTTGTCAGAGAATGAATCTCCTTTAGGGAGGGGCGATTCCTTGCCTTTCAACGTTTCATCGATGGCGGTGTATAGAGGCGTGTTTTTTTTCGCTGACTGGATAATTAACTTCTCGTTGAGCCTGTCTTTGACCAAACGTTTCCTAAGGTAAGATATGCGATTTTTGTCCCAGCAGGCATGCGTGGCCCGGAATGATTCTGTTTCGTAATAGAGTGGAAGGGTAAGAAACCAATCGAGCATGTCGTTGTATCCTGCCTGGTCATTTTTGAATTGCAGGATGGTTTGGTAATGTTGCAAGATATTCTTGATGGAATGTCTCCGGAGATGGCCGCCTTGTGATTCCGGGTAATGAAAGCAAAGTGCGTTGTATTCATGGTTGCCCATTAACGCGATTGCATTTTTGGATTCCACCATATCTCTGACGATCTGAAGTGTTTCTCTTATCTGAAGGCCGCGGTCAATGTAATCCCCTACAAACAGGACTTTGCGTTCAGGATGGGAATAAGCGCCGTTCTTTTTTATATAGCCTAGTTTTTTCAGCAGTTTTACCAGCTCGGTGGAGTGGCCGTGGATGTCGCCAATTAAGTCTATTCTATTTTGATCCATGTGATAGCGATTATAAATGATTGAGTAGTTGCTCCGTTTGATGAAAAGCTATGACCCTTTTATCGGAAATGATATCTTCTTTTCGCAGCATTTTCTTTAAAGTAATGCCCTGTAATGTACGGCATCGGCTTAGTGCTGTATAGACTTGTCCGTTTACAAAGGCTCCTGTGCCCAGGTCGATGATGACATTGTCGAAGGTGAGGCCTTGGCTTTTGTGGATGGTAATGGCCCAGGCCAGCTTGATGGGGAATTGCGTAAAGGTGCCAATGACTTCAGAAACCACTTTCCGTTGCTGCCTGTTGTACTTGTATTTGCGGTTTTCCCAGGTAACTTTTTCCAGTTTGTGCGTGGTGCCATCCTGCAGTCGGATCTCAATCAGGTCGTCGGAGACAAAATCAATCTTGGCAATGGTGCCGTTCACCCAGCGTTGAGCAGTATCATTCTTGATAAAGATGACCTGTGCATTTTTCTTCAGCTCGAGGTTTTGGGAAGTGGGGTATTTATCCGGACGAAAATCTCCCGTTACCGCTGCTTCAAAATGGAAGGAAGTAAATGGCAATTCCATCATTTTCCTTGCATTCTCAGTATTGGCCAAAGCATTGTTGGTGGTGAGGTAAATGACAAACTCATCGTTGGCCGGAACATAATCAGGGTCGACTCTTTCGTTGAGTTTTTCCAATGCATCTTTATCCACCTCGCAGATGCGTACCTTATCCAGCAGGTCTATAAACGGCAGATCATCTTTTTGCCGATGCGATTTTTTGAATTCAAAATAAACAGGGGAGATGGCCTTGTAGGCATGGGAGTCAAAGAAGTATTCGCTTTTGTAGATTTCGGAGAACAGCATATCCTCAACCTCATCGGTGGAATCTTTAACGGGCGGCAACTGAAAGATGTCGCCGATAAAGAGCAATTGCTTGCCGCCGAACTTCGCATGGGGATCTCCGCCATTCCTGCGCAAGGAATAATCAATGGCCTCCAGGATATCGGAACGCAGCATGGATACTTCATCAATAATGATGGTATCGATCTCTTTGATGATTTTATATTTCTGGGAACGGTCTTCGAAAAGAGTGATCTCCTCGTCTTCCGGCATCAGGGGTTTGAAGGGGAACCGGAAGAAGGAATGAATCGTTTGTCCGCCTACGTTGATGGCGGCAATGCCTGTAAAGGCCGTCATCAATACTTTTTTGGATGTCTTTCGGGCAAAATATTGTGTGAAAGTAGATTTACCGGTTCCGGCCTTGCCGGTAATAAAGAAACTGTTGTTTGTCTTTTCAATTCGATCAAACAGTTCCTGTACGATGGTATCGTTGTCGTAGCCATCGGGGAGGGAAGAGAATTTACTATATAAATCTGGCAGTGCCAGGTCTTCAAACAGGTTGAGCTGTCCGCCAGTAATGCTTTCTCCCGATTCAATGCGCAAAAGGAAATAAATGTCGCCTCCGTTATCCTGGAAGGGATTCAATATATTAATGTTTCTTTCATAATGCGCCAGGGTCTTAAAAATGTACTTGCATTTACTGATCAGCTTGCTAAAATCCTGGGGCCACTTATCCAGGTGATGGTGAATGGCTTCTTCGCGGATCTTAATTCCGATGAAATTCAAATACTCTACCAAGCTTGAGATGGCGACATTCCTCTCTAAACCCGCGCTGGCATGAGAAAAGTCCAAGAAATTATGCGGGTAATTGGACGGATACGCTTCATCCTTTCTTCCGTAATAAAGCTGGAAGGCTACATTGCTTTGAAAGGCATCAGTATCCCAATCGACAAGCGGTGATTTTTTGAAGTTGTCGATCCATTTCTTTTCTATGAATTTTAGTGGGGAGGGCATTCGATAGGCGAATCTGAGACTTTGTGGGGGTTGAGTAAATATATTTAAAATATAAATACAAGCGAATGTGACAAAACTCTTAAATAAAAAGACTTGGCTTACTTTAATCTCAAAAGCAGGAACTGGAAATGGAGGGAATGCCAACCGGTATTGGAACAGGAGGTTATTCGGTGCTAAAAGTGAGGGTTAGACACTCCGGTGTAACTGAATCATTACCCTATGAATTTGCCTTATCTACTATGATCCTATTTCCAAATTCTCATGGATACTTTTGGTTGCACCGTTTCAGTATTGCTGTTCCTGCATACTAAAAGATTGGGGGGTTGACCTCAATGCGGGTCAATATGCGAAACTCCGGGGAATTGGAGGAATCAATTTTTTAAATACGCATCTTGTCGAGACGTGACTTGCATTTTTTGAATTGGTTTTGAATCCCAGACTTGATTTACTGACACGGCGGTTACTTTTACCATTACATCGATTCCTTGAATTGCATTATCATTAAATAATCCCAGATAAAGCGTTCCTGTCAATGGCACTGTCATTTTGCCATAATCACTAATAACATTTCCTTGTTTGTAATAATAATGAGAGGCGCCTTGATTAAAGGCATTAGCATTTTGAGCATCCATGAACCAAAAATTAACATTTTCTCCAGTATTAGATTTCGTGAAATATGTTGTTGCTCCAAGAGCTAATGCTGCCATGCTCCCATAGCCAGGAATAGAAGATGCCAGACTGCTCGCACTAGATAGAAATTGTTGGTTGGCTTCATCGTAAGCTTTTTTACCTTCTTGGTCGACACCGACATAATAGCTCCAAGCAATTGTATTTTGAGGTAACTGAATATCAATTAGGGTTCTATTCCCGTTTGCATTTGTTGCTGAATGAACTTTCGCAACTTGGTCGGTTAAGTTTGTAATATTAGTATCAGATTTCACTAAATATTTTTCTTCTACAATAGAATAGGTTGTGTCGAAAACGGTCCGCCAAAAAACATTGGTATTAAAATTGACTATCCCGTTCACGGAGGGGATGCGCTGAATTTTGAATTTGCATATTCGACCTGACATTGAAGAGTTTGCAAATCGAAATTTGTAAACTCCGGTATTTTGAATATTAATTATTTTATTTTCAATCTTCTTTGTTTTATAATCCATAAATTTAGATGATGTAGGCAATTCAATTATTTCAAGTTCTTTTAATTCCTTTCCATTGACTTCACGAAAATTGAAAACCAGTTGGTCGCCTTCAGAAAAGCCATAATAAAAGATCTCTTCACCAAAACCACTTACTTTAAGAGTACTTTCAGCAACATCAATGGGAGTTTGTCCAAATAGATTATAAGTACATAAAATCATTATTGTAATAATCGCAATTGCAATATTTTTCATAACATCATATTTTTGATTGAATTTGTAACAAGAAGTTTAATATCCGCTCCAATAATAAGGAAAAGTAGACGTCATTCAAAAGAAGAAACAACATTCAGTAGTTCGAAAAACGAGTATGAAAAATGATGGTTTCAAACTTTATTGGCAATGTTATCTCACCCCACCCCAAAGGCCTTATGTGCCAATTATGTTAATTAAGTCTTGACTAATCTCTTTCCAATTTTTACTAAGATCAATAGTGTTAATTGAAACTTTATGGTTACCCATTTGATATGTCTCGGCCAGTGTATATTGAACAGTTGGGTAGAGCAAAATGCCTTCGCTTTCTGTATTTTTTGGATGACTTTCTTTTAGTTCAATGTTCCTTAAATATGAGTATAGTTGGTAAAGATTCGCAGAGTTATATTTGACAGTTTCAAATCGCGAGTTTAATGTGTTTGAATAAAACTTAGTTTCTAAAATTATTTTTCGAGAATTAGATTCAAGGGTAATATCTGTTTGCATTTTAGGCAGATATGATTCAGAGCTAGTTCCTAAGGGTATGGCATCCCAAAAAATGTCCTCCCTGCTCACGACAAAATAGTTTTGCTCCTTTTTATAGAAGTTTCTAACGAAGGCTTCAAATAGTGAAGCCATTGCTTTATCATTGCCTAGGAAGTCTTTGAATTGATAACGGCCGGATGATTCATCCAGTACAGTATTCTCTATAACCAGTTTGCAAATTCTTAAAAGGAATTCATAAAAGGAGTTGTTACGATGAATCTTTACTTTTGAAAATAAGGATAATTGAATATCGATATCATCAACATTTACAAATTTGGAGTAACAATACCATACTTCCTGCTTAACCTTCTTGTCTATCTCATTTATTTTTGTAAGCCTTTTTAACGTTGCCTTAAGAAGTTGATTTTGTAAAATATTTGCTTCAAACTCATCAAATTGACAAAATGCTCTTCCCTGCTTAAATAAATTCTTATTTAGTGATGAATGGAAATCTATTTTTCCTTTTATGCCGGCATATTCTCGAGTAATGGAATTGTAATTGTGTTCAAGGCCTCGCTTAAATAAATGTTTGCAGCCATTAAGTAAAACACGAGCATATAGGTCAATAGCGTCTTCATAATCAGATGGAGAAACATTTACCTTTTTGCCTTCTTCGAGTTTATCCCAAGCATAGCAAAGTAGGTAATAGATATTTTGAATAGGTATTTTCAAATTAGTTCAAGTAGAGTCGTTGAATTTCGGAATTCGACTTTTCATCAGCGTCAAACCAATATTCGCAAAGAAGTGGCGCAAGCTCATGTTCAATCACACTCTTATACCAATCTATGTCACCTGTTCCTTTTGGAACATTACAAAAATAACTATGACCAATTCTAAATCCTTTTCCTAGGTTCGTATCTTTACCAATTTCTTCATTCAAAGAGCTTAACTTGGCAATGATCTGCACAATAATCCCTTCGTCAACACCAAGATTGATTAATTCTTTTTTGAACTTGTCATTGAAGGACGGGTTAATATTAATAAATGAAAATCGCCTACGTAAGGCATAATCAACAACTGCCAATGAGCGGTCGGCGGTATTCATCGTTCCGATTAAATAGACATTAGTCGGAATATAAAATTTGTTTTCATTGGAGGAGGAATAGGTTAGTGACACAGCATTCTCCGGACCTCGTTTATCCGCTTCTATTAATAGCATCAACTCTCCAAATATTTTACTGAGATTGCCTCGATTGATCTCATCAATAATGAAGAAATACTTTCCTTCTGGATCGCTTTGGGCTCTTTTACAAAATCTATAAAAAACACCATTTTCTAATTTGAAGCCCCCATCCTCCTTGGGTCGGAATCCTTGAATAAAATCTTCATAGGAGTAACTTTGATGAAACTGAATCATTTCAATTTTGCTATTGTCCTTCACTTCCATAGCTAGATAGGCTAGGCGCTTAGCCATGTAAGTCTTTCCTACGCCAGGAGGACCTTGTAAAATTATATTACGTTTATATTCTAAACTTTGTTGAATACTTTCGAGTTCCTCTTTTGCAAGAAAAATATCTCTTTCCGCATCTTCAATAGAATAATCTAATAAATCGGTCTCTATTGAAAAATCTTTATTTACAATGGCGTGGTATTCATCCTTTGTTAGCTTAAAGAGACTTCCTTGGTTATTTCTCATGACCTCAGAATGAGTCAATTCGGGCATTGATCTTAGTGTCTCGTAAGAAATGGGAACAGGGAGAAACTTCTGTATGATAAAAGATATTTTCTCTTTGCCATCATCATCATCAATATGAGCTCCCTTAGTTGTTTCAAAAATCGCTAGTACTTTTTTTGTGGGAGTTGTTTCATATCCAATAATCAAGTCGCCAGGTTTTATTTTTTGAAAATATTCAAAGCGATTTCTTTTATTGTTATTTTCATTATGAGTAGTATACGACTGTTCGTCCCCTACCTGAAAATCATCGATTTTCCAATAC
>Ga0190274_10001052_pt1 | contig 16115 bp, 11 predicted proteins | sample Popmic531T_FD_133002 | JGI IMG/M metagenome (GOLD analysis project Ga0190274, IMG submission 133002) | Populus adjacent soil microbial communities from riparian zone of Yellowstone River, Montana, USA - 531 T | ecosystem: Environmental > Terrestrial > Soil > Riparian zone | place: USA: Montana...
AGGCCCGTTGCCAACGTCACCCTTACCACGACTCCGGCGCTGATTACCCGCCAGCGTCAGAATCTTGGCCGCACTCGTTCACGTGGAATGGAGTTAGAAGCTGATGCGCGGCTTAATCAGGATTGGAAACTTTCAGCCGGATATCTGTTTGCAGATGCGACGGTGGTGAAGTTTCCGGCGAACCAAACGCTTGAAGACTTGATGATTCCCCAGGTACCCAGGCACCAGTTCACCTTCCAGCTAAAATTCGACAAACCCTCAATCGCCACGGTGAGTTTTCAGGGTCGCGCCTCGAGCTTGCAGTTTGACGACGATCAGAATCTTTTCCGGTTGGGAAGTTACTTCACGTTGGATGCGATTGCCTCACGCCGAGTATCCCGCAGCCTTGCCGTTTTCCTCGCTGCGGAGAATCTTTTCAATCAGCGATACGAGGTCGGCAAAACGCCAGTGACAACGCTTGGTCCACCGATCCTGGTTCGCGCAGGACTGCGGGTGCATTTGGGTCAAAGGTAATCGCGGAGAAGTGGGTTGAATTCCTATTCGTGTCTTTGTTCGTGTCTTTTCGTGGATCGTCCTAATCCAGGCACAAGACGATCCACGAAAAAGCACGAACAAAACACCAAAACTAACAAGCTCAAGTTCACTGTCTCAAACGGAACCGGCCGACATATTTGCGATAGTTGGAGACTTCCCGCAAAACTTGCTGGTCCGTCCAACCAAAGTGGTTCTGTGCAATTGTAGCTGCCGTCACGATCGCATCGAGTCCGCAGGTCGAGTTGAGCCCAACCATCATGCGACGCAACAAGCAATCAACGAGGTTAACCGCCAACTCGTGCTCGAAGGAATAGACCACTTCCGCTGCAATCGCCTGAGTTTCGTCATCAATGATCTTCGCCAGTGTGGCCTCTGCTGCCGCCATCTTCACGAGTTCTTTCGAACGCATCCCGTAAATTCGTAAGAGTCGATCGCTGGTTGCGAGGGATAGTCCAGAACCCAGCTTGAAGGCCTTACCAAAGTCTTCGAAGGTAGAACTTGTCTGCGGCGTGACCGCGCCCGGCAGCGGCACTTCAGCAGTTGAACACTTCGCGACGCTCTTCCCAAGTTCCTTAAAAACCAGATTGACTGCTTCTTCGGCCAGACTCCGATAGGTTGTCAGCTTACCGCCGACAATGGAAAACAGGTTCGCCGCTTGCGGATGACGGCTAATGAAGTGACGCCTGGTAATCCCGGCTTCACCTTTGTCACCGATAAAAGGCAACGGCCTTACCCCGGCATAAGTGAACAGTATCTTTTCTCGACTCAGGTTCGCGCTGGGAATAATCCGATTGGTTTCGCGAAGTAAATAAGCGATCTCTTCGGATTGGATCCGGATCCGGTCGAGATCGCCGTCGTATCGAGTATCGGTGGTTCCGATCAGATAATTGCCGTTCCAGGGAATGATAAAGAACGGCCGGTGGTCTGTTTCAGCTTCCACGTAAAGCGCTACGGATGGCGCTCCCTTGAAGGGCGCCACAATGATATGACTGCCTTTGGTGCCGCCAATCAATTGTGGGGAGGTGGCACCGGCGCTTTCTAATAACTGATCGACCCAGGGCCCGGCCGCATTAAATATTACGCCGGCACGCGACGACTGGCGCTCGTTGGTTTGCTCGTTAGTAAACTCGACGCCGCGGACTTTTCCATCACCAACGATAAGTCTATCGACGCGCGCGTAAGTGAGGACTTTGGCCTGGTGTTCGACAGCTGAGAGTACGTTTTCAAGCACAAGTCGCTCAGCGAATTCCACCTGGGCGTCGTAATAAACTGCGCTGCCAAGTAGACCTTCGGGGTTTAGCCCCGGAAGCTTTTCCAGGGTTTCCACTCTGGTAAGCATTCGGTGCCGTGGCAGACTCTTACCAACAGACAGAACATCGTAGGCAATCATCCCCGCCCGCATGGTCCATGGTCCACGTCGCGCCTTGTCGTATATCGGGATCAGCAAGGGCAATGGTCTCACCAGGTGGGGCGCAATACGCATTAAGGTCTCTCGTTCACGGAGAGACTCACGCACCAGTCCAAACTCGAAATGTTCGAGATAACGCAAACCGCCGTGAATAAGCCGGGTCGAGAAGCTCGAGGTGCCGCCACCAATATCCCCCTTATCCAACAAGAGGACCTTCAGCCCACGCATCGCAGCGTCGCGCGCGATGCCGGCTCCATTGATGCCGGCACCGATTACGATCACATCGAAAGTGGTTTCAGAAATTTCCGGATCCACGCTTATCATTCAAGTATGCGATTCACATTGAAGCTGTTGTTGACCGTGACACTGCTGGCTGCTTTCGTGCAGATTCCTTCATTGGCCGGAATAGTACAAGACAAAAAGCCCACCGGCGACTTTATGGACCGAATGCCGCCAACTGCCTCCGCAGAAGCAACACGCGAGATGGAAGCCCGGCTCAATGACGCTCGGACGAGTTACAAGGCCAATCCCAATAATCCTGAGGCGATCATCTGGCTGGGGCGGCGACTGGCATATCTAGGCCGCTGGCGCGAAGCGATTGAAACATTTGGTGAAGGTATTAAGAAGTTTCCCGATGATGCGCGGTTCTATCGTCATCGCGGACACCGGTACATAACTTTGCGCAAGTTTGATCTTGCTGTGAACGATTTTTCCAAAGCGGCCCGGTTAATCAAAGGCAAAGCCGACGAGGTAGAACCGGACGGCCAGCCGAATGCTCGTAATATTCCTACCAGCACCCTGCAGTTTAATATCTGGTATCACCTCGGTCTGGCACATTATCTTCGCGGAAACAATCAAAAGGCTCTGGATAGTTATCGCGAGTGTCTCAAAGTTTCAAAGACTAATGATGCGATTGTAGCCACCACGCACTGGCTATACATGACACTGCGCAGATTGAATCGACGGCGAGAGGCGGACAAAGCACTCGAGCAGATCCATTCTGGGATGGAGATTATCGAAAACGACGGCTACTACCGTCTGCTCATGATGTACAAAGGAGTGACTTCACCGGAGAACCTGGAGCAGGACGCACTAAAGCAGGAAGGATCGCCCGGCTCCTACAGCATTCTTTATGGAGTCGGGAATTGGTATCTCTATAACGGCCAGCGAGTGAAGGCCCAGGCGGTCTTTAGCAAAATGCTCCAGGGAAGCCAATGGACGAGCTTCGGTTACATTGCGGCGGAGGCTGATATGAAAAGGCTTTAGAGTGGAACAACCAAGGGTCTTATTCCGAATCTCTGTGCATCCTCTGTGTTCTCGGTGTCTTCTTAGAAACTGCATGTGAGTTGTTTGTGCTGCTGCTGGCGAAAGTTTGATTGGTTATCTGCTTGTCGTAGACAAGCAAAGTTACTCAGCATATAGCGCCATGTGGGTCGAACAATACAGAACCGGAAGCGGACCGGGGTCCCCACGCGGGCAGCCCGCGTGGGGTGGTGGTAGCGACCGGGTCATTCTGCGACCCCAAGCTGGCGGAACCGAAACGGGACCCGGTCGCTACCGCTTCCGGTTCTGTATTCGTCTGGCGATGCTGGGGGTGAGCAGCCAAACGAGGGTGTAGCCGAAAGTTTCATCTCGTTATCTGCGCGTCGCAGACGAGCAAAGCTACTCTGTGGTGAGTTTTTCCAAGGCTATGAACCACAGAGACGCAGAGAACACAGAGAGAACGCACAGAGAAAAACTCGGATTCCCTAGTGTCTCACACGATATAGTATTCAGCCCGCACCATCTCGAATTTGAGAATTCTCAAGCCGATCAAAATTTTCTCTCAAGCCGATCAAAATGCTTATCGAATCGTTGCACGATTCATGAGAGTCCGTTGGTAAGCCCAAAAATTCATTTCACAGGCACAACCATTGCTCAGCCGCAGCCTGCAAGCTAAGCCGCCATCAAAAGAATTCGGCAGGCTCAAAAGCCTTTCTATGGCGCTTTAGCTCTTCGCCAACGCGCACGCGTTTCTGCTCGCCCTCCATGCGCGGCTGACGGACAGAACTACAAGGCATCCAAACAGTCTCAAACGATAAAGGAGCGTAGCTATGCGTTCTACCCGACACGCCTATTCCACACTCTTCCTTCTATTGCTGGCCGTCCTAATCAGCCTCGGAAACACTACTATCGCTCGCGCCGCGGAAGACGACGCTCCGGAGGCTGAAGAGTATGACCTGAAGGTGCGAGTGGTCCGCATCAGCTTGATGTCCGGCGAAGTAAGTCTTAAGCGAAAGGACAACACTGACTGGGAAACGGCCCGGCTTAATTCTCCACTTGTTGAAGGCGACGCCATCTCCACCGGAGACAATGCCCGAGTCGAAATCCAATTCGGAGCCCGCAACTTCGTGCGTTTGGGATCGAATTCTATCCTGAGAGTCAACACCCTAAGAGATGAGGGCATAGCCTTGAGCGTGGTTGAGGGAACCGCTTCGATTCGACTAGCCAGGTTTGCTGCGGACAAGGAGTACTTCGAAGTTGACGCGCCGAAAACAACCCTGGCAGTGGAGAAGACCGGTCTCTATCGCATCGATGTGGGAAAAGATGGACGGGTAAAACTAACTGCGCGCGATGGTGGACGGGCTCGCATCTATTCGGACACCTCAGGCTTCGCGCTACGCGACGGACGTACGGCGGACCTTATTATTGACGGACCGGATGCCGGCGAGTGGGAGATGCTGACCGCCGCCCGCGATTCATGGGACGATTGGCTGGATGAGCGTGAACGCTACCTGGTCCAATACTTCCGTTACGACACTCAGTATTACGACAACGACATCTGGGGTGCTGAAGATTTGGATTCGTACGGCGCCTGGACTTTCACAAATGATTACGGTTGGATCTGGCGCCCGCATGCAAGCGTCCTCAGCAGCTATAACGATTGGGCTCCGTATCGCTTCGGTCAATGGACCTGGGTTGACCCATATGGCTGGACCTGGATCGGAAACGAACCGTGGGGCTGGGCTCCATACCACTTCGGCCGCTGGGTCTATTACAACAACTCCTGGGCCTGGTGCCCCCGCAGTCAATACTATCGGAAACGCAGCTGGTGGCGTCCTGCCTTGGTCGCTTTCGTGGTCGATTTCTCATTTGGCAATCAGATCTGTTGGTACCCGCTTTCTTATCACCATCGCGATCCGCGTTCGCGCAATTACCACCGGGGAGACCACGACGACAGGCGGAACGGTCCCGGCCGCAATGGTCCCAATGGTCATGACAATAGAGACGATCGACGCCGGGGTCCGGGCCACTGGGGTGGCGTGACAAGCATACCCGCTCGGGACTTCGGCGATCGCAATCACCGGCCACGCCGCGCCGATGAGCGTGAGGCGCGGCGCGTGATAAACGCAGAACCTCGACCGGATGGGCCAGTCAGGCCGGCGCGCAACGGCGACCGCCGGGCAAACGGCAGCAATGGCGTCAATCGAGGGATTGGAGCTGATGGGACACGACCGGATCGTCGTGCGGCGGGCGCCAGAGACACGTCAATTCCGATTCATGGTCTGCCGCAACCCCGGACTGGAGCTGGCGAGCGGAATCCGGGCGTCCCGCTTGATGGGGAACTGCGCCGCTCTCGCATTTGGAATGCACGCGAGGCACGTCGGGAGGAACTTCCAGTTCCGACTGGTGGCGCCGGCGCTGTTGGGACGCGGCCCACGGGTGCAGTCGAGCGTCCTGCTCGAGCGAACCGTGAAGGTGAACGGGACGCTAATCCTCGTGGCGATACTGACAGAGGCGCCAGGAATGATCGCGAGGCCAGGGAAGACCGTGATGGAAATCCACCTTCGGAGCGCGACAACCGCGGGGCGCGATCCAATCGGGAAGGACAACCAAACGTACCGCGATCAACCGACGCAGGCGAACCGCGGGTGGCGCCTGCAGATGCTCCGGTTAATGTTCCTGCAAACGAAGAACGGCGTACGACTGAGCGACCGCAGCGGTCGGCACCGGACCACCGGCCTGCGCCCGTAAATCGCGAGGAGCGCCCGGAACGACATGAACGAAACGAGGACTCACCGCGTCATGCACCTGTAGAACGCGGAAGTGAGCCGGCAGGTGCTTCCGAACAACCCTCACGCACTGACCGGCCGACGCGCTCTGAACAACCATCGCGGAACGATCCGCCACCGCAGCGTTCTGAGCCAGCACCACGCAATGATCCACCACCACGCAACGACCCACCGCCGCAACGTTCTGAGCCGGCACCGCGCAACGATCCACCACCACGCAACGATCCGCCTCCCCAACATTCCGAGCCCGCGCGCTCCGAACCCGCGCGCTCTGAGCCGGCGCCGCGCAATGATCCACCCCCGCAGCCTGAGCCGGTCCGCGAATCGCCGCGCTCAGAACCATCCAGGCCAGAACCTGAGGCTCCGAAGAGTGGCAAGGATCCGCTTGAATAAACAGAAATATAGGACCTATATGACCTATGGGTCCTATATTCTGGCATTTTTGAATTCTGGTATTTTGGCTGCTATCTAAGACGATTTTGGATCGATGGTCAGTCGAGGCAGCGTGCGAGGTTCGCCGTCGATTTCCGATGTGGTCTCGCCGATTCGATGCGCGCCCATTTTCCGGTAGAAGCCTTCAGCGTTCGGATCAGCCTCGATCTCAAGCTCGGAAACGTTTCGCCGCGCAGCGCTCTGCATCGCGTGGACAAACAACTGTTTCCCCACACCTGAACCAATGTGCTGAGGGGCCACCCACAAGTGATCCAGCTCGGCCTTTTCCTCACGAATGATCAAAGCGTAGAAACCGAGAATCTGCTCGTCTTTTTCGGCAAGGAAGACCGGGTTAGTCGTCAGGTATTCTGGAGAAAGAGTGAGGTCAGCCTGCCAGTGCTTGATCCAATGTTCCGGGTAACCCCAAAAACGCTTGGCCTCAAGGGCAATCTCCGAAAGTTTGGCAGCTTCCTCTTTTACTGCTGGTCGTATGATCAAAATATTATGTTGTTGGCGTTAGGGCCGTTGCCAAACCGTACCGTCGGTGTATTCGATTCGCACCAGGACCACCTGTCCGTCCAGCCCCTGGCGCTCATTCTTGTTGAGTTCATAGATGCTGACCGTGGGCGCAGGCGGCTTCCGCGACATCGCGTTTAGCTCCTTATTTCTGCCGGGGCCGATCTTTTCCTCGCTGGTAAATTCCAACCGCCCAGTCTCACCCTGAGTAACACTGCTAAAAAAAACGTAGTCCCAGTCTACTAACCTAATGGTTTTCTCTCCGGTGTTTCTGATAGACGCCTTATAGAGAAAACCATAGCGAGGCGGCGCTGGAGGGCGTGCCTTGATGACCTGCTCTGAGCGCATTTCACGCTCGACCTTGGCAGCCTCGCCGGCGTTTCCGGTCGCTCTCGCTCGTTCAACCCGTCTCTGGTCCGCCATCCGCCGGCGGATGTCGTCGAAGGTTTCCACCGGGCCGCCGAAGGGATCGCCCTCCCAGTTAATCCGTTCTTTCGACCAACTGTGTTTCACGACTATCGCATCGGTCGGTTCAGAAAGCGCCGCCGCCGCCGACTGAGCCTGGGCCTGCGCCTGGGCCGAAGGCGACAACCACAGTGTCAAACAAATAAGCATCAGACTTCTCTTCATGGTAACTCCTCTAGTCTTGTGCGGCTAATTATGCAAAAGCCAGAGACTGGTTGGCTAGTTACTGCCAGAACGCAATGAGGTCAGTACCACCTCGCGGTAGCGGGTGGGCCACGCGATTGCCGATTGCGGATTGCCAATTGCCGATTGATAAGACAAAACCCAACTCAACTAAGGCAACTGAGGGAGCGAACAAATCGGCAATTGGCAATCGGCAGACCCACCCGCTACCGCGAGGTGGTACTGACCTCATTGCATCCGGGCCCGTTCCTTCTTTAGCAACCCACTAACGGAACACTACTGACTGCGCCCTGGCCAACAGTTTCGTCCATCAGAAAAAAAAGGGCTGAAGATGCCACTCTTCAGCCCGTTATTGCCAGGTACCCGGCGTCGCGTTGCCGGTATCGAAAACGCGACGCCTGCGGTTGGACAATCAGAAGACCAGTCGGGCGCCGAGGATAATGCGGCGATTGCCGCCGTTCGTCGTCCACTGGTTAAGGAATGCACCGGAGTTAACCGCAGCAGTCGGGATTCCGAAGTTTCGGGTGTTGGTGGCATTGAACATGTCAGCCCGGAACTGCGCGCGCACGTTTTCGCCGATGCGCGTGTTCTTAATTATCCCGAAGTCCAGATTGCCGATACCGTCAGCGCGCAGGATATTACGGCCGGCGCTGCCGAAGCGTTCGCAGGTCGTAGCCGGGGCGGTGAGCGAACCGTTGCACTGCAGAGTACGGAAGAAACTCTGACCCTGGACCTTGAGCAGGTTGAATAGTTCCTCGGTATTTGTCGTGGGCAGCGGGGCCGTCAGGTTCGCACGAATCGCGTTACCAACCAGACCGTCAATGCCGTTCAAAGCTCCGGTCGGATCGGCGCCGTTTAACGGAGTGAAGGGTGCGCCGCTTTGGAACGTGACGAACCCATTAAACTGCCAGCCGCCAAGCACATGTCCTACAACTCCCCGCTGTTCACCGAACCACGGAAGTTCATAAACGAAGTTGCCGGAGAGCCGATGGGGACGGTCGTATGACGAGCGTGCTTTTTCTCCCGGTAGGTTGCGAGGATCCTGCGCGGTCGCAACCTCGCCGCCAGAGGGATTAAAGATTTCGGAGGCGGTGTCAATGAAGGAGCTCCAGGTGTAATGGAGGCCCGAGCTGAATCCGCGCGAGAAGCGCTTGTCGAAGCTGACCTGCATAGAGTGATAGTCAGACTTGGCCGCGTTGGCGCGGAGACGAATCACACCCAGTGTGCAGTTTGCCGCGCTGACGACAGTTGTGCGACACGGGTTGTTGACGGTTCCGGGAGCCGCGGTCGAGATAAACGCGTTGTTTGTTGGCAGTCTGGGATTGCCATCGAGGCTGGCAAACAGGTCGCGTCCCCGGGTGCCAACGTAACCGACGCGCAGGACTAAATCCTTCGATAGCTCGCGCTGCACCTCAAAGCTGAGCTGATCGTAGACAGGAGATCGGAAATCTCCAGCCACGATAGTGCGGGCGAAGTTTGCCGGATTAAGCCCGGCAGGTTGAGCGGTCGGGATGGCGGCAAAAGCGCCCTGGGCCGGCAGGTTGATGGCTGCGATAAACGGGAACGCGCTGGCGATGTTCAGGTTGATGTTAATGAAGCTGCTGTCGTGAGTGCGGGCATAGCCTCCACGGATAACCATCTTATCGCCGCCGGTTATCCAACCAAGTTTGCCGCTGCTGTCGGTGCGCGGATTCCAGTTGAACCCGATGCGGGGTTGGAAATTATTCATGTCGGCCTCGGGAACTGGTGTGAAGCGGAAGCTCTCGTTGTTGCCATTTGCCGCCACGATTCGGTCATTGACTGGAACGAGGTCGTCGAAGTTATTGCCCGGCAACTCGTAACGGAGACCGTATGTCAGGGTGAAGTTGTGCCGGATCTTCCATGAATCCTGCGCGTAAAAATACTGGTCCCACCAGTAGTAATACTGAATCTCCTGACCACCTGGAAGTGGGCGGTTGACCTGTGACGCCAGGTCAGCATTGTCGTCGATGAATCGTTGAAGCGAGGAGTAGGCCAGCCGTCCGCGGATAGTGGGAACGAAGAAGCTCTTGACCTGAACGCGACGGAGGTCGACGCCAAACTTGGTGGAGTGTGAACCATGTGTCCACGCCAGGTTGTCTTGAATTTGATAGGTATTGTTATTGCGAAACTGCGGCAGATTAACTGCCAGCCCGATGCCCGTGCGATTGTTGGCCGCGTTGAATCCCGACATTCCCAGTTCGGTGATCTCGATTGAAGGGATCAACTCAGAGCTGGGATCGTCAGAAGCTGAAACGCTCGCGTAACGTGACCACGCGACGCGGGCCTCGTTGATGAGGTTGGGTGTGATTACGCTGGTCAAGGTGATATTCATGGCCTGCGAGCGAGACACGGCTCGGGACGTATTACCTGGAGGCGTCACTTGTCCGGTACCGCCGGAGTCCTGGTCGTCGTAGAGGTAACGCGAGTTCAAAGTGTTCGCCGCATTAATTCGGTGGTCGATGCGTAACGAAGCCTGATGGTCATCGAAAAATGACGAGGCGGAGCCGGTTAAGCGTCCCGTCTGGACTTGAACACAGGACGGGGGACGTACCTGTGGTGCCGGTGGTGCCGGTAATGCACAGTTAACACCTGGAGTAAGGGAGAAAAAGGCTGCGGGTGCGTTTGTGTCCTGCGCGGGGGGCATGTACTTGAGGAGCGCCTGGACCTGCGGACGATTTCCTACCATATTCTGAAGCACCTGCCGTCCGGCCTCGGTCGGTGCACCTATTAGAGTAAAGCCGGAACCTAACTGACGATCACTCCAGCGCTGATACGAACCAAAGAAGAAGGTGCGGTCTTTGCCGCTATAGATCGAAGGGCCACCCTCCCCGAAGCGGGGCAAGTGAAGTGGGCCACCGATGGTAAAGCCGATCTGGTTTTCGATCCGGAACGGTGCTTTACGCAACGATGGATCAGTCGCATTCTTGTTGCAGAAGCCGCCGGTCTTGTTGAGGTTGCTGCAGGCGTTCAGATTGTTGTCGTTACGGAAATAGAAAACCGTTCCATGATAATCGTTGGTTCCCGCTTTGGTGACAATGTTAAGAACCGAGCCCGCGTTGCGGCCATATTCGGCGAGGAACTGGTTAGTGATCAGGCGAACTTCCTGAACGATGTCCGGATTGTTGATGGCTTGTTGTCCACCCGAAACGCTCGGGTCATTGATGTCCTGGCCATCAATCATGAAGTTGTTCGAACGAGTGCGCCCACCGTTTGCCGAGAACTGAACGCCCTGTGAGAAAGCGGCCTGTCCCGATCCGAGCTGGCTGACCCCTGGAGCTCCCAGAGCAACGTTGAAAACATTTCGGTTAGGCGCCAGCGGCAACTCAGAGACCCGGCGGCTGTCGAATTGCACGCTGACCTCCGCGTTGCTCGTATTGATGAGCGCAGCATTCTCTACCACATTGACTGTCGCCTGTACGCTCCCCGGCTGCAAAGCCGCGTCGACGACGGCATCCTGGTTCAAGGCGAGAGTTATTCCTGATTGAACGTACTTGCCAAAGCCCGCGGTTTCAACTGTGACCTCGTAATTGCCAACCGGAAGATTATTGAACCGGTAGCGGCCCTCATCATCCGTCACCGTTGTGCGGGAGCTGTTGGTAGTTACCTCTCTCAGCGTGATTTTAGAGCTGGGAAGGATTGCTCCCTTCTCATCTTTGACCATTCCCGAGATAGACCCTGTAGTCTGCGCGAGGACAGAAATGGACAGGCACACAAGAATCACCGATGCGATAAGCAGATACCGAAATGCTTTGATCATGAGTTCTCTCCTTTGGCTCAACCGATTTGGGACGGTCTGGGGTTGCTAACGAAAATAAGGACGTTAACCCGTTATAAGGACAGATAACCCGGCGTGTTCTTCTACTTGGTTGCCAGACAGGCAATCAATATTCCATCAAGAATGCGGGGTTGGACCCGTGACTCAAACTCCGGTGCTGTGAGGTTTAGGAGGAAACCCCTGACATCTCTTTGGTTTTAGGAGGGAGTAAAATACCTGATTGCTCTCCAAATTATTGGATTCTCCTCCAAAGCATTGGAAAGAACCGGGACAAAGTGTTCGACACACTTTTAGAGCCTCTTACAAAATTCGGCGTTAAGGGGAGTTTGAAAAACAGATCACCGAAGAGACGAAGAGTTTTGATATAGGCCTCTTCGATCCCCGAAATTCCGAGTTTTGCAGAGGCTGTTTAGTTTGTCGATAATCGCGCCAAATGGACGCCATTGTGGGTCGAAACATACAGAACCGGAAACGGGTAATTGCTGCGACATGCGCGCCTTTTAATGCACCAGACCCGGTCGCTACCGCTTCCGGTTCTGTATTCGTCTGTCGGCGCCGACTTTAACCACAGCGATCGGCCGGAGATTCCGCTTTTTGCAAGTGGCTCTTTCGTTTGTCGTTCGCCGGGTTAGTGACCTGCTTGAGTGTATCGAATCAGCCGCCGCACAAATGTGGCAAGATGTTCGATAGACCCCAACTTGTCGATTACCAGGCCAACGACAAACTAAAAGCGTCGGACGGTCGCGCCAGAATGATTAGATTCGGGAAGAGTCGATCGCGAGGACCTTCGAGTTGTTAGAAACCCCTGCCTTCGAGTGGGTTCAGGAGGTTGCTGCTTCGCTAGCTTCAGGGGCGTGAACTTCGTCGTGATGTTCGGTCGTATACAGGCGAAGGATATCCTGTCCCTGTCGTGACCTGGGATCTATGGTCCTCACGTGCTTGCGGCCCTGCATCTCCCAAATAGCGGTCACTACCCCATCTTTCTCAACCGCGTGGTATGAGATCTCTTCAGCCGGCGCCTCTGCCGCCACATTTTCACCTGGGTTAACCGCGCTTTCAGTTTGCGCGCTTTCAGTATCAGACATTGGTACGGTAATTCTCCTCTCGAAACTTCTTAGCTTGTGTCTTTGGTTTTGAGGAATTGTTGCACACGACTGGGCATGTGTCTACCGTGAGCACAGTTTGTAGGGGTGGCACTCCGTGGCCACCCCGTCGTTCCGGTTAGTGATTTCTTTGAAAGGTTGAGGAACCGGCGTCCACGGAGTTGTTGATTATCATGACATCCTTTACAGTTGATCGTTAGTGATTTCTTTAAAAGATTGAGGAACCGGAGCGAGGGGCGGCCACGGAGTGCCGCCCCTACAAATGACCATTGCAAGCAATCTCTACTGCTCGCCGCGGAACCACAACTCCCCATCCCTGCCGCTCGACTTCGATACCAGTTACCCGCTCAGCCGTATCGATCAAGATGCGTTTGACTTGTTGTGGAGTGAGCGACGGATTCGCTTCCAGCATGCACGCGGCGATTGACGCCACGATCGGTGCGGCAAACGAGGTGCCGTCGACATACTTGTAATGCTGGTTGATCACGTTGCCCTCACGCAGCTTGATCGTGATCAGCTGGCGAAGCAATGGAACCGGCAAGTCGCGGGCTTCGTCGAAATCCTTATCGACGCCTTCGAACGAATCGATGATCCTACGTAACTCGTCATCTGCTGCCGCATCGAGTTCGGAGCAGAGTTGGGCCTGATCTGCTGTGGGCGTGAACGGCAGAATCGGCGCCGCCACCCAAATTCCCGGAGCAATGATTTCAGGTTTTTGTAAGCCATCAATCGTTGGACCATAGGACGATCGATACATACCTCGTTTGGCGCGGTCGAGCGAGTTTTGGTCGTCAAGTCCACCGACTGAAATCGTTGAAGGTGAACTGGCTGGAGGCAACACCAGATGACCCGGGGCCATCCCGGCATTTCCCACGGCGCAAACTACTATCAATCCCTCTTTGACCGCGCGTTCGACGGTTTGGCATAACGAACTATCCAGGTACGACTGTTCCGCGTCGCCGCCAGCCGAAATGTTAACCACGCGAATGTTGTGTTTCTCCCGATTGTCCAATACCCATTCGAGGCCACGCTGGATGTGTTCGTCGGGGATGTGTCCGGTGCGGCCTATCTTTACCAGCACCAACCTGGCCTCAGGTGCAATGCCGCGATAAAAACTGTCTGACAGGTAACCATTTCCCGCCGCCACTACCGACGTCATCATCCCGTGCCAACTGGCCACATCGGTTGTTTCGAGTGAAGTGCGATCGTCCTCGGCGTCAAAGATGCTGTGATAAGCCACGATTCGGTTTTCGGGTTTGGTTAGATCGTCATGCGCGTAGAAACCGGAGTCGAGAAAAGCCATCGTGACCCCACGCCCGGTAAATCGTTCGTCAGCATTCATCCGCAGCGGTGTAGGTAAAACGTAGTCGGTTTGTTCAAAAACAACGTGGTGGGAATCGATTTGGGCCTTCGCCCGGCTGAAGAGCTCGATGCAATTGACGCAAATTTCAGTTGATTCCTCTGCGGCAGCGGCATTCCCCTTCAAAAGGGATCGGAGCTCCGGATGGAGTTCGCGCAAGGGAATCCGCTGATCATTTGTACGGCCACAAAGGTAACAACATAAGCCGGCAGGCTTCGCAGGTTGATCTGGATTGGTGGAAACGATTGATTCTGACATCGCTGGGCAGTTTACTTTATTCCCGGAGCGCAGGCATCCCTGCCTGCCGGCGATGCGTTACTCGAAAGTTGCGATGTTCACTCTGCCGTCCGTAGCGAAAGGCAGCAGGCAGGGATGCCTGCGCTCCCGTCGGTTGTATCCCAACCCCGCGCCCGTATAATGTATTGGTAACAATAAACAAATTAAGCGAAGAGGCTTTCAGATTCCGATGGCCCAACCACAATCAAGCGTTTCCGACCTGTTTCGTCGCGCCCAGGCGTTGAGGAGTGAGCGACCCAGCGCGTCTTACAAAGAGATCAAGGACCTCCTGGTGAAGGAATTTGCCGGGCAGCCTTTTCCTTCGCTTCTCAATCTGACTATTCCCGAGCAGGACGCGCGCGCCCCGGAAGAAGATTGGACGGCAGGCCTGCCGATTGTGAGGCGCGGCATTCAATTTCAGGACTGGAAAGAAATTGCCGACGGAATCATTTTGAGCCTCGAACAAACCGAGAATTATGAGAGCCAGCGCGGTCCCGAGGGCGACCGGGACGACTGGCACGATCGTACTCGTGGCATTGAAGAGTCGACGAAAAAAGGTGTCGGCAAGTGGATGCCGGAAGAGTTAATCAAGCTAGCGGAAAGCAAGGTGAAGAAGTAGCCAAAGGAGGAACCATGAAGAGAAGTTTATTATTCGTCGTCTCCCTTTTCGCAGTCATATTGTTAGTTAACGGACCATCAATGGCCCAGGTACCGGGACAGGATCCCGATGACCAAAAGTGTGATTTTCCCGTTTACAATGGCAAAACGATTGATCGAAACATCAAGATCCTTGATAAACCGGCACCAGATTTTAGCTCTAAGGAACGCCGAGAGCACGGTGGCCAGGCAGTTGTGCTCACTGCCTTGTTTTGCGGTTCAGGCAAAGTAGTAAAAATCGCCATCAAGCAGCCCGTTTCCGACAGCATTGATGCCAAAGCGATCGAAGCGGCGAAGATAATTCGTTTTGTACCGGCCGAGCAGGGTGGGAATAAGGTTTCGCGGCGTCTGATTCTGGAATACCGGGTTCAGTAGCGCAGAAGGTTGTCGATGAGCTTCCTGGGGAGTCTCTTTAAAGATCCGAAGTACCAGCCCGGCGATCCTCGCAAACCCGAAGAGATTGCCGGCGCCGACATCATCAGTCCAAACACCCGACTCCCGAACCGGATTCCACCCGGACAGACACGCACGCGAAAATGGCCGGTGCTCGATGCGCACGGCACGCCTGAAGTAGACCTGGCGACGTGGTCGTTTGAAGTGGATGGATTGGTTGAGCATCCTCAGAAATGGTCGCTCGATGAGTTTATGCAACTCCCGGCTGTGAAGGTCTATGCCGACTTTCATTGCGTCACGCGCTGGTCGCGACTGGATAACGTTTGGGGTGGCGTACCCACGCGTGAGTTAGCGAACATCGTTGGTATAAAGCCCGCGGCGAAGTTTGTGCTGGCGCTGGCTTACGACTCCGGCTGGACCACAAATGTGCCCATCGAATATTTCCTCAACGAAGATTCCCTGTTTGCCTGGTCACACGATGGCTCGCCGATTCCTCCCGAACATGGTGGGCCGGTGCGATTAATCATTCCCCAACTGTACGCATGGAAGTCGGCAAAGTGGATCAAGGGTGTTCGTTTTCTCGCGGAGGATCAGGCGGGCTTCTGGGAAGAGGGTGGCTACCACATGCGGGGGAATCCGTGGGGACCGGGAGATGGTGAAAGGTTTCGCTGGTCTTGAGTGAGTTGTTGTGGAACCAAAGAGCGGGGGCAAGCCCGCCTTCCTGACCCCGAGCTAATTCACGTTGCCTTTCTACTCCCGGCTTGAAATCACTGGAAGTGAAATCGAGCTCGCAGGCAGTCTCTCAGGTAGGGAAGGTGGGCATGCCCCCGCTCTTCGTGTCACTTCAGGTTACTTGCTGAATGCAAACTTCCACCGCCTCAGTACCCAAAGACGCCGCCGCTGTAATTCTCCTTCGACATAACACTAGTCCTCCGAATCC
>Ga0190274_10001053_pt1 | contig 16108 bp, 12 predicted proteins | sample Popmic531T_FD_133002 | JGI IMG/M metagenome (GOLD analysis project Ga0190274, IMG submission 133002) | Populus adjacent soil microbial communities from riparian zone of Yellowstone River, Montana, USA - 531 T | ecosystem: Environmental > Terrestrial > Soil > Riparian zone | place: USA: Montana...
CCCTACCCCTACAAAAATAAGCTGCAAGCTGCGAGCCGACTGACAAACGGCCCGAAAAGAAAGAAAGAAAGGCTCTCAATTAAACCAATGAAACTAACTAACCCAACAAAGAGAATTCTCATGGCCGTAGTTCTAACGCCACTGCTGATCAGCGTCATCACCACCCAGACCTTCTCCAAAGGCAAACCCCCGAGCAACGACGTCAAAGCAGCCAGACTCATCCTCCAACAGTTCGAACAAAAGAAACTGTCCGAGTGTGTCAGCCTGCTCGATATACTCCGCCCCGCATCCGTCGACCCACAGCACAAAAAATTACTCAAAGAAGCCGGCTTCCCGCTCGTCGACACCACTACCGAAATAACCGACTCCAAAACACTCGCAAGCATTTATGCCAGAACAAGAAGAGTCCTTCAATTTCATCACCGCGAAGGCATCGTCGAATACGTCGTCTTCCGCAACAACCATCCTGTTGTGATGACAAAGGCAGGAGCCTATATCGCCATCGCCACAAAAACCCTACAACTAGCTCAAACGGACGGAGCCCTGGCTGGCATCGTTGCACACGAACTCTCGCACGAATATGTCGCCCTTGACTTCTACAATGCCCGGCAAAGGCAAGACTTTGCTAAGATGCGCGAGCTCGAACTTCTCTGTGACGCATATGCCGTCATTACGCTTGTCCACCTTGGGATGAATCCGGATGAGTATGCGAACGTCTTAACCAAAATCATCAATAACTCGCCTGAATCACAAGGCCTGAACAATGGCGCCAACGGCACACCAACTCTAGAAGCCCGCCTCACTGTGATCACCCAATTGAAAACGATGCTCACCATTACGTCGACAGCCCGCGCTTTGGCGCCTGGGCATATCTCAGCAGGGACTCGGCGAAATGCTCGCGACCCGTCACAACGATCTGCTCCCGGTTAAACCCAAACCCCGCCGCCGATCGATTATGAAAAAAATGAACGTGGAAGAGAAGAACTAAAAAGGTAGGACCACCAATCAAACAGTCTTATCACTAACGCCTTCTTGCAATTCGTTTACCTCGACGATCCTTTCTCATCAACCATTCCCAGCGCCTTCATGCGTTCTCGTAAATTCTGCCGGCTGATACCCAAGAGCGATCCAGCATGAGATTTGTTTCCCCCGAAAAGAGCCAAAGCATATTTGATATGCGATCGCTCTTGTGAATTCTGCCTATCCTTTAACGTCTCACCAACCGCTAAAGGATAAAATCTCCCCTCATCCATTTCAATGACTGCCGGATTTGGACCACTAACTTTCACCGCCCCCTCAAATGCCGAAAGCGTCACATCCTCTTCGTCTTTAGCGAACGCGCAAACACGCTCAACCGCATTCTCCAGTTGCCGAACATTACCCGGCCATTCAAAACTTCTCAAATACGACGTCACCGGTTCCGGAAGCTTATAATCATTCTTCGCCGCAAAGAACTCCGCTAACGGCCTGATATCTCCTTTACGTTCCCTCAACGGTTTGACTCTTACCTCCAAAAAGCGATCCCTCAAATCCTCTTTGATAAAACACTCTTCACCAGACCCGCGGTTAGTTGCCGCAACAAACCGAACGTTGCAATTCAGTTCCTCCGGGCTTCCAACACGATTGTAAGTACCAAATTGAACAACCCTCTTAAGTAAAGCCTGGGTGTGCTCATTCGCTTCATCCAGCTCGTCGAGAAACAACGTACCCCCCTCAGACTTTTCAATGTATCCAGGACGATCCGCAACCGAACCAGTAAACGACCCTTTAATGGATCCAAAAATCTCCGCAGCCGCAAGCTCTTTACTAATACCTCCCAGGTTTACAACCTGAAATGTCCCACTACTTCGAGCTGACCAATTATGAATCGCCCGCGCCAGCAACTCCTTTCCAGTACCACGCTCGCCGACCAAGAGAATATGCTTCATCTTCTGCCTGCTACCCATGCCATCCAGCAACGCCAAATCCCGCAAGTCGCTTAGCATCGCCTGCGTCGTCGGATCTTCTGCCACAAACCCGGCCATCTCCACTAGACCTACTAGCCGGCTTCCTGGCAAAACCCTGAGCCTCTGCACCGCCGTCTTCATAACTACGTCGACGGCATCCCCACAATTAACCTTCGTACCCTTACCGAAACTCAAAACCAACGACAGAACCCCAACCGCATAAGTCCCGAACACATCACAACGATCGGCGCTTAGACCGCATTCACGCAGTCTCTCGCCACAATCACTCAACCCAATCTCAATCCGGGATTTTTGCAATCCAAGCGACGCCAGGCATTCAATCACCGATAACTCAAGCCCGACTACATCTTCAGCCAACAAGACTCCCAACAAAGATGAAATCCCGCCGGACGATACAGAAACAAGATGTTCACCAACTTCCGTTTCCTCATCGCTAAAATCAGGTCCCTCAGACTCTCTTTCGACAACCACTTCCGCAGACGCCAAGCCAGGAGTGCCCCAATTCGCAAACGCAGCATCGAAGTCCACTTCCTCATCAATTTCTTCGTCAATTCTACCCGACCTCATGTGATCCAATCGCTTCGTCAAATCCAGATTGAACCTGTTAGGTCGAAGGTTAATGACCTCCGGATTACGCGCCGCTTCTGGACCACCATTGAATTGACGCGCTCCACTTCCCGGCAATCCCGCTGTACTGATGCGGAACAATTCGAAAATCACGTCCACCACCGACATGCTCCGCAGATCACTCTCAGCAGAATCAAAACAGGCGTCCACGTACGCCCCGTTGTTCAAATAAATCGTCCCGCTTTTACAGCGCAATGACAGCTCGGAAATAGCACCTACTCCCACAGCCTCCCTGAGCAACACTTCGTCGCAATCACTCCAATCAACCACGAGATGCCCGGTCTTCAGGTTGTAATCGAACATGCCGGTAACTTCCTCGAGTCTAAAAAACTCAAACAGAAATGACATCGGCAATAAGACAAGTTTCCTCGCCTCTGCTTCCTTTGCGCTTTCAACTACTGCTCCCAACTCAACAGAAGAGAGGCTCTCATCCAACGCCGCAATCAACTCATGCGGCGACGGCAACTTCGCCAGCAACGCTGCTGGCGGCGGAACTGACGGACCCTTCCGCAAATAATGCTGCACCACCTCCGCATCCGGACCATACTCACGCCAACGAGCCGCTTCCGATTCGCTTATCCCGATCACGTGGCCCATGTCGCCAGCGGCCGCTGCTATCCTTGCACTCGTTAGCGCCTCAATCGATGACTCGCTCCGCAGGTCCACATGAAGGTGGTAAAGATAAGCAAGCGCCGGCGCGCCGGCGCTATCACCTAATCCAACGCAAATCAATGCAGATAACAACTCAAACATCGCCGCCTCATCCGCACTCTTCCGACCGCTGGCCATACAACCGCGTGCATTCGCCAAATCCTGCAAAGCGTTATCAAACTGCTTCTCAGCCAAGGCGATTTCAGCAGATAGGAGCCAGGTAGCCGTTGTCACTTTCGAGAGATCGTCGTGATCGATCATTTCGATAACCTGACCCAACCCGCGCAACGTCTCCATCACCATGCGCTCAGTCAACATTATTTCCGCGCGAGCTTCCCCCACGTCACCCCGGTTCAACGCCAATCGCGCCCGAAAGCGCCGCAATGAACTCAAGAACGAATGCTCAAGCCGCTCTTTATCCGCCAGCAATCTCCCTGAGATCCGATAGGCGCTGCGCGTATCCCCTGCACCTTCGAACATCATCGCCGCGAGCAATAACAATTCACGCTCACGTTCAACTTCCAGCATGTGCTCCCCAACCAGCTCTTCAATGCGCGCTACCCTCGCCGCCATCTGAGAAAAATCGCCGCGACGAAGTTCCTCGCGAACCATCCTGTCGACCATCCCGGCCGAACTACCGGCTTGGTTAGCCAACCAACGAGAATTCTGGTTTGTGTTGAATAATTGAGAAGATTGAGTTGACATGAATTTCCTGCCTGAACCGAAGATTAGAAGCCGCAAGTAACGACACGGCTAACAAGACACGCTCTTATTGCACCACGCGTGCCGCACACCCTCAGAACCGCAAGGATTTCTCACCCACCATGAATTACAATTCTCAAGCTCACCCCGCCGAAGAGGTAGCCAGAATTGCTCTGGAAATAGCCCACGCCGAATGCGTAATTGCAGGCCTCAATCCTGAGCCATACGCCGAGCTACTCACAGATCTTGTCATCACCGAAGTCCGTAAAGCCCTTGCTGAAATGGCAGAACACCAGGCACACGGAGGCCCGTCAGCTATCATCATGCTGAGCAAACCCTCAAATCAGCGAATTTACTTTAGTGACGCGGGCAGACAAGCCGCAGAAGAACTGATAAGAAAACTCAACATAAAAGGCGGCGAACAAATACACTGACCTTCAAAAACTCCTACCACCTACCACCTACCACCACTCACCCCCAAAAACTCCCAGGATTCCCACCAATGCCAAATTTTTTAATAGAACAGCGTGAACGCTGGTACGCAATCGTCACCTACGATATCGAAGCCGATAACGAGGAACACGCAAGAGCACTGACAGAAACCGGCACCTGCCCGTACATTCAACATGAAGTCATAAACCGAGATTGCCAGAAAGTTATCGACATTCGCGAAACCCACATCAACTAACGGCATTGCGGTTTCTAGCCTCACTCGCATCAATTCCCACTGCGTGTTTTTCACCCAGCTTAAAAACAGCGGCTCTCAACCCAGCAAACCTAACTTCAATTACTTGCTGCCCTGATGGTGGGTATGGGCGGCAAGTGGGAGCTCGCGCACCGTGGCGCGGACCGCGTGGGCTCCCCCCCTCTTAATTCCATGATGATTAGCACAACTCTTGAACTTGACACCTTACTTGCTAGCGCAGCACCCTTGATAATCTGCGTGAGCGGCGGCAAAGACAGCAGGCTGGTAGCTGAAGAGACCGTCTCTGCCCGCCAATGTCGGTTCTCATAGTTAATGAAATCCGCACCATAGTTAGTGCAATTAATTCTCATAATTACAATGTGAGCATAGAGAGGTAGCAGAAGGTTCGCGCAGATGGATCACCACTCTTTGGCCATTCTTCCCTGAACCCATTACTTCAACAGCGGAACAGCGAACTTTCCCTTATGGTCCAATTGTACATGTTCTGTCAGTCATGCTAAGGCAGTGGTCGACTCGGGCGCAGGTTCTCCCTGGCTATTGCGCTCAGGATTGCTTTGGCCCTTTTCGCTAGCGTCACTCCCACACGTTGGCAATGTATGAGTCGCCACTCGTCAATGCTGGATCTCATAGTGTGTTATACGGAGAGAGCCACTCAACTACGGGCTTGGCTCTCACTTTGTTTTAAATTTTCGATGATAGGCCTCTCTTTCTTCTTTGGTCTAACTCTGCCACTTTAGTTTCTGCCGGATCTATAATCCTATCCTTTAGCAACATGCGTAACTCTTCCAGCTCACCATACCGAAGCAACTCTAGAACCCAATCATATTTCCAATAATCTTTGAACATGCTGTATGGTTGGCCTGAACCTTCAATAATTGGTTGAACTGGAACAGCAACTGTTGGAACAATCGCTTCGAGTTCTTTCGGAATGCTGCTCGGATCAGTGAGATCAGCAATGATAAACCGTGCCATCCGAGCTAGCAACGTAACGGTCTCCGTAATGTCTCGGCTCGAAGGAAGTTCAAAATCAAAGAGGATTGGTAGGTAATCATAGTGGCGAAGCTCGTCGCGAATGGCCTCTAAGACAATCTTTCTCTCCGGAACAAATCTACCAAGGATAAGTACCGCCTTGGACGTAATTGTATTAATCACATCCCGGAGTTTCTCGTTATGTAGTAAGAGATAAATGAATTGAGCGACTTCAATATTGTCTACCGTTATTACTGGCTCTCCGCGGGGTGAGATGATCAAGTTTGTTTGGTTCGTCCCTTTAAGATTCAGTTTCCAAGCGGAAATGCCATAAATTCGACACCCAGAAAGATTTGCACCTTCAAAATTTGTTTCGACGAGTGCAGCCTCCCGTAGATTTGCTCCCTCAAGGTTTGCCTGGGTGAAATCGACATCGTTAAGGATGGCGCCTCTGAAACTCGCGCCCCGAAGGTCAGCGCCACAGAATTTCGCATGAGTGAGCCTAGCTTTATTCAGTTTGGCCTTGCGAAGGTCTACGCCGCTAAAATTCGCTCTTTCAATAGTCGTGGCATTCAAATTAATTTCGCGTAAGGATGGGATCTCTTCCCCTAACTTTCGGCGCCGATTCCACTCGCCGATGCCCCGCGACTTACCCCGTTTTAGTAGATCTAAAGCTTCATCTACGTTCATAGATTCTCGGATTCATTTTCATGACAACTTACGTGGCCGTAGTGTGAACATGCCAAGCAACTACGCAAGGTAAGGCATACGTAGGTGGTCAATTGAAGTTGTGAAAATCCAGGTAACCGCTGGATATCATCGTCAGAGGATTACACCTCCACCAGAGTCGAATTGCCAGGCAGCGCGTTGTTATTATCAATGAGTCTAAGATTGCATGAGTTTGACCTTGTTTACTTCTAGGTTCCAAAATGACGTGAGCCAGATTTCTTTTTCTAAGTCATCTCCCGGGGCGCTCTTGACTTCATTAATTCGCGAGCAAAGTTTAAAAATTACATATCCAAAAAGGAAAAGTCCCACATCGCCTTTCCATTTGTTTAAGTAGTCTACCAATCGAGAGTGGTGCTGCTTTAACTTTTCTCTTTCGTTGCGATCAGCTCTGAGGATTTTCTTTACCGCCCACCTCAATCTTTTGTATTCCATGTCAGGAACCAGCTGATGCATTGTTCTCATGTTTGGCAGGAACATGATACGGACGATTTGGGTTCTCTCTTCCTCAATTCCTTTTTCAGGATCAAAGAATACGCCGTCAACCTCATACATCGAATAGCCCCAATAGAATGGTTCAATCTTATCGATTCGTTCCTCTATGTTTTTCACTTCATCGTATGTTTGAAGCAGCTTATAAATCTTCTCTCTTTTCGATTCGTCCAAAAAGTGTTCTCTCACTTTTTGGAAATCGAATCCTTCAGTCAATGCTTCGTAAACCATCCCCTGATACATAGATTTCTTTGGCAGATATAGTTCGACGAATACTCCCGGCAGATAAGGTTGAAACTGATATGGCATGTCTATCTCGTTCTTCATGTCATCTCCATCAATGTGAGGGCGAACAGTGGCGCACCCAGGGACTTGTGTTGTCGGTTCAGAGTTACCCGAAATCCGGACCACAGGGGCTCCAAGTGGCTCCAAGGCCATTCAAGAATTCAAATTTGCGAACTAATGTTAGAAAAAGCCTTCTACGATTTTCTGTTCTTGCCCAAAACAAGCCAAGGGTATAGCAATTCTTTCCCGGGTTCACACCGCAATTCGTTAAGTCCATTCCGGAAAGCAGTCTTCCAAAATTCTTCAAATCGGATGAAGGCCAGCCATTCTAAGGACTGAATTAAGTTCTGAGATCGAGGATTGTCTGAGGTCTTCTAGCTGTCTTCTCAGCTTAGGGTCAATTTGAAGAGCGTAAGGCTCAACTATGATCATCCCACCTTTGAGACCGCCTTGGAATGTCGTTTTTAGTTCCAACAGTCGCAGGTAGACTTTGTCACAAGCCAGCCTCCAGACATCCTCTTGTATAGAGCGACGACCGCCGATCGCTCTTCTAATTATGTTCCTTGTTTCGCGGTCCACCAATTCACCGGTATTCAGCGCCCGCATAGTGTCCTTGATGGCTTGGAGAAAATCATCCGCATTTTCAGAGTAGATGGGGTCCTGGAAGGCGGGCCGAGAGAATGCGTGCGCGTAGACTTCGAGTGTCAATTTGTCAATATCCTTAGACGATCTCACATTTAAGACATGACGATAATACTGTCGCTGTAACTCGCCAAAATTATTAAGGTACGAGCGATAGTCATCCCAAAACCAGATTCGAACGGCAAAATCACCACGATCTTGAGAATCTTTGTCGAGAAGACGTGCTAAACGTTGAGCTTTCTCATCTCGCTTCGCGGTGGTTGCGAGAATCCATTCATCCAACTTAGGTTTAAACTCCAAAGCTTTTTCGTATTCACCGTAAAGTAGTCTCTTTGTAACGGCTCCTCCGGGACGCGGTTGATTCTGCTCATCCAGCTCATCCATGCGTTTACACTGAATTCCGATGCGGCTCTTACTGGGTAGCCATTGCCCGTACACATCGACCCCGTGCTGGGCTTGACCAACACGACCAATCTTTTGCGCGAGAGCTCCCCCCATACAAATAGGGGAAAACAGCCTCGGTAAGATCTTCAAACTGTTGCCAATAGAAAGGTGGTTGGAAGTCCTGATACATGTGATGTTAAACTGAGTATCTTTAGATCTTCTCTCCTGCCGTACTCTTCCTCGCACTTGGGTCTCAGTAGAATATTAGCAAGATGTGGTCAATGAGAATTGGTCGTCCGATTGCTCTGCGAATGTGTCGCGAATGATACGACTGCGAGGCAGTTGACCGTGTTGATCCGATGGAGAACGGAGTCTCTGAATCCACTGCATAAAAAGCCGGAGCCTTAGCGAATTCTCGCGCGATCTTCTTACCCCAATCGCTCAGTTTGCCCAGCTGTACGTAGCCGAGCATACCCGCTTGATCTTCTTCTCGCGCGTAATCGCCTCGCAGGAAGCATCCGAGACCTTCAGTTCCAAGGTAAACCTTTACTGTGTGGCGTCGACCGAGCCGCTTACTTTCAAATCGGAAACGAGCACGAGGACGAACCGCTCCTGAATCAATCCTCAAGTCAACACGCTTTCGTCGCTTTCCCTTTCGCCTACCGTCGTTGACGGGAGGATCGTCGTGTACGCTAAACATCGACATCCAGGGTTCGTCGCGCTCGCTGAGGACTTGATCAATTGCTTCAACTAAATCTCCCGTGATCGAAGGCTCCTGTGCCTTTTCATATGTAGATGGAGTCAACCGGTCATAGCCAAGTAGCACCAGTTGATGAACCCTTCGAACAAACACGCTTCGAAGATAAACAGCATTGCTCGAAAAACCGTCAGGTTGAAGACGCGACGCATTCATCACAGGATTTGATCTCCGAGTTGCAGAGTTCCCGCGATGATCTCGGCAGCATCTTGCATCGCCTGACTCTCAGTCCAATGGAACCGTTGCATAGGCTTGAAGACGAAGTTCCTCGATCCTTCGTAAATCCGCAGATTACGATCGAAGTAGACCCATTGGCTCTGTTGTTTTCTGAGGCGTTGCCGCGTCTTTTCCAACTGCCGCGCGGTCGATTGATCGGCCGCAACAACAGTGAACCTGCGAGCTTCCATTTTGTCGGCAATTAAGTCGACTTGGATCATTCCGGACTCGTTATCGTAGACGATGCCGACCTGATAGCGTTTGTCCAATTCGTCGCCAATAAACGCATCAAGATCAGACTTGAGTCGGCGGGCATAGGTTTTCAACTCGCCGGGCTTCGGCGGACGAACTGCCGACCTCCCGATATTCCCATCATTCAGATGTAGTCGAACACGTACGAGGTCATGTACTAAAGCACGATCACGATGGTCAAGTCCGAGCGTGTCATATACGAGGTTATTCAACTCGTTTATTAAAGGCATGAGGTTGTCACGATCAGTTCTGGCGAACTGAAAACGTTCCTGACTCTGTTCTTGAGCTTCAATGCGGACCTCTCGCATATCGCGCGGTTGTGTCCTGACAAGCCGAGCGTGAAGTTTCACCCATGGCTCAAGTTGCTTGACGTTGTAATTTGCAATGGGTGCTGGAATAGCTCTCAATGCTTTGAGTGTTGCCACTCCGCGCTGGACACCGAATTGTGTTGCAGTCAGAAATTGGTGATAGAAGGCGAAATCGGAACTAAGATAGAGCGACAACGCTTTGAGAAATGCTTTATTGTCCGTAGTACTAACGATACCAATCTGACGAGGCGGGACGATTAGATAATCGTCAATGAAAACGGCAAACGTACGCGCAGCGCTTACCACGACGTGCGGAGGACGACAAACAGATAAAGGTAGGTTGCCTCTCCCTGCGCGGCAAAATGTCTTACCAGAGGGTACTGTCGAGATGGCCCCGTCAGGAAAGGAGAATATATGTCGTAGCCTTTTTAACTTGCTTACCACAAGCAGGGGTTTGTTCTCAACTTCCGGAATCGCATCGAGGTCGTCATCATCATTCGGATTGAAGCGCAACTGAAGGCCCTCCGATACGATGAGCACCTTAGAGTCTTCGAGCTGGCCGATTGTCGGGAACTCGCGAGAGAGCCGACTAAGCAGTCGCCGATCGCTAGCCGCCCCCCAAGCAGCGACTTTCCAAGGCAGGCCGTCTCCGGAAATAAGCTGCGCGAGGGGGAGATCGCGCATTTCATTGGCGGTTATCAGCAGACTCCACGTCGCAGTGCGTTCACCCGACGAAATAGGGCGTGTGACTTCTTGGTTCGCCACAAGTGGCGAGAAACCTGTGACATACTCGTTGCCAACGTCAGCTGGCACTCCATGTCGGGGACCAAAGAAAAATGCTGCTGCCGGCACTCGCGAGCGGCCAGCAAATAACACTTCAGCAAGATTCGAGAAGTTTGCCACTGCAGTTACTCGGTTGCTTAAGAAGAACTTTGCTCGAAATCTGCGCGACGGGTCCTCGAACAGCGTCATAGCGGGAAGAAGCAACGCCGCATTTCCGGCGTCAATGAGAAAATCAATTACGCGCCACGCGAAAGCTTGAGCTACCTCATTGTCACCACATGGTCGCGCCTTTTTGTTATCGCTCATCCATTCCCACGCGGGCTCGTCTTGCTTGATGAGCTTGGCAGGGTCAAGATCTTTCCAAGGAGGATTTCCAACAATCCAATCAAACTTGATATTAGTCAAAGTCTGACGAGCGGCGTTATTCAACTTGAAAAAGTTCGTCTGAAAAATGTTGGTACCACTCAGTGCCGGGAGCTTGAAATCAGAATCCTGTTTTGAAGGCGACTTTGGAAGCAAATCCGGAGGATCAGCGTAATCGAGGAGCGCGAGAATGAGACTCAGCTCTGTGACTTGGCAAGCATCAGGGTCGTTGTCGATCCCGAATATGTGGTGTTCCAATAAAGTTCGAAGTTCGTGAGGCGTTGGCCGCTTTTTCGTTGCCGGAAACTCGCGCTCGATGAGTCGGCGATAGCTTTGAACCAGAAAGGCTCCTGAGCCGCAGGCCGGATCGAAGACTTTCATTCCACGTTGAAGCGGTAACCGTTCGTCCATTTCTGATAGCATGAAGTTGACGACCGGGATTGGTGTGTAATATGCGGCGGCTTGTTCACCTTTCGTAGCTCCGCCGTGCTCCTCGGGCATATGTAAGAACTGTTCGTATATGACCGATAGCGTCTCGATTGGGATGTATGAAAAATCGTAGATACGAAAATCGAGGTGTAATTGCCAGTCGCGCTCACCCACGATCTCATCACCGTGAAAGGTGGCTGCAACGCGTGAGATTAACTCATCGTCCGGAGCCCCGCGGCCACGTAGTTTCAGCGGAAACACGCTTCCGTTTAGCCACTCATCCAGCCTCTCTGTAACAGCGTGCAAGCCGCTGCGCGTTGCATGCTGCCCGAAGATGCTAGATTCATCGAGTTGCCACTCCGCGAGCCTCGCGTCCGAGAGAATGTCCCTATCCCGCAGGTAGTGCAAGTAGACATACTTACCTATTAATGCATGGGAAACATCCTTTTCCAGGCCACCAGTCTCTCGAAGCCAGCTATCGAGTTTCCGCAGATTACCAAGCAGTTTCCAGTCGATGCGCGTTTCCGGTGTGACGTGGTTACCCCAGTCTCGCCACAACTGGCCACTGTCGATTGCATCCGCGTGAAATGACTCGACTAGCTCGGACACTTCATTGAACTGTACCAACGCCCTAAGGACGCCTCGCTCCAAGCCGTTCTTCAGCGGTTGGCACCGAAACCCCGAATACAAGGCAACTCCGCGTTGCGAATGAACGAGTATGAAAGGAACGACGTCCTGGTTCCAAACCAGTTCGTGAACTTTGTGTGCAGCCTCCTCCGAGTCTGCACTACAGACGTAGACTACCGGAACTAGAGGTTCCGTCTTGGATTCATGGTTGCGCCGTAAGGTATATACACCCTCTAAATGACAAGGTTTAGGTGTTGCCTTTCGAAAGATGTGGCCAAAGTCTGGTGCGGTGCGGAGCTCAGCACTTCCACGACGCAAGAAATGCGGAGAGTCCGCGTACCCGAGTTGATCGAAAAAGGAGTTTAGATCCATTATCACTTCGCTTAAGAAATGCCGTTCATGGCAACATTGGAACCTGCCCGACGCTAGTGCCTAGAACGCGCTCTAAGTTGTTTTTCCACTCCGGTCGCATTCACGCGATATGTAACAAGTGATTTCGTGACGCCATACTGCTCAGCGATTTGTTCTAGACTCAAACGGCGTCCCTTTGCTCGCACTAGGGCTTCCCGCGGAAGCAAAAGAGTCCAAGCGAGGCAGTTTGCTTCGTCCTCTTGCTTTTGGTTGAATGACCGCATGCTCATACCATCGAGATCAGCGGACAGAATTATTCTGGCTGGTTGATGGTCCAAAATAAAATGAGCAAGCTCGTGGGTAATGTCGGACACCTGTCGGCCGCGCGAATGCCGCGGGTTGTAGATAACAATTCCCTGCCCATCTATCTGCACGCCAGCGGCAGACCATCCCCACGGGTCAATCTTGAGTAACTGATTTAGGAGCTCTGGGGTAATTCCGGGCACTTGATCGGGTGTCCACACGTCAACGCCTAAATATTCCGCCACTTGGGCAGGCGCCAGTGGGGCGTCCAGGGAAACGCCCAGTTCCCTTCGGAATGCTATGGATGTGCGCTCGGCCCAGGACTTGAAGCCGCGTTCAAGCGTGTTCATCTTCCTCTAAGATCTCACTTCCATGTTGCGACCTAACGGCCAGCAAGATCATTTTGGCCAACGCACTTACTGTGGCAGGTTCGGGTGTCTGGTCGGCTCTAAAGTGCGCCGACAAAGAAATGGGTGTATCTGGTGAAGCCGCTTGGGAATTGCTGCTGGATTGCTCGCGTTCAAATCCTAAGAAACTGCCGGGGTCGACTTCTAACCACTTACAAAGCTTTCCAAACGTCTCTATATCCGGAATACGACCATTTTCTACCCTCATTAGAGTTGCCGGGCCGATACCGACATCGCGGGCAGTTTCTCGCAGTTTTCGCTCGCCACGTTTCTTTCTAACTAATGCACCTAAGCTACTGAGTTTTCTGCTCGCCATAAACTCCATTCCTCCTGTAGCGTTTTATTGTGGAACAAAGCTTGACTAGTGAAACAAAAGGTGATTTCATTTGCGCATTGTATCTGAGAAACTACGGTACATCAATGAAACGTTCACAGCGGAGGTTGTTATGGGAAAGAGTCAGCATGTTGTTCCAGTCGATGGAGAATGGGCAGTTCGAGGTGAAGGTAATAGCCGCCTAACGAGCATTCATGATACGCAAGCCGAGGCAATCGAGGCCGCTAGAGAAATCGCCATCAACCAGGGTACCGAGGTTGTCATCCACCGTCGCGACGGGCGCATTCGTGACAAAGATAGCTACGGAAACGATCCATTTCCACCGCGAGATACCAAACATTGACTATTTCTTTAGCCTCTTAAGGCACAAGTTAAATGACCCAGGGTCCTAATACAAACGAGAGTATCAACCTCGACAACGTACCTCTCTTTACGACAGTTTCGTCTGAGGCGTTGCGAGCGGTGACGTTCGACATGGTGAAGCACTTCCGAAATGGCGAATTCATTTTTCGGCGTGGCGATGAGAAGAACCACCTCGTGGTTCTTCTCGAAGGACAAGCTTGTGTGTACAGGGACGAGATTTTTATTACGTGTCGATCGGCACCGGCGGTTATCGGTGAACAGGCTTTCATTGATGAAACTACGCGAAGTGCCACGCTCATCGCGCAGGGGTTCGTTAAAGCTCTCATCTTGCCAGAAGCGGTGGCTCAGGAACTTATGCGCGACAACGCATTTGTGCGAAACCTTCTGCGCATTGTCTCTTGTAAGCTTCGCGAGGCGACGGAAGAGCGAGAGCGTCACTACCGCCGCGAAGAGTTGCTTTTCAGCGAGTTCAAAGCGCATGCCTCGGATGCGATGGTAGATAGCCTGCTCGCTACCGGAGTTGATTACGGTAGCCCTCGATTTATTGAAGATGCTGTGATCCTTTTTTCCGACATCCGCGACTTCACCACTCGATCTGCCAATATGTCGCCCGATGAGATTGCCGAACAGTTGAGTTCTTATCTCAGTGAAATTGTTGACACCATCCATCATCACGGCGGTTTGGTGGACAAATTCGTGGGCGACGCAGTAATGGCAGTGTGGGGCTATACGGCGAGCGATCAGAAGGCAGAAAATGCTTTCAAATGCGCTAAAGAAATGGTGCGCGTCGCGGCGCGCATGCAGTTTGGCGGTAAGCCAATTCTCATTGGCGTCGGGCTGAACACCGGAGAAGTCTTCAGCGGCAACATTGGTAATGAGAGTAAGAAGCAATTCACGATGCTGGGCATGCCTGTCAATTTGGCGGCGCGATTTGAAAGCAAGGCAAAGGATCTAAAGTCGCCGATTGTAATGGGAGGTGCTTTCTACAACGACCTTCCCGTTGAAATTCAAGGTCTGTTCACAGCACACCAGGAACAGGAGATTAAGGGGGATGGTCCTCAGACACTTTACACATTCGATCCTGTGAGGGACGAGGAAGGAACCAAATGAGCTGGAATTATGATGACAGTTTGGAACGCATTGGCAAACATCTCGAGAGCATGGGCGAAATCGAGATCGAAAAACTTGTCCGCGAGGCAGACCTCGAAACCTTGCTGACCGAGACGTGTTGCCGCGAAATTCACGGAGCGCACGTTTACGCTGAGATCTCAACCTTCGCACGCATCGCTACTGAAAGCGTCGCGGATAAAAATGAGTACAAGCGGTTGATCCAAGGTGTGCACATCTACCAGCGGGAGGTTTCTCGGATCGTGGAGACTATCTTTGGCGGCCTTCGCATTCATTTTCAGGGGTCGAAATTGCATGCACTTTTCTACCGACCAATCGATGACACCCAAGTGCTGGTGACGAAAGCCTTTTTGCTGCTGCTTGTGCTGAAGGATTTCGTTAACTCGGTTTTCAATCCCTCGTATCCCCTCTTGGGCAACTTCTCAATTGCCGGCGGGGCGGATGTCGGTGATGCAATTGGCACCCGCAACGGCAGGCGTAATGATCGCGAGTTGCTGTTTCTGGGGGCCTGCGCCAACTACGCTGCAAAGATTATTAGCTCGTCTGGACGCTTGCGTATCTCGAAGGCCACTTACGACGCGCTCCCGGACGACCTGCGGGATCTCTGTGAGAAGATCGATGATGACGAAGTCTATCAGACCGATTCGGTGTCGCAGAAGAAGTTGGATGAACTGCTGGAGAAGTACGAAATTGAGTGGGATCGGGAGAAGAGTCAGGAGCGCGTTGATGATGATAAACGCGCCCATCCGCTAAAAGATATTGAATATAGTTCGGCCAACGAGTTGATCGATCTCGACGCATTGAGCATCTGGAACAACAAGCGCGTGTTAGCCGCTTCCATCTTCGGCGACATCACGGGTTTTACTGCCTACATTGACCGCGCTGAGACGGACGACGAAAAGCGTAAGGCTCTCCGAGTGCTTCACGCCATTCGGAAGGAGATGGCTACAGTCGTGGCCGCCGATTTCAATGGGCGTCGCGTCCAATTCCAAGGGGACCGGGTACAAGGTCTGTACCCTATGCCCAAAGACGATGAGGCGACCATCGCGACGGAGGCGGTGGAGGCCGCGATTGGCCTACAGTCTTCGATGGAAAAGACCCTCAAGGAAAAACTCCCTGAGGCCGAAGAGTTACAGTTGGCTGTTGGCGTGGATATTGACACAACGCTTGTCTCAAAACTCGGGACTCGCGCCCACCGCGACCGGATCTGTCTCGGCTCTGCAGTCGAGAATGCCGCGAAGGCAGAGGAGAAATGTTCAGGGGGCCAAATCGGTGTGTCCAAGCGCATCTACGAAGCTCTACCCGAAAGGTTGAGGAAGCATTTCTCATATGACAG